>Ga0187863_10003420_pt1 | contig 11722 bp, 7 predicted proteins | sample June2016WEW_11_1_FD_132975 | JGI IMG/M metagenome (GOLD analysis project Ga0187863, IMG submission 132975) | Peatland microbial communities from SPRUCE experiment site at the Marcell Experimental Forest, Minnesota, USA - June2016WEW_11_10 | ecosystem: Environmental > Terrestrial > Soil >...
AATGGAATAGTCGGGTGAAAGATAGAATAGTTCCTCGCCGTCCCGCCGCCACGTGGGTTCGACGCCCCCGCCGATCGAAACGATTCGTTTGTCGCCAAGAGAAGGAAAGCGCTGGATGTAGACCTCCTGCGCTCCCGATTCATCCGAGACGTATGCGATCCAGCGCCCGTCGGGAGAAATCCGCCCCTGAGACTCATTGAAGGGCGTGTGTAGCAGCGGAATGGGCTTCTTGTCCCCCGACATCGGAAGCAGGACCAGATCCAGCTTGGTGCCAGGGTTCAGCGTCGTGTAGACGATGTAATCTCCCGCCGGGGACCAATCGTTTAAGATCTTACGCTGCTCGTCATTCAACAGAACCTGGTCTTGTGCGGAGCCGCGAATGCTTCGCACATAAACAATCAGATGGCTGTGGGATTGAAAAGCGATGCGATCGCCATCGGGAGACCACAGAGGGTAGGTACCTTCTCCTTCCAGGCGGGTGGCTGCATTGCGCGCGAGATCCACCATCCACATCCGTGGGCCGCCATCCATGGCAATCAATTGCTTCTGGTCCGGGGAAAACATGGGACTGCGAAGAGACTTCAAGGCGGGGACCGAATCTGCCCGCTGACCGTTGCGGTCAAACCATGCCAATTCCTGCGTTTTTGCCCCGGATCGAAAAGTGAGCAGGCTCGCAGACGCCGAGATCATCTTCCCATCGGCATCACCGGGAGCCGACACATTTCGAGCGACCACCATCGGCTTTCCGGTTACCTGGAACCGCGATGAGTCAAAGCGCTCGGCCATGAGGATGTCGTCCTGGACGTACAACAGATAACCGGGGGGCGAGTAGATCACCGGCGAGGTAGCGTGCGTGGGAATCCTGATCCGTTCGGGAGAGTCCAGAGATCCTACATAGCTGCCTGTTTGATCCTGGTTCGCGCTACGAAGGAAGAAAAGGAAGTGCCGGCCATCCGGCAGGAATTGCGGCAGTTTCTGCACAAGCTCGTCCGCCGAGCGGTTGACTGTGGAAACGGCTGTCATCACCCCCCCTGCGGGGTCGACCCGAAACAGGCCGGTTTGCCAGTCTGAAAACAGGATTGGGCCGTTGCTGCTCCACGTGCCCCCCCCGGCACTTACTGGCACGGCTGCAATGCCTTTGGGGGCATCTCCGCGCAGGTCGACGGTCTTGAGCTCGCCGTTGGCGAAGAAACCTATCATGTCGCTGGTTGGCGACCAAAACGGATCCGACGCGCCTTCGGTACCGGCGATGGATTGTACTTCGGCCGAATTCATCTGCTTCATGTACAAGTGAGCCTGCTCAGTCTCTCGATCGCGGGCCACGAAGACCATGTAGCGGCTGTCGGGAGAGAGAATGCCCCCAGAGGCAAGCGGCGATCCCCCCGGTGCAGGCTGAGTAAACAGAATGGTTCCGCCGCCCGAGAACGGCCTGGGAGCCTCGAATTCTCGAGCGAGTAGGAATAGAAGGAGCGCCGTCGGCAATGCCACCCAGAGCTTTGCCCACTGCCATGGCGCGCGCCGAACCTCCGGCTGAATTGTCGGTTCGATTTTTCTAGCGACCTCGACTGGTCCAAAGGCATCGGGAGACACATCGGGGGAAGGCTCAAAGACCGTCCGCACCGGCCCCTTCAATCGATAGCCTTTTCGGGGGACCGTGATAATCAATTGAGGGTGGGCCGAGTCATCACCCAACGCCCGTCTGAGCACCGACATGCTGTGGACCAGGCTGTCTTCCGAGACGAACATGTCCTTCCACACTGCATGGATGAGTTCGTCCTTAGGGATCGTGCAATCTGGGCGGGCCGCCAGATAAACCAGGATGTCGAAGGCTTTCACCGGAACCACGACGGCGTCGCCATCCCGCCAGATCTGGTGAGAAGGAACGTCGATTAGCACCGGCCCGAATTCATAACTCACTGCAGGGTTCGGGGAGACTAATGTATCGGGCTTCATGGAAATTTCACCGATTCGGCAATCTTTTACTTTTTCCTCAGGACTTTCAGCAAACAATATCGTAATTTGCCCAGTAACGGCAAGCTTATTCAGCTCTCATAGGTGGCCTGTAGACTCTAAAGATATTGCTGAAAGCCGCCCTGGCAGGGACAATTTGCCTGGGGCGTGGGGAGCGAGCACATGGCAAGGAAGTGGTCAATGGCTTCCCCTGCATTCTGCAAGGAGCCCGCAACCCATCTGCCTTCCAGTCTCTCATCCGCGGTGTGCCATTGTGCCAGTGAAGCCCGTCCCTAAGGAGATGAGGAATGCCCTTTAGCCTTCGAGTCCTTCTGAGTGGCCTGCTCATTCTGCTGATCGCGCCCCTTGCCCATTCGCCCTTGTGGGCGCAAAACGATTCGGCAGGATCTTCCTCTGGAACGCCTTCTCGGTCGCAGATCACCATCGATGATGACGGAACCTACCACTTGCCGGCACAGGCGATTCCGATGTCGAGTCTTATGAGCAAGGAGTTGAAAGCGTCACTCATCTACATCGACCGGGCGGAGCGCGACCCGAAACTCACCGAGCACCAACCCGATGGCTCGACTCTGATCCTCAAGCCATTCCGTGACCGTCAAGCTGCTCTTTATCCACTCGACAAACAGGACACTAAGATGGGAGGAGTGCACGTGTTCGTGTACACGCCCAAGGATGGTGTGGCCCCCAAGAACAAGAACCGCGTGCTGATCGAGCTCCATAGCGCCGATTGCTGGATCGATTGCGGAGCGCTCGGGTCACAGCCGATCGCCTATATCGGGAACATCAAAGTGGTCAGCGTCGATTACGGGGATCCGCAATTCCCGACGGCCGTCGAAGACGTGGCCAATGTTTACTCCGGACTATTGAAGACATACAAACCCAGCAATATCGGCCTCTACGGTTGCTCCCGCGGAGGAATCCTGGCCGCAAGGTCGCTCGCGTGGTTTCAAAAGCACAATCTACCCCGGCCGGGCGCAGCCGGGCTCCTGTGCGCCAGCGCCGGCGGAGATCGCGGCGACGCCGGCTACATCGGGAGTGAGTTGGGAAATGGAGTGGTGCCGCAGCCATCGGCGCATCCGGGAGAACAGGGATTGGGAAATATCGATCCGGACGATCCGCTGGTGTCGCCGGTCAAATATCCGGAAGTACTGTCAAAATTCCCGCCCACACTGCTGATCACGGGCACCCGCTCGATCGACATGAGCACCGGTGTGTATACCCACGAGCAACTCGTGAAGCTCGGGGTCGAGACGGAACTGCACGTTTTTGAGGGCGGCAGGCATTCCTTCTGGTACGATCCTGCGCCTGCTGAATCGCAGGAGGTGTACAACATTATCGTTAAGTTCTTTGACCGTCATTTAGGCGCCCACAACTAGCGTGACCCGACCGGAATCGCGTAACGCAGGATTCCCGGGGGCGTGCAATGATGCGAACGTTGGGCGATAACTCAACAGGGAGATTTATGACGAGACAAATTTGGATAGGCCTCGTTTTACTGTTTTCGCTGACGGTTGGAACTGCACTAGCGCAGGACGCGGACAAGGACGCGAAAGCCGTTATCCGCCGAGCGGAACACGCCATGGGCGAGGTGAAGTCGATCCGATATTCCGGCACCGGAACAATAGGCGCCGTGGGAATGAATTGGAATTCGACTGCGCCCTGGCACACCACAACGCTTACAAGCTACATCCGAACGATTGACTATCCAAGCGCCTCCTCGACAGAGGAAATAGCGCGGACGCAGCAGAACCCACCGATGCTGGGCGGTGAAGCTCCATTTACAGATCCCATTCACGAAGGCCGCAGAGTCAGCGGAAAATACGCCTGGAACCAGCCGGTAAACGCCTATCCGCCGCCTCCTCCGACCATGGTGCAACCCGCTCCCGCCACGGCTTATGAACGCGGGCTGCAAATCTGGCTCACGCCGCACGGCTTTCTGAAAGCCGCCGCCGAGAACCATGCCATGACCCGAGCCGGCCAGGAGGCTGGGAAAAAGGTGACGATTCTCACCTTCCTGATCGGCAAAAATAAAATCGTGGGCACCATCGACGGCCGGAACATCGTGACCACAGTCGAAACGTGGTTGCCGAATCCCGTCCTGGGCGATATGCCGGTCGAAACAGCGTATACCGACTACAAGGACTTCAATGGCGTGAAGTTTCCCACCCATATCGTGGAGAAGCAGGGTGGTCTCGCGACGCTCGATCTGACGGTGACACACGTGCAAGTCGATTTGGAAAATGCTGCCCTTGAGGTGCCCGTCGCGGTGTTGCACGCGACGATTCCGCCGGAGCGAGTAACACCGGAGAAGATTGCCGATGGCGTTTGGCTGCTGCACGGCGGTCACAACAGCGTGCTGATCGAATTCAAGGATTTTCTGGCGGTGGTAGATGCTCCGTTGAATGAGGCCCATTCCCTGGCAATGATTGCGGCAATGAAGACACTGGTGCCGGATAAGCCCATCAAGTATGTGATCAACACGCATCATCACTTCGATCACTCCGGCGGCCTTCGCACCTACGTCGCCGAGGGAGCCACCGTCATCACGCACGAAGGCAACAAGGCCTTCTATGAATGGGCATGGAAGCAGCCCCGCACTTTGGAACCCGACAAGCTGGCGGAGAATCCCCGGGAGCCCACTTTCATCACCTACAAGAATAAGTACGTGCTAACTGACCGAACACGCTCAGTCGAAGTGCACCTGACCATTGGCGACAACCACGACGAGTTTCTTTCATTTGTATATCTTCCCAAGGAAAGGCTTCTTGTCGAGGTCGACGATTTCTCCGATCGGTATATCACGCCGATGTCGCTGGGGCTCTGGAATAACCTGTACGGAAACCTGCAACGTCTGAATCTGGACGTGGAGAACATTGCTCCGCTCCACGGCAACCTGACGCCGATGTCGGAGTGGCTGAAGATGCTTCGGGATAACACGGAACGCTGAGGGAGACAATCAGCGAGCCACCGAAAGCAACCGGTATCTGTCCTAGAGCCGTTGGGTTCTGTGCGGCAGAACAGGCCAAATCCTCCTCGCTTGTCCACCGCGAACGCAGGGCGGGCTGTGTTGTGCGATCGCGGGGGCAACGCTTCTTAGTCTCTCTCTTCTGCCCTGTGTGCGATTCCTGGGATCCCCATTCCGCTCGTGGTCGATCGGCTGTCCCCGGATATTAGAAAGCGGAAATCCCCGCGTTGTAGACAAATAAGACATCTCATTTCGCAGCAGCAACTGAAAGCCAGCGGGCAGGGCAGCGGCCAAGCCTTGCCCCAAGGTCCGCTTATGAAATATTCTCCCACCCGGGCGATGCGGTTGCACACACCACAACATTTTGCGCGCCGGTTGAGGCGATCTTCTATAAAAGCGGGGGAATCAAGAAATGGACTGCGGACTTCAGGGCAAATGCGCCTTTGTCAACGCCGGCGCACATGGGATCGGTGAAGCGGTTGCGAATCTTTTGACGCAGGAGGGCGCCCGCGTGATCGTAGCCGATCACGACGAAGTGACCCTCCGAGAGAAAGCTTCCCGCTGGGTGGGTGTCGTGGCGGCGGATCTGGCGACGGCGCAAGGTGTCGACGCAGCCGTGTCGTATGTTCTCAAGGCGTTTGGCAGGGCTCCGGACATTCTGATCAACAATCTGGGCGTAGGCGATTCTTCCTCGTTCGTGGATATTTCCGATGAGCGCTGGGCCAAGAGTTTCGAGATCAACCTGATGGGATGCATCCGAACTTGCCGCGCTCTAATACCCGCGATGGCTGAGATAGGTTCGGCTTCAATCGTCAATACAGGTTCGGATCTGGCCAAGCAGCCGGAATTCACTCTGATGGATTACGGCGTATGCAAAGCAGGCCTGCTCTATCTGACAAAGGCTCTCGCCAAGCAATACGCGCCGCGTGTTCGTGTCAATGCGGTCCTGCCCGGCCCGGTGTGGACGCGGATGTGGACCCGGCCCGGCGGCATTGTCGACCAACTGGTCTCACACTATGGGGTCCACGACAGAGACGCCGCCGTAAAGCGGTTCTTGGAAGATCGTTATCTGCCCCTCGGAATCAGCCAACCGGAGGATGTGGCCCATGCCGTCGTGTTTCTTGCCTCTCCGCTGGCGAAATGTATCACTGGCTCGACTCTCGACATCGGCGGAACCTTGCGCGGCCTGATCTGAGCGATGTGCGGAAGGGTGAATCATGAAGATCTGGAAAACGATGTACCGTGTGCCGGGCGGGCTGATGGTGTGTCCTTTGTTTCTAGGCATGGTGATCAACACATTTTTCCCACACCTGCTCAAGATAGGTGGTTTTACCGAGGCGCTCAGTGGTGTCGGCTACCCGACAGTTCTGGGCATGTACCTGTTTGCCGTGGGAACCAAGATGACCATGCGAGCGGCGCCGAGCATGTTGAAACGGGGGTTCGGCATCCTGACCACCAAGATCGGCATTGCCACTATCTTCGCGCTTACTGTGGCGAAGCTGTTCCACGGAAGCATACTCGGTCTCAGCACGCTGGCCGTGATGGTGGCGATGAGCGATACCAATGGCGGAATGTTTCTGGCGCTCACCAGTGCAATGGGTGACAAGGAAGACGTGGGGACTTACGTTCTGCAGAGTATCGAGACGGGGCCGTTCCTCACCATGATCATTTTTGTCGGCACCGGATTAGCCAACATCCCCTGGCTGACCATGGTCTCGGTGATCGCGCCCATCTTGGTCGGCGCGATGCTCGGAAACCTCGATAGCGATATCCGAGATTTCTTCGGCTCGCACGAACCCATCATTGTTCCGTTCATGGCTTTTACTCTCGGACAGAACATCAACCTTCGCTCAGTCCTCACGGCGGGACTTCCAGGCGTCGTTCTCGGAATAATCGTTTTTATTGTTACCGGGTTCTGCTGCATCGTTGCCGACAAGCTACTGGGCGGGTCAGGCGTCGCCGGAGCGGCCGCCTCGAGTACGGCGGGTAATTCCGCCGCGGTACCGCAGGCCGTTGCCTTGGCGGATCGCAGCTACGCTGGCGTGGCGCCGGCCGCGACTGTTCAGGTTGCCGCTTCGGTGATCGTGACTGCGATCTTGACACCTCTACTAACCGCGTGGATGTTCCGGAAGGTGGCGAAAGACCGCGCGGCAAAGGCCGCTGCGGTCACCGGAACCGGCTTGGATTAATGGGGATCTGAACTTTTCCGCCGTCGCGTCGGTTTCATCGCCTGCGGAGTATAATCGTGAGCCGTTTGAGACGAACCCAGCTTGCTTGCGCACCGTTGATGAAGTTCTGTGGCAAGGTTGAACGAAGATCGGAGGAATAGGAAAATGGCAAAAATTGGTTTTGTCGGTTTAGGAATCATGGGCAAGCCCATGAGCAAGAACCTGATCAAGGCGGGGCATCAACTCGTGGTTTACGACATTGTTGCCAAACCGCTGGAGGAGTTGAAACAAGCTGGAGCGGAAATCGGCACGTCGCCCAGCGACGTCGCTTCCAAAGCGAACATCATTATCACGATGCTGCCCAATTCCCCGCATGTGAAGCAAGCGATCCTCGGAGAAAAGGGTGTCGCCGAAGGTGCCAAGCCCGGAGCACTGGTCGTTGATATGAGTTCGATTGCCCCTTTGGTTGCGCGGGATGTGGGGGCCGAACTGGCCAAGAAGGGCGTCCGCATGCTCGATGCGCCGGTGAGCGGAGGCGAACCAAAGGCCGTCGAGGGCACGCTCTCGATCATGGTTGGCGGGGCGCAAGCCGATTTTGACGAGATGTTCCCGATTTTCAAAGCGATGGGGTCCTCGGCGGTTCTTACCGGCGCTATCGGAGCCGGCAACGTCACCAAGCTGGCGAACCAGATCGTCGTGGCGCTGAACATCGCCGCGGTATCGGAGGCGCTCGTCCTCGCCACCAAAGCCGGAGTCGATCCCCATCTGGTCTACCAGGCCATTCGTGGCGGACTCGCCGGCAGCACGGTGCTTGACGCCAAAGCGCCGCTGATGATGGATCGAAAATTCAATCCCGGATTCCGCATCAATCTGCACATCAAAGATCTTGGCAACGTGCTTGAAACCGGCCACGAGGTAGGAGTGCCACTGCCGTTGTCTGCCGCCGTCATGGAAATCATGCAGGCGCTCAAAGTCGATGGCATGGGCGATTGCGACCATGGTTCGATTGTCCGGTTTTACGAAAAGCTGGCCCAGATCGAAGTCAAACGACAAGCCTAGAAAGGAAAGCCCCTGGGGCCTTTCGGCGGATTGAATCGGAGAAATAGGCCGAGCATGAAAAAAGCAAGCGTTTACGTTACCAGGATGATTCCGCAAGAGAACATCGACGAATTGCGGAAACACTTCGATGTGGAGGTCCATCTCGAGGACCGGGGTCTGACCAAGGCCGAACTGAAGGAGCGGGCCAAGGGGTGCCACGCCATCATCTCGCTCATCACCGACACAATTGATGGTGAATTGCTCGACGCGGTCGGTTCTCAGTGCAAGATCGTCGCAAACTACGCCGTCGGCATAAACAACTTCGATGTGGCTGCGGCAACCAAACGCGGAGTGATCCTGACCAATACTCCGGGCGTGCTGGACGACGCAACGGCGACGCATACGTTTGCTCTGTTGCTGGCGGCCGCGCGTCGTTTGGTGGAGGCGGACAACTACGTCCGCGATGGCAAGTGGAAAGGCTGGTCGCCGATGTTTTTCATCGGCATGGATGTCGACAGACGAACTCTCGGCATCGCCGGTATGGGCCGGATCGGTGCGAATGTGGCCCGCAAAGCCAGGGCCTTCGATATGAAGATCATCTATTCCAGCCTCCACCGCAACCCGCGGGCGGAGCAAGAGCTGGGCGCCACCTACGTGGACAAGGAAACGCTGTTGAAGGAGTCGGACTTTCTGACGCTGCACGTTCCACTGACGCCCGAAACGCGCCACTACATCGGCGCCAAAGAACTGAAGCTCATGAAAAGGACGGCGGTGCTCATCAACGCCAGCCGGGGACCAGTTGTGGACGAGAACGCGCTGTTCCAAGCGCTGCAAGAGAAACAGATCTGGGCGGCCGGGCTCGACGTGTTCGAGAACGAACCTGAAATCGTTCCGGGCTTAGCGAAGCTCGATAACGTGGTGGTGGTGCCGCACATCGCATCCGCCACACCGGAAACCCGGATCAACATGGGAAAGATTGCGGTCAACAACATCGTCCAAGTCTTGAACGGCCAGCCGCCAGAAACTTGCGTCAATCCGGAAGTGTTGGAGAACTAGCCCGCGGTTCCGGTCTTGGTTTCCGCTCAAAGGCAACCCCGGCGACCGCGCCGCAATCATGCGCGGGTTGGGTTGCGTCTTGGCCTCCTGTCCAGTTCCAGAATGGAAATTCGCCTGTGGCTTCCTGGCCAGTAAGCCTCTAGAAATTCGTTGCATGCCCTACCAGTGTCGAGCGGCTGGTACCGGCGATGGTTGTTTTCCATTGGCATCGGGCACCTTCAGAGATTTAAAATCTGCTCGTTCGCAAAGAGTTGTCCCATGGCCGGTGCATCAATCATCGAGCTCGGCCGTGTTTGATAATAGATGATTCGCCTACCGCCCGCATGCGACCAAGAGGGATTCTGCGCTGCGCTCAGAATGACGGACTCAATGACTGGTTCCGCAAAGTGCTGAAAAGAGCGCTCCGCGAATTCTCTTCGCGGCTGCTTTGGGCAAAGAGCGAGAAGAGATCCCTCGCCGTATCGGATTTATTGGAGGGCGGATTCCACACCGGCGTCTTTGCCGGTCAAGTAGAAATAGCCCACCTTGTTGTTGGGCGAAGTGCCATACCACATGCGGCCCTGCGTATCCCGGAAGAATTCGCGCGCACAGTTCTCAAAATGCGGGAAGGGATACTCGGTTACCTTGCCGGTCTTTGTGTCCAGGCGCCCCAGGTTGTCCTGGTTGTGGGAGTCATACCAGATGTTGCCGTCGGCATCGACACCGAGCGCGTAGGGACTCGGATCGGGGCCAGGGAGCTGGATTTCTTTGAGGACTTGCGTCCTTGGATCAAACTGGATCATTTTGCCGCCGTTGAATTCGCCGGAATAAATCAGGCCGTCCGGGGCGATTTCAAGCCGGCGGGGATAGGAGTCAACCGTTGGCGGACCCCACTGCGTGAGCTTCATGGTTTTTCCGTCGCGCTTGCCGATCTTGTTGCCGGTTGGATTGGCGAACCAGATATCTCCATGGGCGTCCGGTTTGACGTCGTAGAGGGCTGGCACTTCCGCGATATGGGTGAATTGGAGGGTCTCCGGATCGAATTTCGTCAGAGGCACGCCGCTTGACCACACGTTTCCGCTGGGATCCAACCGAAGCGTGTGCTTTGAACCCCTGCCTCGAATTCCACTCTCTCCCGGAACATAAGGGTCCTGATATTCGGTGATTGTCTGCGTATTGGGATCCCATCGTCCGATTTTGTTGGGACCTTGCTCGGCCAACCAAACGGCGCCATCGGGTCCGGGTACGGCCGAATGGATTCCAGCCGTGCCGATATAGGGCGCGGTGAAATCCTTCGTTTCGCCGGTTTGAGAGTCCAGGCGCGTGATTTTGTTCGCCGATCCGGAATTCGGAATCCACAGGTAACCGTCTTTATCCGGGGCGGCGCTGAAGGGCATCCGGCTCGGGCCGGGCATGTCATATTCGACGTAGACAATATTCATGGCGTCGCTGCTGAAGGTCCGCACGGAATCCTTGTATCCCGGCATGTCTACCGGAGACTTGGGCAACACCGATTGGGGTCCGAACAACTGGGTCAGATACGACGCAATATCGTCCGCATCTTTATCGGTAATCATCGTCAGGGCGTAATGCTCGGCTGTCCGCATATACTCAACGCGATCCCTCCAGCCATCGGCGTCTCGCGTTACGGAAGCCATGCGGCTCTGAAATTGATGGCAGATCGAGCAATGATCGAAGATAAGATCCTTCCCTTTAGCCGGAGGCCAGAATTCTTTCGCCTGGTAAAAATGAATTTGGTTCCACCGCACGACTCCATTCTGCAGGGCGAAATCGAAGGAAGCCTTTTGGTCGGTGGTGAGATTCACCCCCCCACGGGGCTCGGCCTTGTAGCCGGTGGCGTCGATCTGCACGCGGTACTCACCCGCAGGTAGCTTATCGATCTTGTAGTGTCCATGGCTATCTGAAAGCACGATAAACGTCATCTTCGTTTTCGTGTTACGAGCCTCTACAAAGGCACCTTGGAACGGCGCGCGATCGGGGCCCTTCACCGTTCCGGTGACGGTCGCGGCCGGACATATCGAACCGGAGAAAATAATCACACCCAACAAAAACAGAAGCGCACGTGCTCGCACAGTTCCTCCCCTTGGTCCCGCGTCCAAATTCTACGGGCAGAATGATCTCGCCCATGCCCCTGTTTGGCAATCAAAATTCGTGGAAGCGGTTGAATCTGTCTGCGCCCGGTGAACCTGGCCAATCCTTGCGCCTATCTTCCCGCTTCGAAGCGCTTCATCCTATCCGCGGGATGCGATGGTCCGTTACCAGCCTTCGTGTGGTCGATGGCTGAAGCAATTTCCTGTAAATCGGTTGCAGAGAGCTCCAGCGATGCAGCTCCAATCCAGCCGTCGACCTGCGCGGGAGTTCGCGCGCCAACGATGGCGGCGGTCACGCCGGGCCAAGCGAGAGTCCAGGCGATGGCGACGCATGGAACCGTGGTGTTGTGGCGCCCTGCAATGGGCCGAAGGGCATCGCGAAGCGCCAAGTTGTGATCGAGGTTGGGAGGATTGAATTCGGCGGCACGCAGCCG
>Ga0187863_10003421_pt1 | contig 11719 bp, 10 predicted proteins | sample June2016WEW_11_1_FD_132975 | JGI IMG/M metagenome (GOLD analysis project Ga0187863, IMG submission 132975) | Peatland microbial communities from SPRUCE experiment site at the Marcell Experimental Forest, Minnesota, USA - June2016WEW_11_10 | ecosystem: Environmental > Terrestrial > Soil >...
ATTCGGCGGCACGACCACCGCGAACGTGCGCCCCAGCTCGAGCAAACGGGGCTTCGGTAGCCCGGCGAGAATCGTTCGCGAGGACGGGCTCACGGTCGCATAGCGTACGCGAGACGCGACCGCGTTTGGCGCGCGTTCGTTAGCTCTCTTCGTCGCCGCCCAGCTTGAGCTGATCCCCCGTCGCGGTGGGCTCGCCGTCTCGGCCGTTTTGTCGCGTGACGGCCTTCCTCGCTCGCGGATGTCCCAGGCGCGTGGCTCCGGCGGCGCGAGGCACCGGCTTCCGTCCGCTGCTCCTCGCCGGCACGTTTCACGTTGAGGGTGAACAGGCGATCGATGACCGCCTCTTTGAAGGCTGCGAGGCTCGCCGACTCGTCGTCGTTGCCGGGCAGAAGGGCGGGATCTCGATGTCGAGCCATCGGCCATCGGGGTCGGTTCCGCATACGCGTCAGCGGCATCGCCACGAACGCCGGCGCAGCCGTCTCCCTCAGGCGCCTTCGCCAGTAGTAAACCCGCTGCACGGACATCCCCCGTCGCTGCGCGAAGGCCGCCACGCTCTCGCCGCGGTCCTGCAGCTCCGCCAAAGCGTCCCGCGCCTCCCGCTCCGTCCACTGTTGCCCGCCACTTCGCAGCCGTCGGTCCATCGCGACCTCCGGTATCGCGCGTACACGACCCTGGCCGGGCTCGAAACCACGTCAGTCGGGGATGGGATACCCTCTACCCGGTGGACACCCACATCGCGGAGAAGCTCCACGCCTACACGATGCCGCGCAGTGGCGGATATGCGCGCTCGTCGCGGAGGCGGCTCTCGCACGGGCGCTCCGGGCGATGCGCGGGACGTAATGGGCCCGGTCGACGTGGCTGCTTTGCGAGTAGATCTATCCCTATGACACCTGAAGTTCGTGACCGGATCCAGCTTGCTCGCCGACGAGGAGCCGCGCTTCTGCGCATTCTGAAGGATCACCTCCCGCGGGAAGTCCGGACTTCTGGGGCGCATACCGATTGGTCCGTTGCTGGTCCAGCGTTCATTGCGCGATCCGGAAGGCTGCTCGACGCCACTCTTAGGCTCCCCGACGAGCACGAGGTCGCGGCCGGCGTCCTGCTCCGCGTTCTCTACGAGCACATCGCCTTGTTTTGCTGGATCGCGGTCGACCCGGCTAACCACGCGAGCCAATGGGTGCGTATGGATCGCGTGGAGCGCCTGAAAACCGGCAATGAGTTGAGGGCGCTCGGGGAAGTGTTGGATCCGCAGATAACCGAGCGCTACGAGACCGAACGAGACTCCACACGGCCATGGCCTGGCTTGCCGGAAATGGCGAAGGCCGCGGACCTTCACTGGGCTGCAGCCGGCATTGCAGCGTTCTCGGCGCGCGGCTTACGATCGATGTACGTCGTGATCTACCGGCAGTTCAGCGCTTTCGTGCACGCGATGCCTGCATCGCTCGACGGAGTCATCGGTAAAGGGCCGGCGCCCGACATTTCGCGCGTGGGCATTGAGGACGAACCATCCGAAACCAACGCGTTCACGATCGCGCCAATCGTCTTCGGACTTGGTCTGCTCGTTTCGGGCAAGGCTCTTGGCTTCCCCGAGCCTGCGCGAATCGATGGAGCCTTCACATCCACCGCTTGACGTGTACTGCAGTAAGGGACGCGAAAAGCGCCCTCGCTCCCGGGGAACCTTCCCGGTTTCTGGCCGCGGGGGTAGGAGCCGCGACGAAGGAAATCAAAGCTTTGTCGCGAATCTCGCCGACGTTCTCGCAGCCCGAGCGTCCGGCCCAACAATCGAAGGTGCGGCGGGTGATGGCTGATGTACTTGACCAGGTCCATTCCATGTACATGCTAGGGACCGTATAGGTCTTTTCGTCGATGCTCGGCACGACGTTCTCCGGCGGGTTCAGGTAGACCCCCACGACGTCCTGCACTTTCGCGGCGAACTCGGGGTCGCGGCTCACCTTGTACTTCCTAACCAGGTGAGGCTTGAGGCCGTTGTTGCGCAGAATCCTGGCCACCGTGGCTCCCGGCCGCCTAACCTCCCGCCCCAGCAGCCGACTTGTCCACCGACTGCGCCCGGCCGGCGGCGGAGAAAGCGCCAGTTGGACGACCCGTTCGATAACGTCGGCCGCAACAGCGTGATCCTTGCGGCCAGCTTTCGCGCGGTCGGCCAGTCCGTCCACACCGCCCCGTACGAAGCGAGCGCGAATCCGCGATACTTGCTCCGGCGACAAGCCCGCGCGGCGGGCGGATCTCAATAGCAGGAACACCGTCCCCGCTCAAAAGAACGGCCCTGGCGCGCCGCACGTGCCCCGCCGGAGCACTCGACTTACGATGCTTTCGAGCTTGCGCCGTTGGGCAGGTGTCACGCGCAGTGGCGTCGTCTTCCCCATGGACGTCTTAGAACACAGCCCGTCCCCGATCCTTGATCTCATCTACGTCTCGGTGCACTAGCATAGACGGGCAGAGCGCGCAGGTGTACGGCGAAGGGTACCACTACGAATATTACGGAATCACCGCGAAATTTGCAAAAGCATCGCGGCTTTCTTTCGAAAGACCCTTGGGTTGTGGCGCCGGTTGCCACGACGCCATAGGCGTTGGAAACGATTGGGCTGCCGGAGCGCTAGTCGCTCCCGTCGCCTCGCATCGCACACCCATTTCTCCCGCGTCTCCCGCGCGCAACGAGCCCATGACCGAAGCGCGGGATGCGTGAATTGTGCGTGTCCGGATCCGTGGGGGGGCCCGCGGAGGACACACCTCATCGTCAACTGCACGAAGCCGGCGGAACCTGGTGACACCTTATCAGCACCACGATAAAACCGGGTTCGCCATGCAGAAAAACCCAATTACACCTGAAGGTGCGTTGCGGCTGCGCGACGAGCTGCACAACCTGAAGAGCATCGAGCGCCCCGCTATCATTCAAGCGATCGCAACGGCCCGCGAGCACGGCGACCTCAGCGAGAACGCGGAGTATCATGCCGCGCGCGACCGCCAATCCTTCGTCGAGGGCCGGATCAAGGAAATCGAGAACAAGCTGGCGCTGGCAGAGGTCATCGACCCACGCAAATTGGGCGGCGACCGCGTGGCCTTCGGCGCCACCGTGAAGCTCGCCAACGCCGACACAGGCGAGGAAGTTTCGTACCGGATTCTGGGGGCCGACGAGGCCAATTTGTCCAAAGGCAGCATCAGCATCACGAGCCCGCTCGCCCGTTCACTCATCGGCAAGCAAGTGGGCGACGAAGTGAAGATGCGCATGCCAGGTGGAGACCGCACCTACGAAGTCTTGGATATCGCGTTCGGCTGAGCATCGCGTCGCCAATCGTCGAGCCCTTGAGATGAACATCCGTTCGCTGCGAATTCTCTCATGGTTGGTTGATGCAGCGGCCGTACTCGCAGTTTGGACTGGAGCGCTGGTTGCCGAAACAGTCGCACTCGGATTTGTGGAGCGCGATCAATTCTCGGGAATCTGGGAAATTGCGCTTGCGCGGCGCGCCGCCGTCCCCCTCGCCACGGCCGGATTGACGCCAGCCGCCCTCATCGTAGCGGCGGCGTGGAGAACGGTTACGAGTCGCTCACGCACGGCCTCATGGGTACTGGGGACATGCGGCATCTTGGCCGGAGCGGCGCTTGCATTGGGGGTCTCCGGTGGAAGACGATTCGCGAACCCAGAACTGCGGAGCGCGTTTGTTGTTACCTTTTCGATCGTCGCTGCCTGCGCGAGTGTTTTTGTCGTGCGCCGCATCAGTCTGCTGCGACGTCGCCCAATGGTGCTCGCCCTGCAAGCCGTGCTATTGGCTATTGTATCGTGGCTCGCCGACGCCTATGTTCTTCCACGACTCTACCCCGCATTTCATATAGCGTTGTTGGTCGCGACGCTTATGGGAGCGGCATTATTGGCATTTGCGGTACGCTGCGAGACGAGGCCGCATCGGGTACTGTCGAGAATCGGCGCGGTGCTAGTCGCCGTCCTCGTCATCGAGTCCGTTGCAAAGGTTCCTCGGTCACTGTCGGAGCTGGACCGAGCGACGAATTTGCGGATTCTACTCGTGGAACACGCCCCGTTGCTAGGTCCGACCGTGGTTGTTGCAATGCGACTACATCCCCCCCAATTGAACGATTCAGGCGGGGAAGAGGTCCGGCTGGTGCCAGCGGAAGTGGCGCGATCACTCGGTTGGTCGGATCGCGACGTCGTGCTGTTAACGGTCGACGCGCTTAGGGCCGATCACGTCTCGGCATATGGATATGCTCGCGCGACTACCCCCAACATCGACGCCCTAGCGCGTGAGGGGACACTTTTCGTCAGCGCCTATTGCCCAACGCCTCATACTTCATACTCGATTACTTCGATGATGACGGGCAAGTACTTGCGTCCCCTTCTCGCAGTGGGCCTGGGGGCCAGCTCGGAGACCTGGGCGCAGCACGTGCGACGTTACGGTTGGCGGACAGCCGCATTCTATCCGCCCGCGGTTTTTTTTATCGACGAAGAAAAGTTCGATCAACTCGAGGCGGACCACCTTGGCTTTGAGTACGCTAAGGTGGAATTCGCTGATCCACCGCAACGTGAACGGCAAGTGGCCGAGTATCTTGAGACGGCCACGCTGGGACGGCCGATGTTTCTGTGGGTTCATTTCTTCGAGCCTCACGAGCCCTATGTTGCACACGGCGAGCATCCCTTCTCTGGCGGGCGTTCGGCGGACATCGATGCCTACGACAGCGAAGTGGCAACCGCGGACGACGGGATCGGTCGCATCGTGAAACTTGTACGCGCACGTCGACCGGGAGCCGTGATCGTCGTGACCGCCGACCACGGAGAGGAGTTCGGCGAGCACGGCGGCCGCTACCACGGCACGACCGTTTACGAGGAGCAAGTGCGCGTGCCCCTCGTAATCGCAGGGCCCGGAGTACGGGCCGATTCTCGAGTTTCGACGGTCGTGCAAACGATCGATCTGTTGCCGACGGTCCTCTCGGCGATCGGCATTCCGCGCCCGGCCCGAGTCAGGGGGCGTGACCTGGGGCCCGTTCTGGCGGGGGAGACGCGCGCGCTCGACGCAGGTTTTGCATTCGCCGAAACCGACGACTATACGTTGGTTGCAGCGGGCGTCGATCGGTTCGTTTGTCAGCGTCGCGCCGCTGCATGCGCACTCTTCAGGCTAGCAGACGATCCCTTTGAACGTCGCGATCTCGGGACTACCGGAGAGCGTGGACGCGAGCTTCGTGCGCTGCTGCGAGCCACGGAGGCCGACCACGGTCGGTACGAAACGAGCAGGGAATCGGTATGGCCGGAGGCTCTACGGCGTGGCCTTCAAGGCGAGGCGGACGCTGCGATCGACGTCGCCGCGCTACTGGACGACGCCGATCCGGCGATCCGGCAAAAAGCGGCCGAGGTCTGCTATTCACTTCATGTGCCGGAGACTGTGGACAAGCTGAGGAGGACGTTGCGTCACGACGACGACTATGTTGTACAACGATGGGCTGCTCTCGCCATAACACGGTTGGCCTCGCCCGCGGTGCCTCTAGCCGAAAGTCTCCTGCGGGACTCCGAGCTGAACTGGCGCCGTCCAGCCGCACTTGCTCTCGCGGAGCGAGGTGACCCAAGAGCCTGCGACGAACTTGCCGCGTGGTGGGCCGAGGTGGTTCCCGCACCTGTATCCTCTGACAACAGTCCAGTACGACTCACCCTCGATCTGGCGCACGCCCAGGAATTACTGGCCGCTACAGGGACCGCCCGATGTCGGTCCTCGGTTCCCGCGCTAATTCGAGCCCTTGAGGACGTCCGCGCACGCCCGTTCGTCGCGGACGCGCTTGGGGCCCTGGGGGACGAACGCGCCCGCGCGCCCCTATTGGGGCTACTGGCCAACGAGACGTACATGACTACGCGACCGCACGAGGCGCGAGCTCTCCTTGCGCTCGGCGCCCACGAATGGGCCTCCGAATCGTCTGTCGTGAACGTCGTCCTCGCGATCGGCGTTCCAACACAGGCCGCTCGCGTAATCGTACTGCTGTCGGCGCCCAGCGCAACATCCACAGTTATCGCGGACGGCCGAGCGGCTTCGCCGCTCGTCACCGAGGGCGAGGTACAAGTTTTTGATCTTCCTGGGAGGCCAACGCCCCGGACGCGACGCGTCCGTCTTGAGCTGCACGTTGCAGGCGGAGGTGCTCTTGCTGTTTGGCTCGCTCCGATCGGCCGACTTGATTGACCAAGCCCCGTCGCGCAAATTGTCTCCGCCCCGACCGGCCGAGGAGCCCTCAACGTGCCCGACGACGACGATCCCAAGTTCAGCGACGACGATAAATTCCGCCCCGAAGCGATCGCGGCTCGAATCGATAAGATTGGCGCAGAGACCGATGCGGAACGGATTGCGCACGAGGAGGAGCTTAAGCTCCTTCAACGCAAGCGAGAGCGCAAAAAGACGGGTCTCGAGGCGGCAGCGTCGAAGCGACTCACCAACATTGGGGAGGGGAGCGTCAGGCGGCCCTCGGAGTCTGTTGACGCCATTCCTGAGGCCGATCAGCTTCTCGAGCGTGCAACGCAAGCGACAAAGTGGATCCGAGAACATCAATCTACTTTCGCAGGACTTGTAGCTGTGTCGGTGCTTGGCGCCGCGTGCGCTCTCGGCTGGGTCATCTGGCAAGACAAGCGCAACGCCGACGCTTCGGTCCTCCTCGCACAGGCAATAGCGGACGATCTCGGCAACATCGCCGGGGTCAAGGACGACGAGTCCGACGACGAATCAGCCACAAAGAGACTTTACCCCACCTTCAAGTCCGCGGCGGAACGACGGGAAGCTGCGCTCGCGAAGTACCGACGCGTCGAGCGGCTGTATTCCGGGACGGGCGCTGCGACGCTTGCACAGCTCGGAGAGGGGTCTCTTCTTCTCGACAGTGGCGACGGGAAGGGAGCTCTGGCTGCTTATGGTGCCGTCACCACGTCCCGTCTGGCCCAGGCGGACACCGAGGTACGCGGGCGCGCACTCGAAGGAATGGGCTTCGCCAACGAGCTCCTGGCGCAAACCGAGGCGCCGAACAAAGACAAGGATTTGGACGAGGCGCTCGTCGAGTTCAAGGCGCTCGAGGCGGTCGACGCGAACGGCTACAAGGAACTCGGTATGTACCACCAAGCCCGCGTGCTTTCGAACAAAGGCGACAGGACGAAGGCTCTCGATGTCCTGAAGCGGGTCGAGAGCCGGATCAGCGAACCCCAAGCGGGACACCCCTATGCGTACCTGCAGTTCGTCGTTGAGGACCGGCTCCGGGAAATCGATCCGACCGCACTGCCACCGAGGGCGCAGAGAATGAATGGAACGAACGGCGTGGGACTGGGAAGCAATGTCGATATGAACGACCCGAAAATCCAAGAGATCATTCGACAAATGCAGCGAAAGGAGAGAACCGAGGGCAGCCCGTCTTCGGTGCCGGCACCGGGCTCGATACCGTGACGCGGTATGCTCTGGTCGTCGCAATGGCTTCCTGGACCGCCGGCTGTGGCGCGCTGGAAACCGGAAACGATCGCATCAATCCCGAAGAGCCGCTATGGCTGCATCGCGCGAGTGGCGCGTTGCATGTTCTTTTCGTAAGGCCCTTGACGGCGCCGTCGCGCGTTGTGGGCGAGGCGTACGAGCGCGGGCGCCCGGAGATCGACGCCGCCCGCGGGCGGGTCTTCGTGGGGACGAGCGACGGGGGGTTGTACGCGCTGCGCGCCAGCAACGGGAGTTCGATCTGGCGTTTCGAAACTGTCGGAGCGGTCCAGAGTGAACCGCTCTACGACGCCGACTTAGACATAGTGTACTTCGGCTCGGACGATGGTGCGCTTTATGCGGTCCACGCGAGCGATGGGGCGCTCGTGTGGCGGTACGATAGCGGGGCGGAAGTCGCGCGCCGGCCAGTGCTGGTTGGCGAAGCGCTCTACTTCGCGAACGCGGCCGATAACCTCTTCGCGATCGATCGCCGGTCGGGCAAAACCCGCTGGCACGTGCACAGAACTCCGGCACTCGGCATGGAGATTAGTGGATACGCTGGACCGGCGGTCGACCACGGCGCCGTGTTCTTCGCGTTTTCCGACGGACAAGTAGGCGCGTACGATGCGGGAGACGGGAGCGAGCGATGGCCTCCAGTCGACCTGTCCGCCGAGGCCGAGCAGTCTGCGGGTACCGAGACCTTGCGCTACCTCGATGTCGACACGACTCCGGTACCCGACGATCTTGGTGTGCAAGGACGCGTCGTCTTCGTTGCCAGCTATGCAGGAGGCTTATTCGCCATCGATGAAGAGCGAGGCGTACCCGTCTGGAGAAACGACAAGGTCACCGGTGTGACTGATCTTACGGTTTGGCGAGAGGCTGCGCACAAGGCCAACTCGGGCAGCCCGGACTTCGTCGTCGATGGTCCGCCCGTTTCCGTGCTTGAGCTCGTGCTCGCATCCAGCGCTGCGACAGGCATGTGGGCTTTGGAGCCGGCCACGGGTCGGCCGGTTTGGCGCATCCCGGTCCCTGAAGGCGGCGTTACAGCACCGACGCCGATTGCGGGTGCGATTTTGGTGGGCACCACGCGCTACGGAGTATTTCTTCTCTCGCCGCGTGATGGACATGCCATCGATGGCTTCGATCTCGGAGCTGGCTTCTCTCAGACGCCGGCTTCATTCGGGGGCCGCGCATACTTGCTCAGCAACTCTGGAACGCTCCTGGCCTTAAAGGTCGAAGGACCCACCGTCGGCGAACATCGTAGCTTTAGCTTCGTCCCACAAAAGAGCTTCGTCCCATAAAGGGGGGCTCCGTATTTCTTCTCTCGCCGCGTGATGGACATGCCATCGATGGCTTCGATCTCGGAGCTGGCTTCTCTCAGACGCCGGCTTCATTCGGGGGCCGAAAGATTAAAGGCATCTTAGATTTCTAGATTAAAGGCCCCTAAGGAACATTATGTGAACTCGCTGGGTTGCCGGTTCATGGGGCCAGCCCCTTCGCAGCATGATGGGGCACCCGCAGGGAGGCCGTGACCGATTTTCGCAGGGTCATGAGCACAACACCCAGCGCCGGTTCGCAGGGCCATGGGGCCACCCCTGTCATGGGGCCAGGAGAGCGGAGCGAACAACCGAGGCGTACTAAGGCAGCGCCTGCAATACAAGCTGCGACGGCCCATCGCTGGCGACGCACCAGAGCTGGTGCGACGCGCGTGTCGCCGCGATGTAAAGCGCGTGGCGCGCTTGCGGCGACACGGGATAGCATGCGGCCGTGACCTCGAGGAGAACCACTTCGTCGAACTCGAGACCTTTGGTCTGGCGCACGTCCGTCACATCGACCCCAGGCTCCCAAGAGAAATCCTGCTTCGCGACGCGCCGCACAGTCGGCACCTCCGCACGGAGCAAGCCCTCAAAGTATACGTCTGCTTGCTGCGCAAAGCGTGCAATCAGCGCGACGTTCGCATCGGGCTCGTCGCGCGCAAGCTGCTTAAGCACCTCCGCCAACCAGGCCACGGTTTCGCCGATCGACCCGAACTGGAAGAGCTCGACTGGCGGCCCATCACGCGTCGTCTGGGGCGGGTCATCGTGCGCCAGTGGCCCAAGGACGGTGCGTGCGAAGGCCGTGATCTGCGAGGTCGAGCGATAGCTGACGCGCAGAGGCTCAATACGTCTATGCGAAACGCCTAGATCATCGAGCAGCCCATTCCAATCGAATTCGCTACGATCCTCCGATTCGTCAAGCACGCGCTGCGCCACGTCACCTGCGAGCGTGATGCAACGTTCGCTACCGGTCAGCTCGAGAAGGACCCGCAGTTCGATTGGACTGATGTCTTGGACCTCGTCTACGAAGACGTGGGCAAAGCGAATTGGCTTCGCCTCCGAGTCGACTAGCGGACCGCGAAGCGCCTGCCAACAGCGAAGGAGGAGGGAGTAATCCTCGGCGTCGAGAGTGGGCTCCTCCCCGTCGCGTTCTCCTTCTGATCGCACGCGCGACTGGCGCACACACCACGAGTGCACCTGTTCGATCTGGGACGGACTGAACGTTGCTTCGGACGCCAAGGTCTCGGTCAGCGCTTCGCGCGAACTCAGGATTTCATCCCAAACCCCCGTCACGGACCGTGTGACCGATCGCAATTCGCCGAGTAGGAATTCGGCCGCGCTGCGCGTAACGTCTGGCACCTCCAAAGCCGACTTTACGCCCGCAATTGTTCGCTTGTTCCCAAGCCACTGGGCCAAGATCGACACCCGCGCATCGCAGGCCAACTGGCTTTCCGCGGAGCTTGCAACCGCGGCCGTACCCGTCGCCGCCCACGCTACCGCAACGCGATGCCCCTCCGGCCACTTCATCATGCTCGAACGAATCTTCTCGTCGATCAGGTGAGTAATGCGGCCCACGTGCGTGTCGATCGTCCGCAGCATCGCAGCGTGCGACTTCGCCCGCGTTACGACAGCCGGCGTCTCGTCGCTCACCTTTGTCGGGAGTCGGCGGAAAAGCTGCGCCACTAAGCGGGAAGCGAAACCGGCGAAGGTCGATACCGGCACGCCCTCGACCCCGAGCGACGGCAAGACGCGTGACACGTAATGCACAAGCGCGTCGTTAGGTACTACGACAAACATCTTGTCGGGTCGAAAGCGCTGCGGCTCCTGAAACGCGAGGTACGCAACTCGGTGCAAGCCAACGGTGGTCTTCCCACTGCCAGCGCTACCTTGGATCGCAACGAGCCCCTTCGCGTCACGTGCGATGAGCTCGTACTGACGTTCGTCGAGGAGCGCGGCAATGGCGGGCAGGTGCTTATCTGAACGCATTCCGCCGTCGGAGCCGACCCCGAGACGCGCTCCAGCGGCGACTCCGTGGCGCGCGGTCCACTTCGCCTCAGTTTTGAGGAATGCGCGCTCGACGCTTATTCGCCCCCACCGGCCATTGCTCCCTTTCAGAAACGTCCCCTGCGGCGCTGATACGCGAACGAGTTCGCGGTGAACGATACTCACCCCGCGCCGAATGATCACGCGACCTTCGACCAATCGGTCGCCAAGCTCTTCTTCATACTCATCCCCTTCGGCGTACCTATAATAGATTCGACTGACCGGCGCGTGACGCCAGTCGACGATGCGAATGCCCTCGTTCGAATCGAGATACGACCGCGCTCCGATGAGTACGTCGCGCCGGCGCGCGCTCGTCTTGCCGCGCGCCGCCACGCTGCCGGCCTGTTCCTCAAGACGGATGTGACCAAAGTAAGGAGTCGAACGGTCGACGGAGCCTTGGACGCTGTGCCCTCGATGGGCACGCAGCGCACCCAAGTTGTGCATCTGTTCGAACAGCGCGGGCAGGTCTTCAGCTTTGGCCACGGCGACATGGTCCCGTAGCTCCAGCATCCTTTCGTCGTCGACGGCGCGCCCTTTCGCCGCAGAGATCTCCGTGTGACCGGATCCGTCCAGCACCCGCTCGACCGTAGAGAGCAGCCTGAGCTCCTCTGCAACGATGCGTGCTCCTTCCGAGTCGTCCTCGAGCCCTTCGACGGGGCCCGCGATGGCAGGCTGAACGGGTAACACCGAACGAACTTGCGTCACGGGGGTAGGCTTCTATTTGAGACCGCAAGCGGCCGGGCGCAAGGGGGGACCTCACATGTGGTCGAGCACCAGCTCAGCTTTTGAGCGTACGTGCGCCCTGACGCTGAAAACGACTCGACTTGCTGCAATCCCATCAATCCATATCAAAATCGTCCATCCCGCCGCCCATCCCGCCGCCCATTCCGCCCATTCCGCCCATTCCGCCCATTCCGC
>Ga0187863_10003426_pt1 | contig 11709 bp, 10 predicted proteins | sample June2016WEW_11_1_FD_132975 | JGI IMG/M metagenome (GOLD analysis project Ga0187863, IMG submission 132975) | Peatland microbial communities from SPRUCE experiment site at the Marcell Experimental Forest, Minnesota, USA - June2016WEW_11_10 | ecosystem: Environmental > Terrestrial > Soil >...
AACGCAGGATAGATCGGGGACAGTTCTGTGAATGTCTCAAGCGGCGATCCCGCAGGCACGGGAAAATAGGTTTGTACCTCGCGCTTGAAGTTGTCGAGGTAGGCCTTCAGGATCGGTGGCTTCTCGGCGTCGGGAAGCGGACGCAGGCGGAATCGCCGGCGCGTGCTTCCCTTCTTCAGCGTGATCTCTCCGGCGGCCTCTGCGTTACGCACCCACTGGGTTCGTCCGCGCGGAGCCACCAGATAATTCCTGCCGTTCAGTTCCAGCAGATCGACCGGAGTGGAATACAGTTTGCCGCTTTTCCGTCCACGAACTTCGAGCAGATAGTTGTGGGAAGAGCCCAAGCCGAGGCCCACGAGAAATCCAAAACAGCGGTTGAAGATTCTCTCGACGGTGGTTGGTTCGCGGAAAACGGGAACGCTGGAATTCATGAAGGGATTTTACCGCGCTGCTGAGTGTGACTTACCAGCCCTTGCCCTGCTACGCCTGCTTCACAAAGCGCAGCGACGCCGAATTCATGCAGTAGCGAAGATGTGTGGGTTCGGGTCCGTCGTCGAAAACGTGCCCGAGGTGGGCGTCGCATTCGGTGCAGGCGACAGCAGTGCGGGTCATGCCGAAAGTTGTGTCGCGAATCTCAGTCACATTCTCAGCTGCGATCGGCGCCCAGAAACTGGGCCATCCTGTGCCCGATTCGAACTTGGTGGCGGAATCAAACAGCGCGTTGTCGCAGCAGATGCAGCGGTACAGGCCTTTGTCGTGGAGGTTCCAGTATTTGCCGGAGAAAGCGATTTCGGTGTCGGCGTGGCGCGTGATGTCGAATGCGTTGCCGGAGAGCTGCTTGCGCCATTCGTCTTCTGTTTTTACAACCTTCGCCATACGTACTTGCTTCAGGCGCTGGCCTGCGTCGGAAAAAAGCACGATGGTGACTTCTTTAGGCTCACCACCTGGGGCTGGCGCGGCTTCCAGAACCGCGGGCTTTTTCCATTGCCAGAGCGCCAGGCCGGCGATGGTTGCGGCCGCGCTCGCTAGAAACACACGGCGTTGCACTTTCGTGGCGCCTTCATGCTCTGGTTTGTTATCGTGATCGGAATCGAACATCGTCGTCTCCTGTTGTCTACTTTCCGGTGTAAAGGTCGGGAAACTGCTGGCGCAGGTGCTCTACTTTGGGCGCATCGTTGAACATGATATAGGGCTGGTTGGGGTGCAGAGTCGCGTAGTTCTGGTGATAGGCCTCGGCCGGATAGAACGCTTGCAGCGGCACCACCTGGGTCACGATCGGACGCCGGAATATCCCAGCCTTGTCGAGTTGCGCGATGTAGGCCTGGGCGATGCGCTTCTGCTCGTCATTGCTGTAAAAAATCGACGAGCGATATTGCGTGCCCTCGTCCGGGCCCTGCGCATTGAGTTGCGTGGGGTCGTGCGCGACCGAGAAAAATACGCGCAGCAGTTCGCCGTAGGTGATCTGCGAAGGATCGTAGACGATCTGCACCGACTCGGCGTGTCCGGTTTCGCCGGTGCTGACAGTTTCGTATTGGGCAGTTTTGGCCGAGCCTCCGGAGTAGCCGGAAGTCGCGCTGATCACGCCCTTCACGTGCTGGAAGACCGCCTGAATGCCCCAGAAGCATCCGCCGGAAATGACCGCGGTTTCCTTTCCCGGAGAGGCGGCGCGGGGAGCGTCCTGCGCGGGTGCAGGAAACGCGGCGGCTGGGCTAGCTTTGGCGTTGCACGCCGTCGCGCCGAGCAGCGAAGCGAACAGAATCAGTGCAAAGCGACGAGGAGATGGCATTTTTGTTTCCCCTTCTTCAGTACGAAATAGCTGGGCTGACAGATTGGAGTTCCTAGGGGCGGAAAAGTTTCAGCCTTGCCTGCGCGTGACCACTTAAGCCCCTGCCCAAACGCGCATCGAGATCCAAAAATCGCTTGCTTTTTCGCCTTATGTTCGCCAATAATGGCGGCATGGCTATTACACGCAGGCAGCGGGAAGTGTACGACTTTATTTCGCGGTTCGTGGCGGAGCACGGATATTCTCCGTCGTTTGAAGAGATTGGCAAGGGTCTTGAACTCACTTCTCTCGCGACCGTGCACAAGCACGTCACTAACCTGGAGAAAAAGGGACTGCTGACGCGTGACTACAACCGCAGCCGCTCGATCGATCTGCTGCCGCCCAAGGGAAGACTGAAGCAGGCCATGAGCGTGAACACGGGCCTGGTGCTGCCGCTGCTGGGGCGCATCGCGGCCGGGCAGCCCATCGAAGCGGTGCAGAATAACGAGACCATTTCGCTGGCCGATTTTGTGCGCTCGAAAGAAGTATTTGTGCTCGAAGTGCGCGGCGACTCGATGCAGGATGAGGCCATCCTCAACGGCGACTATGTGCTAGTGGAAAAAGCCCGTACCGCGCACAACGGAGACATCGTGGTCGCACTCGTGGATCAGAGCGACGCCACGCTGAAGCGCTTTTACCGCGAGGGCGAGAATATCCGGTTGCAGCCCTCGAATGTGACGATGAAGCCGATCATTGTGCCGGCCGCGTCCGTGGATGTGCAGGGTAGGGTGATTGGGGTGCTGCGGAAGTATTAGCGGTTCGGCCTTCCGAGCTTCTTAGGTCAAAAAGATCTGAAGATTCATTCGAGCGTTAGCTAATCGTCCTTTTGCGTGGTCTCTTGGGCGAAGAGTGGTACACGAATTCCACGTTAGGCGGCACGTCGCCTCGTAAAGGTGCCCCCGCTGCCTTACATGTCTCGATTAGATTCTTCTCTCGCATGATGCCCTCGTAGAACGTGCGGTCTTTCATCAGGTTTACGAGACTTCTGCGCTCAGTCCCATTCTTAAGGAAATGGAAGATTTCCCACGCAAGAAGGTCTCCGGGCTGTACGCGAGGGTTGGATTTCGGAACCGTTACCGGTAGCGAGAGAGCGTCTCGACGAAACGCCTCATCCATGTCTCCTTGGTGCTTGGTTCCCTGTTCCACAAATGTGCGCAGGTCGTCTTCATCGCTAAGATTTTCCCGTTTCCATCTGTTTACGAACGTCGCCATTCCTCGCGCGGCAATGGCGTAAGGAGTGCCAACAACTTCTTCCATCGAATAGATCGCGTTTACTTTCCGATAGTCATTAAGATCGACGAAGCCGGAGAAGTGAGCGAGAGTGCGACGATTGATGATTTCGGTTAAGTGCTCCAAAATATCCCCGCGATTGGCGTGTTTGGCGGCCTCGAAGTCGACCATATGGAAAATGCTCGCAAGGCCGTGTTCTCTGAGCGCATCCTCCCATTCCCTCTCAAACGTGAGCCACTGCTCCTCAGTAGCGATGAATCCAGCCACGACGATGTACGGCTGATCGTCGGGGTGGCCGCTGGCGTCGAGATAGAGGGCATAGTCGGTCATATTCCGTCGTAATCTGGGGTTTGTCGCGCGCTTTACTGGGCTAAATAAGTATCGCCCGAGACCTGTGTCCCGGGCGTTGCTTTCCTATCAGAATCTGAGCCGAGACTCAGCCCAGGTGCCGGTTCAGGGCCTGCGCGATGGTGTCCTTCGGTTTGTAGCCGACGATCTGTTCGACCACCTGGCCTCCCTTGAACACTAACAGTGTGGGGATGCCGGTGACTTTGTAGCGCATGGGTGTGGCGCTGTTGGAGTCGACATCCATCTTGCCGATTTTGATCTTGCCCTGGTACTCGGTGGCCAGTTCCTCGACGATGGGGGCGATGGCGCGGCAGGGGCCGCACCAGGTTGCCCAGAAGTCCACCAGCACGGGCTTGTCCGATTTCAAAACATCCTGGTCGAAGTTCGCATCGGTCACTTCGACGATTCCGTTACCTGCCATTTTGTTTCTCCTGATTTTGAAAGTCGTGAACGTCGCGGTTGTTGGCGGGGCTGCAAATTGAGGCCGCGCTGCCGGGCGCTCGGTATAAGTGCTTCCCGTAAGAAAACCCAACTACCTATCGTAACACCGCTATTGGATGCCTGGGGAGATGGGAAAGTCGCAAGAACAGGTCCACCCAGCAACGGCGGCGCCGTCTCTAGAAAATCAGCTTGACAGCCGCCTGCAGCAACCGGGGAGAGCCGGCGCCAACGACCTGGCCGAAGGTAGAGCTATTCATATTGCCGTTGACCGCGGCCGGCCCGAAGAACTGCGCATGATTGAAAACGTTAAAGCCCTCCATGCGGAATTGCAGCGACTTGGATTCGGTCAGCGGCACAGATTTCATGAGCGCTATGTCGTAGTTGTCGAGTCCCGGACCGTAAAAGAAGCGGCGCCGCGCATTTCCCGGCGTGCCCAAGGGCTGCGGGCTGAAAAGCGAAGTGTTGAAATAGGATTTTCCGTTGCGCGGATTGGAATTCAGGTCGAGCGGTCCGGGCGTGAATTGCGGCTCGTCCACACCATAGTTGTTGATGCCGTTAGGCTCGGCACCCAGCAAAGAATTGTCGCCGTAGTTCAGCAGCGTGACCGGAAAACCGCTGCTGAAGTGGGTGATGCCGGAAAGCGTCCAGCCTTTGGTCCATCGGTCAGAAGCGGCCAGCAAGCGATCGACCGGCAGTTCCCACGCATAACTCACAACAAAGTTATGGGTGACATCGAAAGCCGACAAAGCGCGGCTGAGGGCTGGGTTGATGGGATTGACTTCCTCGCCGACGTTCGACGACTGATCGATCGATTTGCTGAAGGTGTAGCTGGCGAATAACTGCAATCGTTTGCTGGTATGGCGAAGGCTCAGTTCGAGGGCGTTGTAGCCGGAATTTCCGATCGTGCGTTGGTTGGTGTCACTGCCGAACTTCGAGCCCAGCGGTTCGCGGGTGCCGTAAACAGTTTGTCCGGATGCTGTGGTGAAAATGTTGCTCTCACGAAATGGGCCGCAGGTTGCCGATCCCGGGGCCACTTCAGCGGTCTGGCTCAAACTCAGGCACAGCGCGGGATTGCCCGGGTTCGACTCCTCCAGCACGAGAAGACGGTGCGACTGATTCCCTACGTAACTGGCGCTCAGCAGAGTGTTGTCGCCGAACTGGCGCTCGATCGAGAGCATGTATTGCTCGGTGTACGGAATGCGGTTGCTGACGGGATATGCGGGGATGCCACTGATGGGCAAGTACTGCGACCAGTCCACACTGGCATCGGGGTGAGTGCTCGAGGCATTCAACGGCGCAAGATTGACGGGAAAATACTGGCCTAGATTCTCTCCATTGGAGGCGGTGATGAAGGGATTAGAAAATAGCGGCGGAGCGGGACTGCTGTAGGTGGTTCCGTAAGGCGCGTTGGCCGCGAGCACGCCCAGAGTGAGGGCTTCGATGGACGCGTAATACATGCCAAAACCCGCGCGCACGCTGGTTTTCGCCGGACCGCCCACGATCTTGCCAAAGAGGTTGTCCTCCGAGACATCGGGCGAGTAGGCTAAACCGATGCGCGGCGAGAATTCGTCCCCAGGGGGCGCAAGCGTGCGCCGCACTCCCGGATCGGTGGGATACAAGATTCCCGGCGGCGCGCCGGGAAAGACTACCGACTGCTTGCCGGGTTCGGTGGTCGAAATCTGGTTGTACTTTTCATACCAGGGCTCGATTCGGTCCCAGCGTACACCGTAGTTGAGGGTTAGATTCGACCTCACGTGCCAACTGTCCTGGGCAAAGAGGCCGGTGTACTTGTTGCGGCCATAGAAGGGATTCAGCTGGCTCTGGTTGTACTGGCTGGGAATTCCGAGCAGGAAATCGGCAAAATCGACGCCGGTCTCGCTTCCGGTAAACAGGAAGCTGCCGTTAAACTGAGCGATCGGATTCACGTTGACCTGGTCGTAATGAAATCCGCCGCCGGCTTTGACGGTGTGGCGTCCAATAACTCTTGAGAAATTGTCGAGCAACTGGAAAGTATTGTTGGCCTGCTTCAGTTGGTTGGTATTCGTGCCGGTGGAAAAATTGTTGAACACGAGGCTCTCTACGCCTTCGCCTCGCGGGTCAAGCGGCACGATTGACGGCGCTCCCGAAGCAGTGACGAAACCTTGGGACACCATGCTGACGCCCAGTCCGCCTTGCGGTTCGCCGAGGTCGTTGTAGGCGCGCATGTAACTGAAGTGAAGTTCGTTGACCGCGGTCGCGCTCAGCGTCTTCGTCTCTCCCAGGCTGAACAGTTGGGCTCGGCCCTGATTCAGCGCATTGAAACCGGGCACGCTGGCTCCGCCCTGAGCGACGGGATACGGATTGTTCAGCGAATAGTCGTCCAGGAAGTAGTAGCCGGAAATCAGGCCCCAACCGGTGTTGGCGTCGAGGCGCACGGCGCCCTTGTCGTCCCGCAGAGCCTGATTGTAGGCGGAGGTGGCGAACTGATCGGCGGAAGCATTGGGCGCCGGAATGTACTGCAACAAATGCAGCGCGGGACCGGACCAGGCACTGGTGGGGATTTGAAGTGTAGGCAGAACGCAAGCGGAAGCGCTCGACGGGGAATAGTTCGTATTCGTGCAGCCGGGAAAATAATAGGGTTCCCCGGCGGAAACGGAATAACCGAGACTCTGAGAAAGTGTGGAAGCCCAGGCGGGTCCACTCACAATCGTGGGTACTACCACCGATTGTCCATTCACGATCTGAGTTGTATAGAAAGCTGACGCTAAATCGGCAAGATCTCCTGACCGATCTTGCGTGGAAGGCACGGGGATCAAACCCGTGTCCACTCCCTGGCGCTGGCGCGTTCCCTGATAGTCGGAGAAGAAAAAGATCTTGCTGCGCCGGATGGGGCCGCCGGCGGTTCCTCCGAACTGGTTTTGCTGGAACGTGCCGCGCGTGGGCGAGAAATAGTTGCGCGCGTCCAGGTCGGTGTTGCGCAGGAACTCGAAAAGATCGCCGTGAAATGCGTTGCTGCCGGACTTGGTGATCACGTTGATCTGCCCGCCGCTGAATTCCCCGTACTCCGCGTCAAAATTGCTGGTGAGAATGCGGAACTCGGCAATGGAGTCGAGGTTGGGAATAATCGCGGTTCCCATGTTCACGTCTTCTTCGGAGTCGCTGCCGTTCACGATAAAAGCGTTGGCAAATTCGCGCTGGCCGTGGATGGAAATGGTGCCCGGATTCAGATCGCCGGAAGGCGAGAGTGCGCTCGCGCCTACATCCTGCACGGTATCGGAACTGATAGAGGTCGAAGGAACCACGCCGGGCTGCAGCGAGAGCAGGTCGGTATAGCTGCGGCCGTTCAGGGGAACGGAACTCATCTGCTCACCGTTGATGACCTCGCCTACTTGACTGCTATAGGTTTCGAGATGCACCGCGCTGTCGCTGACGGTGACCGCGTCGGTGCGCTTGCCCACCTGCAGCACGATATCGAGCAATAGAGCGCTGTTGACGTCGACCATGATTCCGGTGCGGCGGTAGGGCCTGAAACCGGGATGGTTCACTTCAAGGACATAGCCACCGACCGGAAGTACCGGGAAGGTGTACGCTCCTCGGGCGTCGGCAGCAGTGGATTGCCGGACCCCCGTACTACTATTGACCAAGACGACGGAGGCCAAGGCGATTGCGGCCCCGGAGGGATCCTTGACCGTGCCTGAAATGCTGCCACCCACTCCCGCGATTGCTGTCCCCAGCATGAAAAAGGGCAGGCACAGACAGGCCAGCGAGATTTTGCACAATCTTCCCATGTGTTTTGCGAATGATGCCGCAGCAGGAACGCCCGCCGGGTTGGCTCTAGTTGCAGTTTATCGCAATTTCTATGGCGAATGCGGCGTGTGCCGATCGACGAACTCGACCTGATTCAGGATAAAAAAGAAAAGCGCCCTCGACTTTTTCAAGTCCAGGACGCCTCGGCAGCCCTCCCCCAGAACTGCCAAACCACGAGATGGATATTAAGATCCCCCTCATGTTGTGTAAACGTCACTTTGGTAACGCAGTTGGCGCAGAGCTACGTTGAGGATTGACCGAGGTAACTGAAATGACTTGCGGAGCGGCGGACGCCGTCATCCGCCAGCCATGGAGGAACACGACCGGACGAAGGCGTCCGGGGCTCATGTTGAGCTCTTGGTGATTATTGTTTCTGCCAGGTTTGACCGTTGTCGCGGGTGGTCCAGACTTCAGCGGTAGAGGTTGAGACCTTTCCGTGCTGCGGGTCGGGGAATTCCACGCTGGTGATGTCGCCAGTGAGCACACTGCCAGATGCGGCGGGAACGACGCGGGTCCAATGAAGGCCGGCGTCCGCCGAATGATAAAGCGCGCCGCCGGAACCACCCACCCATACCTCAGCGCCCGCGGCGGCGACCGCGCGGAAGGTGAGCGCTGTAGCTTGCTGCTTCAGGGCCCTGTCTGCGTCTTTGTCTTTCGCCTTCGCCCGGGAGACCTGGGCGGTGACTGCCACGCTCGCGCTGGCGAGGGAGGCGGGATTGGCGTTCACATCCACATCGTGCCAGGTCTTGCCCTGGTCGACCGACCGCCGCAGCGCGCCCTTGGAGGTGATCGCCCAGAGAGGCGACAAGGCCATCATCTGGTTGACGTTGCGTCCGTTCATGCCGGGCTGGCTGGCCTCACGGCTGGTGAGAGGCGCTGCCGCGGTCGCGGCCTCCGTCATAATGAGGGACGCTTGCCCCGAAACCTCGACTGTTTCTGCGACGCTACCGACGTTCAGGGTGAAACGGTACATTGAGGGCTGGTTGGCATCGTAGTTTACGGTGGCAACCGTGGTCCTGAAACCCGGCGCTTCCGCTTGGGCCTTATAGCTTCCCGTTGGGAGACCGGCAATCAGCCACAGGCCTTGAGAATTGGTTACCGCGGTAGCGGGCGCTCCCGGCTTGGAAGGGATGATGGTAATCCGGGCGTTTGGCACGACAGCCCCTGTGGGATCAACGACATAACCGCCGATCTGCCCAGGAACGGCCAGCGCTGTCAGCCGGCTGCGGAGCGCCTGGTCCTGAATGGGAGCGCCGTCATTCCCAGCTTCCGCACCGGAGGCTAGGGGCACGGGGGCCTTGGCCTTGCCGACCGCAGGGTAAACCGAATCCTCGCTGGACGACGGCTGCGCCGAGGGCAGATTCTGCACCGGCGTAGCGTCCAGGTTCTCAGTTTGCGCGAGCGAGGCTGCTCCGGAAGCCTCTACGGTCTGAGTGCCCGCCGAAACCCGCGAATTCTCTGATCCTGCCCCGCCGGCTTGCTGTTTCCCGGACGCCCCAGGTGGCGCTGGAACGGGAGCCTGATTCTGGGCCATATTCTGCTGCTGAAATTGATTCGCCGCCCTGGGGCCAAACAAGGGTCCACCTAGGGTGCGCGCTGCGGCGATATGCCCAACAGCGCCGCCAGGCTGCTGCGGCGCGGGAGGTGTCGGAACCGCCTGGGCGCGAGACACGCTCTTTTTCTGGTCGGCGTTCTGGTCGAAATTGTGGCCGGGGCTCGGCATGATCATCAGACTTGTGGCGTCGCCAGAGTCAGCAAAGGCCGGGGCGGGCGGCGCCAGGATCTTGTCGCGCTTCTCGGCAGGTGCCGGGGCCGCCGGTAGAGGCACCGGCTGATTCTTGGCCTCTGTGTCCGTGGTCTGGGGCGCGGATGCCCTATGGGCCATCGTCGTCGAGCGGGCACTCCTGTGGTATTGCAGGATTCCGAACGAGGCGATGGCGATGATGCCCGCAGCCACGAATGCCCAGCGCAGAGTGGGCCAGGTCAGCCATCCGCCCGGCGATGGGCTGACGACTGCCTGGGCCGGCTCCGTCGCGGGCAAGGCCAGCGCCACGACGTCGCGGCAATCGCCGCAGCGGGCAAGGTGTTCAAGCACGATGTCCCGTTCGAGCACGGGTAGCGAGTGCTCGGCGAAAGACGTCAGCAGGTCCGCGTCGGGATGATTGACGGCGGGCGTTGCGGCCTTCAGGCGCTCGCGTACGATTTTGGGGACGTTTTGCATTGCAGCTTCTAGCTCGTAGCTTGCTTGGTTCCGCTTGTTGCTTCAGTATCCAGGCATCCAAATCCAGGCTTCCAGGATGCGGGCGAACGCTTCCCTCAGCCTTCGCCCTCCGGCACCCTGGCTTCTACTCTCTTCTCAGAGAACGCTGGCGGGGGCGATTCTTGCGTAAGGCTGCGGCGAATATCGACCTGCAGATCGCGAACGTCGACTTCCAGGGCTTCTTCGGCCTGGCGGCGCGACATGCCACGGCGCCCCAGGGCGGCCACAATCTGCTTACGCAGGGACTTGGCCAGCTTGTCGATCTTGCGGCTGATGGTTGATTCGTGCACGCCCAGCATGCGGGCGATCTCGGCCAGAGTGCGGCCATCGAGATAATACGCGCCCAAAACCATGCGGTCTTCGCCGGAGAGAAAAGCGATGGCCTCATCGGTGGCCTGGGCCAGGCGCGGATCGGCGGGCGGGAGCGGCTCGGGTTCGGGAGCGCGGAATTGGACGCCTTCTTCCGATTCCTCATCGAGACTCACCAGGCGTTTCGTGCGGCGATAACGATTCACGTATTCCTGGGCGAGCACGGTGCGCAGCCAGCCTTCGAGCGATCCGCGGCCCGTGTAGGACGCGAGCTTTGAAACTCGCTGGCCTTCACGCGTGCTGGTGCCGTAAAGATCGGCGTAAAGAGTGTCGGCGAGCTCGCGAGCGGCGGAGTCTTCGCGCGCGATGCGCAGGGCCGAGAGATAGAGCTTTTCGCGGAAACGCGTGAGGAAGATTTCCCAGGCGGAATTGATGCCGGCGGCGCAGGCGCGGGCGAGGGCGAGTTCGTCCACGCGCAGACTCAGAAAGAAAGTGCGGACTTCAGTTTCGGAAGTCGCTGCTGTAGCGTGTTTTGAGCCGACCTCGCAGAGGATTACTGCGAAGGATTCGCGCGTGAGTCCGATTTTTTCGCACCCGCCGCGGGCGTGAAGGTCCGCCACGAGTTCGTCGACAACCGATTGCACGGCGGAGATTGGTTTGGTCGAACTCATGTTTCGTCGAACAAAGGTTTCGTCGAACAAATGTTCAGTCGCACAAACGCATGGCGGCCCTAGCTAATCCGCCGCCCGCGCCACTTTGCACTCGGCGCACGGGCAGATTTCGCGCAGGAATTTCCACGAGTACAGTCCCAGATCGTGGTTATCGTTCCACATGAACTTGATGGCGTATTTGCCCACGCCTTCCGCAGACACGGGCCTGGCAGCGAGCTTGAACATGGGCAGAGTGCCCGGCGCGGCGGCCTGAGGATCGCCCGGCCGGCGGCCAGACTTGTCGCGCTCTTCATTGCACATGGCGCAGGGGCAGGCGTCGCGAAGGTAAACAAAGTTATAGTGCGAGACGTGGCCGTCGTTCCACTCGATATCGACCCCCGTGCCGGTGGTAAGATTCACCTTGACCGACTTAGGATCGGTGGCCGCAGTGGCGGCCTGGAGTGGGGACTGCATGCAGTAAGTATCGCACAGGGTGGATGCGAAAGCGTCCAGGCCCCTTAGCGGCGGAATGTGAAAGCCCAGCACGGTAGTGCGGGTTCGCGCCGCGGAATGGCATTGCCGAATCCGGGCAAGTTCCGGTAAAATCTAGGTTTGCCCTACAAGATCTGAATTCTTTATCTGCACCTCAGGGAGTCGTCATGGCACAACAATGTGATATCTGCGGCAAGAAGCCGCAAGCGGGAAACCGCATCAGCCACGCCCACAACGTCACCAAGCGGCGCTGGAACATCAACCTGCGTCCGGTGCACGCCAAAGTCGCGGGCCAGGGTAAGCGCATGCGCGTCTGCACGTCCTGCATCCGCAGCGGCAAAGTCGCCAAGGCGTAAGAACTCAACACAGAG
>Ga0187863_10003428_pt1 | contig 11706 bp, 10 predicted proteins | sample June2016WEW_11_1_FD_132975 | JGI IMG/M metagenome (GOLD analysis project Ga0187863, IMG submission 132975) | Peatland microbial communities from SPRUCE experiment site at the Marcell Experimental Forest, Minnesota, USA - June2016WEW_11_10 | ecosystem: Environmental > Terrestrial > Soil >...
AAGTCGATTCAGCGCATCATGTCGCCATTGCCGTTGAAGAAGGCGCCGCTGGTCAAGACTGAAAGAAACCTGGAGCGGCTGGAAAAACTGATTGAGCTTTTCGAGCCGTTCATCCTGTTGCACGAGCATGATTTCGCGGCGGAAAACGTCGAGAAACTCTCTTACGCGCTGGTGCCCGAGGAGCGGGATATTTTCGGGTACGACACGCGCTCGCTGGATTGGTGGGAATATTGGATCAACATTCACATTCCGGCGCTGCGCCGCTGGACATATCCTTTGATTGAAGGCAGGCCTCTCGAAGCGCGGCCTGCGCGCAGCTTTCAACTTGCGCCGGCTAACGGGGACGCCGTGAAGACCGGAACCGACGGAGCCAAGTGGCGATATTCCTGACCGGGTCGACCGGATACATAGGCGCGCACGTTGCCGCGAATCTTTTGGAACAGCATGGCGCTGCCTTGAACGTGCTGGTGCGGGCGCGCGACCCGCAGGAAGCGCAGGCGCGGCTGTGGCGGGCGCTGCAGTTGCACATGGATTTCCCGCGCTTCTACGAATATCTGCAGACCAAGGTGCGGATTTTTTGCGGAGATTTGACTTCCTCCGGCTTTGGCTTGAATCGCGATGAATACGACCGACTGGTGCACACCACGGATTCAGTCATTCACTGCGCGGCGTCGTTGAATCGCAAGTCGGAGAAGAGTTGCCTGAACGTGAATCTGCGGGGCACGCTTGAAGTTCTTACGCTGGCGCGGCACGCCGAGCATTATCACGGGTTGCAGCGGTTCAGCGAGGTCAGCACGGTCGCCGTGGCAGGCAAGAGGAGTAATGAAGTAGTGAGCGAGGATGGCTCGATCGAGTGGGACCGGTCAGATTACGATCCTTACGCGCGCACTAAGAAATTCTGTGAGCACATGACGCGGGTGCTGTTGCCGGATACGCCGAAGACGGTGTTCCGGCCGAGCATTGTGCTGGGCGACAGTCGGCATGCGGAGACTACGCAGTTCGACATGGTCAAGGCGTTCGTATTCTTGGCTGGGCTGCCGGTGCTGCCGTTTCGTCCCACGGACAAGATCGATATTGTGAATGTGGATTTCGTTGCGGACGCGATTGCGACCTTGCACCAGAAAGAACAGCCGTTGTACGACACCTATCATCTTTCGTCGGGGACGGGATCGCAGACGTTTCGCGAGTTGACGGCTGCACTGGCGGCTGCGCAGCAGAAGCGCGGTCCGGTATTTCTGCCATTTGCAGAAAAGCCGTTTGCGGGGTCGGTAAACTTTCTGGCGAATCGCAAGGGAGCAGTGGCCAAGGGGGCTTCGCTGTTGAAGGTGTTTATGCCCTATTTGGTTTGGAACACGGTGTTCGACAATACGCGGGTGACCTCTGAGTTGGGAAGAAAGCCGGTTCCGTTTTCAAAGTACAGCTATCCTCTTCTGAAGTTCAGCCGCGAGAACCATTTCGAATACAAGTACAAACCCTGGCCTGCCGCCGCAGGAGGGACCGCCGCATGATGGACTTCGTTTTAGAGGCGTGGGTCAGCGGTAACATCGAACGGGCGAAAGCGAGATGGGTGCTCGGGGGCGGTCAGCCGTGGCAGCCGGGAGAAAAATTGAAGCTGCTGTTTGCCGGATACAACGGCACCCGCAACATGGGATCGGACGTGCGAGTCGACGAAATGCTGCGGCAGATCCGGCATATCCTGGGCGCGGAACGGGTTGAGTTCAGCGTGATGAGCCAGAACTTTGAGTTCTCCAAAGGATATTTCGAGGGCACGAAGCAGGTGCACTTGCCGGATATTTTTCCGCCATTTCTGTCGGATGAAGTTCCCAGGCATCACGGCGTCGTCGCATGCGAAGGCTCGATGTTCAAGAGCAAGTTCGCCAATGCGCTGACCACCATGATGATTGGCTCGCTCGGCATCGCGGCGGTGCAGAACAAACTCTCTGTGGGATATGGGGCGGAAGCCGGCCACATGGATCCGCTGGTCGCCAAGATGTGCGGACGGTACTGCAAGAACTCTCTGGTCATTACACGCAATGAGGAGTCGCGCACGGTGTTGCGCGAACTGGGCGTGCCGACGGAATTAGGGACGGATACGGCGTGGACATTTGAGCCGCGATCCACTGAATACGGCCAGAACGTCTTACGGCAGGTGGGATGGGATGGGCGTACGCCGGTGCTCGTGGTTTGTCCGATCAATCCGTTTGAGTGGCCGGTGAAGGCGTCGGTGGGCAAGTACGCGCTGCGGAGTCTGACCGGTGCCTACAAGGACAGTCATTACCGCACCGTTTATTTTCATAATTCCGGCCCGGCCTCGGATCGCGCCTACCAGCATTATTGGACTTCCATTGCCAACGCGGTTGACACGTTCCGCAAGCGGAGGAATGTGTTCGTGATTCTGGCGGCGACAGAGCGGTTGGACGCGCGCCCGGCAAATCGCATCTCCGAGAAGCTGGGCGGAGTGCCGGTTCTGACCTCGGACCAATACAACATGTATGAACTGGTCAGCATTTTGCGAGCCTGCCACATGATGGCCTCGTCGCGCTATCACGGCATTGTGACCTCGATGCCGGCGCTGGTGCCCTCGGCGGGGATCACCATGGATGAGCGCATCCGCAATCTGATGCGCGAGCGCGGACATGAGGAATTGCTGATGACGGTGGATGACCCGGATCTCGAACAGAAATTGCTGGCGGCGCTGGAAATACTGGCCACGCAGGGCGAGCGCATCGCGAACGGCATTGCGCGCACGGTGGTGAAAAATCTGAAGGTGATGGCGCGGATGGGAGTTTACTTCGAGGAAGAAGTGCAGCGGCGGTATCCTGAATTTCCGACACGCCAGGGCGAATGGAGTTGGGAGGATTACCTGCCCCCGATGAACACTTCGCTGCGTCAGTTGGTGGCTGCGTACAGTTGATTTGCGCCCGGGCGTTCGACACACAAGTCTCATGCCATTCGTCGGAGAAATCTTTTCGCAATTGAAAGCGGCGGCGGACACGAAAGTGCTGCTTGAAATCCGCGACGGCCAAGTCACGGGAGTGACCGGGGCCGAGTTGCTGGAGTTGATCCGCAAAGCTCGCACATTTCTTGCTGCAAAAGGATTGAAGAAGGGCGACCGCTGCGGATTACTTGCGGCCAACAGCATTCGCTGGATGGCTCTGGATTTGGCCGCGATGGCCGAGGGCTTGATTGTGGTCCCGCTCTACTCTCGTCAGGCTCCGGCAGAGTTAGTGGCGATGATAAGGGACAGCACCCCTGCGCTGGTGTGCTGCGGCGATACGACGCTGCTGGGTGGAATCCGCCAGAACTGGCCGGATAGGGGCTGGTCCGAGGCGCCTCCACATTTTCTCTTTGATGAAATCTTCGCCGGCGCTGAGGGAATCACCTTGGACCGGCCGCAGGTGGTTGATACAGATCCGGTGACCATCATCTACACTTCAGGTACTTCGGGCGAGGCCAAGGGCGTCGTGCTGACCGCGGCCAACGTTGGGTTCATGCTGGGTTGCACGTCGGCGAGGCTGGACTTGCTGATGGGAGGCCGGTCGGGGCAGGACCGGATTTTCCATTACCTGCCGTTTAGTTTTTGTGCGTCGTGGATCGCGATGCTGACGTTCCTGCTGCGCGGAAGTCTGGTGACATTGAACACCGACTTGACGAAGATTCCGAGCGACATGCCGGCGACGGCTCCGCACTATTTTCTGAATGTGCCGCAGTTGCTGGAACGCATGCGGCGCGGCGTCGATGAGCAGATTGCGCAGAAGGGCGGCATCGCGCAGGCGATTTACTCGCGCGCTAAGGCTGCGCAGGCGCGGCAAAAGGAAAAGCGGGCGCAAGCTGGCGATGGCCTCTGGTTGTGGCTGGCGAATGCTGTAGTCTTTCCCGCGATCCGGAAGAAAATGGTGGGCGACAATTTGAAGGCTCTGATCTGCGGATCGGCGCCACTCACCCCAGAGACTCAGGATTACTTCAGCATGCTCGGCATCCCGGTGTTGCAGGTGTACGGTCTGACGGAAACGACCGGGATTTGTACGATGGATGATCCGAACGATGTCGCGGCTGGACGTGTCGGGCCCGCGATTCCGGGCATTGAGATGAGGCTGGGAGAGAATGATGAGATTGTGGTGCGCGGGCCGAATGTTTTTCCGGGCTATTGGAACCGTCCGCAACAGACCGCGGAAACGCTGCGCGACGGATGGTTTCACAGTGGCGATCAGGGCGAGATGGACGCATCCGCGAAATGGCGAATCGTGGGGCGGATCAAGAATCTGATCGTTCTCGGGTCGGGGCACAAGATTGCGCCGGAAACGATCGAAGAAGAAATCGGCCGCCATCTGCTGGGCGCTCAACAGGTAGTGATCGTGGGAAATGGGCGGGGATATCTTTCGGCAATAATCACGGGGAATGTGTCCGGGGAACAGGTGCAGGCGGCGCTCGACGCGGTCAATCCTGAACTCCCACACTATAAGCAGGTGCGGGCGTTTTTCCTGCGAGTGGAACCGTTCTCCATTGAGAATGGAATGCTCACAGCGAACGGAAAGTTGAAACGCGACTTGATTTCCGCGCGCATGAAGAACGAGATTGAGCAGATGTATCAAGTCAGACAGGCGGTTTAGCGGTTGTGGCTGGGGAAGGGGCTGGATTGGGCGTGCGACAATTCAAAGGGCAAGCGCTGTCATGGCAAGTCGAGAGCGGGGTCATCGAACTGGCGCTGCATCGCGCCCCCTGCAACGAACTGGGCTCGCTGTCGCTGCTTGAATTGGAGGGGTTCGCAGCCGAACTCGACGATTTGGAAAGAGATGCGCATGCGCTGATCGTGCATAGCGAGTTGAAATCGGGTTTCTGCGCCGGCGCCGACCTCAGAGAACTTTACGAGCGGTCGCAGGTGATGGAAAAGTCGCAAGCGATTCGGGGCGTGCACGATTTTCTGGAGCGAATTCACCGCGTGTTGAATCGGATTGATGCCGCGCCCCTGACGACAATTGCGGCCGTCCATGGCGTGACGTTTGGCGGAGGGTTTGAGCTAGCCTTAGTGTGCGATTTGATCATCGCCGACAAGATGGCCCGCTTTTGTTTTCCGGAATTGCGGCTGGGATTGATTCCTGGATTCGGCGGAATTCCCCGCCTGAAGCGGGATTTGGGGAATGCGGTGGTGCGCGATCTGTTGTTGACGGGGCGCAGTTTCAACGCAACCAAGGCTCAGCAGATCGGACTAGTCAGCCAAGTGGTCGCTGAAGGCGAAGCGTTGCGCGCGGCCCGGGCAACGGCGGTTCAGATTGGAAAGTTCGACCGGCAGACCGCGGTCGCGGCCAAGGGCTTTATCAAACCGATCCCACATGAGGAGTTGCGGCGGGAAATCGACATTTTCTGCGAATTGTTTTCGAGGCCGGCGGTGCAGGCCGGGTTGAAAAAATTTGTGGAGAGCAAGGACGCGCAGCCTTATTTGCCATGAGGTGACAGTTGCGGAAGGTTGCGGGCAAACGCACTCAGAAAGTGCAAAACGGTTAGAGTGGATGAATATGCAAACAGCGGATCAGACCTTGGACGAAATCCTCAACTTGGCGGCGGCGCACTTCAAAGTGCCGCGGGCAAAACTCTCTCCCGACGAAGACTTCTTCAAGGCGCTCGGTATTGACAGCCTGCAGACGCTCGATTTGTTGACGCGCCTGGAGAACCACTTTCACGTCGAATTGCCGGATTACGAACTGCAGGGCGTGAGCGATTTTCGTACTCTGGCGGGCAAGATTCAGACGCGGCTGTGAAACTATTGTTGATTGCTGATTTCTGATTGTTAATCGCTAAGGAACGTCAGCTGCCACCGGGCGTTGGATTACTCAATCAACAATCTACAATCAGCAATCAACAATCAACAATTTCCTATGCTCGATCTCCGCCAATACACGTGTCTGGGCGCAGCACTGCGGGACGCGCTCGATCGGTTTCCTTCTGAAATCTGTCTGATCGAGGCGGATCGCGATCGTGAAAAAGTCCGCCTGACCTATTCAGATTTCAAAGAGATCGCGCTGCCGCTGGCGCGCGCGCTGGAAGACGCCGATTATGATGCCGGCGACCGCGCGGCCATCATCATGACGAATCAGTCGAAGTGGCTGATCTCGGCTTACGCAATCCTCTACTGCGGCGGCGTGTTGGTGCCGCTCGACTACAAACTGACCGCAGCGGAGCACCTGCAGTTGCTGGCGCATTCCAAAGCCAAAATCCTGGTCGTCGAATACCACCTGTGGCGGGCGATTATGGAGTCGCCCGGCTTCCAGAAGATTGCGACCAAGATTGTTCTGGTGACCGAAGCTCCGCTGGGCGCGGAACTGGCAGGCGCGTTTCGGTGGGAAGACTTCAAGCGCAAAGGCGCTCCCGATTTTGTCATGCGGCAGAAGGACGATGTTGCTTGCATCGTCTATTCTTCGGGAACTGGCGGGCGGCCGAAGGGATGCGTCCTCACGCACGAGAATTATCTGGAACAGTGCCGGGCGCTGACCGCGTGGTATCCCTTTTGGCCGGGAGTGCGGTACTTGAGCATTCTTCCTACGAATCACGCGATCGATTTCATGGTGGGCTTTATTGGACCGTTCGTGTGCGGTGCGTGCGTGGTGCACTTGCGCACGCTGCGTCCGGAGTTCGTGCGCGATGCGTTTGTGCGTTACCGAATTACTTATGCGGCGCTAGTGCCGATGATTGTGAAAAATCTGGAGCGCGGACTGCGCGCGAAATTCGATGAGCTGCCGGCGTGGAAGCGGGCATTTCTGAATGCGATGATTGCGACTAACCGGATGCTCACAAAACGCCGGCCGAAAGTGAAGCTTAGCCGGACGCTGCTCTCGAGCGTGCACCGCGGATTTGGAGGCGAGGTGCTCGCTCTGATCACGGGCGGGGCATTTATTGAGCCCTCGAGCATGCAGTTCTTCTACGACCTCGGCATTCCGGTAGTGAACGGGTACGGTCTTACCGAAGCTGGCACTGCGCTCACGCTGAACGACCTCAAACCGTTCCGCGCCGACACGGTTGGCAAGCCGCTGCCCGGAGTTGAGTTGCGCATTCTGAATCCGGACGCCGATGGTGTGGGGGAAGTGGCCGTGCGCAGCAAGACAGTCATGTCGCATTATCTCGACGATCCGGAGTTGACGCTGGAGACGATTGTCGATGGCTGGCTTCTGACCGGCGATCTGGGCCGGTTTGAGGGGAGCGGCCATTTGCAGTTATTTGGGCGCAAGAAAAATATGATTGTGACCGAGGGGGGGAAGAACATCTACCCGGAAGATATTGAGACCGTTTTTGACGGGCTGCCCGTGAAGGAGTACAGCGTGTTTGCGGCAAATTTCGTCTGGCCGAAAAAAGAACTGGGGCGCGAAAAGTTGGTTCTCGTGCTCAGGCTGGAGCAGAATCAGAAATTCGATGACGGGTTGCTGGAAGAAATTTCGGCGCGAAATCGGCGGCTGGCCGATTTCAAGCGCGTGGGCGGATACCTGATTTGGGAGAAAGATTTTCCGAGAACTGTGTCGATGAAAATCAAGCGGCAGGAACTGGCCGAGGAGATCGGGAAGTCGATGGGGCAGGAAGCGATGGTGGGATTGTGAACGGCCGCCGAAATTAGGCTGCGCCGAGTTCGCGTAGATCATCTGCATTTTCGTGTTGTCAAAGTGGATCCGGAGCCTTGGGGAAAAATTATTTTGCGATTGTGAATCCGGCGGCAGGAGGCGGGCGGAGCCGCAAGCTGCTGGGTCCGGCGCTGGAGCGGCTGCGGGCCGGCGGCATCGAGGTGACACTGGCGGAGACCCGCGCTCCGGGCGACGCCACGGAGATTGCCCGCGAAGCTTATGGGCGCGGCGTCCGGAATTTTATCGCGGTCGGCGGCGACGGCACTTCGTATGAAATCGTGAATGGCCTGTATCCCCAGGCCACAGCGGGCGATCGGCCGACGTTGGCCTTTCTGCCGCTTGGGACCGGAAATTCTTTTCTGCGCGACTTCAGTGATCGGGGCGTGGAGTATGGGATCGAATCGCTGCTCGCGGAGAAGAGCCGGGCTTGCGACGTGATGCGTTTGCGCCATCGCACCGGGGTGATCCATTACATAAATTTGTTGAGCATGGGTTTTTCTGCCGATGTGGCTACGCTGCGGGCACGGCGGTTCAGCGCGTGGGGCGAGGTCGGGTACCAAGCCTCCATATTTCTGACTCTCGCGCGATTCAACCGCCGCCCTTTTCCACTTCGAATCGAGGGCGCGGAAAACTTTGACGACCGGCGCTGTCTGTTCCTGACTTTCAACAACAGCAAGTTCACGGGCGGGACGATGATGATTGCACCGAACGCCGAGATCGATGACGGCCTGGTGGAATACGTGCGTTGGGGTCCGATTGGGAGATTGGGCCTGATCCGTAATCTGCCGGGACTCTATGACGGGACGCATATCGAACATCCGCTGGCCGAGCGCAAGGCGGTGCGGCGCGTGGAGTTCAACCTGGATGGTCCAATCGACGTCATGGTGGATGGGGAAGTGCTGACGCTGCATTGCGAGGAATTGGACGTGCTTCCGGGAGCGCTCAACGTCGTGGCGTGACCGTTGATATACGATCCGTGTTACACAAAACCGTTATCGATTCGATCATCATCGGTAGGATGATTATCGCTTAGATCATCGTGATATAAGGATGAGTCATGTCTGAGGAACGTAGAAAGCGGCAGGAGGAGCGCAACGGAACGGGTGATGGAAAAACCAAGAAGGTCCTCACTTATGGTGTTGTGGTGATCCTGCTGGCGGGCGCATTCATCGCGGGCAGGCATTACCGGAACCATAAGTACGATGCTTTCGCGAAGTGCCTGGCGACGAAGCAGACCACGATGTACGGTCTTTACTGGTGCCCGCATTGCATTGAGCAGAAAGAGATGTTTGGCGATGCGTTTCATTATGTTCCGTACGTTGAATGCGCGATTAAAGGCTCATCGGAAATGGCTCCCGCGTGCAAGGCCGCGGGACTGAAATTGTTTCCCAGTTGGCAGTTTGGGACGGATCCGCCGAAGGAAGGGGTTTTGTCGCTGGAAGCTTTGAGCGACAAGACCGGGTGCAGTCTGCCGTGACGGAAGAGTCGGAAGTTACATCGTCTGGGATTTCGGGGTCAAGGAACCGAGTTCTGTTTGGAGTGATTGCAGCGCTATCGCTCGCAGGGGTGATTGTGTCGGCGGTGTCGCTCGAGCGCCATTATGCAAAGTCCGAGACCGCGTTTTGCGATTTCAGCCAGAAGTTCAGTTGCGACATTGTGAACCGCAGCGAATATTCAACGCTCGAAGGCATACCGGTGGCCGGGATTGGAGTGGCCGGATATGCTGCGCTGTTCGTCCTGGCTACATTCTGGAAGTCGAGTGCGGAAACGCCAAACCGCCTGCTGGGCGCGGCAATTGCGGGGTTGGCCTTCGCCCTTTACCTCACTTACATCGAAGCCTACCAACTGATGACCTGGTGCATTTTGTGCCTGATTTCTCTGGCGCTGATTTCCATGATCAGCCTGCTTGCCATCGCTGTGAAAGTGAGAGGGATGAAAGCGTAAAAGCGGGACCCTCGTTGTATTCTGGTAGTGCGCTTTTCCGGATGGAAGAAATCCAACCAACTGAAACCTTTGGCGATGGACCGGCTGCCGGCGTAATCCGCGCGGAGTCGGCGACGGGAGATTTGCGTCTGCATGAATTTCGCAGCCGGATTTTTCGCAACACGCGATTCCTGCGGGTGTGGCTTCCGCCGGGATACGACGATTCTGAGAACGCCGGGCGGCGCTATCCGGTCCTCTACTTGAATGATGGCCAGAACTTGTTCGAAGCCTCGACTTCGTTCAACGGCGTGGAGTGGCAAGTAGATGAAACGGGCGACCGGCTTATCCGCGAAGGCGTGGTTCCACCCATGATTTTTGTAGGCATGGACAACACGGGCAGAGAGCGCATTCGCGAATACATGCCGCACCGCTCGCTGCATCCCATGATTCTGCGAGTGCATGGAACTCGTTATCCGGCTTTTCTGTTCAAAGAAGTCATGCCATTCATGGCGCGCACTTACCGCGTAGCGAGCGGGCCGGAGAATACGGGGCTGGGCGGGTCGTCGCTGGGCGCTCTGATTGCGCTTTACACCGTCGCGGTGCGTCCGGGAGTGATTGGGCGATTGCTGCTGGAGAGTCCGTCGCTGTGGGCCTCGAACCGGCAGTTGATCCGGCAGAGCCGCGGAGTCAGACGCTGGCCGGAGCGAGTCTTCCTGGCAACCGGAACTGCCGAAGCAGGGCGCAGAGATAGAGATCAGAGCGTGGTGGACGACGTGCGCGAACTGGCGGGGATTCTGCGGCGGGCGGGATTGGACGATGCACGTCTAAGGTTGGTCGTCGACGATGGCGCTGCCCACCACGAAGCGGCTTGGGCGCAGCGGTTTCCTGGGGCGCTGGCATTTTTGTTTGGCAAGCAGGATCGCGGCTAGCTTCAATCGCTGCCCTGAAACTCTACGAGGCTCCGGCAGTCTTCACTGCGCCGGCGGCGGGCGGATTTGCTTTGCGGGAGATGATCCAGACGGCGTACAGCGTCGCGGCCATAGCAATCACCGAGAGCTGAACGTGCGTCCATCGACTGAAGGGTCCGAGCAATGGAAGCATGTATGCCAGATACAAAAGAGTTCCCAACCACCATGCTGAACGCGTGGGATTCTGACTAACTAGCCAGTCGGCCAGAAGAATGAACGCGGGCGCCAAAATCACCAGGTCGTAAACCGTGAGGTGCGGCGCCACCAGCACGCTGGCCAGAAGCAGGGCTGAATATCGCAGAGGCAGAGGCACGGTGGGGCTGCGCTTCCAGCAGGCGATCGTCAGTCCGAGCACGACCCCTGCGTTCAGAACATAAAGCGCAAGCGCCAGATGATGCCACGGCAACAGCATTGACCAGAAAGTCCGCAACGAGTGAGTCTGATAGGGCTTGGGTTCGAGCAGGGGCAAAATGGCGCTCACGTTCCGCAGCATGTTGAGCCAGCGCCGCAATGGTTCCATGCCGTAGTAGAGGACACCCACCGAAAGTTGTCCGGCGGCTGAAATGGCCGCTCCAGCCACGATTTTCCAGGCGCCGAGGGATACGAACAGGATGGCCGCAGCCAATCCCAGCTGCGGCTTGAAAATCAGACAGCCGAGGACTAAGCCAGCGAGAAACTCGCGGCGGTCGCGCAGCAGGAAAAACATTCCAGTGAAGCAGGCGAGCGCTGCAGCCGAGGTCTGCCCCCAAGCAATCAGGTGAAAGAAGGCGGGAAATGTCAGCGCGAGAAGAGCTACGGTTCCGCCGCGATCGCTTAAGTTCGGACACACGCGCCACAAGCTATAGCAGCAAATGGCGTAGACAACTGCGCTGAAAGTCCACCACAAAATCAGCGCCCAGCCGTAGGAGAGATGAGCCAACGGTGCGAAGAAGATCGACGCCTGCGGGGGATACAAAGGCAGGTAGCGAATGCCGGCGGCTTCGGGTACGCACTGTGCTGCCAGCGCCGCTTGGGCATTGATGTCGTACAAATCGGATCCGCGATGAGCGGTCGCGAGCGAGCCAAGCGTATAGAGATGCAGAAAATCGGTTCCCTTGAGGTTGCCGTTGCGGTCGCGCAGGCCTGGAGGCGCTATGTTCCAGGCGTAGAGAGACGAGAGGCAGAGCGCAACTATCGCGCCATGAGGGCGCAAGCGTTTTAGGGTTAACCAG
>Ga0187863_10003433_pt1 | contig 11700 bp, 8 predicted proteins | sample June2016WEW_11_1_FD_132975 | JGI IMG/M metagenome (GOLD analysis project Ga0187863, IMG submission 132975) | Peatland microbial communities from SPRUCE experiment site at the Marcell Experimental Forest, Minnesota, USA - June2016WEW_11_10 | ecosystem: Environmental > Terrestrial > Soil >...
GGTTCGCGCATCGCCAAGGACGACAGATTTTCCTCCTCCGCAAGGCAGCTGTGCGAGCGCCGCCTTATAGCTCATTCCCTTCGCAAGCCTCAACGCGTCGGCGAGCGCGGCTCTGCCCGTCGCATAGGGCCACATACGGCATCCGCCCACCGCCGATCCTCGGGCGGTATTGTGCACTGCGACGATCATGTCTAATCCGGTCGCACGATCATGAAACACGTGAACCTCTTCGTGCTCATCAAAGTCCGAGATATCGAACACGTTCAAAATGTTAGTTTTCCTACTGCTATCGTTAAGGCGTTAGAAGCCGCTCAATTGCTGCATCCTGGCCGTGGCTGAGCGCCGCCGCGCTCTGCGGAGCACGAAGGTCCGGCAGCAGTGTGGGCGCTGGGCCCGCGGAGCTATCCGGCCGCACCAGTCGAGCGGTTGAGATATGCAGCGCATAGTCGAGCTCGGGAACTGGCATCTCGATCTCGCTTCCGTTGAAGGTGACCGAATTGCCAGTCGGCTCTCCGACAAGAGTGCCCAGATCGTTATCGCGCACGAGACCGGCAAAGAGCGCCGCACTCGAGAATGTCCCCCCGTCCGTCAGCAGATAGAGGGCTCGGCCCGGCACGACTTCGAGCGTCTGATCGCCGAGACGTTGAGTGAGCAATCCGAGCACCATGGGGCCCGGGACCGTGTACGCTCGGGCGCTAGCTGCTGGCGCAACGAGTCCAGCGGCTTGAAATGCCGGCGCCACCGCAGACGGGGCGAACATGGGCATTACATGCAGCAATTGCTCCGATACGCGTACCTCCACTGAAAAGCCTCGATCGACCTTCAGCCCCAGCGAGCCCAGGACTGCGAGGGCCACAGACGCATCGCCGCCCGGATTACCGCGCAAGTCGATTACCACCTTTTGAAGGTTGTGCTCCCTCACCTCCCGCATGAACGCGGCGAGCGCGCTGAAAAATTCATCGTTCGGATCGCAGCGATTGAGCCAAAACACACCCATTGAGGCATCGGCAAGGATCTCATATCCCACCCAAGGTCGGCTCGGCGGCTTGCGTTTCGCTGTTTCTAGCCGTTCGTGCGACCGCACTCCCTGCGGTGTCTCGTAGACGACTTCGACTCCGCCGCCACGATCGGCAAGTCGAAAGGCCCGAAGGATATCGGCACGAGGCAACTCGTGCGCAAAGGTGCTGCGCGCCCAATAAAGGTTTTCATGCGGAATCGATTCGGCCGCAAGCCCCTCGAGTTCCTCGAGCGAGCGACCTCCGAAGGACTCTATCCTGGCGCCGGCGGGCAACGCGCCACCCGGAAGTACGAGCAAACCATCGTCTGTCCAATCGAGTGAAATGGGCAAAGCGAGGCACTCGATCTCCGACGCAGGTGAGAGCTCTAGGCGTAGATGACCGTCACGGTCGACCGCGAGCGCAGTGTTGACCTGCCGAGCGAGATCCGCGGATGTGATGCGAGCGCTCAGAGATTTTGCGAGTTGGCCAAGCCGCTCTTCCGCAGGGTCGGCTCCATTGATGGGCGAGCGAACATGGGCATCGCGGACTTGCGCCCGGATGAAGGCGATCGCTTCGCTTGCTTTCCCGGCGGACAGTGCCTTCTGCCCGCAATTTACGACGGGAGAAGCGAGCACGCTTGAACTCGCCAATAACAGCACGGAAACGAATGGGGACCACCTACACCGTTTGCCATTTCGGTTGGATTTCCAAGGCTCTTTCAAGGCAAGTGGTTCTCGCATTACGTCACTCTCGTTAGGGAAACCGTCAAAGTGGAACGACCCTCACGGATGCAGGTCTTTCGTGCCTGTGATATGGTGGTCTAAAATCTGACCATTGGTCAAGATGTGTCGTCAATTAAACTTTTTAACGGGTAGCGATCAATGACAGAGCTTGTTAGGGAAGATCACGGCGCCTTCGCGCTGATACGCTTTGAAGGTACCGAGCAACTCAACGCATTTTCCTCGGACACGTACGTATCCCTTGACCGGGAACTCGACATCTTTGCCCGCGAAGATCGGTGGAAGGCCTTGATAATTACCGGCGCGGGTCGGGCGTTTTGCTCCGGTCAGAATCTCAAAGAGGAGCACGATGCCCGCGCCCTCTCCCGGGGCGCCCTGCGCAGTCGATTGGAGTTGCTGCAGGGACTGACGCGCCGGATGCGAGCGCTGCCCAAGGTGCTCATCGCGGCAATCAACGGGCCCGCGGTCGGTTTTGGAGCGGAATTGACTCTGGCATGCGATGTCCGATTTGCCAGCACCGATGCCTACTTTATGTTTCCGGAGCTCTCGCACGGGCTTTATTTTACCAATGCGACCCTTGAGCTGCTGCCCGCCTTCGCGGGTAGCGCCCAGGCGTTTGATCTTTTACTGAGCGGCCGACGCTGGTCTGCCGCGGAGGCCTTGGCGGCCGGATTCGTAAGTCGGATGTTGCCGAGCGCTGATCTGTTACCGGAGGCGAAGCGGTTCGCGACGCAAGTCGCATCATCCCCCACTGAGGCGATCGCCTCCACTTTGAACTTCATTCGCTCACGGCACAGCGCCTCGGTCGATGCGGCATTGGCGCATGAAGTGGAGACATTACTCACCCTTAGCGCAGCCGCTCCAGCCGCCGTAAACACGTCACAAAGGGCAAAATCATGAAATCTCGAATGCAACAGCCGACCGCTCTCACGGCAACGTTAGCTCTGTGTATCACGTTGTTATCACTGCCCGCCTTTTCCTCTCCGTTGACGGCCGACCAACGCGAACGACTCTCGGCGGTTATTGCCGTCTATCAGGAGCGCGCAGAACCTCCCGCCATCAGTGTCTACGTCGATCAAGGTGGCAAAGAACTCTATCGGGCCGATGTGGGCATGGGCGATGTCGATGATCGGCTCGCTGTAGGCCCCGAATCGATCTATGCGATCGGCTCAATAACCAAATCCTTCACCGCCCATGCGGTGTTGAATCTTATCGGCGCCGGGCGGCTGCGACTCGACGATACGGTCGGAAGTGTATTGACGGACTACCAAGGGCCTGCACGGGAGGTGACCGTACGAGAGCTCCTTGACCATACAAGCGGCATTCCCAACTATGTCAATGAAATCCCGGGGCTGCAGCCACGCCTACGCCGGGGGGAATTACAGCGCCCTGAGATGGTCGCGAGCTTCTCTTCCCTGCCTTTGTCATTCACACCGGGCAGCCGCTGGAGCTATACCAACTCCGGGTACTATCTGCTGGGACTCATCATTGAGCGTGTCAGCGGCAAAAGCTACTACGATTATCTGCGCGATGAGGTGCTGAAGCCGCTCGGAATCACGCAGGTCTGGTCGGGAGACGACCGGGAGATATTGCCGAACCGGGTGCGGGGATATGATATGGGCGCGCACGGTGTCGAACACGCTACCCCTTGGTACTATTTGGTGCCGTATTCAGCCGGGTCGCTCCTGTCGACCGCAGAGGAACTCGCTCACTACCGACGCGCAGTGTTCACCTCACCGGCAATGCCGCCGAGTGTCCGGAAACTCATCACCACCGAAGTACCCCTGTCGAGCGGCGAGCATACGGGATATCTCTTGGGAGCTATGGTGCGCACAGATTTTGCAGGGCTCACTAAATATGCACATTCAGGAGAAATCTGGGGGTTCTCATCCTCCAACGCGTACTACCCGGAGCGCGACACAACCATTGTCGTGCTGACCAATCGAAAGGGCCCGCTGCTGACGCCCGTTTCCCTTGAACGCGAAATCGCCCGCATCGTGCTCGGGCTGCCCGCACCGCCCGTCGCGGCCGGCCCGCTGTCCGCGGGCACCTTGCGCCGCTACAGCGGAGAATATGCCTTAGGTCCCATGCGTATCGGCCCCCCCACCCTGTCCTTCGTCGCGAGTGACGGGCAGCTTTATTTTGGGTTCGGTGCGGTTTCGGATCCGAAGCAGATGCTGGCGCTGCTACCGGCCGGGCGTGACCGGTTCGTGCTCGCAGACGACCCGGAAACGGCGTTCAATTTTAGTGGCATTGACTCGCAGGGACCCGCAAAGCGGGTTGTGATGGACGCTCTCAATGGGAATATCCCGGCGCTACGGACACCTTAATGTTATCGGTCGATCGGGCCGCCACTCATCCCGCGCATCCAGACGAGCGTACCGGTGAAATTTGACGTAGCCATCATCGGCTGCGGCATCGTGGGCGCGGCAGTCGCGGCGGAACTCAGTTCCGATCGCTCCATCGTATTACTCGAAGCCGAAATGCAGCCGGGCTATCACTCGACCGGCCGCTCGGTCGCCATTCTCGATCGAGGCTATGGCAACCCCGTAGTGCAAGCTCTTACGGCAGCCAGCCTCGAGCCCCTACGGCGGCTGCAGTCCGCCTGCGGAAGTGCACCCCTCCTTCTGCCGCGCGGCGTCCTACACGTTGCACGCGAAGATCAACGCGCCGCCTTGGACGGCTTCGGCGAACGCATCAGCACACCCGGTCATCGGGTCGAATACCACGACGGTCACTTTGCCCGCGAAAAAGTGCCTCTGCTGCGTGACGGGTATGTCGTCGGTTGTGCGTTCGAACCGGATGCCCAGGAAATCGATGTCGCGGCGCTTCTCGCCGCTCTACTGCGACAGGCGCGCAGCCGCGGCGCCACGCTGCGCCTGGAAGCGCCAATAGAGTCATTGCGTCACTCGATGGACTGCTGGCAACTGGCAATTCCCGGCGGCCACTTCGAAGCGCGATCGATCATCAATGCTGCAGGGGCTTGGGCCGATGAACTTGCCATCCGCGCCGGTGGCCGCGCTTTGGGGCTCGTCCCCATGCGCCGCACAGTCTGCACGATCCCCACTTCGCAGGTTCCCCTAAGCGCCGAATGGCCCTTCGTGGTCGACATGGATGAGCAATTTTACTTCAAACAGGAAAGTCGTCGTTTACTCCTCTCCCCAGCAGATGAGACACCACTGACTCCGTGTGATGCGTGGCCCGATGATGCCGACGTCGCCCTTGCTGTCGAGAGACTGGAGGCGGCCTGCGACCTCACTGTGACGCGCGTCGGACGTTGTTGGGCAGGCCTACGCTCGTTTTACCCTGACCGAACGCCCGCCATTGGAATTGATCCCGCGCTGCCCGATTTCTGGTGGTGTGCCGGCCTCGGCGGCTACGGAATCCAGGCCTCCTTGGGTGCTGCCGCCTGCTTGGCGGCAATAATGCGCTTGGCGCCGCTCCCGACTGACTTGCAGGTCAACGACACTTGCGCCAGCGATTTCTCGCCGGCGCGGTCAATGGATACGCACAACTGACCAAGGGCCAGTTTTCGAACTGGTGGACAAGTTCTCAAGTTAATGGTCAGATTAGGCGGTAGGCCTCACGTCACCACATCAAAAAAGGGAAGTCGTATGTGCTCGCTTGCTCGTTCCTGGACGATTCGCTGCCTAGTCGGGGGAGCCGCCGGCGTGGTGTTCGCCGCGCCCGGCCTTGGCCAGATTTTGGATTCGACACGTCTTGAGGAAATCGTCGTCACGGCAACGCGGCGTACCGAGTCATTGCAAAACGTGCCGATTGCTATTACCGCGATTACCGGCGAAGCGCTCGCCGATGCAGGCGTCGCGCGACTCGAGGATCTAGCAACACAGGTTCCGAATACCTTCATTGACACAAGCAGCGGACTGCGTTCTACCGACGTCACGGTCCGCGGCATCTCCTCGAATCCGAATAATCCCGGCGTGGATCCGGCTGTGGGTGTATTCGTCGATGGGGTCTATCAGTCCCGGCCAACGACGCTCAATACCAACCTATATGATCTGGAGCGCATCGAGGTGGTGCGCGGACCCCAGGGAGCTCTTTATGGAAAAAACACCATCGCGGGTGCGATGAATTTCATAACGCGGCTTCCCACCGAGAGCTTCGAGAGCGATATGGATGTGGGCTATGGCAATTATGATGCGATTAACGCGTATGCGAGCGCGAGCGGTGCGCTCGGCAGCCCGACCCTCCTCGGGCGTATCTCCGTCTCATACCAGAAGCGTGATGGCGATATCGACAACCTCACCACCGGCACGAAACTCGATAATGTGAATGAGCAATCCGGTCGGCTGGCACTTTTGTGGAAGGCCGCGGATTCCATCGACGTGATCCTACGCGCCGACAAGAGCCGCGATCGGACGAACGACGGCGCAGCCGAAGTGTTTCTCAATGGGCAGTTTGCGGGCACACCCTTTGCCGGTCCGGACCCTTCGACTCGCAACGTCACGAATAACCAAGATACGATCCAGAATCGCAACATCGACGGCGCGTCAATCGAAGTCGATGCGCGTTTTGCGGCTGGAACTCTGACCTCCCTGACCTCCTACCAGCACTACACCTGGTATAACCTCGAAGATGATGACAGCTCGGTTCTCGACATGTTAAGCACGGGAATCCAGGAGAATCAGACTGAGTGGGCCGAGGATGTGCGCTTCGTCTCCAAGGCTACCGGCTCATTCAATTACCTCGCAGGCGTTTACTTCTCTCACCAGACACTCAGCACCGTATCAACCGCCATAGTAGGGCCAGCACTTGGCATCTATCCGACGGACGTTTTTGGGTACATCAATGCGGATGTGACGACTCAGAGTACCGCGGGTTATGGGCAACTGAGCTATGACTTGACCAGCCGGTGGAATGCGACTTTCAGTGCGCGGTATTCGGATGAGCACAAGGAGGTCTTGCAGAGCCAGATTGGCGACCCCTACCAGGTTTTACTCGCGACGCAGCCGCCGCAGCTCCTCTCCCGAAATGACGATAAGTTCACGCCCGCGGGAAGCATCACGTATAAATTCACCAAGGATGTCAACGGCTATGCCTCGGTGAGCAACGGATTCAAAGCGGGCGGCTTTAACGTGTTTTCGATCTCCCTGACGGACCAAGCCCGCTATGCGCCCGAGACGGTGACCAGCTACGAACTGGGGCTCAAGAGCCTCCTGGCGGATGACCGGATTCGCCTCAATTCAGCGATTTATTATCTAGACTACAAGAATTTGCAGGTCAATCAATTGGTCCTCGTCAACGGGACGCCTCAATTTACGACCTCAAATGCGGCGACCGCAACAAGCAAGGGAGCCGAGATCGAGCTTGGCGCGCGATTGACAGCTGAGTTAGGCCTAAACATGTCGTACGGCTACTGCGATGCCGTGTTCAAGTCCTTTCCGAATGCGACGGCGCAGGGTGCCAATTACTCCGGTTACCAACTCCCGGATGCAGCGAAGAACACGGTGGCGATTGCTCTCGATTACACGCGCCCTGTAAGCGCTTCACTCGAGGTCATGGCGCGGACCGATTTTACCTACCGTAGCGGTGTCTATTTTCAACCCGACAACACTCCGGACTTATATCAGGGCGGCTATGGTGTGGCCGGCGCTCGCCTCGGTGTGGGCGGCCGCGATCATCGATGGGGAGTGACCGCCTGGGTGCGCAATCTAAGCAATCGCACCTACGCGCTATCGCGAACCGACGGACCGATTGTGCCTGGGCAGGTCATCGAGAACCTGGGGCTGCCGCGGATGTACGGCGTCGACTTTCACCTCGCGGTTCGTTGAGGGCTGATGGTCGACTCTTTGCTATGACCGTATCCCCGCGGGCGCCCTCCTCGCCGCGCCTATCGCGCCCGACCCTGTTGGGATTCGGATTCGGTTCGCTTGCCACAGGGATATTCTCGACAACCCCGGGGGTGTTGTTACTCTATTTTCTCACCGACACCCTGGCCGTACACGCGGCCCTCGCGGGTTTGGCTGTATTTTTGCCCAAGGCCTGGGACGTCATCGCAGATCCTCTCATGGGGTACTTCTCCGATCGGACGCGAAGCCGCTTCGGTAGACGCCGTCCTTACTTGCTCATCGGCGCCCTCGCCATGTCGGTCACTTATGTGTTCCTTTTCACCGTGCCGGTATTCGATTCGCCGCTCACGAGTTTCTGGTACGTGATGATCCTGTTCACTTTGAGCGCAACCGCCTATACGGTGTTCGCAATCCCTTATGTTGCCATGCCGGCAGAGATGAGCGAGGACAGTAACGAGCGTGTGAGGATCGTGTCATATCGGATGACCTTTGCAATGGCCGGCGCGATCGTCGGATCTGCCTTTGCTCCCTGGTTGGTGTTTGCATTCGGCGGCGGTCGGCACGGATATGCGTGCATGTCCCTCATCATCGGCGCGGTTTGCGCAGCGGCGATGCTGGCAGCTTTTTTTTCCACCCGCGGGGTTCAATTAGGCGAGAGCCCGTCGGCACCGGGCGGCCTTGTTCAGCAGCTGCTCGACACCCTTCGCAACTCTCATTTCCGTGCGCTTGCCCTGGTCTATTTGGTTCAAATCCTCGGTATCGGCACGCTGGTGGCCGCGGCACCGTATTTCGCGGTCCACGTGCTTGGTGCCGGTGAGGCCCTGGTCGGCGCCATGCTGCTTGTCATGATGGGGACTGCGACGCTGAGTATTCCTCTATGGAACACCCTGGCTGTGCGATGGGGGAAGAAACCCAGCTATTATCTCGCAATTATGTTGCTCGCCTCGTCCATGATCGGTCTTGCGTGGCTGGGACCCGCGACTTCTTATCTAGCCCTTTACGTGCTCCTTGGCACCACGGGTTTGGGTTTTGGCGCCCAGCAGGTGCTGCCTTTCGCGATGCTGACCGACATCATTCATCACGACGTGGCTGGCCGCGAAGGCGTCACCACCGGTTTTTGGGTGGCCAATGAGAAGTTGGGACTTGCGCTTGGACCGCTGGTGGCCGGACTCATATTACAACTCTGTGGCTTCCGGGAGGGACCCTCGAGCACAATCTTGCAGCCAGCAAACGCCATTTTCGGGATTCGCGTTGCCTTCTCGCTCATACCAGCGCTGCTGCTCATGACGAGCGCGCTCTTACTTACCCGCTGTCGCAACCCACAACCCGTGCCGCTCGTGGCCAGGAAGCAGGCTGGAATGTGACGGAGGAGACCGCGACGCCACCACTCCTCGAGCGAATCAGCGACTACCTTACCTGGTACGCGCAGAAGACCCCTCGAGCCGAAGCGCTGGTCCTTGGGACCCAGCGCATAACCTACCAACAGCTCGCATTCGAAGTCGATTCGCTCAGCTGCGCACTGATCGCGGCAGGCGTCCGGAGCGGTGATCGAATCGCAACGCTTGCAACGCCGCATCCGGATTTTTTCATCGTATTGCTCGCCGCCAGCTCGATCGGAGCAATTTGGGTAGGGCTTAACCCCCGCTATAGACTGGAGGAACTCACTTACGTATTGAGCGACAGTCGTCCGACGTTGATATTTACTAGAACACGTATTGGCACCCGGGACTACGACGCGGACATTTCGTCCATTCAGACGGTGCTACCAAACCTGCGATGGATCGTGCTCGGCGGCGATCCCGTATCAGGGGCCTCCGCTTCGCTCGCTGCGTTCGTCGCGGCTCACTCGAATACGAACACAGCCACACTAGTGGCGCGCCGCGAAGGTATCCGCGCCACCGATCCGGCGCTGATCATCTATACCTCCGGCAGCACGGGATATCCCAAAGGCGCCGTCATCGGGCACCATGCGCTCGTCGTGTGCTGCCGCATACAACACCGACATTGGGCAACGCACCCGCTACGTACGCTTAACTTCTTTCCGATCAACCATATCGGCTGCGTCGGCGACATTTCCTGCTTCACCTTGCTTGGCGGCGGGTGCATCGTGTTCCTCGAACAATTTGATCCCGCTGCATGCCTCGCGCTGATTGCCGCGGAACGGATAAGCTTTTGGGGCGGTGTCCCCACGACGTTTCTATTGACCCTGCAAGCGGCTGCCTTTGAGAGCGCGGACCTCTCCACGGTGCAGAGGATCGTCTGGAGCGGCGCGGCGGCATCCGCGGAATTGATCCATGCGCTCGCCGCACTCGGCAAGTGGATCGGTACCTCGTACGGCCTGACCGAGACCGTTGGCTCCGTCACTTTTACAGCACCCGACGCCGCAATCGCCACGCTGATCGAAACCGTTGGGCGCCCCCCACCAGAATATGGGTTGCGGATCGTCGATGAGACGGGTCGACCGGTACAGGGCGGCATGGCTGGCGAAATTCAAGTGCGCGGCGATTGCCAGATGATCGGCTACTGGCAACGGTCGCAAGCCACCGCGGAGGCCTTCGATACTGACGGGTGGCTTAAAACCGGCGATCTCGCGGAGATACGCCCCGATGGGAACGTGGTACTCCTCGGACGCCGCCAGGACGTCTTCAAATCCGGAGGCTACAACGTCTTTCCGCGCGAGATTGAGCAGGTCTTGGAACGTTTTTCTGGCGTACGACTCGCAGCGCTCATCGGGGTTGCCGATCCGCTGTACGGGATGGTGGGACACGCATTCGTAGTCCCAGAGCGCCACGCAACGATCACCATAGAGGACCTTGCGTGCCACTGCCGTCAGCACCTTGCGAATTACAAAGTGCCGAAGGAGTTCACGGTGACCTCGGACTTACCGATGCTCCCCATTGGCAAAATCGACAAGCGCGCGTTGGTCGTACGCTGGAAGGCCTAACGTCGGGTTAATTCGACTCGACCATCGAGGACGGCTGCGAGCATCTGCTGGAGCATCCGTCCGCTGACCACCAAGTCAACCTCATTGGGCGCGACCGAAGCCTGCTCGGTCAATCCATCGACTGCGGCCTGCAACAGGTCAGCTAATGGCTCGACTGGGAATTTAGGTATTTCCTTGCTCTGCTGCGCCTGGCGTAGCAAATCGCAAATGAGATTGCGCATGCCCGCATCGGCCCAGGCCATAAACCGCTGCCGATCGAGCGGTTTGCCGAAGCTGCCGAGAGTATCCAAGTAAACCAGATAGTCCGAAGGGTGCTTTTGCACGAAATCGATGCAGGCAGCCGGCAGCTCGAGCAATTTCTCGCGCGCTGATCCTTTCGATTCGAGGCGCACACGAACGAATTCGCCGTAGCGGCGCAGCATATGGCGCAGCGCCTCTGCGCCAAGATCGCCCTTACCTTGGAAATGATACGAGATGACACCCTTGCTCACTTCCACTGCAGCTGCAATGTCTGACAAGGAAGTCTCGTTATAGCCGCGCTGTGCGAACAATTGCAGTGCCGCATCGAGAATCTGCCGGCGTCGCGCCTCCTCGATGAATGTACGCTTGTCGACCGCCCCTGCGGCCGCAGGCGTGCGGGCAGGGATCTGTGCTCGCGATACTCGATTTTTTTTGGGTGCCAACGCCACTGCTTATCTTAACCTTCGATCAGCAATTCAGCCACTGGTCAGGTGTTGCTACGGTCGCCAAACCGTCAAGCAGCGTCAACCGCCGAACCACGCTAGGGCGTCGGCTTAGGGGTAGTCCCGGCTCCCCTATTTCTGAAAGGCAGGAAGCGTCCCGCCAGAGCGCCCGTGGGTTCACCCGCATCGAGCGCGGGCACACCGTTGACAAACACGTATCGCATTCCGACTGCATAGGGCGTCGGATTTTCCCAGGCGGAGCGATCTTGGACGGTTTTCGGGTCGAATACGGCGATATCGGCCGCTGCGCCCACCCGCAGCACGCCGCGATCCGACAGCTTAAGGTATGCGGCCGATAGTCCGCTCATTTTGTGAACCGCCTCCTCGAGCGAGAGGACCTGTTGATCTCGCACATAGTAGGCGAGCACGCGCGCAAAGCTGCCTCGGTAGCGCGGATGCCCCTGGCCGCCCGCGAGCCCCCCTTCGCGCCCGTCGCTCGAGATCATCGTCCACGGCGTATGCAAA
>Ga0187863_10003434_pt1 | contig 11699 bp, 9 predicted proteins | sample June2016WEW_11_1_FD_132975 | JGI IMG/M metagenome (GOLD analysis project Ga0187863, IMG submission 132975) | Peatland microbial communities from SPRUCE experiment site at the Marcell Experimental Forest, Minnesota, USA - June2016WEW_11_10 | ecosystem: Environmental > Terrestrial > Soil >...
GGTGGGACTGCACGCCACCTGGCTGGTGAATTCGGCCACGCACTCCTGGGGCACGCGCCGTTTCGCGACGCGCGACCTTTCCACCAACAGCTGGTGGGTGGCGGTGCTGACCTTTGGCGAAGGCTGGCACAACAATCACCACGCGCATCCGACGGCCGCGCAACATGGCTTTACCTGGTATGAAGTCGACATGAACTGGTATGGCATTTGGGTGCTGAAGCAGTTGGGCCTGGCCTGGGACATCAAGCGCGTGAAGCTCGACGAAGTAGAACGCGGGCTGGTGCCGACGCCGAATGGTCGACTGATTACGGCTGCCTTGCCCGAAGGCATGGTTGCAGGCGACTAAGCGCGAAGCAACTCACCCTATGTTGTCTGGGAAGATTCAAGAACCCGCCTGATTGGCGGGTTTTTTGTCGGCCGAAACTTTTGTCTACCGAAGATTAACGAGTTATCAAGCTCCGGGCAATTTCAAGGATGGCCGTCGCGCGCCCAGCGTTCTTTGAGTTGCTCCAGATACAGGCTGGCGGGCTCGACGGGGACGTCAGGGGATTGATAATAGGCGCCGTGGGCGCCGGGCTGTGGGTTCATGGGCCGTCCCTTAGTCCCAATCACCCAGTTGTAAGTCCCGGGCGGACTTTCCACCTGAATGTCGTCGACTGTGGAATTCCACAGTACGTTGTAGGCGCCCGCCCAGCCGTGCCCGGTGCCCAGGTTCCATTGATTGTAGTCGTCGTATTTTCCCTTGAGGGTCAACTGTTCCCACAGGGTTCCGGTCGCCCAGCGCTGGTGCGCTCCGGCATCCAGATCGCTACCCTTGGCCCATGAATCGCGAAAAACGTTGGGGCCTGCGACCCGCGCCTGCGTTGCCCACACGTGATTCAGGCGGCCCGTCAGATTGCAGTGCTGCATCAGAACCTGCTGCCCATCGACTTCGAACGCAAACGGCGCCGCGTGACTTTTTTTCAAAGGGGTATCGATGTGATCGCCCTCGACGTTTTCGATGGTGATCGCCCTGCCGTGCTGGTGCACGACAACAAGATTGTTGTAGTTCTCCAGTTGCACATTTCGCATCCAGGCATTTTCCACGGCTTCAAACTCCGAAAAAATCGAGTCGAAAAAACTGCCGTCGGTTTCATGGGGAGCGTGGGGATTGTTGTAGTTCGGAGCTTTCCTGTAGGCCGCTCCGTCGCTGCGCAGGTTCTCCACGCCAACCTGCGAGATGCGCCCTGGGTAATCGTATTTCCATACGACGGGATTGTCTTCTTTCGGCATGCGCTGCGTCAGTGGAGCATTCAGCGCCAGCAGGTAGCCTTTGTCGGTCTTTTCCATCGCGACGATGCGGCGGTCGAACCGCAGCGCCATGTTGGTGGGCCACTGCTTGACGTCTCCCCCGTCGCGGCGCGGAGGGATGTGGTCCATGCCGAGCATATGAATGAACGCTTCCGTCATGTTCCATTGCACGATGATGTGATCGCCGGCTTGGAAAAAATCGTCGGGAGCATCCACCGTGATGGTTTGCGCGCCCACCGGGACCACGTCATCCAGAATCGGCCGGCGGCTGCGGTTTTCCTGCCAGGCGCCCGTGCCGCCGATTCGCACCAGCGCGCGAGGCAAGCCCAGCGCCACCAGATTCGTTCCATCTTTATCCGTGCCGCTGCCGCGCAGGACAACTCCGCTCACGTCCAGGTTGATGGTGCCGGCGATCCGGTAGGTTCCCGGCCCCAGCAGCAGGGCTCCGCGAATGCCATGGTCATCCAACGGCAACTGGCCCATGGCTTCGATGGCGTTCTGGATTCGCGCGGTCGCATCCTGATCTTTGTCTTTCGCATTCTGGCCTTTCGCATTCTGGTCGCCCAGCGCTTCGACGCGCATCTTCACCGGCACATCCGGAATCGGCGCGTCTCCTTCTTCATAACCCGCGGTCGAAAAATCAGGGATTCGATTCCGCTCGGCGTCCGTGCCGTAGACCAGGCGTCCATTCTTCATCTGGATCCAGGGGAGTTCCTGATTTGTCGGCCCGGCGACAGCGGCGCACGCGCCCCACACAGCCAGGGCGGCAATGGCGCGAAGTGCGTTTCTGCATCCGTTCCGGTTCATGGCGCCGCGAATCGCTCCTGGTGTCGCGAATTGTTCTCGAAAACTTCTCCGCAGGCTTTTGCATTCTAGACCAAAACTGCGGAACGAGTGCTCGTGGAAACGGCGTCGTCGTTGCCCGATTACTAGCGCCTGCCCGGGAAAGCGGTAAAATCTGATTGACCGCTATTCGTCCACTCGCTATGCGCATCACGAGCCGCCGCGGAACCATCGTTTTTTTTCTCTGCCTGGGCATCGGCCTGGTGGCGCTGGCGGTTGCGCTGAATGTGGGATGGATCATCCTCAACTGGCGCGAGGGCGTGCTGCTGTTCTTTGGGATCATTTTTTTTGCCGTAATTATTGCCGGCATGATCGTGAACACCACGTTTCTGCTGCGCGAGATCCGGCGCAACGAGCAGCACGACAGTTTCATCAATGCTGTCACCCATGAACTGAAAACTCCGGTGGCGTCGATTCGCCTGCACCTGGAAACGCTGCAGCGGCGCGATCTTCCGGAAGCGCAACGGCAGGAGTTCTACCGGTTGATGCTGCGCGACACCGACCGGCTCACCGAAACCGTAGAGCAGGTTTTGCGGGCGGGGCGCGCCGGGGACAAGAAAGCTGGAAAAGAGAAAGTTGAAGTCGACTTCCGGCAGGTGGTGCGCGACTGCATGGACGTGGCCCGCACTCGCCACAGCTTGCCGCCGGAAGCGCTGCGTTATGAAGAAGCCGGCGCAGGCGCCGCGGGAGTGGCTGCAGGAACGGCTGGAACGAATGGCGCTGGGGCGAACGCCGCCGGAGCGCTCGTCGCAGGAGCGAATGGCGCGAGACTGAACGGAACGCCGGTGCGGGTACAGGGCAGCGCCGAAGACCTGCGCACCGCGGTGTTGAACCTGCTGGATAATGCCATCAAATATTCGGGTGAAAACGTGGACGTGCGGGTGCGCCTGGAAACGCCCGACGAAAAGCGCGTAGTGCTAAGCGTGCAGGACCAGGGCGTGGGGATTTCCCCCGATGACGTGAAACTGATCTTCCGGCGGTTCTATCGCGTCAGCCATCGCTCTCTGGCGCATGTGAAGGGAACCGGGCTGGGGTTGTTCATCGTAAAGGCGATTGTGCAGAAACATGGGGGTAAAGTATTTGCTGAAAGCGAAGGCGAAGGCCAGGGTACGACGGTGACGCTGCAACTGCCGCGAATGACATCTCCGGAGCCGACCGCATGAGCCGCGTGCTGGTGGTGGAGGACGAAGAGCATCTGGCCCAAGGACTGCGCTTCAATCTGGAAGCGGAGGGCTATTCCGCGGAGGTTGTCGGCGACGGCGAGACCGCCACCGAGCGCCTGCTGCGGAAAAACGAAAACTTCGACGCTGTGGTGCTCGACATCATGCTGCCCGGCAAAGATGGATTCAGCGTGGTTTCGGAATTGCGCGCGGCGCGGAATTATGTTCCGGTGCTGATGCTCACGGCGCGCGGGCGTCCCGAAGATGTGCTGAAAGGCTTCGCATCGGGAGCGGACGACTATCTGCCCAAGCCGTTCGATCTGGAAATTCTGCTGGCGCGCCTGCAGGGACTGTTGCGGCGTAGCCAATGGGTGCGGACGGTGCAGCCTGAGACGCAGACTGCCGGGTCGCCGGGCGGAGACGCAACTGCGGGCGACGCGCGCAGCGTAGGGGATTTCGGGAAATTTTCGTTTAGCGGGAAGACCATCGATTTCGGCGCGCTCGAATTACGCAGCGGCGACAACATAATTCATCTGACGCTGATGGAATCGGAACTGCTGCGCCATCTGGTGCAGAACGATGGCAAGGTGGTTTCGCGCAAACAGATTCTGGAGGAAGTTTGGGGTCTGCACGAAGACACGGACACGCGCGCCATCGACAATTTCGTGGTGCGGCTGCGGCGCTATATTGAAGACGATCCGGCGAAGCCTCGCCACTTGCTGACGGTGCGGGGAGTGGGGTATCGATTCCTGGCGCGGCCGAGCTTTTAGCTTAAAGCTATTGCCTGACTTCGCAGCCGCGGACCACAGGCTTTACGCTCGGCAGAGTTCCGAAATTAATGCTTCGCGGCGCTCGATGGCGATCGTGTCTGAGCGTTTCAGAGCTATGCGGTACACGGATAACGAAAGGGCCGCCAGCACCAGGAAGAGCAGGGTGGCGATCCAGAAGTTGTTGTAGAGACGCGCCAGCATGAAGACGGCCACGCCCACGGCAACGATGACCAACTGAACGACCAGGCTGATCAGCACGGTGACCTGGGAGGCGCGCTGCCGGCCGATGGTGGAGACGTCGATGCGCTTGGGCGAGTAGAGGGAAAGCAGGTTTCCCGCGGTGAAATTCAAAGGCGCGGCAAAAAGCAGTCCCGCTAGCGTTGCTACGGTGACGTCAAAGGCCGGTCTACCGTAGAGGAAGTTGATGAGCAGCCAGGCCAGGGTAGCATGGGTCAGCACAATCGCCGCGTGCATGAGGTTCTTCGCCAGCACAATCTGACGAAAGCACGCGGGCGAAGCAAAGAAGAATTGAATGCCGCCGGCTTCCCCGCCAAAGCTGTTGTAAACAATATTTGTGAGCGCCAGCAGCGAGTAGGCGGCGACCGCGGGAAAAGCCACGTCGGGCGCGCGCATGAAGTTGGTATGCCACATCGACCGCGCTGGCCCGAGGCGAAAAACCACCAGCATGAAAAGCGGCACGATCAACGCCAGCAGCATGGCGCCGCTGCGCAACAGATAGCGAACTTCTTTCTCGAACACCGCAGCCACGACTTGGGAGAATCCGGGCAAGCTCCATCCCAAGCGCAATCCGCGGGCTTCCTGCCTAACCCCGGCAGCGGCGGATTCGTTTAGATTTTCGCCGCGATACTGGGCACGCAGCCGCAGATGGAGCAGGCAGCCCATGAGCGCCGCGATGCTTCCGAGGAAGAGGAAAGAACTGGCGCCAATCGCGAAATGCTCGTGGGCGACCTGCGCAATCGCGTCGGCGGCGAGGCCAGGCGGCAGAAAGGCTTGCACCGAAACCACCAGGTCCAGCGTCTTCTCGGTCGCCGGTTGCCGCTCGAAGTGCTGCATGGCCGGGCCGATGAGCTGGATGCTGAGCATGACCAGAATAAAAAGCACGCCCATGATTTCGCGCGTGCGCCGCTGCGCCAGCCAGCGCTCGAGCCAGGCGAAGACCATCTGCAGGAACAGCAGGTTGAAAGCGGCGAACAGCGCCACCACGGGCAGCGCCCAGACCAGCAACAGCGGATCGGCCGCGGCAATGCCCAACAGCATCCCGGTCAGCCACATGCAGCCCAGCGCGGCGGCCGGATCGAAGGAGCCGTACGCCAGACGAATCAGAAAATACGCGCGATACCCGAGCGGGAAGCGCAGCAGATCACCCGAGTCGGGATTGTTGGTGAAGGCGGTCGACATGATTGGAAAAAGCTGCCAGAACAAAAACACCGCCCAGAACATTACCGCCAGCATTTCCGGCTTGCCGTGCGAAACGAAGTACCATGCGCCGACGGCGGATCCGAAAGAGCCGCCGAATCCTCCAACCGTGAAGAAGACTGTCATGAGAACGCGCGAAATCACTTCCGCCTTGCCGCGCGTGGTGCGCAGCGAGTTGGAGAACATCCGCCAGCGCAGCCAGGCGATGGCAGCGAGTTGAGCGCGGGGGCGGGGCGTGGGAGTGGTCATGGGCGCGGGTCTCTCTAGCGTGTGGGGGCTCTGTCTGACATCTTAAGCTAACTGGCGAGCCGTTTCCTCAATCGAGGCGGCGGCTGGCAGCGCCGACATTCTTATGTACAGCAGTGCGAAGCCGATGAACATGACCGGTTCGAAAACGGTCACTGCGGCAACCGACGCGGTCCTAAGAATCCACGGGGAGAATCGAACATCAGCCGAAATCCACGACGCCAGCCAGAAGGGAAACATGCCGGCAATGTAGCCGCCGATCAGCGACTTCGCCAGAAGGATCGCTAGGGTCAGCCACTTCCCTTCGGTCGACTCGTCGCTGCGGAATATCGCTTGGCCGACCCTGCAATTGTCCAGGATCAGAGCAGGTATGGCGAGCGCAAAACGCGAGAAAGCGAGCAGAGCTAAACACACAAGCACGAACGGTACGACCGCGATTGCGAAAAAGCCCAGATGAGCTTGACGCAGATGGATTGCCCAAACAAAGCCTGCTGATACCAACATGGCGGCCGCGACCACCACAAGAAAAACCAGAAACAGTAGCAGGGAGAGACGCAGCAGTGGATTAAGCCGCTCGCGAACGTCGCCAAAACAAGCCCAGGGAGATGGGACGTCTCCTTCGTCGAGTCGACGCATAGCTGAGCAAATAGCTCCGAACGAGAGACAGAAAGCCATCCAGCTGGCGAGATACGCCGCAAGGTTTGCCAGCCACATTTCGATAATTTCAGTTTCGTAACTACGAAATTCAAGTCCTCTTGGAAGATGACGCGCAATCTCTCGTACTTCGCTGCGACCCACGAGGATTGCGACGTAGCTGAGCACTACGGCCGGTGCAATGAGACTGACAAAAAGCCACATGCGGCCGTGATAAACACGCAGAACTTCTGCTATGAAATCGCCGGTTGCGTGCGGACCGCTTTGCGACAGAGTTCGGCCAGTTACGGTTTGTCGAATCCACTCGGAGCCGATCTCCGTTTCGACTTTCAGAGGTTCTGCGTCGTCGATTCGGCGCCTTGCCAGTTCGCCGGTCAGGGCGCGTTCAGCTTCCGGCGTCAGCTGTTCGGGGTCAGCTGCTAGCTGCAACAGTTCCTCGTCTGTCTTCGACTGGTATGCCTGGACGAGGTCGTGGATATCCATTGCCACAGAATAGTAGTTCACTGAGCGGGAGGAGACAATCCCTCAGGGGCCGGCATCGTGCAGTGGCTCTCGCGGCACGACTGAAGTCGTGCCCTTCCCGGTACTGTTTCTAACGTCAGCCCTCATCCCAGCCAGGAAAGTTCCTGCTCCTGGCGGCTGCCTCCGACAATGCGGAGGAATATTTCTTCGAGCGTCAGCTTCTCGGCCGATGCGACTTCGCGTGCCCCGCCGTCCCCGGATGGGCCCGCTCCGGCCGCGAGAGCCTGGGCTTCGACTCCGGCGCGGAGTTCTTCTAAGGATCCCTGCGCGACGAGGCGTCCCTGATGGATGATGGCGACGTGGCTGCACAGGCGCTCGACGATTTCGAGCACGTGCGACGTGAGAAAAATCGTGGCGCCGCGCGCGATCATGCCTTGCAGCATGGACTTGAGCGTGCCCGCGGCGATGGCGTCCACGCCTTCGAAAGGCTCGTCGAGAAATAGAACTTTGGGACCGTGAATTACGGCCGCGGCCATGGCCAGTTTTTTTTGCATCCCGTGCGAATAGTCGGTGACTAGCTTCTTCGGCTGATCGGCGAGTTGCATGAAGTCGAGCAACTCGGCGGCGCGCTGGGCGGCGGTGGTGCGATCCAGGCCATACATGCGGCCGGCGAAGTTCAGGAACTCGGACCCGGTGAGGCGGCCGAACAGCGCCATGCCTTCTGGGACCACGCCGATCTGCCGCTTGACGTTTACCGGATCGGTGTTGAGATCGATTCCGAGGATTTCAATTTGCCCGGAACTGGGCGCGAGCAGGCCGGTGAGCATCTTGATGGTGGTGGATTTTCCCGCGCCGTTGGGGCCGAGAAAGCCAAAAAACTGGCCGGGCGCAACTTGCAGGTTGACGCCGTCGACGGCGAGCAGTTGGCCAAAACGCCGGGTCAGGCCTTGAGTGCGGATGGTGGGCGCGGAGTTCATGAAAGCTTTGAATCTAGCATAGCCGGGAATTAACGTGGAGCGGGAATCAGCTGCTGTTTCAGTAACGTTAAAACGGCGCTGCAAGTTCCATCGGTGATTCTTCATTCGGGATGAGCTTCTGTCAAAGTCGCCCTTTGTGTTCGGGAGATATTTCCGCGACTTTCGTCTGATCCACTTGCTGCGTTACAGTGGGTGCGATGAAGCGCTCGGTGAAGCAGATCGCTGAAGCCGTCGGTGCCCGCGTAGTGGGCGACGGCAGCGCGATGGTGGGCAGCGTGGCCAGCATCGCATCGGCGTCGCCGGACGACCTGGTGTTCGTCGCGGATGAGAAGTACCTGGGGGATGCGTTGCAATCCATGGCCGGAGCGGTGATCGCCGGGGATTTTGCGGCCGCGTCGTCGTCGAACAAGCCGTTGCTCATCAGCGGACATCCCAAGCTGGCGTTTGCCCGTGCCGCGCGCTGGCTTCAGGAGCAGAGTTCCGAGAAGACGCCATCCAAAGTAAATTCCGGTGGCGTGCATGCCACGGCGGTGGTGAGTGCTTCAGCGCGTCTCGCCGCGGGAGTGTTGGTGGAAGCGCGGGCGGTGGTCGCCGAGCGGGTGGAGATTGGCAAAGGCACATTCATCGGTGCGGGCGCTGTGGTGGGAAGGGAAGTGAAGATTGGGCGCGGGTGCAGGATTTATCCTCAGGTTACGATTTATCCGGGAACGATCATCGGCGATCGCGTGATCGTGCATGCGGGAGCGGTGCTGGGCAGCGATGGTTTCGGGTACGTGCGTGATCGCGAAGGGCGCTACGAAAAATTTCCGCAGGTTGGGCGGCTGGTGATTGAAGATGATGTGGAGATCGGCGCTAACACTACAATTGACCGCGGCGCGCTCGACGAAACCCGCATCGCGCGCGGGACGAAAATCGATAACCTGGTGCACGTTGGGCACAACTGCCAGATTGGTGAAGATGTAATAATCGCCGCGCAGACCGGCCTTTCCGGAAGCATTGTGATTGAGAATGGCGTTGTGCTCGGCGGGCAGGTGGGGATCGGCGAGCACGCTCGCATCTGTGAAGGAGTGATGCTGGGCGGTCAAGGCGGCGTGTTGCCGAATAAAGTCCTGCGTGGCAAGGGCGTGGCATTCTGGGGCACGCCGGCAAAACCAGTGCGAGAATATCTGAAGCAGCTGGCAGCGCTGGCGCGGCTGGGCAAGAAGTGAGGGGCTGAAAGGCTTCGGCTTTCGGGCTTCGGGCTTCGGCCAAAACTGTGCACGGTTTTGTTGATAAGTTAACGTGGAGCCCTTCGATCACTCTTGATAAGTGACGTGGGTTGGCCGAAGCCCGAAAGCCGAAGCCCGAAGCCCGACTTATGGCAATCATCGTGATTGGCGGACATTCGCGAAGCGTGGGCAAGACCAGCGTGGTGGCTGGTCTGATCGCGGCGCTGCCCGAGTTCGACTGGATGGCGGTGAAGATCACGCAGTATGGCCACGGCATTTGCTCGGCGAATGGTGAGGCGTGCGATTGCGCGACGGTGGACCGCTGCTGGGCGATTCTGGAAGAGCAGGACCGGTCGGGAGAGTCGGACACTTCGCGATTCCTGGTGGCGGGAGCGCGGCGCTCGCTGTGGGTGCGCACCGAGCAGGGACGGCTGGACGAGGCGATGCCCGCTCTGCGCGCAAAAATTGCGGCAGCGCGCAATGTGATTCTGGAATCGAACAGCGTGTTGAAGTTTTTGCGACCGGATCTTTATCTTACGGTGCTCGATCCGGCGACCGCGGACTTCAAGACTTCGGCGCGCGAGTTTCTGGATCGCGCCAGCGCGGTGATTCTTCACGGAGCCAACGGGACAGCCTGGCCTGGGGTTTCGGTAAAGCCCGGGAGTCCGGTGTTTAAGATTGCGCCCCCGCCCTACGTGACGCCGGAAATTGCTGAGTTCGTGCGCGGCAAACTGGCGGAAGTCAGCGCCGTTGGCTGAGATTGCCCCGAGCCAATGGCCCTGCGGTTCAGCGCAAAACGGGTTTTGTTATGCTTTCCTACTTATGCGCAGCATTCATTTCAGCGGCTGGCTGTTGGTGGGTTTGTCGGCGCTGCTACAGGTTCTGATTTTTCCTCTTCCCGGTCTCTACATTCTTTCCTGGTTTGCGCTGGCGCCGCTGATCCTCGCAGTACTGCGCGCGCGTCCGGCGGGAGAACTGGAGATTGACGGCTCGGTAAAGCTGCGCGCGGCGTCGCCGGGGCAGGCGTTTTTGCTGGCGTATGCGTGCGGCGTGCTCTGGTTTGCCGGGACATGTTACTGGATTTTCGGCACCATGCGTCAATTCGGCGGAATGAGTACGCCGCTGGCGCTGCTGGCACTTTTTCTCTTCTGCCTCTACCTCGGCCTCTATCACGGTTTGTTCGGCCTGCTGCTCGGCCTGATGGCGGGTCCCGGGCGCGACTATCGACGCGCGCTGGTGGCCGCTCCGTTTCTCTGGGTTGCAGTAGAACTGGCGCGCACGCGGATTACCGGGTTCCCGTGGAATCTGCTGGGAACCGCGCAGGTCGATAACGTTCCGCTCTGCCGTATTGCGACGTGGACCGGCGTTTACGGCATCTCAGGCGAGATCGTGCTGGTAAACGTGGCAGTCGCCTCGGCATTTCTGGTTCCGCGCCAGAAACGCGCCGCGCTGCTGGTGGCTGCGCTGGCCGCTGCCGCGGTGCTGCAATCGGGGCGATTGGTCGAGCCTCCGGCCGCAGTCGCGAACCGTGAAGCGCTGCTGGTGCAGCAGAATATCCCGATCGCCGTTCGCTGGCCCCCAGACTATTTCGACCGCACGTTGAGTGAACTGACCTCATTGACCCTGAAATCTGCCGCGGATGGTGCTGCTAAGGATTCGACGAGTCAAGCTTCGACGAGTCAAGGTTCGACGAGTCAAGGTTCGACAAAGAAATTTGATTTAATCATCTGGCCGGAATCGCCCGCGCCGTTCTATACCAGCGACCCAAGGTTCAGGAACGCGATCAGCGACCTGGCGCGCCGCGCGGGGACTTGGGTTGTGACCGGCGCCATCGGAACCGCGCCCGCCGCGCAGAGCGGGGGTCAAGAGTTAATTTTCAACTCCGCGGTAATCGTGAGTCCCACCGGCGAGTGGACCGGCCGCTACGACAAAGTCCATCTCGTACCCTTCGGAGAATATCTCCCGTTTCCAAGTTTGTTTTCATTTGCCGGAGGACTGAGCAAAGAAGTTGGTGAGTTCGAACCAGGCCGTTCTCGCGAGCCCGTGGACACGGGAGACGAAAAGCTCGGCGTTTTCATCTGCTATGAATCGGTTTTTCCCGACGACATTCGCCAGTTCGCCGACCGAGACGCACAGGTGTTCGTCAACATTTCCAACGACGGATGGTATGGCGACAGCGGCGCGTGGTCCCAGCATGTGAACCAGACGCGCATGCGCGCCATCGAAAACGACCGCTGGATTCTGAGCGCCGCCAATACCGGATTAACCGGCTCCATCGATCCTTACGGGCGGATGGTGGTTCGCGCCCCGCGCAAAGAACGCACCACGCTGGTCGCGCCGTATGCCCTCACCTACGTAACCACGTTTTACTCGCGCCACGGCGACTGGTTCGCGATGCTGTGTGCGATAATTTCTTTGGGAGCGCTGGTCGAGCGCCTTGCATTTTCAAAGAGACCGCAGGAAAAGAAACCGAAAGAAAGTTGATTCGTCCTCATGACACAGGAATTCGAACAGGAATACGAAAAGCTGCACAAGAAAGTGCAGGAACTCCGGGAGTATCTTTGACGCGGACAAGCTCCGTCCGCAACTAGCCGAAATTGAAAAGCAGGCCGCCGACCCGAATCTGTGGTCGAATCCGCAGCGATCCCAACA
>Ga0187863_10003438_pt1 | contig 11692 bp, 8 predicted proteins | sample June2016WEW_11_1_FD_132975 | JGI IMG/M metagenome (GOLD analysis project Ga0187863, IMG submission 132975) | Peatland microbial communities from SPRUCE experiment site at the Marcell Experimental Forest, Minnesota, USA - June2016WEW_11_10 | ecosystem: Environmental > Terrestrial > Soil >...
CCGCTCGATTTCTATACCAGGAACATGGACGGCCGGATCGACGACCCCCAAGCTGGGTGGAAAGGCCGGGGGTTGTGGACGGGAAATGAAGAGAGGGTGATCTGGCATCTCGAGGGGGGCAAAGGCAACACGACTTCTATCGCCCACTTCCAGTTGCGTCCCGACCCGCTAGCCAAATAGGGAGATTACGGAGTACGCGAGGCGAGGTAAGCGACAATCGACAACATATCGTCGTCGGTCAAATTGGCAACGGCGGCCTTCATCAGTTCCGCGTCCGGCCCGGAGCGGGCGCCGTGCTGGAAGTCATATAACTGCCGAAAGGTATAGCTGGGGGAGCTGCCGGCGATTCTCGGTATGTTTCCCAGGCCCTTCAGATCGGGGCCGTGGCAGATTCCGCACTGAATCGTTTTGCCCGCCACAATCTTTCCAGCGACTACTTTCGCACCGCCCGTCGTGACCAGTTCCCCGCCTTTCTTGACGCTGCCGATCGGAACGTAAGCAACGAAACCCGAGTGGGAGTCATGAAGAGAGGTTCGTTCCACATCCTCCGGCACCTCGATAATGCGCTGCCCGAGCGGCTCCATGACGCGCGGTTCCACCGGGACCAGTATGCCGCCTGCGAGATGCGTCTTCGGAGCGGCAGCTGACTCGACGACCCTGGTCCAAGGCTTATACGCGATGCCCGAAAAATAGCGGGCAGCCGCCTCCACCTCGGCGTCATTCACGTCCTTTGCAATTCCCACCATTAAGGTGGGGGTCAGAAGCTTGGGCTCCGCGCTCTTCCGTACACCGGTCCTGAAGTTGGCTATCTGTTCCACGATATACGAAGCGGGAAGGCCAGCGAGGCTGCCGCTTTCCGGACGGCCCTGTCCGTTCGGCAGATGGCACATGCCACACCCGCGCATGTCCGGCTTTCTGCCGTGGGCCACGACATCGGGCATGGCCGCATGATCGTCGGGATGCCAATCGACTATGTTGAAGCCGTCATGGATCTGCTTGAGCGTGTAAACGGCTTCGGTGCCCGGCACATGTCTTGGAGCGCTTTCATCATCGGGCGGAGCCGATGGAACGCCTTGCTCGGGGACAATCAGCGGATAGGCCCAAGACGGAGTCGTTTGCGCAGCAGATGTGGATTTATCTTGCGCTAGGGTCGCCGAGGCAATCACGCATATTGCAATCGAGACGGCGGCTGCCATCCAGTGGATGCAAGTTGTACTCCCGAGACGAAGAATTTGCATGTCCGCTCTCCTCATCCGCGCCAGCATTGCTATTGGCCTGCAGACCGAGTGAACCGGTGCAGCCCCCCGCGGTCAAGCCCCGCGGCGTAAACATCGCCTGCCGGGTCCACGGCGATTCCATGATTCGTCATATTCGTTTCGATGACGGCACGCACTTTGCCATCACGCGCATCGGCGACATAAATTTTGTTGTTCACGCCGACATAGAGCGTATCGTCTCGCGTAATATAGAGCGAACACGGACCAGAAAAAGGGTAGCGGTCGTCGCCGCCCATATAGGTCCACTGATCCAGGAACGTTCCGTTCGTATCGAAAATCTCGATCCGGTCACCGGTGCAGTGGGAGGCACCTAACCCGCAGCGATCGGAAACGATAAGGCGCCCGCGCGAATCCTGGACGATTGAATGCGGGAGCCGGAACTGTCCGGGCCCGGTGCCTTGGCCGCCCCATTCCTTGATGAACTTGCCGTCTTTACTGAATTTCACCACACGCTGATTGCCGTAGCCATCGGTGACGAAGAAATCGCCATTCTTTATAACGAATACATCGGTAGGCATGTTGAATGTGTCATGTCCATTTCCCGGTACGCCGTACTTTCCCAGAGTCATGACCAAGGTGCCATCGGGCCGAAGCTTCTTCACCTGATGCGCGCCAGTATCGGTGATCCAAATGAACCCGTTGCGATCGATACGCAGCGAGTGGGCCTCCTTTGCTATGGCCGGCGGGCCCCATTCGCGCAGAAAGTTGCCGGCATTGTCGAACATCCATACGACACCAGGAGGATCGCCTTCCTTCGGATGCTGGCCGCAAGCGGCACAACGGCGAAAGACATATGCGATCCCGTGGGAATCGAAGCTAATCCAGGAGATTATTCCCAACGGTTGGCCCGAAGGCGGGTGCGGCCAATCCGCGACGAGGTGGTAGGCGCCAGAAGGCTTGGAAGCTTCTTGCCCCCGCGCCGGCAGGGCGGAAACCGCAACAAGCAGAACCAGCAGTAGTGCGACTCCCCCCTCGCGCAGGCGTGTTGGCATCGCATCCTCCGTTTTGAACCGGTGCATCATTGGCGGCTTTTGCTTTTTTGTCAATATCTTCCCGTTTCGCGAAACTGCTGAAGTAGTGCCCACAGGGGATGTGAAACTCTTGAGCCGGAGTGGTGCGAGTGATACTGTTCGGGTCGCATCACGCTGCTTGCTGCCTGAGTGGCTCTTGATCGGGTCGGTGATCCCAGGATCGTGGAGGATTACATATGATTAGAGAAGGACTGAAGTTGGCATCGATTGCCGTTATTGCGGTGCTTGGACTTGCGATCGGAACAGGGGGCCAGGTGGGCACGGATGCGAGCAAAAGCTCCGAGGGAGATTCTTCGGCGAGCTCGCCCGCGCGCAGCGTGGTCTACTTCCCCAAGGAGGAAGTGGATGCGAACTTCCAGCACCACAAAGGAATGGATGAGACGCTTTATGCGCCCGACTACGGCGAGCACAATTATTCGGTGAAGACGAGCCGGAGAGAGAAGCCGCTCGCAGCCGAACTGCACATGACATATACCGATGTTCTGTACGTGGTAAAGGGGTCGGCGACGCTCATTACGGGCGGGAAACTCGTCGATGACATTACTCCGGCAACCTATCCGAACGGTAAGCCGTTTTCGAAAGACGAGAAGTGGGGCCGCAGCATCAGCGGCGGCGAGTCGCGCCATCTTTCCGCCGGGGATGTTGTAATCATTCCCAATGGCGTGCCGCACTGGTTCAGCCAGATCGATTCGTCGTTCTGGTTTTTCAACGTCAAGGTGCGGTAGGCGCCAGCGCTAATTGGCGGGTCCAAAAACACCCCGGGGCCGCATTCGCGGCGCCGGTGGCACCGTTTCCGATTGGCCCTGCTAGTCCGGGCTAGAAGATATACTTCAGACCGAATTGGACCAGGCGCGGATTCACTGATGTGGATGTGATCTGCCCGAAGGTTGCGTTGTTCACGTCCACGCCTGCACCAGTTGAAAGGCTGTTGGTCCCGATCCCGGGCGCATTGAACTGGGAATGATTGAAGGCATTGAAGAGTTCCGCCCGGAACTGCAGCGTGGCTCCTTCCCGTATGCCTCCCACTTTGGTGGTCTTCGACAGCGAAATATCCCAGTTAAACTGGCCAGGACCGAGAAGAAGGCCTAAGCCCGCATTACCCCAGCCAGTTCCGCCTCCGACACCATTGATCGCGCCAATGTTTGTCGGTGGCGCGGCGAATGCAGCTTTATTGAAGTAACCGGGTCCGCCGTTGGCACCGCCTATCCGCTGCTCCACACTGCCCGAAGTAGGAATGTTGGCCGGTCCCATTCCCGCTGCAAATGTCGGGGTGGATTCTACCGGGCTCCCGCCACCAAGACCGAAGATGGACCCACCCCTATCGTCGTAGGGGGTCAGCGGGAAACCGTCTTGAACGACCGTCACACCCGATACGGCCCAGCCATTCACGACCTTTCCAACAAAGCCCTCGCTGGAAATTCCGGGGAGGTTGTATACGTAGCTGACCGCAAGCCGTTGCGGACGGTAGGCAGGGTTCGGGCCGTATTTGGAAACATCCGGGTCGTTATAGAGCCATTCCGTGGCCGTCGCCCTGCTCCAGGTGTATGCCGCCTGCATCTGGAGGCCGTGCGAGAACTGCTTGCGCAGCGTGGCCTGAAGGCTATTGTACTTGGTGTCGGTGGCGGTTGCGAACTCCAGGATGCCGGCCGGACTAAAGCCGAGGTAGGGGACGCGCTCAAATGCATTTGCAACCGTATTCGTGGTGACGCCGCATGCAGCACCACAGTCAATGCCGGGGGCGTCGAGTCTGTTGGTGCCCAGGGGATTGCCGACTAACTCGGCTTCGTTGCCTTGCTGGCCGGTAAAGCCGGGGATGCCCTCCTGATGGACCCCACGCGATCCAACGTATCCGAGTTCGAGCGTCCAGTCGTGTACCAATTCATACTGAGCGGTCATGTTCCACTGGTAGACCACAGGCGTATGTTCGTAATTCGGAAGGATGGAGGTATCCGACAACAGCGAGCTGGTTCCCGTAGCGAAGTTCAGCCAGCGCGGCGCCCAAGGTGTCGGCGGTGGCTGGTACGGTGTTGCAAGAGAGGAATAATACTGCGCCACCTGTTGGAAAACCGGTGTGGCATAAGGCGCTGCCTGATTGATTCCGCCTATATAAATGGTTGCCGCAGCACGGTCATAGAAGATTCCGAATCCGCTGCGCACAACCAAGCGCTTATTGGCCAGGGGCGACCATGCGAACGCCACGCGAGGACCAAAATTGGTGACGGGCGTGCCGCTCTGCGTATAGCCCTGCCTGTTCAGCTGGAACACACCACCCACGGGGGGAGGGTACAGTGAAAACGGGAAGTTCGAAGGCACCGTAAATCCGGCCAGAGTCCCCGTGGCGGCCGAGGATCCGGGTATGGGCACAGTAGAGATCAGGCTCGGCCAGATATTCGTGCTGAGACCGTACTTGTCGTGGAACAGCGCGTCGTATTCCCAGCGCAGCCCCAGGTTCACGGTTAATGCGGAAGTAAGCTTGATGTCATCCTGCACATAGGCATCGCCGAACGCGTTGCGCAGGTGATGGTTCAAGCCTCCCGGGGGGGCTGTGGCTTGGTAAGCTCCTGTACTGGAGAGGTTGGGCACCGACGTACCGGTCGTTTGCCCCGCAGCACCGCTGGCGGTGCAGGCAGCCGCGGATACACCAGGTGCGCAACCGGGCAGGCCCAGCAGGAAGTCCTGAAATCGGGGGAAGGTCAGGGCACCGACGGCAAGGAATGCAGGATTCCAGTTCCAGTAGTCGTGCTCGAGCTCGGCGCCGAACCGGAGCGTTTGTTTCCCGTGTGTCCAGGAGATATCGTCGGCAAGCTCCCCGTTGGTGACGGATTGATATTGCGGAAGGCCCCCGGCCGTGCCCGTAGTAAACAATCCGGTGACGGTGATCTGGTCGAGGTCCTTTTCATAGGGCGAAATGGAATTGATGCCAAACTGTTCGTTCGTGTACGTGTTTGTCGCGTGCGTGGAGGCGGTATCCCTCTGCATCGAAACCCGAGCCTCATTTACGAGGTTGTTGGTCAGAATCGATGTGAGTTTGAGCACCGCATAGTGGTTGCTGATGCTACTGATTCCCGTATTATCGTTGTAGCAAATCCCGTAGTTCGTGCCGCCGTTGATGCCGCACAAATAAGAGATCGTCTCGGGATCGTTGGCGTAGAAGTAGCGCAACGAGAACGTATTCTTGCTGTTGATTAGGTAGTCTCCATTGCCCAAGTACTGATGCTCTGTAAATCGAGCAGGGTCGGTCAAAACGACTTTTGTGCCTACTGTCTGGCCCCCTACCGAGGTGACAGACGGACCGCTCGGAATGTAATAGGTCCCGTCGGTATTTTTCTGTTGGAGGAGCGCGATGGCTATCGGACTGATATTCGATCCGTTCGCGGCAACTTGTACACCTCCGGCCTTGGAGGTGCCACCATCGATCCCGCCAGGAGCGAAGTACTGGCCCAGCGACGCCTCAAGTGCCGCCGTATTCGAGCGGTCCCCGCCCGGGAGAATGGGAAGTTCAAAGGGAACCGAGGCTCCCTGAGCTGCCAGACCGTTCTTTTGGGACAGCTCCTGGAAGGAGCCGAAGAAGAAAAGCTTGTCCTTCTTGATCGGGCCCCCGAATACACCGCCGAACTGGTTCTGGTCAAGTACCTGCCGGCTGTTTTGCTGGACGCCGTTGAGCACCTGAGTATTTTCTTTGCGGAAAAATTCGTTGGCATCAAGAACGGTGTTCCGGAAGAACTCAAACGCGTCTCCGTGAAAGTCATTGGTGCCGGACTTGGTAACCACGTTCGTGTTGGCGCCCACATTGCGCCCATAACCGGCGTCGAACAACGAAGTCTGGATCTTGAATTCCTGAATCGCGTCCGGATTCACAAGTCCAATGCTCGGCGCTTTCCCCGTATCGGACAAAAGTCCGCTGGTCGTGGTATTCGAAACAGCCACACCATCCATGGAAGTGCCATTTTGTCCGAGGTTGGCGCCGTTCACGGCAATGTCCGTGGTGCCTTTTCCGAGCTGCGTGGCATTGAATACCGAGGTGTTTGCCCCAGCGGAAAGGCCAAGAAGATTCGTGAAGTTGCGAGTCGTGAGGGGAATAGCCGTGGCGGTATTGCTTGAAACCACGGTACCCATGGTCGCATTGGTGGTCTGCAACGCTTCTGCGGTAGCCTGCACGGTGACTTCCTGGGTTTGACCGCCCACTTCTAGGACAGGGTTGAAAGCCGCAGTCTCGGTCACGTTCACCACGATGGAGGGAACTTCCAAGGGTTTGAATCCGGCAGCCTGTACGCGGAGTCGGTAGGTGCCCAACGGCAGTACCGTGACGATAAAAGAGCCGTCTCCGCCCGAAGTTACCGTGCGAACGGCAGCTGTCTCATTATCGGTGGCGGTGATTGTCGCGTTCGGAACCACGGCGCCCGAGGAATCGGTAACAGAGCCCTTGATGGCGCCCGTTGAGGCCGTCTGGGCTAGAACCGTCGAGCTAAAAGACGCCAAGAGAAAAGCTAGAACAAAAAAGACGACCGCGGATACACACGTGCGGCGGAACTCTAGGATACCCCAGGTCATACACCCTCCCCATTTGCAGTCGACGTTTCAAGCTACTCAAATCTCGCCTCGCGTGCTATTCCGATCTGGTGTTTCCGAGATGAAGGATCGAGTGGCCTGGTAAGTCGCCCATAACTTGCCTCAGGCTATACTCCAAACGAGCGATCTATGTCAATTGCTAATTTGCCAAAAGCGAATTTTGCGGAGCAAGACCCTTGCTTGCGCGATAGCCGTCTTGTGACAAGGGAGGTATACTCCGCCGATGAAAGAAATCAAACTGACACCAGCGTTTTCAGTATTCGTGGCAATTAAGAACAACCTGCTCCACAGCGTTGCAATCGTCGCGGTACTTGCCGCGCTGCTACTTCCCACCACTCGGATCAGCGAGGGTTCCGGCGGCAAAGGCTACATCGTCTACATCGGGACCTACACTCGCGTTGCCAGCAAAGGCATTTACGGATACCGCTTCTCGCCCAAGACGGGCGACATTACGCCGCTGGGCCTCATCCAGGAGGCCCACAACCCATCATGGATCACCGAGAGTCCGAACCACCGCTTCCTGTATGCCACCGACGAGCATCCTGATAAGGGCGATCCCGGGAACACCGTCTCTTCCTACGCCATGGATACCAAGACCGGCAAACTCACATTTTTGAATAAAGCTTCCACGAAGGGGGTCGGGCCCGCACACTTGGCGATCGACAAAACCGGCAAAATGCTCGTCGTGGCAAACTTCGGGAATGGAAGCATTGCGACGATTCCGATTCATCCCGACGGGCAGCTCGGCGAGGTGGCGGACTATGTCGAACACCACGGTCACGCCGCGGGCCCTCCGGTTCCTCCCGACGAGAACGGCTTGAGCCCGACCGATCCGCACGATCATTGCGTGATGTTTTCTCCCGACAGTCGTTTCCTTCTCGCCTGCAATATCGGTCTCGGAAAAGCCTTTGTCTATCGCATCGACGTATCGACGGGCAAACTCGAGCAGAATGGCGAACCTTTTACGACCTCGGCTGAAGCGTGGAGACCCCGCCACCTGGCGTTCTCTCCGAACGGCAAATACGTGTACATGATCAGCGGCTCCATGCAAATGACGACGGCGGCCTACGATGCCGCTACCGGGACGCTGAAAGAGATTCAGACGCTCCCCTTTTCGCCGGAAGGCGTAAAGAGTGAAGGTTCCGAGGTTCGTGTGGATCGCACGGGCCGGTTCGTTTACGCCTCCAGTCGCGGGACGGACGCACATTATCGTTCCGCGCATGGGGAAGGCAGCATCGATGTGTTTGCTGTGGATGCCAGCGCTGGCACGCTTGCTCCGGTGCAGCACATTTCCTCTGGAGGGGAGACGCCGCGCACCTTCACGCTCGACCCCACAGGGGCGTATATGTTCGTGGGGAACGAGAATTCCGGCACCATCGCGATCTTCTCTGTCGATCCGCAAACCGGCCGATTGACGCCCACGGGCAAAGTCCTGAAGGATGTGCCCGAGGTTAGCTGTATTGTTTTCTTAGCGGCAAAATGAAGTAGCTATAACGATGCGGGAGGCCGGATGCATCGGCCTCCCGCGGCATCGCCCGCGCCAGTTCTGGGCGCCCTCGCTTTTCAGTCGAGCAGGAGCACCTTGCGCAATTCCGGCATGGTCGTGGTCCGTGGTCCGTGCAGAGGGACGATCTGGTTGACTTCCAGGTTGAGGCGAAGAATGTTGTCATACAGGTTCACGATGTAGGGATTCACGAAGTCCCCGCCGATCGTGTCGAGGTAAGGTGCTGTAACAGCCTCCGTGTTCCACGCATCGACTTGAATCAGAATCTTCTCCACAGGCAAATAGACCATTACGACAGCATCGTTGTGCGCGGTGCCAACCTGGCGGTCGATTTCGATCGGGCGCTGGGGGTCGTTGAGCACATCCTTCCCGTGCATGATCGTCTCGAACTTGGGCGTCTTCTTGGATCGTTCGAGCCTGTCCGGCTTCAGCGTGTGCGGCGCGCGCCATGCCCGCTCGAAAAACGCCTGGTTCATGGGTAGGGTCACGATCGTGGCGCCTTCATCCACGTAGGTTCGAACGCCGCCCGCGTGGTCGAAATGCGCGTGTGTGTTAATTAGATATGTGATCGGCTTGTTGGGAATGAGTTCTTTCGTCTTCGCAATCACGGCCAGCGATCGTTCCTCGTCCAACGGGGCATCGACGACCACGATGTGATCTCCCTGTTCGATGGAAACGCTGTGCCACTGCCCTCCCTTGATCCAGTAAACCCCATCGGCCAGCTTATCGACTGTCACCTTGACCGGAGCCGACATGGCCGCGCGCATCCCGTCTGGCACCGGGACGTGTACGTCGAGGTTGGCCTTCACGGATGACACCCGGATATCGAGCCGCAACTTCCCGCCCTCGGTACGGACAATGCGAGAGGGGAACATCACGCCGCCGAAATCGCGGTAGCCGGTGAAGGCGACTTCGCAAAGCATGTCGCCCAGCACGGGATTGTCAATCCAGGTATGGATTTTCAGGACTTCGTTCTGTTTCGTGATTCTCCCTACGAATTTATGCTTCCCCATCAGGAAGGTCACTTCGGAACCGTCCGGCGTGGGGGTGGACGTCGCGTGGTTCTCCGCAGCCGCCCTGAGGAAACCCTGCGGCGTCGTCCAGATTTCCATGGCGCGTTCTTCGACGTTTTTCGGCTCCGGTATGCTGGCTACAGGTAAGCCGGTGGCGGGCCCACCGGGACGCCCCGTGATCCACGACACGTCGCCGACCACGTACTCGTCGGCCGTCTGGTCGTGCGGGGGCGGGCGAAGGCGGCCGGGATCGACGGTCTCGGTGTAGGCCATCTGCACGCGCTTGGTGGCTGTGGCGTAGTCAATCGTCGCGATGTAGCTGCTCACGTCATATTGCGGAGGTGGCAAGTTCGGATTTGGCTCCTGCCCGAACTGGTACCATTTGCCGGCCCCCGTGTACTCGATCGACGTGATGTGATCGGCGCCGAGCGCAGCAATTGCCGACTCCAGCGTGCCCGATTGCTTATCGGCCGCCGCCAGAGTTGTGGCCGCAGCCGCCACGAGCGCAAAGCTCAACCATGTACGCATGAATTCCTCTCCATTTCCGCCATCACAGAATGGCTTCAGCTCAACTCAACTACGGATATGCGCTTCTCGTGGACTGGCACGGCGGACACGATGCTCGCGGTGAATATCCTTTGAACAGGAACTTGTAAGCACCCGAGGCAGGGGTCTTTCCGTCGGCTCCGGTCAGTTCCGCCTGAACCTCATAGATATTGCCCTTGTGATCGGCCGCTATCTGGTGGCCTGGCGGATGGGCTTGCGCGGCGCCGATATCGAATGAGCCCAGGATCTCGAGCGTCTTGCGATTCAGGATGTAGGTGACCGGTGTACCTCCGACGTAGAGAAAGCGCTGATCCGGTGAAAGGGCAACCGATCTTGCCTGAAGAGGGTACTTGCTGTCCAAGCCTAAATATTGTTCCGCGATGAATTTGCCCTCGATCGTGAACACCTGGATGCGTTTGTTTCCGCGATCGGAGACATACACCAGGCCATCGTCGGAGATGATCACATCGTGGGGCACTGCAAACTGCTGAAGCGCGGGCCAGATTCCGCATACCACCGGACAAAACTCGTTGGGCGGAGCGGGAGTAACGGAAGGGCGGGCGTCCATATCGAGCGGCTTGTTGCCGTAGGCGCCAAACATACGCTTGAATGCTCCTGTGTCTGCGTCGTAGACCATCACCCGGCTATTTCCGTAGCCGTCGGAAACGAATAATTCATTCGTCTTGGGATAGACACGTAGGCCCGTGGCCCCGCGAAGGACCTCGGTGGCGTTGCTGCCCGTCTGGCCGCTTTTCCCGATGGCCATCACAAATTTGCCGTTCCGGGTGAACTTGAGAATCTGGTTGTCGTTGGGAAGATCGGCGGGATTGTTTTCCTTGCCATCGGCGTTCCCCACGATCCAGACAAAACCCTTGTAATCGATATTGATGCTGTGTTCGTTCGACGGCCATTGGTAGCCGGGCCCGCTCTCCCCGCCCCATCCCTGGACGAAGTTGCCATCGTTGTCGAACTCGATGACCGGCGGCGCCGGCGTGGAGGTTAGGTCGGGCGCCGTGGAGCGAGGATGCGCGAGGCCACGTGGGCGGCTCAGAATCCACACGTGGTCGGCATCGTCGATGGCGACGGCGGAGCCAAATCCCATCCTCCACTTTGAGGGAAGCTTGGGCCAGTGGGGATCTATCTGAAACTGGGGCAAACCGCCTTCACCGATATGGGGAGCTTCCATCGACGCGGCATGTCCCGACACCGGCTGCCACTCGCGCAGGATCACGCAGAGCAAGAAGGTTCCCACCAGAAAGATCGGCACCGTGCGTTTCATAGATTCTCCTTAAGCCATCGAGCCCAAGCCTTCGTGGGGCTTCGCTAACGGCGTGACCGCGGTTGGCTGCTGGAAGCTTCCGGGCCAAAGTATCGCGCAAGACGATTCCTAAGACAATACAAGCGGACTGCACCGCACCGCCTGTTGTCTGTTTGGAAGCGTTTCAGCCAGCTGCGGCTTGACGCGGCGGCAGCTACGGCATAGAAAACATTTATAGGAAAGGTTTCTATGCCGCCTACCGACGACAACGGCCATTCAACCGAAAACGAGGGCAAGTTCTCGGTGGGTTGGCAGAGGCTCACTCGGCAAGAATTCCTTGAGGCCATTAGCGCCGCTCTGCTCGATAAGGTGCAGAAGGTGCAGAGGCATGAGCTGGAACAATCCGGGGAGTCGGGCGAGTTTCCGCAAAAACCTGCTGAATCAGCCGATTAAATTCCATCCACCCCGCATTTCAATCTGCAGCGAATTTGCAG
>Ga0187863_10003439_pt1 | contig 11690 bp, 13 predicted proteins | sample June2016WEW_11_1_FD_132975 | JGI IMG/M metagenome (GOLD analysis project Ga0187863, IMG submission 132975) | Peatland microbial communities from SPRUCE experiment site at the Marcell Experimental Forest, Minnesota, USA - June2016WEW_11_10 | ecosystem: Environmental > Terrestrial > Soil >...
ATCCCCCACGATCTGCTGGATAAGGCACGCTGCGTCGTGGTCATTCCGGGCATGAAAAAGGCCGGTTTCATCTTCGGGGCAAAATTTGGCAGCGGCTTCGCGGTATGCCGCCGCGAGGGTGGCTCGGGCTGGAGCGCTCCGGCCGCGATGGCGGTTGAAGGTGGAAGTGTTGGGTTCCAGATTGGCCTCTCCGAGACCGATATCGTATTGCTCGTGATGAACGATGGCGGTATGAGGCACCTCCTGTCCGATAAATTTACGATCGGCGGAGAAGCCACGGCGGCGGCGGGCCCGATCGGCCGCGACGCGAGCGCCGAGACGGACGCCATGATGAACGCGGAAATGCTGTCGTATTCGCGTTCGCGCGGACTGTTCGCAGGCATCTCGATCGAGGGCGCGACGCTTCGTCCGGATGGCGGAGCCAACCGTGAACTCTACGGCCGCGACGCAACGAATCGCGAAATCCTGACAGGCGACTTCCACACTCCGGAAGCGGCGAGATCGTTTGAACGGTCGCTCCATTGGGAGTCGCCCGAACGTAGCCAATAGCTGCGGTTTTCGGGACAGTCCGCGGGCGCCCCCGGCAGGCGTCCGGCGTTGCCGTTCGGGTCTCGCCGAAGGTACTGGCGGACCCGTCTGCGGCAGTGTCGCTCTAACTCACGGGCAGAGGAAATCATGAGCACATTCTCCAGGAATGCACTTACCAGAGTGGCCCTCGCGGCCACTCTCTTCGCGTTCGCCGCCGTCGCGCGCGACCACACCGCGCTGAACGGCATATGGACACTGGTACCCGCCCGGTGCGATTTTGCCGGCCAGCGCGCCGTTCAAAGCGGCACCGTGACAATCGACGAGCGGCAGGGCAACATCACCGTCTCTCGCAGTTTCGTGTATGAGGGCGCCACTGAGAGCGTCTTCTATTCCGATACCACCGACAGCGAGAACGACGCCACCATTCACACCGGCAAAGACCTCAAGAGCAAGACCAGGTGGGATCATGACGTTCTGAAGGTGACCACCACCCAATCCGGCGAGACTACGCTCGAAAGCTACACCCTTACCGAGGATGGCACAATGACGGTCAGCGTGATGCGGCCGGAGCACAAAACGATCACCCTCGTCTTTCAGCGCAAATAGAACAACTTAGAACAACTGTGTGGCAAGCCATGCAACAGATTGCCCGCCCAACTGAAAAGGAAATCGCCGCAGTTGCATATCAACTGTGGCTGGACAGAGGTTGTCCCATCGGATCTGACAAGGACGACTGGTTCCGCGCGGAAGCGGTGCTCAGGTACACACTCGTGCTCAGGTACGAAGATCCCTCCGGCCATCCGTGGGTCCTCCGATGGGAGGGACATTGGGAGATATGGGAACGCGAGTGGGGCGGCGCCCGTTGGATCTGGGATGAGCGAGGCTCAGGCGTCCGGGTTTCAAATCGCACACGCTGAACGGACCACGCGCAGCGCGGCCAGTCGTTGGCGCCAGCTTGGCTTTTCAGTCATCAGTACCACCCCCAGAACTGTCTATCGCCGCGCCACCTGCGCGCTGCCGGTTGTCCGGGGACATGTTTGCGGCGCCGGGAAGTTCTCTTCAAACCTCAGGGAAGCTGTTGTCGTGGGGGCGAGGGAATCGGGGGCGCTTGTAGGTAACCGAAGAAGAACTGTGACAAGTGTTGGCGGGATTGAGAGGAACAACCAGCGTTCCCTGAGGCTCTCTGGGTTCGTCACAAGTTGCCTAATGCAATTCACCTGCCTATTCCGCTCCGGGCTGAAGATCGGGCCAGCAAGCGCGAGTCGCGGACCGGGCCATAGCCGGTTCCGGCAAGCGGCAAGATCCGCATCGCATTGTGCAGATTCTGCATCTCGCGGAGGCAGAGGTTCCGCCGCCTGCAACGCACCGGTCGCTCCATAACTCTCGCGTCCCGGTTAAAGCCAGCAGTTCAAAACGCGGTTCTGGTCATGGAGCGTCTCGTGCAAATGAGAGTCGTCGATTGATTCCGCTTCGAGAACAGATCAAGGCGAAGGCCGGAACGTGGAGGAACTATCCCCATGGACAATCCATTGCCACGCCGGGCTGCGGCGAATCCCACACAGTACAACATCGATGCGATCGCCAGTCTGGAACGCGACGCCCTTGGCCGCAGGACAGCCACGGAGCGAATCAGCGATGTAATTACTAAACTTGTCGGCAACGTGGGCTTTCTGTTGGCCCAGGTGCTGCTGATTTCCGGATGGACTCTGATGAATCTTCGCGTAATTCCCGGGCTCAAAGCATTCGACCCATTTCCTTTCGGCGTCCTGGCCCTCGTCGTCTCTTCCGAGAGCGTGTTCCTGACCATCTTTGTGCTGATTAGTCAAGGCCGAATGGCCCGCCAGTCGGAACGCCGCTCACATCTGGATCTTCAGGTGGGCATGCTTTCCGAGCAGGAGCTGACCACCATCCTTCAAATGTTGCAGAAGCTGTGCCAGCACATGGGTGTGAATGTGGATTCCTCCAAACAGGAGGTCCAATCGTTCAGTAAGACAACGGACGTGCACAAGCTGGCCAGCGAGCTCGAAGACAAGCTTCCGGAGAAGTGACGTTGCCGGCGAGCGTGACGGCGCGCCGCGAATCCGCAATCAGGGGTTTGAGCCCGCATTCTGCGCCCCGTGTCCATTGCTTAGATGCATGCGGGAAAGCATAGAGTGAGGTCCGCTGTAGAGGAACTCCAGGGCTATGTTACCGGCCATGTACACCAGCAGATTGTAATTCCCCATCCGAAGCGAGTCTGTGGCGTCGTAGCGGCCCGGGTACCACGCATAAACGGCCGTCATGGTGCCCGCATACGGCGCGACGAGCGCAGGGATAGAGAATACGCGGTGGCCGTCTTCGCCGCGGCGGGCCGTAAAGGTCGATACCACGGCATGCCGCAGACGTGGCAACACGCCGGTGCACTCACACCGGTAGTACAACGTATCTTCCTTGAGGGCTTCTGCCAAGGCATACCGCGTCGTGGTGCTGACCGCCGCGATTCCGAAGTCGGATACGAACCGCTTACTGTAACCTTCGGCGCCCTGGCCCCACTCCGGAGGTGAATTGCTGTACTGGCCAATGCCCGCCGTGAGCGCCGCGCCTGCGATGGGATACGGTCCGAACGCGTCGAACACATAGTTATGGATCTTCGTTGACTGCGTTGGCCGCGTGTACGAGAGGTCCGGCCGCGCCAGGGTTGAGCCGGCGATTGGGCTCGATGAAACGTTCGGATCGGCCAACGATAGCGGCTGTGCCGGCGAGGCCGAGGCTGCAAGGACAAGAACAACCGGCGCGATTATCCAAATGCTGATCATGTGATTTCTCCACCGTGGCCTGACATGCGACTGCGGGGCCCGGCCACAGAGTTCCGGCCCCGCATGGCCTCATCCTCCGCTTAATTGGATGCGATCGGCGTGCCGATCTCGGTACCAATGACCTCGCCGGATATCACCAGTTCCACACGCCGGTTCTGTTGCCGGCCCGCCGCGGTGTCATTGGAAGCCACCGGATCGGCTTTGCCGAAGCCCTTCGTCGTGACCGCGCTCTCCGCCATGCCTTCGTGTGTCAGGTAGTCGCGCACAGCCGTTCCGCGGTCTTCGGAAAGCTGCTGATTGTACGCATCGCCACCGACGCTGTCCGTGTAACCTTCCACATCCAGCCTCAGACCGGGGTGCCCGGAGACGATGCCCGCCACCTTCGCCAGCTTCTCGCGGGCGATCGGCCGCAACGAATGCTTGCCGGTGTCGAAAAGAACATCCGACATGTTTACGATCAGGCCACGCGCGGTGTCGCGAGTTTGCAGAATGGCGTTGAACTGCAACAACAACTGCGAGCGCAAATCCGCCTTTTCTTTCGTCGCCCGATCCAGTTCGGCCTGGGCGCTGGCCCGTTGCTCGTCGTTCTCGTGTTTGAGACGGTCGGCTTCGCTCTGCGCGGAAGCCAACTGTGCGTCGTTTTCCTTCTTCAGCCGGTCCGCCTCGTTCTGCGCGGCCAAAGTTTTGGCGTCGTTTTCGGCTTTCAGACGATCGGCTTCGTTCTGCACGTCGGTCATCTGTGCCGCGTTAGCGTTCTTCAGGCGATCGGCTTCAACCTGAGCAGCCTGCAACTTCGCATCGTTTTCGAGTTTCAGACGATCCGCTTCAGACTGCGCGGCAACCTGTGCCGCCGCTGCGTCCTGAGTAGCGCGCGCGGCGTCGGCTTGTGCCGCGGCTTGTCCGCTCGCGGCGAGCGCTTCTCGATTCGCCCCAGCCTGGCGTTCGTTGGCCAGTTGCTCCTCGGCGATCTTCTTCACCGTGATGATGCGCGCGTCTTCCGCCATCTGGACGGCTTCACGCGCCACCGTGCCGATGGGCTTCTTTCCCGCTCTGCCCTGCAGATAGCCTTCGGCGTTGGTCAGGCCATCCACAGCCTTCTGGAAAGTGTCGGGAGCGTACGTCGCGGCGCCGGTCCAGCGTGCAATCCGGACGGCATTACGAGCTTCGTAGAGCTCGATCGGCACCCTCGAATCCAATGGCAGTGGTCTGATCTCCGCCGGGTTCACGTTTAGCGTATACTGGCCGCGCTGCAGGAGTTCGTACTTCGCGTCAATCTGTTCAATCGTCCCAACCGTTTCCTTGTTGATGAAGTTTTCCATCACCACAACATCGCTGGGCTGGGTCACCGCGAAATAGGGCTCGGCGGTAATAATCAAGCCGAACGATTGCAACTCCGTCGTGGCGTCCAGCTTGCTGTTGTCCCCGTTCAGGAGCACTTCGCCGACGTTGGTGGCGCGGCCCTCCGGGGTGATGGCCCACATCACGTAAGTCAGGTACTCGGGGCCGAACGTAGTGGCGGGTTGCAGGCGTTCCATGCGCGCGTCGATCTTGATCACGCCCTGTTTGCTCTCCACCTTAGCTTCGCCGCGTGCATCGGGCAGGAGTTCCGTTCCGCGAAAATCGATGTGCGTCGATCCGCTGCGGTGATTGTAGTTGATTGCCGTTGTTGTCCGGGCTACCACGGTGACACGGTAGATCGGCATGGAGCCGGGATCCGGCCGCGCCGTAACATCGGCTGACTGCATCGGGTTTGGAGCCTGCGACGATTGCGCCGCCAGGGCTCCGCATACTATCAGGAACGTGCTGATGATCTTCATTTTGTCCTTGACTTTTCTTCCCAATTAACGACCGGCGCCCGGCAAAAATGCGGAGGCCAAACCGGCCGTCATCGCTTCGTCTGTCGAGGGAACTCGTTGCGACGGCTATGCTAGTGCACGGCTGGCTCCATCGCGGGACCCGCATGCCAACGACCGCGCGGCAACCATGCAGGCAAAGGGTGTTGTGCGAGGAGTTCGATAAATGTGCCGGATCTGCCGGCACTCACAAAACATCGGGCGGATCGTCTCTAAGTGCACGTTCTGCAACAAAAGGTGCACGTATGGCGCGGGGCGAGCCCGGTGGCGCTATTCCGACGCGGCCAGGCGATTCAGATTCAATTCCTGGGATTCGTATGGCCGGTGACCGAACCCCTTCACGGCGGCAGACTCGCGGGACGCCGCTGTACCGCGCCTTCGCGCCATTTCAAAGGAGTGCATGTACCGCCCCGCGGTATTGCTCCACACCATTTGGCGCCCCAGCTTGTAGGCGTTATTGCTCATGGCCTCCCGGCGCGTTTCATCGCCCAGCAGCCCACTCACTTCGCGGCCAATCGCCTTCGGGTCCGCGAACGGCACCAGCACGCCACGCCGATCTCTCAACAATTCGGTGGCATGCCAATACGGCGTTGAGATCACCGGCTTGCCTGCGCCAAAAGCATACGCTAATGTCCCCGAAGTGATCTGCGCTTCGTCCAGATAAGGAGTAACGTACAGATCTGCCGCGCCAATGAACTCGGTCAGTTCCCGCAACTTCACAAAACGGTTGTGGAAGATGACATTGTTCTCGAGTTTGTTCTTCCTGACGATGGCTTCGAGGCCGGTGCGGTAGGCTTCGCCTCGCGTGCGCAATTCGTTGGGGTGCGTGGCGCCCAGCACGATATAGACGACGTCGGGAAATTCCGTCACGATGTCCGGCAGAGCATTCAGCACGTGCTCAATCCCTTTGTTCGGCGACAGCAGCCCGAACGTCAGCAGCACTCTCTTTCCCGCAATGCCAAACTGGTTCTTGTAGTAATCGGGGGCGATAAACGGCACGTCGGGAATACCGTGCGGGATGAGATCTATCTTCGCCGGCGGGGCGTGATATACATCCTGCAGGATTGCTCGTCCGCGCTCCGTCATCACCACCAGCCGGGCTGAATGGGCGATCAGCTTCTGCATCACGCGATACTGTTCGGGGTTCGGCGCGTTAAGAACGGTGTGGAGCGTGGTAACAACCGGCGGTTTCAGGTCCCGCAGCAGCGCCAACAAGTGGCTGCCGGCCGGCCCTCCATAGATCCCGAACTCGTGCTGGAGCGAGACAACGTCCACGCCGCTGGTGTTCAGGAAGCCGGCTGCGCAACCGTAGGATTCCGGATCCTGCTCCTCAATCTCGAATCGAACGGCGTCCGGATAGGGGTAGCACCCCCCGGGGTCATTCACCGGCACCGCAAAGCACCGGCTTTGGGGATGGCGCGCCGCCACCGCCCCCAGCAGGTCCGACGTGAACGTAGCGATACCGCATTTGCGCGGCAGGTAGTTCCCAAGAAAAGCGATGGTTTCAATACCGGAAGCTGTTTTCATCACCTGGACCGCCTTCTTCCTTTACTGTTACTGTGTCGCCGCGCTCAGGAGCGGCTCATAGAACGGTGATGGCCGGACGAGGAGACCGGCGCAGAGCCGCGCCTTCCACTATTTCCGTCCACACCGCTCACTCACGCGGCGTCGACGAGGTCTTCGCTGAGAACCTCTGTAGTGTTCTGCCCATCCCTGTCGGCGGCGTCCTGACAGCGGATGCAATGTGTCGCCCACGGTACGGCCGCGAGGCGTTTCGGACTGATCCCCGATTCGCACTCCATGCAGGTTCCAAAGCTGCCCTCATGAATCCGCCGCAAGGCGGCTTTCACGCTGCGCAGCAGGATGGAATCGCGATCCACGTTTCGAATAGCCAGATCCCGCTCGGATGCATACTGAATCTCATCCATCTGATCCGCGCTCTTCTCGATGGCGATTCCGTCCCGCGTTCGCAACGCCTGAACGAGTTCAGCTTCTTTTCGCCTGAGAATCTCCCGGAACCCGGTCATATCGCCAATTGCCATCTGCACACCCCTTCGCCCATACGGGCCGCCCTTGGTCGTTTGCACGGGATGGTCCAAAAGGAGAGTGCCTGCTGCCTCAACGCTGAAGGCTCTGAGCCTGACTGCCATCAGCGCGAATGTGCCGGTCCGGAGATGCAAGACCTGCATATGTAGTGCGCAATCTGCCACGACGTAAAAGCGCCAATTCCCGAATAATCGCCGTGGCGGTGCAACGGATGGCGCCGGAACTGCATCCAGTAGGGCATGAGCAGGCAAGACGGTAAGCCGGTCCGAACTTATGGCAGCACTCCGGCCGGAGACGAGGGCGGGACGGGTTCGGCCGGCCAGTCGGGCGACACCCAGGGATTGTCCAACGTCGCGGAGGCGAGCTCAGAGAGCGTCGAAGAACTCGCGGAAGAGGGGCAGGCCTTCGAGGCCGAGGTGATCGCCGGCGTTGAAGACGCGCCCGACCCGGATGTGGCGGAAGTTCACACGAGGCAAGTCCCCGAGGACGATGTGCCCTCCGAATACCTGGACCCGGATTAGGTTTAGCCTGGATCGCGCGCCCCGGACTAAATACTCAAGGCTGAATACTCACGATCTGTCCGGACCTCGTGTGGGCTTCCTTTGCCAGCTTGTAAGCCTGGTCCGCGTACTCCAGCGCCCGTTCCGCATGCCAGATCGCCGGCGCGAAATCCCCTTTTTCGTTATGCTCCGCGGCCGTGCGATGCTCCTCCGCCGCAAGCTCGTGCAACTCAGCGGCTCTCCGGTGTGCTTCGTGCATGGTGTTCCCTCCTGCGGAACCATCAACTGTTCCCTCCATGTGCACGACGTGGACCAACCTCTTCGAGATGCATCTTCTGCATTCGCACCCGATAGATTCTGCACGCGATCCGCATGGCCGGCCATGCGCGCAACGGCGCAAAGCCCTGCACCCCCGCGATTCCGGGCATCCCCCCGACAACAGGAGAGGTTGGTGCTGAGCGTGCACTCATAAGCCAGTGGCCGCTCAATGCAAAGCGGGCAATTTCAAAGGAGCAGGAAATGTCTCAACTGAACGCAGTGGTAGCTGTTTACGCCACCCACGTAGAAGCTGAAGAGGCGGTCAAGGAGCTTCAGCGCGCCGGAATCGACATGGGCACCTTGTCCATTGTCGGCAAGGACTCGCACACCGATGAACACGTGGTGGGCTACTACAATACCGGCGACCGGATGAAGTACTGGGGCAAAACCGGCGCCTTTTGGGGCGGCTTCTGGGGATTGCTGTTAGGATCGGCGTTTTTTGCCATCCCGGGGATCGGTCCGGTGCTCGTGGCGGGCCCTCTGGTGGCGTGGATTGTAGGAGCGCTGGAAGGAGCCGTGTTGTTCGGAGGTCTAAGCGCCATCGGCGCGGGTCTCTATGGCATGGGTATTCCCAGAGACAGTGTCATCGAATACGAAACGGCGCTGAAGACGGACAAGTTCCTGTTGATGGTGCATGGCTCGGTGCCGCAAGTCGAAAAAGCGAAAAACATTCTCGAGAGCACGCGGCCTGTTCATGTGTCCCTGCACGTGCCCGAACTGGTGGCCGTATCCGCGAGATAGGGGTTCAGATAAGAAAGGCAAAAGCAATGTTAACGAAAACTACGAACCTGAAAGGTTTTGAAATCCGAGCTACGGACGGCGAGCTTGGCACCGTCAAAGAATTCTACTTCGACGACGATACGTGGGCCATCCGTTACCTCACCGTGGAAACGGGCGGCTGGCTGGGCGGCCGCGAAGTGCTGATCTCGCCCATCTCCGTCGCCTACACGGATTGGCAGACAAAGCGGCTGAATGTGGCCTTGACGAAAAAACAGGTCGAGAACAGCCCCGACATCGACACGCACCGTCCGGTTTCGCGGCAGCAGGAGGCCGCCTACCTCGGGTATTACGGGTATCCCTATTACTGGGGCGGTCCCTATCTGTGGGGCCCGGCGTTCTACCCCGCGGGACTGGCCACTCCGAGCAGGGCATCGATGGAAGAGCTGGCGGACAGGATACGGCGAGAGCCAACGGATTCCCATTTGCGGAGCACGGAATCCGTCGCCGGCTATAACATCGACGCGGTTGACGGAGACATCGGCCACGTGGACGGGTTTGTCATGGACGATGAAGTGTGGGCCATCCGCTACGTTGAGGTAGCCACGCGGAATTGGTGGCCCGGCAAGAAGGTTCTGGTTTCTCCCGCGTGGATTGAGCGGGTAAGCTGGATGGATTCCAAAGTCTATGTGGGCCTGACGCGGGAAGCCATCAAGGGCGCCCCTGAGTACGTGGAAACCGTGCCGATCACTCGTATATATGAGAACATGCTCCACCACCATTACGGTCGGCCGCCGTATTGGCTGCAGGAAGCCCAGCACGAGTCTTCACTTTCCCTGAGCGGCGTTTAACCGGGAAACGGTCCGCTGATGACTGATTCGGAGACAGTGCCGCCGGGAACGCCAAAACGCATCGGTATCGCCGCGGACCATGGGGGATTTGAGTCGAAGAAATACCTGACCGGGATGTTGCGCGAGGGTGGCTATGAAGTGATCGACTTTGGCGACCGCCTGCTGAACCCGGAAGACGATTATCCGGATTTCGTCGTGCCTCTGGCCCGGGCTGTTGCCTGCGGCGAAATGGATCGCGGCGTGGCCATCTGCGGTAGTGGGGTGGGCGCGTGCATCGCCGCCAACAAGGTGCCGGGTGTGCGGGCATGTCTGATCCATGAGATGTTCTCCGCGCGTCAGGGTGTGGAGGACGACAACATGAACGTGATTTGCCTGGGCGGCCGCGTGGTCACCAATGCGTTCGCCTGGGAATTAGCCGGCGCGTTTCTCCAGGCACGTTTCAGTGGCGCGGAGCGTCACCTTCGCCGTCTGGCCAAAATCGCCAGGCTGGAAGGCGGAGAGGCAGTGTCATGAAAATGCCCGTCACCACGCTGTTTCTGGACATCGGCGGTGTGCTGCTCAGCAACGGGTGGGATCACATTTTCCGCAGACGGGCCGCGGCTCACTTCAAGCTGGACTGGGCGGGGATGGAAGAGCGGCATCGCCTGACCTTCGAAACCCACGAAGAGGGAAAGCTCACTTTCGAACAATACCTGGATGGAGTGATCTTCTACGAAAAGCGCCCGTTCACCAGAGCTCAGTTCCGGCGCTTCATGTGCGCGCAATCGAAGCCCTGCCCCGAAATGATCGAGCTGGTGGCGCGGCTCAAGATCCGGCACGGGCTCAAGATCGCCGTCGTCAGCAACGAAGCGCGCGAGGTAAATGCTTATCGAATTCGTAAGTTCAGGCTGGACCGGTTTGTGGATTCATTCATTTCTTCCTGCTTCGTCCACGTCCGCAAGCCCGACGCCGACATCTTTCGGCTTGCGCTGGATATCGCCCAAACGAGAGCCCGGCACGTGCTGTACATCGAAAACACGCCGATGTTTGTCAAGGTCGCCGAAGGGCTGGGGATTCGAAGCATTCTTCACACCGATTACAACTCCACCCGCGCGAAGCTGGCTTCGTTCGGATTGCAGATATGAATTCCGGCGGCTCATACATTCTGACGATTAACGGCGGTTCGTCGAGTATCAAGTTCGCCGTGTACCGGGAAGGCGAACCGCTCCGGCGAGGACTTTATGGGGCGGTGGATCGCATTGGCATGAGCGGTACGAATCTGACGTTCCATGATCCGGCCGCGAATCGGAAGGAAACCCGTAACCTGACGGCGTTCGATCATAAGTCGGCAGCGGTCCCGCTGATCGACTGGCTCGAACAGCAGCACGGCTTTGCGTCAATCCGAGCGGTGGGACATCGCGTGGTCCACGGCATGCGACACGCGGCGCCCGAACCGGTCACCCAGGAATTGCTGGATGAACTGCATCGCATCAGCCCGTACGACCCGGACCATCTTCCCCGCGAGATTGAACTGATTGAGACGTTTCGCCAGCGTCATCCACAACTGCCCCAGGTAGCCTGTTTCGACACCGCGTTTCACCGCACTATGCCGCGCGTCGCGACGATGCTTCCCATCCCGCGCCACTATTACGCGCAGGGAGTGCAACGCTACGGTTTCCACGGTTTGTCATATGCATACCTGATGGAGGAACTCGCGCGCCTCGGCGATCCGGCGGCAACCACCGGCCGCGTCATCCTCGCCCATCTGGGCAACGGCGCAAGCATGGCCGCGGTGCGCGACGGCAGGAGCATTGACACCAGCATGAGCTTTACTCCGACGGCGGGACTGGTGATGAGCACCCGCTCCGGCGACCTGGATCCCGGTCTCGCGCCGTATCTGGCCCGAACCGAGCAGATGACCACAAAGCAGTTGTACGAGATGGTTAACCACAAGTCCGGGCTGCTCGGCGTTTCGGAGATCAGTTCCGACATGCGGGACCTCCTCACACAGGAAGCTCAGGATACCCGGGCGGCGGAAGCCGTGGCGCTGTTCTGTTATCAGGCGAAAAAATGGATCGGCGCATTCGCGGCCGCGCTCGGCGG
>Ga0187863_10003445_pt1 | contig 11682 bp, 10 predicted proteins | sample June2016WEW_11_1_FD_132975 | JGI IMG/M metagenome (GOLD analysis project Ga0187863, IMG submission 132975) | Peatland microbial communities from SPRUCE experiment site at the Marcell Experimental Forest, Minnesota, USA - June2016WEW_11_10 | ecosystem: Environmental > Terrestrial > Soil >...
CAAGATGGCGCGCATGGCCTGGGTGGTTTTGTACAAAGGAGAAGCCTATCGCCCGCCATCATTACCACAAGTGATCGCAGCCTGATGGCCTGCACATGACGCCTGGCAAAAAGCTTCAGGCTTGGAAATCGCTATCGCGATTCCCATCTGCAGTCCAATGGCGACTAATCTGAATTTTGAGATTCCTGCCAGGTTTGCTGGCGAACCATGAGATGGCACAACGGTCGATCCCGGCGCTCCCGAAACCTGTATCCGGAAAATGCCTCCAAAGGCAGCGTTACTAAAAAGGACGAGAGCGCAGCGCATTCCATTCAGGCCAGGAGATCGCTACTCCGACAAAGGCCGGATACATTCGCGCAGACCAAATTCTGTCATCCTCATTTTTCGCTTGCAAAATGGCGGCGGACCATACATTCCGGATGGCCCGCAATTCCGGATGGCCCACAATTCGACACGAGCTCATGTGACCGACGATTTGAAGCCATACCCGGAATGGCGTCGGGTTTGTCCTGCGTTCTTCGCATCCTTCTTCAGGGGCGGCCAGCCCCTTGCGCCAGTTCAAGATCGAGCCCAGCGCGCTCTCCGTTGATGAGCACAATTCCTTCATTGATGAGTTGCTGCCCGGTGCAATCGTAGGACTCATAACGGCGAAGTGCGTCCAAGGGGAAGAAAAACTCTACCGACAAAGCCTTTGCTCCGGGCACGCCCGGTCTTGTGCGGGGTCGGACGGTAGTGCTGAAGCTGATTCCGTCGAAGTTCTGATCGCCTGAGAAGAAAGTCAGCACGCGGCGAATGAGCGGTGAAATATGTTCGTCAAACGCCAGTGCAGCAAGCTTGTAACGCGAGGCGTCCGGCGGTTCGGCCAGCAAGGTGGTCATGGATAGTTCCAAATAGACCTGACGATGAAATGGAACAAACGCGGGCGGCGCATAGGTTACGAAATGTGCCTCAGGCTCCAATTCTTTCAGCATGTGGTTGCTCGCGCCTTGAATCGAAGACTGTAATGTTGCCAGTGCCTGAGGTGAGGTGTCGTGCGCAGATGGCATTGACGGCGGTGGAGTCAGTGGGGCGGAACTTGAAGCTGGTGTTAGATCGGGCTGCTTCACGGCTTCGCCTTCCGCGGCAGGTGACACGGAAACACCGGAACCCGTTACCGTGGAGGCAACAGGCGGTGCGCTCGTTCTCGCCATCCCCGGGGGTGTCGGCGCATCACCCGTCACTGAAGCCTGGTCTTCGTCCGTGAGCCATATGCTCAACTGTTTCGCATTGAGCAGAACATCGGCATCTAGCAGGGCCCCTTGCATGGCGAGGTTAGTCTGCGCCGCTACCAGCTTTACCGCCGCCGCTTGCGGGAGATAGATCATGAGGTTTTCGGGCCGTTCGATTAGCATTCCCATGGTTTTGCTGATGACATGATGCGAAACTTCAACCGCGTACCCCTGGACAGCTGTGTCGCCTTGGAATGTCGGCACTGCAGCCTTCAGGATGGGAACCACAACGTCTTGAAAGGTCTGACGCGCACGCTGCTCCTCATTGAATCTGTCGGCCGCGTACGCCCCGTAGTAGTTCCCGGAGATTGCGATTACAGTGGATCCGTTGTAATGCTCAAAGCGGATGGAGTGCTGGTCAGTGCGCTTTTGAACTCTCTCGTCGATATCCAGTTTGCGGCTTAGATAGAATGGAAAGCTGAATTGATAGCCAGTAATGTTCTGGCCAACTGTCTTGAGGTTATTGAAAGACTGTTCCTGAAGGGCGCGTAACGCAGGGTCAGTTATTTCGATCGTGGCTACAACCTGAGCAGCCAGCAACGGCGCGCCGAGAAGCAACATTGCAAGAAGCGGAACTCTACTTACGCGCATAAACCGTCCCTGCCATTTCATACGGAGGATCAGCCACGGCGCGTATATACGCGATAACTGCCCGCACATCCGCGGCGCTGAGTGTATTTCCATAGGGAGGCATCAACGCCGAACGACTCAACGCAGGGCCTCCGTGCTGAACGATCGCAGTCAGATCGGCATCGCTCATCTTATTCAGCGTCCCACCATCTGTAAATGCGTGCGGTTTTACCGCAAGATTGTCGTAGTTAGAAACGCGCTCGGGGGACGATTCAGGATCGTGGCAGCGGTTGCAATATTTATCCGCGAGAATGGAGCCCACCCGCTGCTGATAGCCAAGCGCGGTTTCGACGATGTCAACCGCTGCGGGCTTCGACTTACCCGGTGTGAATGCGCTGAGATGATAGCGTCCTCCAACTGTACCCAGAGTCACCGAAGTGGTTGCTTGTCCGCTGGAATCGGTGAGTATTGTGGCCGGATCGAAGCTCGCGCCCGCGGTGCCGCGGAATTCAACTAGTGCTCCCGGCACTGCAGTCCCCTGATCGTCATTGACCTGCACCACCAGGGGATCCTTGAGCGCAGTTCCGATGACACCTACCTGGTGGCCTCCGCTTGATTCGACAATTGCGGTCCCTGCGGCCATGGCCTTCAATCCCGCTTCGGGCTGGGCGGAGTGTTTGCAAGCCGCAAGGGCGGTAAGCACGAGGAGCGCAAGCAATGCGGAAGATCGAATCGCAAATCGTGCCGTGAGTCGATTCGTCATAGAGTTGCTCCGTGACCGGTTTGGCCTCTCAGAGACATCAGGAAGGCTGTCAGTGCGCGTGCGTCGTCATCACTCATATTTTCATTCGGCTCTGTGGTGCCTGGCCGCAGAGCCTGCGGATTTCTGAGCCACGCGTAGACCCACGCCGCCGTCAAGCGCGAGCCAACTTGAGTCAGCGTCGGACCAATATATCCCTTGTCGACTTTGGTGTCGGCGATGTGGCACGATTGGCACGCATATTTTGAGTAAAACAATTGGCGGCCGTGCTCTACGATTTCCGTGGTATTCGAGGCCGCAGGCGCGAGTTCCTGATCGATGGATGGCGATTGGTAAACGGTGAGAATGTAGTCCGTCAATTCCTTGTTGTCGCTGTCGCTCAGGTTGAAGCGCGGCATGCGCCGAATAAGCGAGGGTCGCAGCGTGTTGGGATTGTGCAGAAACTCAGTCAACCATTGCCGCTGTACCGCGCTGCCTTCCCATGTAAGGTCGGGCGCCATCTCGCCACCTCTGCCGTTGATGCGGTGGCAGCTAAAGCAAGCGAGTTCAGTCATCAGCCTGCCTGCGTGTCCGGCAGGTTGATAAGTCGTGTCCGGAGTTGCGGCCACTCGCAAACTGTCGGGCATTGAACGGGCACGGCTTGTTTGTGCGAGTAGGGCGGTGGTCAGAGCGTCTGTCTGCGCAGGAGTCAGGGTGAACTGCGGCATCTTGACACTCGCGCCAAATGCTCGCGGCTGACGAATCTTGGCCCCGATGTAGCCGGGCAAGGAGTGGTCCATACCCGGCAGAAAGACGATCTGCGCCGGCGGCTTGCTTCCCAGGGTGCTGAGTTCCGGCGCGAAGTTCTCCGGCTTCTGCACGCCATTGATCTCGTGGCATGCCGCGCATCCCAGCTCGACGACGAGTTTTCGTCCGTGGGCAATCTGCTTTGTGTTTGCGGCATCCAGATGGACCCCCGAACCGTAGTCCGAATCCGACTTGCTCTCAAGATAAGTAGCCAGGGTCACGATCTGCTGGGGCGTAAATCGGTAGTGCGGCATCGGAGTTGTCGCATCGTAGATGCGCGGGTTATCGAGCCACGCAGCCAGCCACTCCGGCTTCGCCTTATTTCCGATACGCGTCAACTCTGGACCTACATCGCCGCCAACAAGATTTCCCGCAGCATTCTGGACCGCATGGCAAGACGAGCAGAACGATTCGCCATAGAGACTCGGTCCGGCGGAAGGATCCGCGAGCGCCGCCGGTTGGGCGCTCGTCACGGACGTATCGCCTGGCTGAGTCGTGCTGCTGTCAACCAGATACGCTGAGATGTCGCTCGCGTCTCCATCGCTGAGCTTGTAATTAGGCATCGTCGTCGATGCTGCATAGGCCTGGGGATCTTTTAGCCAGCTGAATATCCACTCGCGTGTCGTTTTGTCGGCGATGTGCGTCAGGGACGGAGGATGATCCGTGGCGACCATCCTGCTTCCATCAGGCCGCACGATGGCGTGGCAGTACACGCATCCGTAACGCGCAAGCATCGTTCTGCCGAGGTTGAGTTGCGGTGTTCCGGACAGCGCATTCTGGTGACATTGGCCGCAGCCGGATTCAATGAAGCGCGCGGGCAGAAGCGGTTCTTCTCCGGCTCGTTCGCTGTGATGCGCCTCGGCAACTGTAGTGGCTGCGCCTTGGCCGCCATGACAGATGACGCAACCGAATCCATCCAGAGAGTGGGGAACGACGGGGTGCTTCCGGAACGGCTGCTGCGTCACATCGGCAAGACTGGCCTCGTTCAACCCAAGATGGCAGGTAGTGCAACGGTCGGTGACGCCTAACTCCGGCAACCATATCTGATGAATGCTCGGCTGGAAGCGGCGACGCAGGCTCACGGCTTCTCCACGATCGTGGATGAGAGCAAGGTACTGCCGCTGATAACTGTGCCACTCGCTGAAATGCTCCTTTGCCGGCGCAATTGCGAGCGCCAGCAACAGAGCGACACTCACAACTCCAAATGCCCGCACTGGGTCGCCGAACAGCGCCTTCCAGGCAGAGGAGAGAATCTTCCCAATGAATTGCACTTAACTCCTCCAGGGCAAGACCCAGGACCAGCCCGGGCCGCGGAACCATGTGCCGACGGCGGTGAGCACAATCAATTCGAAGAGAAACCAGGTCATGATCCAGTAAGCCAGTGGCCTCCGGGCCAGATAACGGCGCGATCGTGAAGGTGAATCGGGGCTGCAGTTGGCGGCGACGATCATCGCCAGAGCCACAAGCACCGTGGGCGGAACAGCGACATAGACGTGGAACACCAAAAGAAAGATCAGCATTCCCAGGGATGCGAGATAGAACAATCGCAATCGCCTTGTGCGATCCTTCAGAAAGAGACCGTTGGCTTCAATGTTGACGTTGAAATACGGAATGATCACCAGCGAAATAATGAGCAGTGTGGGTACCAGGACGCCTGCAACGACGGGTGGGAAATAGTGCAGCAATTCCTGCAGGCCGAGAAAATACCATGGCGCTTTGGCGGGGTTCGGTGTGTGCGTTGGGTCGGCAATGCCTTCGAGCGGTGCGTTAAAGAACAGCGAAAAGAGGACCAATGCGATGGCGAGGAGTTCGATGGCCAAGGCGGCGCGGAATAGTACCTCGGGATAGGTTTGAACCTGATCTTCGCTGTTGACCTTGACCTGCGCGGAGGTACGGCGCGTGACGAAGACAACGCGCGTGGGTGAGCGGCGCTGGTCCGAGTCGATCCCAGCCACGAAGTCTTTCGGATCGCTCATTTAACCTCCTTCGCAATTACCGCGTCGTCAGCCACCGCGCGCGCTTTGGGCTCGGACTGTTGCACGTAGAGGCCTCCGTCCTTGCGGATGCGCCAGAAATGCACGGCGATAAAGAGAATCGCGGCCAGCGGCAGAACGACGCAGTGCAATACATAAAAGCGCAGCAGCGCATTCGCATTGACCTGGTTGCCGCCGAGAAGGAGGAAGTGAATTTTGCTGCCGACCAGCGGAACCGCGGAAGAGAGATTGGAGCCCACAGTGATCGCCCAGTAGGCGAGTTGATCCCATGGAAGGAGATAGCCGGTGTAACTGAGCAGCAGGGTGATGAGCAGCAACACGATGCCAATGACCCAGTTGAATTCGCGCGGAGTGCGATACGCTCCACGATAAAAGACCTTGAACATGTGCGCGAAAACCAGGAAGACCATCAACTGCGCCGACCAGCGATGCAGGTTGCGGAGAAAGAGGCCGGACGATACGACAAACTGCAGGTCGTTCATATCTGCGTAGGCCTGAGGCACCGAGGGGTGGTAGTAGAGCATTAGCAGGATGCCGGTGATGACCAGGATCAAAAAAGTTCCGAATGTCAACGTGCCGAGGTACCATGTGGCACTGAAGCGCACCATGCGCTTGCGGACCTTTGTCGCAAAAAGATGAAGGAAGATGTTCTGCTGGATGGCCAGAGCGCGATGCAGCGTGCTGTTGCCCGCGCCGCTACGGAAGACGGATCGCCACACCCGGCTCGCGCGCACCTGTTCGAGAATCTGGTCGGATTTCGCTGACATGCTCAAATCCTCAGGTACTGCAGTGGCGGAATATCCGTCGAGCGATCGACCATCAAGTCGCCTTCATCACTCACCCAGGTCTTGAGCCATGGGAGCGGCTTCGGTGCTGGGCCTTCAATCTTTTCTCCCGTGCGCGTGAATTTGCTGCCGTGGCACGGGCACGCGATGATGCCCAGGTCCTGATTCCAGGCGGTCAGGCAGCCCAGGTGCGTGCACACTGCATTGAGCGCAAAGTAACCCTCTTCGGCGCGCACCAGATAGATTCCGGAATTCACGTCCATGGTGACTGAGTTCAGGGCAAAGTTCTCGGGCTTGCCGGCATTGACGATGGCCGAGGGTTCATACAGGACGTTGGGCGAAAGGTATTCGTAAGAAAAAACAATCGTGCCGGCTGCGGCGATGCCCAGCGATCCGAGCCCGATCTTGGTGAAGAAGGCTCTGCGATCGAATTCTGTAGGGATTGGCTGCGTCACTTTGAGCGCTTCTTCGGGCATGTGTTACCTCCTCACCGCGCTTGCCATCGAAGGCGTAGAGCGCAAGGAGCGATCGATAGATTCGATTGAAACGAGCCCCGTCGGGACCGTCGGAACAAGGTCGTAGGCCTCCATGGTGATGGTGCCCGCGGGACAACGAGCCGCGCAGAGTCCACAACGGATGCAGCGCGTTTCGTCTTTCAACATGACCGAGCCGGCGATGACACCAAGCTCTTCCGCTTTAATGTCATCCAGTTCCACCCCAAGCAGATGGCGCATTTCATCGAGTTGGCCTGTGGTTGCTTCATCGAAGGCGACGCGATCCAACGACACAAGTTCCAGACAGTTCTCGGGACAAACGTCCACGCAGCCGCCGCATAAAATGCAGGAAGTCGCGTCATCCAGATTGCCTTCAAAGACGGTATTGATCCAGCAGTGAAGGCAGCGTTGCGCCTCTGCCATGGCGGTTTCTTCATCGAAACCGATCTCGACTTCAGTGACCCCGGTGCGGCGGTTCAGGGGCAGCATGGGAATCGGCGGCCGGACCAGATCGAGGAGATTCAGCGGCATGCGATGGCGCTCAAGCACCTCCACTTCGACGATCGGGGCCGGGTGCTCTGTGCCGCGTAGAAACTCATCGATGCCCACAGCCGCGCGTTTGCCGTCGGCAACGCTATCGATGATGAGGCGCGGTCCAAACACGCAGTCGCCGCCTGCGAAGACGCCGGAGGCAGAAGTCATCAGCGTTTGAGGATTCACAGCTATCAAGCCTCGCGGCGAGACATCCACTCCGTCGTCTGCGCCGAGGAACTGCAGATTGGGCGCCTGGCCAATGGCCATGATGATGGTGTCGCAATCCAGCCGTGTTTCGCTGTTCTCGTAGAACGTTGGACTGAAACGCCGGTTGGCATCGAAAACCGATTTGGTTTTGAGCACCTCGAGCGCGATGGCTCGGCCATTCTCGCCAATGATCTCCTTCGGTCCGAAGCCCGCGTGGATGATGATTCCTTCTTCTTCGGCCTCTTCGATCTCTTCGAGTGCGGCGGGCATCTCTTCGCGATTCTCGAGGCACACCAGGTGAACCTCCTGCGCGCCGAGCCGCAACGCTGAGAGCGAAACGTCCATCATCTCGCGGGCAGCCACTGCGTCCATGTTCCCTTGCGACGGCTCGAAGTGTTCGACATCGCCCACATGCTGGCGGAGCACCTCGCGAGCAGCGGACCGAGCCACATCCATTGCCACATTGCCGCCCCCGATGACGAGTACCTTCTTGCCGATTGTGAACCGGTAACCGAGATTCACATTGAGCAAGAAATCAATGCCCTTGTAGACACCGTCGAGGTTCACGCCGGGAATAGTGAGGTCACGGCTGCGGTGAGCGCCGACGGCGATCAGAACGGCATCGAAGTCGCGGCGCAGATCGGCGATGGTGAAGTCGCGGCCAGCCGCTTGGCTCAATTTCAGAGTAATGTCGCCGGTAGCAAGAATCTCGCGCACCTGCGCTTCCACCACGTCGCGGGGTAAGCGATATTCGGGCAGGCCTAGGTAGAGCATGCCGCCCGCCACCTGAGATGCTTCGAAGATGGTGACGGCGTAGCCCATCAGGGCGAGATCGTGCGCCGCAGAAAGACCCACTGGGCCTGCGCCTACGATAGCAATGCGAAACGGAAGCTCGGGCTGCGTGCGGCCGGTGTTCACATCGACGGGATGGCGCGACTCCGGACCATAGCGCTCGGTGAGAAAGCGTTTGAGCGCGCGGATCGCGATGGGCTTATCGATCTCGCCGCGTCGGCAGGCTGTTTCGCAGGGATGAGCGCAGACGCGTCCGCAGATGCTGGCCATGGGATTGGGCTCGCGCGCCACCCGGTACGCCTCTTCAAATTCACCCTCTGCAATAAGCTCGACATACCGGCCAGCGTTGGTGTGCGCGGGACAGGCCATCATGCAAGGGAAATTGGTGTTCAGCCAATCCCTGTCAACCTTTTTGTCGACGAATCGCTTCTGCATGATGGCCCATCCCGTTGGCAAAAAAACTTTGGGCGGCAGAGTCTGGTCCGCCGCCCGAGAAATTACTTGCTGAGTGTGAAGTCTGCCGCAGTGTCCCCGGCAACTTTCACGGGATTGGATTTATTCTTTGCGCCTTCGTGCCAGGCGGTCGCTGTGTAGGCTCCATCAGGGACATTGTCGATTTTGAATTCCCCGGCTTTGTCGGTCACGGCGAAGTAAGGAGTTGGCGAAACGATGACGTATGCCGACATCTCCGGGTGAACATTACAAAGTAGAGAGACGACACCAGGATCATCGAATTTGAAAGATTTGCGCTGGCCTTGTGGCCACGTGCCCAGGTTATGCCCAAGCTTCTTGTTGCCGCTGATCGCGGGCCAGAAGACGTTATGCGCGACGCTGTCGCTGTTGAGGAATTCAACGGTTGCGCCCTGCTGGGCGACGGTAATATGGGGCACAAACATCAGGCCCTTCTGGTCTATGGTGATGTGTTGTGCGGGCGCTGGGAAGGTCTTACCTGCGACGGCTTCAATATAGACAACGGACTCGCCGTTAACCCCTGAAACCTTACCGTGAAGGGTGCCGGCAAAGGCTGCCGTGCCCAGTGCCAACATGACTGCGATTGCTACGAGAGCGATTCTCTTCATTTCTTCTCCTGCTTCAAGAAAGCGGTCGTCCTGAGCGCGCTAATAGACCCATTCCAGACCTAAGATCAGTGCGTTGGTCCGGAACGGCCCGGTGATTATTTCGCCGGTTGCGGGGTTATAGACAATCTGTTGGGGCATGATCTGATACTCGACGGAGGCTTTGATGTTGGCGTGAATGAGGAACTGCTCGCCAGGAGTGAAACGGTTGCGCGTAGCCGAATATGGCGAGAAGAACGAAGATCCCGGAGGTGCGGACGGATTGTACTGAATGAAGTTGATTCGGTCCGCACTCGACTTGACTTGATCCCAGCGCATGATGGTCATCGCCCAGGGAAGAGCTAGATAGTCCACCTCCGCGAAGCCGCCGCTGAATGTCGCTGCCGGCGCTGAAGCGAAACCAGTGATTCCCGCAGCTCCGGGCGCAGTCACCGGCAATAGGTTGTGATCATGAGCCGCCACATACACGCCAAACACATTCAAATTGCGGTAGTTGAAATTGACATCACCACCAACGCGGTAGAACGGCTCGCGCGCGGTCAGTACGGTGGGCGTTACACCGTCGGCCTGCACGCCACTGACGGGCTGAGCGGTCCGCCCATAGAAGTAGATGGTTCCCAGAGCGAGGTAAGTATGATCGCGCGGTCCCATTGTGCCCGCTGCCTGGACATCGTTGCGGCTCGCTGGATCTTTCTCCAGGTTGAAGCGGTAGACCAAGCGGCCGTAAAGGTCCTTGAAGTTCGCGTCCGAGTTGAACGAAACACCGTTTTGCGGGCCAATGTTCGGAGCAGTTGGCGCAACCCCGGTGGTGTTCTGGTCAAATACAGCAACGGAGTAGTGATAGCCCTGGTAAATGTGGCCGCCGCTGAATTCGACACCGTTGGCCGCATCTTCGAGCTTCGATCCGTTGCTCACGTTTTGTGCCGGGCCAAGTCCGTTCTGAATGCCAACGTTGGCCTCGCTAAAGATGTCCCATCCGCTCAAGTTCCAGGTGCGGGCCTGGCTGAAGGGCAGATCCAACTCAAATTGACCAGCGCGCAGATTCAGCGAATCCTTCGGCAGCTTAAGAAAGCGGCTGACGTCGTTGAATTTCAGATAGCCGTCGCCCAGGGCTCCGTTGGCATTGGCGCCCGCAACGCTGATGTCGTCATCCACCCACCACGAAATGCCAGTGCCGAAATTGCCCGCTGTGAAAATGCTGAAAAATCCAGGCTGAAAATCGGATTTGGGAACGAAATTGCCGATCGTGCCCGCGGGAAGAACCTGATTGAAGTTGTTCCGGTTTGCACCTATTTGTTGGTAGTAGGTGTTGTAGCGCAAACCGACCGGGAGGGTGCCGGGAATAGAGCCGGGATAGATCGTATGCGGCCATAGTTCCGCTTGCGCGGGGGCCCCAAGCAGGACTGGCGGTGTCTTCAGGAAGGATTCATCGTCTTTGGGAAACTTGAAGCCCGCATCCTTGAAGGCCTTTCCGAAGTCATTGAGTTTGGGAAAGTCGGAGTGGCAAGTGCTGCATGAGGTGCCGTACTTGCGTGAAAACGCCGGAATTGCATCGGCTTTGGGCGGAACCGAAAGGACTGCTAGCACCGACAGGCCCGCGAACATCGAAGCGGAGAGCAGCGACAGCCATTTGCCATTCATCGTTTGGCCTCAGTGATACGAATCACAGCTTCGAAGGCTGCATAGTAAAAAAGAGTGAGCTAGCTCACGCAATACGGGATGTGACGACGATCACTGCACTTCGACCACTGAAGTTATGGATGATTCGGCCGAGCGAAGGCGTGACATCGCAGATCTCCAGCGCCCAAGTCGGCGCGGCGATCACCCCGGCTCCTGGAATCGCTTTGAGTGTCTCTCAGCCGGCAACGCGCCCTGCTCCAGCGAATACGCCAGCGCATAGTCCAGCTTCAGTGCTCCGGCGACGTATTCGCGGTGACTCTTCAGATGGACTCGATAATCGCGTCGATCTTTGTGGTTGGACATCAGTTCCGCAAGGTAACCAACCTTATGCTGAAAACCATGGACATCGTGCAGGAAGCGGCGGCGACAGTGGGGAAGGCAGCCCTGCACAACGTTGCACTGGTGATCGAAATGGACGCGTCCGAAGCTCGATTCGAACGCTGTCCGCCCCTCTGGTTCGTGCGATCGACGAGTGCTTCAAGAGAATCGTGAGGCAGGATGGATGGGCCTCAAAGGCATGATGCCCGAAAAGGGGCGGCCAGTGTCTACGAAATCCTGTCCACGTGGACGTAAATCCGGCTGATCGAACAAGTGATCGCTCTCAAAAGAAATCGCGGAACCATCAAGGCGGGTCGGAACACATCAATTTCCGGATAGCGGTTGGATCACCCCCCAACCGGCAGTTACTCTTGTATAGCTGAAGAGTTGCCCACAACCCTACCGGAACTGCAAAGAG
>Ga0187863_10003446_pt1 | contig 11679 bp, 6 predicted proteins | sample June2016WEW_11_1_FD_132975 | JGI IMG/M metagenome (GOLD analysis project Ga0187863, IMG submission 132975) | Peatland microbial communities from SPRUCE experiment site at the Marcell Experimental Forest, Minnesota, USA - June2016WEW_11_10 | ecosystem: Environmental > Terrestrial > Soil >...
AACTTATGAGTGTGAGGATCCCAAATAACGGACCTCCATTCGCGATGTGTCGGATCCCAGAAGCCAAACGGAGTCACCGATTGCAGAGCCACGTGAACGGCGGTGAAAGCAAGCCCAGCCGCGAGATACAGCGGAGTCAGCCTCTTCCAGTTGTTTCGGCGAATGGGAAAGCGGTTGGCGAATGTAAAAACAAATGGAGTGAGCGGAGCGTAGGTGAGTATCTGGCAGGCTTCGAGAGCCAACGCAGCCCTGAGTGCCATGGGCGAGCGAGTCGCGAGAGATAACCGGTAGACTGTGACGCCGGCGGCGAGAGCGACGAGAGCCCAGACGCCAAAGCTCACGACCCAGATTAGCCAGGGACGGCGTTTCGGCGGGCTGGATTTCGCCTCACCAAGATCGTCAGCCTCGCGCGACCCTTCAGTAGCATATGTTGTCTTCATACCGGATGTTTCTGGTGATGATATGCTGCCCGGCCGTCGAGTGTCAGGTGATACCGCTCGTAATCCCTGATCCTTTGTTGTCATGAAGCGGCTCCAACTCGACATCGAGTTCTCGTAAACCTTTTCGCACCCAGCCCGTCTATCTCCTTGTCAGGCCGAGCCAGGGGAGTCGACCACAATGCCGGAGCTTTCTTTAAACGCGTCGCGCGAGCAGCCTACGCGCGGACAGCCCAGCGGATCCGCAATTCGCACGATTATTGCCGATGACGAGCGCCTTGCCCGCAAGAAGTTGCGCATCTTGTTGAGCTCGGAGCCACAAGTCGAAGTCGTGGCCGAGTGTCCGAATGGCAGACAGACGGTTTCAGCGATTCGCAGTTTTCGGCCGGACATGCTGCTCCTCGACATTCAGATGCCGGACCTGAACGGCTTTGAAGTATTGAGTGAATTATCCTCCGACGAAATGCCTCAGGTGATCTTCACTTCCGCTTACGATCAATACGCGATTCGTGCGTTTGAGACCCGGGCGCTTGACTATCTGCTGAAACCTTTTGATCAAGATCGCCTGCATGCGGCCATTGAGCGAGCCAGCGTCGAAATCCGAAAGTCGAAGGATCAGGAGTTTACCAATCGCGTCCTTGAACTTCTCTCTTCCGTAAACTCCGCGAAGAAAGCGATTCCAGAGTTCGAAGATCGCCTCGCCATCAGAACCAACGGCCGGGTGGTGTTCTTGAACCTCGACGAGATTCACTGGGTCGAAGCGGCCGCCAACTATGTTCGCCTGAATACCGGGAAGGACTCCTACCTTTTCCGGGAAACTATTTCGCGCATTTCAGAGCGCCTGAATCCAGTTGACTTCGTCCGCATCCACCGCTCGATGATCGTCAACGTTCGCCGGATCAAAGAATTGATCCCCGTCAATAGCGGGGAATATGTTGTCATCCTGAACAGTGGAAAAGAACTCTCCTGCAGCCGCGGCTACCGCGCCAACTTGCAACACCTGATCGCCAAGAATTCGTGAGTGCACGGTTACCGTAGCAGTCGCCGCGAAGGGCGCAGCCAGAACGGGGACGAATACTCTTGGATCAGGTACCAACACATCAATTCTGCACATCGATCCACTGCACACGCCCCGACGACCTCTATCTATTTGCGGGGAGAGTTTGACTTTCTTTTGCGAGCGGCGTTTAAGTAAACAACACGCTCCGGGGTTGCGATACGCGAGTGAGATGAGCCGATGGAATCCTTAATGCAAGACGTTCGCTACGCTTGGCGTACGCTGCGTCAGTCGCCCGGTTTCACGATCGTTGCGGTACTCACGCTGGCGTTGGGAATTGGTGCGAACACGGCGATGTTCAGCGTCATCAATTCCGTGCTGTTCAATTCAATTCCTTTCCGCGACTCCAGTCGGGTGATGGTCCTGTGGAAGACGATGTCGAACGGCAACCCAAACGCCTTTTCCACTCCGGCCTTTCTCGAGATGCGCGAGCAGGGAGATTTTCTAGCCCAGCTGGGCGCATTTTCGGGCGTCGGGAAAAACCTCGGAGGCAAGGAACTTCCTGAGCGGATCGCCGGCGGGAAGGTTAACCACGATTTACTGCCGGTCCTGGGAGTCCAGCCCATCCTGGGCCGGATGTTCTCGGCGGATGAAGACCGCCCGGGCGCGGGCGCGGTTGTGATTCTGAGCCATGCGCTCTGGTCCACGCGCTTCGCTTCGCGTCAGGACGTCTTAGGCCAGATTGTTGACCTGGACGGCGCACCGTATACGGTAGTTGGGGTCATGCCGACGGGATTTCATGTCTTGGCGGACACAGAGTTGTTCTGGATTCCGCTGCAACTGGAGTCGGCCAATGCGCAAGTTGCGGCGCGGAATGTTCATTGGCTGTTCGCTTTTACGCGTCTCCCGCAGGGAACCAGCCAGAAACAAACGCAAGCCAAATTGGACGCAGTTGCGGCGCGATTGAAGGCGCAGGATCCCACCGGGGAGGGTGGATTCGGAGCGACGTTGCAATCGGTCGGCGACGTTGTGAATGGAACGGTGAAGCCGGTGCTGCTGTTGCTGATGGGAGCCGTAGCTTTCGTTTTGCTGATTGCCTGTTCGAACGTGGCCAACCTGTTGCTCTCACGAAGCGCTTCGCGACAACGCGAAATCTCCATTCGCACCGCGCTCGGCGCCAGTCGCTGGCGAATGATCCGTCAGTTGCTGACCGAGAGCGTATTGCTATCGCTGCTGGGCGGCGGGTTTGGACTGGGGCTCGCGGAGATTGCGATTCGGTTGCTACGACTCTCTCATCCCTCGAGCATTCCCGCGTCGAATGCCATCGTCGTCGATCCTACCGCGCTTACGTATGCCGCCCTTCTCTGCGGAGTGGTGGGAATTCTTTGCGGACTCGCCCCGGCCTGGGAAGGATCAAAGGGCAACATGAGCGAGACGCTGAAGGAAGGGTCGCGGGGCAGCAGTGGAAGCTTTGGAAGTCATCGCGCCGTGCTGGTGATAACCGAGACGGCGCTGGCGTCAATGCTGTTGATCGGGGCGGGCCTGTCGCTGCGAAGTTTGTGGCATGCCGAAATGGTGAGCCTCGGATTCAATCCAGAGGGCGAGTTGACCTTTCGAATCGCGGCACCGGCTCAACTTTCCGATCAACTCTCCGCACCGCCTTCCGCACAACGGATACCGCTTTTCTACCAGGAGGTACTCGATCGACTGCGCGCGCTACCGGGTGTGCAGTCGGCGGTGCTGGCGAGAAATCTTCCCCTGAGCGGTACGGATCCGTCGATGCCGATCAGCATCGAAGGCACTCCGCCGCCTCCGTCGGAGATCCCCATCGTGGCGCGGCTTCGCGCTGTTGGTCCGGACTACTTCAGTGGTCTTCAGACTTCCTTACTACGCGGACGGGAATTCACGGAGCACGACACCGCTGCATCCGCGCGGGTGGCGGTAGTGAGCGAGAGTCTGGCGAAGTTGTATTGGCCGAATGAGAATGCGCTCGGCAAGCGACTGAAACCGGGAATGCCCGGCGGAGACTGGTGCGTCGTGGTTGGAGTGGCGGCCGACGTTCACCACTGGGCCGCCGATGTCGACATTGAACCAACCGCGTACTACCCCTACACGCAGGTGCCGCCGGCGTTCTTGTCGCTGTTGGAGGGCAATATGAGCATCGCCGTGCGCAGTCAGAATTCCGCCGGCCTGCTCACCTCGATTCGAGCGGCATTGGCGGACGTGGACAAATCGGTGCCCATGTATGACGTCAAGAGCATGGAGCAAATGGTTGCGGAGTCGGGATCGCTGCGACGCCTGAATATGTGGTTAATCGGAGCGTTCGCGGGTCTGGCTCTGACTCTCGCCGCTGTCGGCATTTACGGAGTCATTGCCTACGCAGTGTCGCAGCGGACACGGGAGATCGGCATCCGTATCGCACTGGGCGCACAGCCGAGAGATGTGTTGCGATTGATTCTCGCGCAAGGCGCGAAGTTGGCGTTGGCTGGCGTGATCGCCGGGCTGGTGGGCGCATTCATGCTTTCACGCCTGATGTCCAGCTTGTTGTTCGGGGTGAGTCCGAGAGACCTGGCGACATTTTCGATTGTGCCCTGGATGGTGCTGGTACTCGTTCTGGTCGGCTGCTATATCCCAGCGCGGCGGGCGACGACCGTCGATCCTGTCGTGGCGCTTCGCTATGAATGAGCATAGCGATTGGAAAGATTGCTCCAGCGTGTGATTCACCTCTATTCAACCGGGCCTGATCATTCGGTTCGGGCATGCACGCTGGCGTCGATTGAACGTGAGCCGGGTCCTATCTTCTTCGTCGGTATAATGGCCCGACGCTCATGAACTGGATTCGGGCCATCCGCGTTCGGTTTGACTCGGAGCATGGCGCCCGTGACCGCCTCGTTCCCCGATGGTTCTTCCTGCGAGCGCTTGGCACCATTTATTTTTCCGCTTTCTTCTCGCTGGTCTTTCAAATTCGTGGGCTCATTGGACCGCAGGGAATTCTACCCGCGGACGAATATCTTCGCGCCGTTGCAGCATCGCTGGGCTACGGCCGCGGTTTATGGTTTGCTCCCACATTGTTGTGGATGGCCAGCGGCCCTCACATGCTCACCGCCCTGTGCTGGGCGGGCATGGCCGCGTCTCTGCTGTTGGTTCTGAACCTGTGGCCGCGGGGAATGCTGCTGATTTGCTTTGTGTGCTTTCTTTCGTTCGTGAGCGCGGCGCAAGATTTTTCCGGCTATCAGTCGGACGGGATGCTGCTCGAAGCGGGATTCATTGCACTTTTCTTTGCTCCTGCCGGATTCCGTCCCGGCCTCGGGACGGCGTCGCCCCCATCGCGCGCCAGTCTGTTTCTGCTGCAGTGGGAGTGGTTTCGCATCTACTTCGAATCTGGCGTGGCGAAGATTGCGGGTGGAGACCCGGAGTGGCGTCACTTTACGGCCATGGATGATTACTACCAGAACGGCCCGCTGCCTACATGGATCGGCTGGTACGTACAGCATCTGCCGCACTGGTTCCACGCTTCAACGGTCTTTGCGACTCTTGCGCTCGAATTGGTTTTGGTCTGGATGTTGTTTCTGCCGCGCCGCTGGCGCATTGTGTGTTTCCTGATTGTGACTCCGTGGGAACTCGGCGTCATTCTCACCGCCAACTACACGTTCTTAAATTACCTGGTACTGACGTTGGGATTTCTTTTGTTGGATGATCGCTTTCTGTTGCGCTTTCTTCCCCGACTGTGGAAGAAAGCGCTGGTTGCAGGCGCGCCGGTCGGAGCACAAGTTGAGCCGAGCATTTCTTCCGACGGTGAATCGCACGAGATGCCAGACGCGTCGCCCGGTTCAGAACGATCTAACCAAAGCTCGCAAGGGTCGGGAAAGTTCCGCCAGAATTTCCGTACTGCAAAACTGTCTCTGACCATAATTGTTCTCGGCTGGATTTTCTACGCAACCATGGCCGAGTTAATGTGGATGTTCTCCCTCCAGTTGCCGGTTGCTCCGGTAGCGGCGCTCGAGCCGTTCCGCATCGCCAATCGATACGGACTGTTCGGCATCATGACTCGCGGCCGATACGAGATTGAGTTTCAAGGTTCGGACGATGGCAAAAGCTGGGCGCCGTACGCGTTTCGCTACAAGCCGCAGGATCCGAACAAGCCGCCGGGCATTTACGCGCCGTATCAGCCGCGATTCGATTGGAATCTCTGGTTTGCGTCGCTCGGATCGTGGCAGGATTACCCTATCGTGACGCGAACCGAAGTGCGGCTTCTCTCCAATGACGGCGACGTTCTCGATCTTTTCGCCAACAATCCCTTTCCAAATGGGCCGCCACACGAAGTACGCGCGGTGATCTGGCAATATTGGTTCACAACCGTATCCGAAAAACGAAGGCAAGGTCTGTGGTGGCGCCGGCAATTCCTCGGATCGTACGCGCCGACGCTCGAGCGCGCGCCTGATGGGACGATCCGTGTCGTCGAGGGGTCGACGGTTGATCCGCGAGAGTGAAAACTGGGCAGACAGTAGTGCAGTTGATCCGCCGCATACTACACACCGTGCAACCTCGACAACGCCATTTTCGCTGCATGATAGCCGCACATGCCATGCACTCCGCCGCCGGGCGGAGTAGACGCTGAGCAAATGTAGATATCTCTTGCCGACGTCGCATAATGCCGCCAGGTTGGGCGAAACAGAAATTGGCGAAGATCCACAGTCCCACCTCCAATATCTCCACCCACCAGATTCGCATCCATGTTTTCAAGATCGGCGGGAGAGAAGACTCGCCGCGCGAAAACGTAGTCGCGGAAGCCGGGAGCGAAGCGCTCAATCTGATTCTCCAATTTCTCAAGCATGTTTACCGTGGATCCATTCGGAACATGACAATAGGCCCAGGCCGTATGTTTGCCGGCCGGGGCCCGCGAGTGATCGAAGAGGCTCGGCTGCGTCAGCAGAACGAAGGGACGATCGGCGTGCTGTCCGCTTCGCACGGCCTTTTCTGAGGCCGCAATCTCTTCGAAACTTCCGCCCAGATGCACCGTCGCTGCTCGCAAGCAGTCAGGAGCTTTCCATGGAATGGGCGCGTGGAGAGCGTAATCCACTTTGAAGGCAGCGGCTCCATAGCGGTATCTTCCGAGTTGCTTCTTGTAGCTTTGAGACAATCTTTGCCCGCCAACTTTGACGAGCTGCCGCGGAGTCAGGTCACAGAGAAATAGTTCATAGTCGGACAATGACGCCAAGTTCTGAACCGGCGACGAAGTGGTCACCCTGCCCCCCAACGTGGCTAGAAACGAACAGAGCGCGTTGGTGAGCGACTGCCCGCCACCGCGAGGAATCGGCCAGCCCACGGCGTGAGCCGACACCGCCATCAGGATGGCGAACGCTGCGCTTAACGGCTCGTCGAGGCTCAGGAAAGAGTGAGCGGCTAGGCCCGCGAAGAGCGCCCGGGTTCGCGGGCTGCGAAACCGGCCAGCAACCGATTGAGCCGATTGGAGCGCGACCATTCCAAAGCGCGCCATCAGCCACGGATGTCGGGGCACCAGGCGAACAGGCCCCAGGACTTCGGGAGCAAATTCACTCCAGTGCTCGACGAATGGAAGCATGAGCCTGTCCCACGCAGGTCCGTCCGTCCTGAAAGAGCCCTGGGTTTCTTCCAGGTCACGTTCCAACATCACCGCCGTGCCGTCATCGAGAGGATGCGCCAAAGCCGCGGGCGAGTGAATCCACTCCAGGCCGTGGCTGCTTAATGGCAGAGACGAGAAAAACGGCGACCCCGCGCCGAGCGGATAAACGGCAGATCCGAAATCATGCTGGAATCCAGGCAAAGTCAACTCCAGCGTGCGTGCGGCCCCGCCGGGCGTAGGCTGGGCTTCCAACACGTCGACTTGTATGCCTGCTTGGGCCAGAACGATAGCTGCGGCCAATCCGTTCGGACCAGCGCCGATGACGCATGCCTTACGGCTCATCGTGACTCCGCTCAGCGATTGAAGGGATCGCGTTTACCCGGGCAGGACGACCGAACCGTTCGCGCGCCGGGCGACGAGACGGCCGCCCTTGAGCAACTCGTAGTTGTTGTCGCGCCACAGGCTGCGCTTCGACAGGTAGCTGGCGCACCAGATGATAAAGCCGTGCAGGTCGCGCAGCGGATAGAGCAGCACCCAGCCCGGCGCGACCGGGTCGTGCGCAGCCCACCAGCCGACCAGCCAACACTCCACCATGCGGTTCAGCAGGGAAGCGGCCAACAAGCCGACACCGAGCCACGGGTGGCCTAATAAGGATGCACCGATCAAACCTAGAATGCCGAAGGGCACTGCGAAGGTTAGTCCTGACCCAAAATGTCCTTTGGGACGCGAGTAGCGAGTTCCCATAGCCCAGCGTAGCTGCCGTTCCCACATTTGCCGGAACGTCAAGCGCGGCGATACGTGGTCGACCACATGGCTGGACAGCACGACTTTGAAGCCGGCCTTATAAATAAAATTGCCGACGACGAAGTCATTGGAAAGGTATTCGCGGACCGCCGCATATCCCCCAATTTTTCCGATGGAATCTTTACGCAGCGCGATGGTCGGTCCCAATCCAAATTTCATGCCTTCCAGAAGATTGGCGATCAAGACGCCGGCGGTAAATTCGACCGACATCCCGATGGCGTCCAGCGCGCCCCAGGGACCGCCAGCGTTCTTGCCGCGAAATACGCAGGTCACGGCGCCAACCTGAGGATCGAGCAAGGGCGCGACCACGTCCCGCAGATAATCTGGTCCAACCTCAACATCGCTGTCGCTGGTGACTAGAATGTCGTGCGTCGCGACTTCGGTCAGGCGATGGAAGCAATAGTTAGGCGCATTCGGCCAGGGCGGCTGTCCGGTAATCAAGATGCGGCTGGGCACGTGAGGATAGCGCGCGCAAATTTCCCGGATCACAGGCAGCGCTAGGTCGTCCGGCTCATCGGCCGCGAACAGGATTTCGAAGTCGGCATAGTTCTGGCGAAAGAAGCTCTCGATGTTCTCTTTCATCCGAGCCTCATTGCCATGCACCGGTTTTAGAACGGAGACTGGCGGCATTTTCGCGGGCAAGTTCGCGTAGGTCTTCCGATCCCGATCAGCGATTCGCCGGAATTCCAGAACTCCGAAAAAGGCAAGAAGGAAAACGATCGTCGAAGAGATGGTCCCGACCACGGCCACCCCTAAGAGAATGTATGCAGCAATCAACAAGTGCGGGCTCCTCGAAACCGTAAGCAGTGGAAACGCGGCAGGAATGGCCTTCTAACAGTTGCCGGATGAATTACGCAGATCCAGCAAAGCCGCGCTGGTTATTTTAGCAGAACGGCCAGCGTGCTCCCGATTACTTTCCAGGCTCGCGATTCGTGAAGACGAGTTTCCCGCCGCTGCGCACCAATGCGAAAGCCTGCAACCCGCGCAGTTCTTTCGGTTCTTCCTGATCCGTCCACAGGAAGACTTGCGCCGGGCCGTTCCACAATAAGGCCAGCGATTCCGCAGTCTCGAAAATATGCGGCGCGTCGGGGAATTTCGCGCCGTACCAAAGGTTGCCGCTCGGCTCGTGCAGCACGTGCACCTGGATCCCGGTATAAAAATTCAACGTGGAAGCGTCGCTATACTCGCCATCGATCACGATCAGATCGCCGGGCCGGAATTGTTTATGAATCGCGTCTGCAAGATTGTACGAAGAGAGAATCGGCGAAAACGTGATGAACGAGGAATGGACACAGGCCAGCAACACCACCATCATGGCGACGAGCGCAATGTTGCCCGCAAAAGGACGCCGGCGCCGCCGGAGAATCCAGTTCAATCCAGTGCCGAGAAACAGGCCAAGCGACGCCCCCAGGAGCGGACCGCGAAACGCGCCCAGCGCTCGCGGCGTCAGATCGAGCACATGGCCGAGCGAGAAGTTATAGTCCTGCGGATTTTTCTTGAGCAGGTCCGCCAGGTCTGCGCCGGGGGCGGGCTGATGCGAAACTGACAGAAGATACATTCCGGCCACAAACCCCAGCACACCAAAAGCAAACAGGACCGCGGAAGAAATCCTCCCCGCGCGGCGATCGGACTCGCGCGCTTCCGCCCCGCACTCACGCGCCAGCCACGCGCCCACCAGAAGCGCCAAGCCCGGCAGGGCGGGGATTGTGTAGTACTCCTGTCGCGTCGAAAAACTGAAGAACCCAAGAATGACGAGTGCCCATAAAAAGAAGAGCAGATTCGCGCGCCGGCGCCGGTCCAGCGGATTTCCCGGCTGGCCGCGAAACTCCCGCCACCGCATCGGGACTTCTCTTAGAGCTTGCGGCAGGAACGCGCTCCAGGGCAAAAGCCACGCCAGCAGCAGCGCCCAGAAAATCGCCAGCGGAACCGTGTCGTACCCCGGGGGCACACGTTTGCCCAGGAAGCGCATGACATGTTCGTTGATGAAATAAAACCACAGAAACCCGCGTGCCTGACCCTGCGGGGGATTACGCATCGCCGCCAGGATGTGCCACGGGGCGGCGATTACGAAAAACACGAGCGTGCTCGAAACCACATGCAGCTTCAACAAACGCCGCAAATCTCTCGTCAACAGAAGATAAAGTCCGATGGCTCCCGCGGGAAACACCAGTCCGATCAGGCCCTTCGTCAGGACATTCAATGCGCACATCGCCGCGAACCCCCAGCAAACCACGCGCGATGGCTGTTCTTGTTCGAGCGACTGCAAGAAAAAGTGGTAACCGAGGGTTAGCCACAACGCGACCAGCACTTCGGGGATGAGAAAGCGCGTGAAAATAAATAGGCCGAGGGATGTGACCAGTGCGACTCCAGCATAGAGTCCACCGGCCTCACCATATGCATACCGGCCCAAGCGATAGGTCGCGAGAACCAATGCCAGCACACCAAGCATCAGAGGCAGCCGAGTGCTCCAATCGCTGATGCCGAAAATCTCATAGCTGGTCGCGAGACTCCAGTACATGAGTGGAGCTTTTTCCAGGTAGCGGAAGCCGTTGGTATACAGGGTCACCCAGTCGTGTCGCAGAAGCATTTCGCGGGCCGCCTCGGCGTGTACCGTGTCGACATCGTCGAGCAAGGGTGGCCGCGTGATGCCCACCATGTAAATAACGGCCCACAGCCCAACCAGCGCCAGCACGGATACCCGCCAGTCCGAAAGCACGCGGTTCGGACGGATCGTTGCCCGAGGGGCTGCGTTCTTCATCGTCGTGGGTTTGAGCGGGGGCGTGCCGCTTGGATTCATAGCGGGAATGGAGATTATAGTGAGGAATGCGCTCCCAGTCCACGTGGCGTCTGTGCGCCCACAGATTGAAAGGTTTCAATCTCCGAGTGGAACGTCCTGCTACTCGCCCCGGCCGCGTCGGCGTGTACTCGAGGTTCGCCCATCGCCATCGGGAGCCTCTTGGGGCGGCCCCACAGAATTGCGCTTCTTGAATTCAATGGGAAGAACAACTTTTTTCGCCGCCGACCGCAGCCCGTCGACGCGCTGCATCAGAAGCCGCGCGGCCGTTGCCCCCAACTGATATCCCGGCTGATACACGGAGGTCAGAGAAGGATCGGTGAACTTCGTAAACTCAAGACTGTCGAAACCGGCGATCGACAGATCCTCCGGGCATCGCAAGCCGAGCTCCCGGGCAGCCTGCAGCACGCCAAAAGCCATCAGGTCGTTACAGGCAAAAATCGCTGTCGGGCGGGGCAGCATGCGGAGGAGTCGAAGAGCAGCCTGATAGCCGCTTGCCGTGTCGAAGCGCGCTTCCTGCATAAACTCTGCTTCAATCTCGATGCGGGCCTCCTTGAGTGCCCGCGTAAAACCTTTTAAGCGCTCGGCCGCATTGGTAAGTTTCAACGGCCCGGCAATCACGGCCAGACGTTTATGCCCCATCTGAATCAAGTGGCGCGTGGCCAGATAAGCACCTTCCGCATTGGCCACCAGCACGGCATCGCCCTTCCAACCGTCCGGGACGCGGTCAATACAAACCACCGGAACCGAGGCCGAAGCATAGGCTCGCAGATGGCCCGCGATATCCGCGCCGGCCGCCGGAATGATCAATAATCCGGCAATGTGGTAGGAGCGCAACTCGCGCACGTACGACTCTTCCTTCGACGGATCGTTGTCGGCATTGCACAGAATCACGCGGAACGAGCGCTTATAGGCCACGTCCTCCACGCCGCGAACCACGCCCGGAAAGAACGGATTCGTAATATCCGGAATCACCATGCCCAGCATGTTGGTGCGGTTTCTGCGGAGTCCTTGCGCCAGGGCGCTCGGCTGATAGCCCATGCTG
>Ga0187863_10003448_pt1 | contig 11674 bp, 12 predicted proteins | sample June2016WEW_11_1_FD_132975 | JGI IMG/M metagenome (GOLD analysis project Ga0187863, IMG submission 132975) | Peatland microbial communities from SPRUCE experiment site at the Marcell Experimental Forest, Minnesota, USA - June2016WEW_11_10 | ecosystem: Environmental > Terrestrial > Soil >...
GGTGTTCAGCGCGTCGGCCAGACGGACCAGGAATTCCGTTTGCAGCGGATCCACCTGCACCTGCGCAGGGCGCTGCAAGGCCTCAGGCGAAGCGGGCCTGTAATCCCCTTCCCACGACTGCTCTGCCGGGTTCTGCCGGGGGTCTTCGCTCACAATTCTCCTGGGGACGCACAGCGCCGCGCGCACCGACCGAATGTCATGATACGGGGTTTTGCGGCGGCCCGTGAGGAGCCCGCGAACGCCTAGAAACTGCACCGCGCTGCGAATTTCGAGGCCCGGCAGCGCGGGAATCTCAGGCCGTTTTGAGCTCGCCGACGATCGCTACACTGGCGCTGGCGCCGATGCGGTTGGCTCCGGCTTCGAGCATGCGCCGCGCGTCGGCAAGAGTGCGGATCCCGCCCGAAGCTTTTACTCCGCAGCGACCTCCGGCCACGCCGCGCATCATTGCCACGTCTTCCGGAGTCGCCCCACTCGTCGAGAACCCGGTGCTGGTCTTGATGAAGTCGGCGCCTGCGGCAATGGCCAGCTCTGAAGCCCGCAGCTTCTCCTCGACGGTCAACAGACAAGTTTCGAGAATCACCTTCACGATGGCGCCTGCTTCGTGAGCAGCCTGGACCACTCCCTGGATCTCCTGCTGCACGGCCTGGTTCTCGCCGGATTTCAGCAGCCCGATGTTGACCACCATGTCCACATCGTGCGCGCCGATCTTCACCAGCGCCAGGGCCTCTTCGCGCTTGGTGGTTCCCAGGGACGCCCCCAGCGGAAAGCCGACGACAACGCCCACAGGGATGCCGGTTCCGGCCAGTTCCGCGTACGCCAGAGCCGTCCAGGTGGGATTGACCATGGCGCAGGCGAAGCGATACTCCGCCGCCTCGCGGCAAAGCCGAATCACCTGTTCCTGGGTCGCTTCGGGTTTCAGCAGGGTGTGGTCGATGGCTGCCGCAAGGTTCTGCGTGGACGACAGGGCCTGCTTCGCAAACGCTTCCGCGTCGAAGCCTGGTACTTCCTGTTCCTCTTCTTCGTCGATGAGGTGAATCTGTGTGCTCATGGGGGCAAACTCCTTTTTCAGCCCGTCGATAGTTCCGGGGCATCCGGAGGCATCAGACAGATGTCCGGCAGGTTCCGGTATCGCTCTGCGAAATCCATCCCATACCCAATAACAAACTGATTGGGGATGGTGAATCCCACATAATCGGCATCGATTTTTTCCACACGGCGCGAAGGCTTGTCAAGCAGAGCGGCGATGCGGAGGGTTTTGGGCTGGTGCTGCTCGAAGAGGCTGCACAGGAATCCCAGCGTCAGCCCCGTATCCAGGATGTCTTCGACGATAATGACGTTTTTGCCTTCGATGGACTGATCGAGGTCCTTGATCAGCTTCACGGCGCCACTGGAGCGCGCCCCCTTGCCATAGCTGGTGACCGCGACGAAGTCGAAGGTGTTGTCGACGGAGATGCTGCGCGCCAGATCGGCCAGGAAAATGGCCGCCCCTTTCAGCACTCCAACGAGAACGATCTTCTCGCCCGCGTAATCCCGATCGATCTGGCGTCCCATCTCCAGCACGCGATGACGAATCTGTTCGCGGCTAAACAGAACCTCAAGCCCTGAGTGAATGCTTGTCGTGCTCACACGCCAGATTAACTCCAAACCCGCCTGTGGAAGCTATACTTGAGAGACGCGCGTATGTACCCATTTATTCACATTGGCCGCTTCTCTGTTGGCACTTTCGGCATTATGCTCTGGCTGGCGGCGGTCGCCGCCTGCTGGATTCTCTACCGGAATTTTCGCCGCTGGGGGATTGACGCCGACGCCATCAGTATCGTGGCCGTCTCCACCGTAGCCGGTGTGCTGGGATCGAAAATCTGGCACGTTCTCGAGACGCCACAGGCTCTGATGCGCCATCCTGCCGATCTGCTGTTCGACCGTGCCGGCTTCGCCTGGTACGGCGGCCTGATCGTCGGCATTCTGACGTTGCTGTGGCAGGCGCGGGTCTACAAGCTGGGCCCTCTGCAGATGCTCGACCTGGCCTCTCCGGCTGCCGCGATTGGCTATGGCGTCGGGCGGCTTGGGTGCCTGGTTTCAGGGGATGGCGATTACGGTATCCCGACCAACCTGCCCTGGGGCATGAGCTTTCCCCATGGGCTAGTGCCGACCTGGCAGCGGGTGCACCCCACTCCGATTTACGAGCTGCTGGGCGCGCTGCTGATCACCTGGATCCTATGGCGCCGTGGCGGGCCGGAACGGCCCAAGCCGCTGGGCCAGATTACGGGCGAATACCTCATCCTCACCGGCATAGCGCGCTTTCTGGTGGAATTCATCCGGATCAATCCGAAGATCCTGTGGGGGATGACGAACGCGCAGTTGGCCAGCGTGGGAGCCATTGCATTCGGTCTGGGTTTAATCCTGGTGGCCAGAGCCAAGGCCAGCGCGAAGGCTGCGAACTCTGAACGGCGGACGGCAACCGCCCATAGTACGTAGAGCCCGCCAACGACTACTCTTCGGTTTTTCAGTCCGCAACATCCGCCTGCTCGGTGCCGTTACCGGTCTTCTCGGCCTCATTTGCCTCTGCTGAGGGTTCCATCACCGCCGCTTTCAGAATCTGTCGCGCCTCCTCTTCCATGGATCGCCCGTTTTCAGCGGCGCGCACTCGAAGCTTGGTTTTGGCGGAATCAGAGAGATTGCGAATCGTTATTGTGGCCATGACTCCATAATCGCGAGTACGGCTCAATGCTGTCAATGCTGTCAATGCAATCATTGATTGCACGCTACTGGGCGTAATTCCTGATCCACTCCACGATGCTGCGCATCGCCGCTCCGGTCGGCCCCGAGGCCATCCACGGCTTCGCCTCATCACTCCAGGCCACAGCGGCGATGTCCAGGTGGATCCAGGGGGTCTCCTCGGCAAATTCTTTCAGGAACATGGCTGCGTTGATGGCCCCGCCGTAGCGGCCGCCGGTGTTCTTGATGTCGGCAATGCTCGACTTGATGACGTCGCGATAATCGTCGTCGAGCGGCAGCCGCCAGAAGCGCTCGCCGGAAATCTTCAGGGCATCGGAGAAGCGCCGGTAGCTGTCCTCATCGTTGGCGAAGATACCGGCGTTGAGCAGGCCCAGCGCTACACCGACAGCCGCGGTCAGCGTGGCCGCGTCGATCAGGTGGGTGGCGCCCAGTTGCTTCGCATAGGTAAGGCCGTCGGCCAGCACCAGGCGTCCCTCGGCGTCCGTGTTGATGATTTCGATCGCCTTGCCGGGCTTGCCCGGAGCGGGCATGGCGATCTCGACGTCGCCGGGCTTGTAGGCTTTGCCGGAGGGCATATTCTCCGCCGCGCAGACGATGCCGATCACTTTCACCGGCGGCTGGAGTTGCGCAATGGCGCGCATCGCGCCGATCATGGCCGCGCCTCCGGCCATGTCGTACTTCATCTTCTCCATGTTGTCGGAGGGCTTGATGGAAATGCCCCCCGTGTCGAAGGTGATGCCCTTCCCTACTAGTCCGAGGACCGGGCCGGCCGGCGCGTCTTTCGGCTCGTAGATCATCACGATCAGAGCGGGCGGCTCGTCGGAACCCTGGGTGACGCTGAGGAAAGCGCCCATTTTCAGCTCGCGGAGCTTGTCCGTGCCGTGGACGTTGCACTCGATCCCGAACTCGCGGCACATCTCCGCAGCCCGCTCGCCCAGGATGGTCGGCGTGAGGCGATTGCCGGGTTCGTTGACCAGGGCGCGCGCAAAGTTCTGCGACTCACCGACAATGGCGCCCGCGCGCAGAGCTGCTTCGGCGGCTGCCCGGTCGGCTGACGCGGAAGCTACGACCTGCACCGACTGCACGCTGCGGTCCTTGCGGTCAGAGCGGTAGGTGTCGGAGTCATAGTCCGCGATCACTGCGCCTTCGGCGAGAGCGCGAATCGTCAGCTCTGGATCAAGCCCCTCAGCCATCGGGACGGCAATCGCAACTTCCCGCAGCCCGCGCGGTTTGGCGAAACGCACCGCCGTTCCCGCGCCTTTGCGAACTTCGTGCGGGGTTAGCTTCGCCAATTTGCCCAGGCCAACGATGAGGAGCCGCTTTGCCTTTAGTCCAGCCGGACCATGCAGCAACAGGGTCTCGCAGGATTCGGCCTTGAACTCGCCGCCATCGAGCACGGTCTGTGCAGCCCTGGCTGGGGCTTCGTCGCTGGCCAGCAGACGAATTTCGGGTTTCGCGGCCCTATTGGCATTGGCCGCGGCATCGACCGCGAAGACGGCCAGAAGTTCGGTTTCAATTTCGGCGGAGGGGGCAAGGAGGATTTTCGTATTCATAGAATCAGGAGTTCGGAAGGCTCAGATCAGGACGGAGCAGATCCTCGTAGCTGTCTTTGCAGAACTTGTGAAGGTTTTTCCCGCACCAAGGGCGATGCAGGGTATGAATTTCGGTGATGAGCGAAAGAGGAGACGGGCAAACCGGAGGTGTCGCTGACGGATCTAATGCTCGGTGCTGAAGAATGAAGCCTACCTCATGCCCATCGAGCTTCCTAACAAAAAGCCCAATACCCCGGGTTCCCGCGCACTCCGACCAGCCTTGAAAAAGGCTACAGCAGAACTTCACCGTTTCCCCACGGTGTGCCCAGTCCTGCTTTTTTGGCCCTTTCGCGGCCCGGGCGGGACAACAGGCGGCGATAAAACCATCGCAACCGGCTTCCTTCGGCGCGAAATCACAATCTTCTCACCGCTTGCGACGCGTTTCATGATCTCGGCCCAATGGGCCTGGAAATAACTGACGCTCACCATATCAGACATGGAAAAATTGTACAGATTTACGCTTTCCGGCTCCGGGCAATCGCCGCCCGCGCTTCCTTATCGGCCTCGCGCCGGCGCTCGGTTTCGCGCTTATCCCACTCCTGTTTGCCGCGGGCGACGGCCAGTTCGCATTTCACCCGGCCATTGCGAAAATAAAGCCTTGTGGGGATGAGCGTTAACCCCTTTTGCTGCGTCTTTCCCGTGAGCTTTCGTATTTCCTCCTGATGCAGCAGCAATTTTCGTGTGCGCAGCGCTTCGTGGTTGTTGTAGCTGGCGTGGGAATACGCTCCGATATGCGCATTCAACAAAAAGGCTTCCCCATCCTTGACGAGGCCATAGGCGTCCTTGAGATTGGCTTTACCCTCGCGGATCGACTTGACCTCGGACCCGCGCAGGGCCACGCCCGCCTCGTACTTCTCGAGGATGAAGTAGTTGTGGCTGGCCTGGCGATTCTGGGCGGCGTCGCGGGTGCCGGAAGCCACCGGATCGCGCAGTTTGGGCTTCGGCGGAGCCGGTTTTACGGGATGGCTGGAGGTTCGGGCCATGGCTTCAGTCGCAGTTTCTCATCGTATGCCGCACAGCGGCAAAACGCGACCCCGGCGGCGGAGGAGAGAATGGTATGGCCATTTCGTGCCATGCAGCGAAACGGGGCGAGAGTGCGATACTATACGCAGCGCGAAGGGGTAGCACCGTCGAGCCACTCTTCTATGGCAGGGGACGAAAGGCCAACCGCTCCGGCGCCCGTGATTGTCTCTCCCGAAATTGGAGCTGCATGAAGAGAAGTCTTGTCATCTGGGCTTTCCTCGCCATAATTGTGGCGTCCCTGCCAGCGGCGCACGCGCAGTCCGCGGCCCACTGGTTCAAGCAGGGTCAGGCCGCTGAGACGAAAGACGATACCCTGGGCGCTTACGAGGCCTACTATCAGGCCTATCAGAAAAAGCCCTCGGACGAACGCTATAAGCTCGCGTGGGAGCGTACCCGGTTTCCCGCGGCGGCGATACGTGTCGAGCACGGGGAGCGGCTGCGCGATCAGGGCGACTACACCGGGGCTCTCACGGAGTTCCTGCGGGCTCTGGAGATCGACCCCAGCAATGAGCTGGCCTCGCAGGACATCAAGGCCACGCGCGACAAGCTGAATTCCCAATCGCCGGCGCCGGAAAATGCGCCGCGAACCACTGACGAGGCCCTGGAACTGGCTACTCCCATCCAGCTCAAGCCCATCTCGAGCGAGCCGCTCACTCTGCACATGGTCGAAGACAGCCGCATCGTTTATCAGGCGGTGGGCAAGGCCGCGGGCATCAACGTCCTGTTCGATCCAGCGTATAGCTCCAAGCGCATACAGGTGGACCTGCAGAACGTCACGCTGAGCGACGGGCTGCGCATTGTTGCGACTGTCTCGAACACCTTCTGGCGCCCCATTACTTCGAACACCATCTTTGTCGCCGAGAACTCGCGCAGCAAGCACACCGAGCTTGACGAGCAGGCGGTGGAGACGTTCTATCTGCACAACGTGGCGCAGCAGAACGATTTCACCGAGGTACAGACGGTTCTGCGCAATCTCTTTCAGGGGGCCCGCATCAACGGCGTCGCCAGTGAAAACGCGATCGTCATGCGCGGCACACCCGATGAGCTGCTGCTGGCGCGCCGGCTCATCGACGACCTCGATAAGGCCAGGCCAGAAGTGGTGATCGACGTAGCGGTGCTGGAAGTCAGCCGCGATCTGCTGCGCAACATCGGCGTGCAGCTGCCGCAGACCGCGAGCATCAATTTTCAGCCGTCGAACGCGAATCTGAATACCACCGGTTCGACCAGCAATACCGGCAGCACAACTACGAGCACTGCCTCGACCACGACCAGCAGCATCACGCTCAACAATCTCGCTCACCTGAACTCGACCAACTTCGCGGTGACCATCGGCCAGGCGGCGGTCGACCTGCTGCTCACCGACACGCGCTCGCGCATCATTCAGAATCCGCAGATTCGCGCCTCCGACGGCCAGCAGGCGACCCTCAAGATCGGCGAACGCATCCCCATTGCCACCGGGTCGTACCAAACCGGCGCGGCCACGGCCATCGTCAGCTCGCTGGTGAACACGCAGTTCCAGTACATCGACGTCGGCGTCACCATGGACATCAAGCCGACGGTGCACTTCGACCGCGACGTCACCCTGAAGAGCAAGATCGAGGTTTCGGCCACGAACGGCAATTCCAGCATCGGCGGCATCACCGAGCCGATCATCACCCAGCGCTCCGTCGATCACACGGTTCGTCTGAGAGACGGCGAAGCCAACCTACTGGGCGGCATCCTTCAGCATCAGACCACCTATGCCATCAGCGGCACTCCGGGTTTGGCCCAGCTTCCCCTCATCAAGTACCTCTTCAGCACCCAGCAAAAGGAAGTCACCGACGACGAGGTGGTCTTCCTGATGATCCCGCACGTTGTGCGCGCCGAAGAGGTCGACCCGGAAAACATCCAGCAGATCGATACGGGCACCACCAACAATATCGAACTGCGCCCTATCAGCTCGCCGCAGCAGTTAGCGGCCGCGCTGCAGGCGCCGGCACAATCCGGCACGCCGGCATTTGGCGGACAGCAGGGTGTTCCCGCACCTCCACCGCCGGCCGCGCCGCCCACGGCGGCCGTAGCGGCCCAGCAGGCCATCACCAGCATGCAGCAGCAGGCGAATGCCGCGGCGCCGGTGAACCTGCAGCTGACCCCACCGCAATCCACGCAGAAAGTGGGTTCGAGTTTCAAAATGTTCGTCAACCTTTCCGGGGGAAGCGACGTTTTCGCCGTGCCTATGGACGTGCAGTATGACGCCTCGAAGTTGACCCTCATCAATGTGGACACCGACGATCCGCAGAATCCGAACGTCCTGGGGAAAGACGGACAGGCGGTAGCACTGGCGCATCGCGATGATGGAAAAGGCAACGCCGCCGTCGCCGCTTCGCGTCCGCCCGGAACAAAAGGCGTCAGTGGCTCGGGAGCGCTGTGCGTTCTCACCTTCCAGGCTAAGGCCCCAGGCGACGCGTCGGTTGCCATTGTGAGACCGGTTGTGCGCAATAGCCAGCAGCAGCCGATACCCGCGATGGGATCTCAGGCAGTTGTGCACATTCAGTAATCGGCCGCCGAAGGGATGAAGTTATGCAGTTGATCCTGCGCGACACAAAAAACGGAAGGCGTGAAGCTGGTCTGACTCTCGTAGAGCTGATCGTCACAGTCGCGATCCTCGGCATCCTTGCGTCGGCTGCGGTGCCCATCGCTCGCTTTCAGGTGAAGCGGCAGAAGGAGCGCATGCTGCGCTACGACCTGTGGCAGATGCGCGCGGCCATCGATGCCTACAAGGATGCCGCGGAAAAGCATGCATTCCAGACCAAGGTGGACAGCCAGAATTATCCTCCCGATCTGCAGACTCTGGTCGACGGCGTGGGCGTGCAGGGAAAAACGGTGCGCTTCCTGCGGCACATTCCCATCGATCCAATGACCGGCAACGACGACTGGGGGCTGCGCTCGATGCAGGATGACCCCACCAGCGATTCATGGGGCGGCCAGAATGTTTTCGACGTTTTCACGAAATCCGACGGGGTAGCCCTGGACGGAACGAAATACTCGGACTGGTGATCCTATGCGGCTGAAAACCCCAATTCGAAAGCAGGAAGACGGCTTCACCCTCGTGGAGCTCATGGTCGTCATGCTGATCATTGGCGTGCTGGCCACGGTCGCCATCCCCATCTTCAGCGCGTCCATCAAGAGTGCGAAGGAAGCCGCGCTGAAAGAAGACCTGCATGTGCTGCGGGACGCCATCGATTCCTACACGATGGACAAGAACAAAGCGCCGCAGTCCCTCGACGACCTGGTGCAGAATGGCTATCTGAAAGTGATCCCGGAAGATCCCTTCACGCACAGCCGTGACACCTGGGTGACCGCGAGTGACGATACCTATGCCGATCTCGATCAGACGGAACCCGGCGTCAACGATGTGCACAGCGGTTCAGAGGAACAGGGATCGGACGGGCAACCGTACTCTACCTGGTGAGCATTCTGCCGATGTTATACTCTGGGTAAAGTAGTTCCCGAAGGGTGCGCCCCTCCCGGGAAGTTGGCTACTTCATCAGTAGCATGAGTACGAGGACGGCAACCGCCAGAACAAAGCGCCAATCCAGCGCAATCGTTACGGCGATGCGAGTCCAGGATGATTTCTTATTCATCCCTGGCACTCACCCCCTTTCATCCGAACGGCCCTCACCCCAGCACACCAACACCGGGCGTGCCGGGGACCCCGAGCCCGCAGGTCGTTCATAGCGGCCTGCGAGTCGTCGGTCCATCTTCCGGACCGATCTCTGCGTCATCCGCATTCGCACTTTGAAAGAGGCACTCCCAGTTTAGGGAGTGTTGTCCGCACGCAAGTCACTTCCGCGCAACTCTTCGAAACTCAGGTAACTCGTCGGTACGGCGTGGCAGAATAACTGCGACGATGCTCACCGTTCCGGAACTGGCGCTGGTTCACGATCGATACCTCTCCATCGCCGGCCTGGCGCGTGAGCGCTTTCGAGACACTCTGAGCGGAAAGCTCCTGCTGCAGTCCGGATTGAGCGCCGAAGGGATCGCCGCGGTTATTGCGGCAAGCGTCGCAGGAGCTGCTTCGCTATGCTTCGATGCGGACGCCGACGGCCTTCGCCAGGGTCTGCGCTCCGGACTCATCGATTTCGTCGTCGGAAATCTCGATGAAGCGCTGCGCATTCTGAAAAATGAGCTCCGTCGCGGGCTACCCGTGTCGGTAGGTCTCACCGTGAATGCCGCGGAGAGCATTGCTGCGATGATCGACCGCGGCCTGCAGCCAGACCTGCTCTCCGCGGTTCCACAGCGCTATGCCGGAATTTTTCTGGAACGCGGAGCGATGGCTCTGCCCGAAGTGGAGCCAGGGGACGGCACAACTTCAGTCCTGCAGTGGACGGTCGCGGAGGACCCGGTGCGATCGATGCCCCACCTGGCTCGCATCGCGTCCGATTGCCTCGATTCGGCTGGCGCCGATACCCGTGCACGCCGGCGCTGGCTGGAGCAATCGCCGCGTTATCTCGGCCGCGCTTTTGGGCCGCGCCAATGCCTGCGTATGACCGAGGCGGAAATCGCTGCCTTCCTCTCCCGCGTGCGATCCGAACTTCCCTCGGCCACGATCACCCGCGACGGGGAGAAACCGTAACCCAATTCCGCCATGCCCTAACCGGCCTCTACGCATCTTTTCCGTTTGAGGCAGAGTCTTACTGTTGTACGATCCTGCAACGGAGGTCCGCATTGCATGGGGTCACAACCCGAGTATCCAGCCCTCGATTCCCGCCCTGAATCGGTACGGCAAACTGCTCAGGAGCTTCAGGATGAGCAGCGCAGGCTGCGCCGCCTGCAGATCATGGTCAACATGGTCATGTCCGTTATCAGCCAGGATATGTCCCTCTCCGTCGACGAAGCCTCAGAGATGGTGGCTGACACTCGCCGCGCCGCTCTCGCGATGTTCCCCGGCAAGGAGCTCGCGTTCGATCTCCTCTACAAACCTCGTCTGCAGCGGCTGATGCGCGAGCGCTTTCGAATCCACTAACCCAGCCGCGCCCCTTATTTTTGCTCCATTGCTGTCAGCCGGAAAGTGATCGTTCCCCAGAACAGCCGCGCCCTCATCTGCACGGGGATGTGCCGCTCGTCGTCGGTGTACCAGATCCAGATGTTGCCTCGCGCCTTGACCACACCAGCATCCGCAGCTGGCTGCACGCGAACCGTCTGGTAGGTCCCCAGAGGTGTGCGGACGGTCTCACGCGCCTCAACCTTCATCGTCACCGCAACCGTATGCATCGCGTCTGCGACCGGGACGCGGAAGCTTTCTCCGGGAGTCAGGGTCAGCGCAGCCGGATAAAAAATTGCCGACAGAAGATCGGTGACGCACGGGCCCACTGGCACTTCCTGGTGCTTGCTGTTCCCTTTCACCAGGTTCTTCTCGTCGAGCAGCGCTTTACCATGCGCATAATCGAACTTCAGATCGGTGTTCACCTGTCGCCGGCCTTCCTGCAGCTGCTTGGCAAAGCCCGCCGAACATCCCGTGCGCCGATTGAAGGAAGACTGAAACCGATCGCTGACGCGATAGATGAGGTTGATCGCGCCCAACGTGTCCCCGGACGCCGACACGCGCTCTTCATCTCCGTCCTGCTGGAGATGCATCACCGTCGTTCCGGCCGGAAAAACGCGCCAGTCCACGCTATAGGTCAGCGTCTGCTTCGCGGGAAAGTTGTAACCCGCGCGCGGAGGAATGAGCGGCGGCGGGCTCTGCCCTACTCCACCCGGCGCCAGAATGAACCCCGCAGACACGAGCAGTGCCATGCACAGCACCCGGGTTCCTTCGGCAGCTCTCAAAGAAATGCGATGCTCCTGCAATCGAGTCCTCTTATTTCCTGAGCAGCACCAGCTTCAGGATGAGGGCAGCATACATGCCGGCAGCCCCCAGCAATGCGTTATATTCACGATGCTTTCGGTAGAGTGCTCCCGAGAATACCCCTTTGGTGGCTCCCGATCCCCCGGCGGCAACAATCCTCGGCAGCAGCCTCGGCACCGCACTTGCGTACGCGTCGAACTTCGGAAACACCGACCGCAGATACTCCTCTTCCGAACGAATCACGGGAATGTAGATCGCCGCGAACAAGATTGCCAGGACAACAACAAGCCAGACGCTGCGCGCAGCGAGCGCAAATCCAAGGGCAATCAGAATCGAGCCCAGATACAAGGGATTCCGTGTGTGCGCGTACGGTCCCGTGACCGTCAGCTCGGCATTCTTCCTGACGTAGCCGGAGGCATATCCACGCAACAACAGGCCAGGTATGACCAGGGCCAGGCTCATGACCAGGAATAACAGCGTTGGCTTGGCCAGCCAC
>Ga0187863_10003450_pt1 | contig 11671 bp, 12 predicted proteins | sample June2016WEW_11_1_FD_132975 | JGI IMG/M metagenome (GOLD analysis project Ga0187863, IMG submission 132975) | Peatland microbial communities from SPRUCE experiment site at the Marcell Experimental Forest, Minnesota, USA - June2016WEW_11_10 | ecosystem: Environmental > Terrestrial > Soil >...
ATGTTCGCGAGTACGTTGAGGGCCGGATTGTCCGGGCGGAGCGCGAGGTCCCAGCGGTGAAGCTGTCTGAATTCCGCGCGCGACTGAATGGCCCAGCCATCTTCGCGGTCTTCCGTTCGAGCATTCAGAATGAGCGTAAGAATTCCGCGAACGCCGTAATCGTGGCTTCGCGCGAGGCGCAGCACATCGGGCACGGAGGCGTCGCTCCAGGAGACGTCGAGCTCCGCGGGACGCAAACGCGAGGACGTGCCGCCCATGTGGCCACTCACATGAAGAATCCCTGCTTGTTGCACGATCACCGCGGCACGCGTCGGAGTCGCCTCCAGATCCATGTTCCACCGGCCCGGACCTGCCGGCTCGATGTAACCCGTCACACCGACCAACGCAAAAGGAAGCTTTTCGTCGCCACGCTTGAAATTGATCCGGCCCGAATCCACTTCGATGCGGCTAAAGCGCACAGACTGCGCAGCGGGAGCAGACCCACTCAAGGCAGCCGAAGAAGTCGTGGCAGAGGAAGGCTTGGGCAGCCATTCGGCGAGGTTCCAATCGCCGTCGAGATTACGAACGAGATTAAGGCTCGGACGCTCCATCGAAACGGTTCCAAGCTGAATGTGGCCGCGCATCAGCCCTTGCCAGCGAAGACGCACGGTGAGCGACTCAGCTCTCAGAAAATACTCATTTCCAAAACGTGGATCCTCGCCGAAGGTGACCGATTGCGCTTGAAGTGTTGGACCGCCCCACAAGCTGAAATCATAACTGCCAACTTGAACCGGCCTGCCGAAAGCGGACTCGAGCCGCGCGGTAATCTTTCTCTGCAAACGGGTATGGCGAATGAGGAGAGAAATTCCAATGTCCGCAAGCCAGAGGAGAACGAAGAACAAGAGTATCCATTTGAACCAGCGGCTCCAGCCGCGCGATCGCGCGTGAATCGACGCCCGAGGCTGAGAAGCTGCGACGCTTTGGGAAAGAGTGTCTGACACAGCGAATAGCGGCCAACGGCCAGGCTAATGGACCTCGTGCATCATCCGATGCCAGCGCGTTCGGCTGGGGAGATGAAGAAAATTTTGTCCTATCGCGCGCAAGCTGCCCAGGAATCCGCGATCGGCGTAGTCTTGGGAGGTGGCATCAACGGACCAGTAAACCATAATCGGACGGCCCATAATAGCGCGACGGTCCACAAAGCCCCAATAGCGGCTGTCCCAACTCCGATCTCGATTATCGCCCATCACAAAATAATTATCCGCAGGAACAACGAGCTCGCCGCGCTGGACGTGACTCAGAATTTGTTCCGCCCATTCCGGGCGAAGTCCGATTTCGACGAAGTAGCGGTTGGGCGGCGGAAAATTATCGCCGAAGGGATCTTCATAAGCGGGCTCGTGAACCACGTACGGCTCAGAAAGTGGATCGCCATTTACATAGACATGTTGGTTGATGATCCGAACGCGATCTCCGGGCAAACCGATCACGCGCTTAACGTAGTGGGGATGATCGTCGAATGGAAACTTGAAGACGACAATATCGCCGCGCCGAATTGCGCGATAAGGAAGAAGCTTTTCGTACCAGGCCCCGTTTCCTTCGAATATAAACTTATTCACAAGCAAATGATCTCCGACCAGCAGCGTCGGCTCCATGGACTGGGAAGGAATTTTGAAAGCTTGAACGATGAAGGTGGTTCCGAAAAGAGCAAGCAGAACTGTTACCAGAAGCGACTCGGCATATTCGGCAAAAGTACTGCGTTTCGGCAACGTCTTTACACGCGGGGGTACGGAAGAGATGTTTGCCGACTCCGCTGTAGAAGTATCTGCTTCCATGAACTCCTTCAGGCCGTTCCGTTGCTCGCTTCGAGAATTTCCAGCGCAGTTCTTGCGGCACCCTGCTCTGCTTCTTTTTTACTGCGGCCTTCCGACGCCGATAGCTTTTTGCCTGCATCCCAAACTTCCACTTCGAATGTTTTCTGGTGTTCCGGCCCCGATTCGCTGCGGATGCGATATTCGACGGGCGGTCGCCCGCGCTGCTGGAGCCATTCCTGCAACGCGGATTTGTGGTCGGCTCGCTCCAGACCGCCCGCGTTGATTGCCAGCGCTGGTTCGAGCAGGGTACGTTGCAGGAAAGAAGCCGCAGCTTCGAGACCGGCATCCAGATAGATGGCGCCGAGGATGGCTTCGAAAGCGTCGGCCAGCAACCTCTTTTTGTCGCGGCCTCCGGTTTTTTCCTCGCCGGGTCCCAACCGCAAATGCATGCCGAGCTTGAGTTGCTTGGCAGCCGAATGGATCGAAGAAGCGCTGACGAGCCGCGCGAGGCCCTTGGAAAGCTTTCCAGAATCCCAGTCGGGAAAAGTGCGGCAAAGCTTTTCGCTGGCCACTAGACCTAAAACACGATCGCCTAGAAACTCCAGCCGCTCATTATCGGTATCGTTAGAACTCTGACGATGCGAGCGGTGGATCAAAGCCCGCTCAAGGACTTCAGGATCCTTAAAACGATGGCCCAGGATCGCCTCGAGCTCTTCGCGTTCCTGTGCGGTCATGTTTGGATAAACCTCGCCTACGGTTTAGGCGCGGCGGGTTGCGCGGACGCCTGTTTCTTAGCTTCATCAATTTTCGATTTACAACGATCGGCCAACCCACCGGGAATCTGGGCGCATTTCTGATATGCGTCTGCGGCTTCGCTGAATCGCTTCAAGGCCTGCAGTTCAACTCCCATCACGTAGAAATCAGTAGGATCCGGCGTGGCGGCGATTTTCTCACCGGCCTGCAGCTCGGTGACGGAATTGGCATAATCCTGCCGGCGAAAATAAATCAGTCCCAGACCGCTATGGGCCTGGGACAACGCCAAGTCCTTGGCCTTTGCAAACTGTTCGTCCGTCAGATTTGCGGGCTTGATTAGTTTGGAGATTACGTCGATTGCATGCTTTTCGAAAACCTCGGCTTGGTTCAAGCGTTTCTCCGCGTCCGGATCGTCGGGATTGTAGTTGTGCGGGATTACCCAGCCTTCGATAACGAGTACGGTGACATTATCCGGGTTTAGCGCCAGCGCTTTGTCGGCCGCATCATACATTTTGTCGAATTGTTGTTTATCGAGGTAGTCCTGCATCAGGCGCGCATAAACCTGCTCCGCATATTTGCTCTTGGGGTATTTTGCCAGAAACTGCTCGCCGAGCTTAATTCGGGCATCGGCTTGTTGCGGTGCGTTCGCGTCGGAAAAGGCTTTGTAAGCTTTCTCTTCCTCCGGATCAATTTTCGGTGCTTCGGCTGGTGCTTGCGGGGCGGTTTGTGGAGCGGCTTTCCCCGATGGTGCCGGCGTCGGTTGCTGCTGCTGCGGCTGTTGCTGCTGCGGTTGCTGTTGATATTGCGCGCTTGCGGCTTGCGCGACTGCCAGGCCTGCCGCGATAAGTATCGCTATCGTTTTTAGTCCGACGTGAATTGACTTAAAGCTCATTTTTCACCTTTCCTGGTTGGCTTCCCCGGCGCGTCTAAGAGCGCCCGCCGGGATTAAGGCTTTTCTGATTCCTTGCCGTTCTCGGACGCGCGAGGCTTATAAGCTGAATCCAGTCCGCGCTGCGCTGCAATGCGAGCGTTCTCCGGTGAGCCATTGATTGCGAGAGCCACGCGATATTCGATGAGCGCCTCATCACGTTCGTCCTCCAGGTCATGGATGCGGCCAAGATACACATGCGACCAGGCCAAGATCGTGGGATCGGATGTGGCGCCGGGATTTGCGGCGCCCGAGGCCGCCGGTCCTGAAGCGTCAACGAGCTGCTCGAATAATTCTTTAGCGCGATCCGCATCGCCCGACAGTATAGACGCAATGGCCAATCCATACACTGCTCGCGGCTCATTCGGATACTTCTCCAGAATTTTTCCGAAGGTCTCCGACGCGGCCGCAGCGTCCTTCAAAGCAATTTGATGATCTCCGTCAGCTAGCCGGCGATCGAGCTCGGCAGACTCAGACTCGTTTTCCGGCGCCGCAGCCGTCTGTGCTGGTGCTGGCGCTGGCGCCTCCTGAAAAGGGGCAAAAGTGAAATTCTGTAAACGTTTCAGCTCCGCCGATACGTCAATACCCGCGACGATGTCCGGGAAATAATACGTCATCGCGGGCTCGGCTTTCTCAAACTTCTGCAATTGGGCGACGAGTGGCCGCACGAGAATAAATCCGGATTTATCGTTCTCCACCAGGGCGGCCTCAAGCTTTTCCGGCGTGAGACGACGCAAACGCAACTCTACGGCCTTGATCAGGCATTCGTCGGTGAATGAGAGAAAGTCCGTGCGATATTCGGTGGGGAGCTGGGGAGCCCGCGCAGCGATGTTGAGTAGCGCGCTCTTGGCTTCGACCTGCTTGCGATATCGAAGAGGCAGGGGGTCCAGCATGAAATGCAGATAGGCGTGCTGGATATCGTCAATGGGGAGCTGCGCGCCCGTTCCAACAACGATCGCGTAATGGTCGCCGAAATTGCGAAAGTTCGTGCGATTGCCGACCAGTGGCTCAACTTCCACGGTAAAGGTGCGCCCTTGCATCGGCTTGAGAATTTCACGCAGGTAACCGTTTGACACGGTGACGATGCGCCGGACGGGTGATTGATAGCGAGCGATGGCGCGATCGTACTCCGGCCTGATTTGGGCCCAGCGAATATCGAGATGGGCTTCGCTATAAAAAGACACCAGAAGTTTTTGAAACCCTTCGAGAGAGGCTACGTCGGGAGGAAGAAAATCCGCATTACCTTGATATTGAAACGTTGGCGGCGGCCCTACGACCAGGGCGAATGTAATGTAGCGCGAGAGCGTCTCTCCTGAGTCCGCCAGGGCGTGGTCGCGATAGAACTGGCGGAGAGCGACGGTGGCAGGACCCTGAAGTTTCAGGAGTTCGCCGCGCAACGCGAGACGCGAAGGCATTTCAGCGAGGGTACTTTCATCCGCGTCGAAACCCGCCGCGTCGAGCGCGCACATGGTTGAAAACAGCTGCTGGCTCGCCTCTACGCTGATTCCGCTGGCCCACTCCTGCGTAGGGGCGGCTTGCCCATGAATCTTGGGCGCAGCCGCGATTCCCAAAACGAGCAGAGCGGCGGAACACATCAATTTCGGGTGTGACTGAAAAATCCTTCGAATGGCCAGACTCCTCGCGAGCATACGCTCACCTGAAACGACGTGCCCCGTTGCTACAGCGGTTCGCGCTTCGAAACACTAAACTCTAGCGGTCGGCCACGACAGAGTCAAGAAAACGCGCCAGAGGCCAACGGAAAACTGCCGATTGGCCGCAGAATCGCCGCCACATGTTGGCGGCGAAAAGGAAAATGGGAAGCGCGACTGTGCGGATAGAAGCGCTTGCGCGATAAACGACTATTGCTGAGGCGTCGATTGTCGAGGGGTTTGCGGGATAGATGCCGGCACAGAGGAATGAGAAGCGGGCCCGTCGGACCGCGGAAATTCGTACACGCCGCGGGAATCGGACGCCACGATCAGCCGCTCAGGTTCCACGATGATCGCGCTCGCGCGGAGAGGTGCGCCGTCGGGAGTGGCGATATAATAGTCGCCAAGATAGTCGCCGTTCTTGTCGAAATGCACGAGCACCCTGCCGATTGCGGCCCAGATGTCCTGTGAAACGTGATCCACACCTACAGCAGTGATGACTGGTTTGGCGCCCGTCGCACTCCCAATGTGATCGAGATTCACTTTCACCGTGCCGGTCAAATTGTAAAGGCCCTCGCCGAAGCGGCCGTGCGGACCCCCAAAGCGCATCTCGCCACCTCCTCGTTCAAAGCCGGCGCGAGGACCCATCGTGCCCGTACCTGGCGCCGGCGCGGAAAACGCTTGAGTGTCTTTACTAAGCAAAGATGCGCCAGGCCCGCCCCCAAAGGACGTTCCTCCTACCTGCCCAAAGCCTCCGATCCCCGAAAAACCCTGCCCTAAACCCATCCCACCAAACATTCCGGCTCCGGGAAAACCGCCCGGGGCGCCCATGCCGCCCATCGTGCCGCGGCCTGAGATCCCCGTGCCAATCCCCTGTCCGGCGGACTGCGATAGAGAGAAGAGCGCCTGGGAACTGTCATAAGAATTGGCCGAGCCAAAGAGATCGCTTGAAGACGAGTCTTGAGCTGCGAATAGCAACGCGTCGTTCGTTCCATCGGAAGCAGACGATCCCTGTGAGTTCGCTGTAGTTCCCGAGTGTTGGGACTTGCCTCCTAAATGGAATTGCAGCGAATCTGCCTGAAACGTTCCTTGCGCAGATACCATTCCACCGCCGGCCATGCCGCCGGGACCGCCGCCACCCGGGCCCGAGGCGAATCCTGTCGAGAGAATACTGGCAGTCGCTGATTGGGCTGTTGCTGGACCCTCTCCCAGGCGTGCGCCAAGACCGGGCGATAGGCCGCCGCCGAAAAAAATGTCGCCCTTGTTGCCGATAGCGGCCCAGGTGTTGTACGAGTCAGAAAAGCTCGTCTCGCTGAAACTAACCCCAAACTGGACGCGGTCATCGGGGGCTGGGGCCGAAGACGGCGCGTACAAATTCGCGGCCAAGTCAACCTCGGTAGCGGCATAACCGAGGCGGTCGTATTTGCGGACGGTCGGATCGGGCAGTGCCGTGAATGCGAAGTAGATGCCACCCGCTCCATCTCCGAAAACCCTTCCGAGGTTCTGTAATTGCTTCAACGGATCCGCGCCTGCCTGTGCCGGATCGCCGAAGCTGCGAACCAAATCACCTTCGTCAGTTCGAATTTCAACCAGACGCTTCGGGCGCAACGAGGAGACGGCAAACTGGTTATCCGGGAGAGCGACGACGCCGGTGGGAGCGAAGACCGGAACTGTTTTGAGAAGAGAGCCGTCGGGCTCGAAGATCTCGATGGCATTTGCGCCACGATCGGCAACGAGCAGAAACCCTTCGCTATCCAGGTCAAAGTCGACAGCGTATTGAATCTTCGCGGTTCCTCCCGCGCGGGGTATTTGCCCGACCCGTTTTCCCTCGGGACTGAATATCCAGATTACGTTCGGAGGCGTCGCGAGAATGTAGTAACGCCCGGCAGAATCGCGTTTCATGGCCGTAACGCCGGAGTTGATTTCCGGGAGCACGCGTGCGCGAGACTGGACGACGTTTACAAATCCCTGAGCGTCAGCAGGACGTGGAGCAGTAAAACCAGCAAGAAGTGCAATTACGCAGACAGGGCCACACAGACTCCATCCCGAACGACGGAACATACAAGCGCCCCCTACTCAACAAGAATGATCTGGTGTACTTGTATTGACGTGGTCGGCGTCCAAAAGTTCCAATAACTTTGCCGGGAGAAGAGAGCCGCACCCGGGCCCCATTTAGCTCGTGATAAGCCCGCCTCGCGAGCTTCGGGATATAAGCAAGGAATTAGCAATATCCCTTTGTTCAAATTGGTTCAGGAGGTTTTATCTCTGCAAGTGTGCTGTACGGGACAGTTTTATGACTGCGCCGCGCACATAGTAGGCGCTACCGTGATTCCAAAATTGGGAACGCAGGAATCGCGGTCGGGAGACTAACCCATATGAACCGTTTACATCGATATGTAGGCGCGCTATTTCTAACCGCTGCCCTTGCGGCAAGCGGATCCATGGTGGCCGGCGCGGCAGCGCAGGAAACCGTTCAAGCTCGAGTCTACGACTCAAACCACCGCGATTACCACAACTGGGATGACCGCGAAGACCACGCCTACCGAGGCTACCTGGTAGAAAGGCACCAGGATTATCGCGCGTACGACAAACAGAACCACAGGCAGCAAGCCGCTTACTGGAACTGGCGCCACAGCCATCCGGATTGAGAATAAGAAAAACTTTTCGCTGAACGACAGAGCCCATCGTCAGACCGATTGTCGGGAAATCCCGGGGAATCGGTCTGACGACACTTTCTGCGCGATGTGAAGTGCAAATACGAGGTAAGAGCATGAAACGCCCAATCGGTGTGACAATTATTGCGGCTCTGACTTTCTTCGGAGCGGCGGCTCTGGCCCTGGGCTCTTTTGCTTTCTTTGTAGTTGCCGTGATGGGCATGACGGGCGGAGATGCGGGAGACCCCGCCTCCGTGGCAATCGCCGGAATGGGAGTCGCGGGGGGATTTTCGCTGCTGGTCCTCGCGGGTGTTGCCGCCTGTCTGGCAATCGGCGTTTTGGATCTGCGCGAATGGGCGCGGATCATATCCATCGCATCCATTGCCGCGGGGATTGGATGCACGATTCTCAGCCTTTTCGCTTTTAGGAGATATGTGGTGATTCCGCCTGTCCCATCGGTCTTTTGCCATTTGCTGGTGATGGCTACAGCCGTCTGGATGCTGGCCTACCTCTTGCTCGCTCGGGTCAAGCAGGCTTTCAGCGTAGTAACCCCTAACCGCCTCACTATATGAATCGCAGCGCAGTCTAACTCCAGGTCGGTCGAATTATTGAAAGCTGGCTACCAGGCGCTGGAATAATGTTTGAAGCTGTGGAAGAAAAAGAGAAAAGCTATCCGTGGACGTGGACTTCGCTAAAGCTAATCAGAACTTGGCCGCCGTCGGTCGGACGGCCGAAGCTGAGCTCCGGGCGAAAGCGCGAAAACAGCAGAACCTGATCAATCTGATGCCTCACCGCGGAATCGCTCGGACCAGACAGAATGTTATAGGACACCACCTCACCTTGAGCATTCAGCGTGGCCTGAAGCACCAACACACCGGAATCCGGATGGCCTTCGGTGGCTACCACTCCCGGGACTGGAAATGGCGCCAGGCTTTCCAGGCGCGCGGGCTGCACGAGGTTCAAGGGCAAATCATTTGCAACCACGCCCATCGGAACGCCTATCAAAACGTTCTGCACAATCAGGACAAAGACCACCAGAGCGGTAAGAATTCCGCCGGTCGCGGGAACAGCAAGACGGCTAAAAATATCCTGGAATCCCAAGAACGCGCTCGACCAGGTACGGCGAATACTCACCCACGGGGAGACTGAGTGCGCTGCCTGCACGCGGATTCGCATGGCCAAATCCGCCGGAGGAGCAACTTGCTCAACCTTTGCCAAACAGACGGAGAGCCGGCGATAGCTTTCCAACAGGTCGCGACATTCTCCGCAGGAGTCCAGATGCTCGCGAACGATGGCATGATCCTTCGACGGAATTGCGCCATCCATATATCCGGGAAGACGGCGCGCAGCGTCGCGGCAATTCATCGCGCACCCCCGCGTCGTCTTGTTGCGAAGGGCATGGCGCGAGCGGTCATTGGCGCCGATGGTGTGGAAATCACACGGATCTTTGACGGCTGCATCGAAGGCGCCTGTGCGTGCTCGCTGCGATGCCGCGCGTCAGCAGATTCTTCCGTATGAGAGACGTGAAGCATGGGCTCGAGAATCTCCCTTAGGTCGCGGCGGCCGCGCAGGATACGTGATTTCACCGTGCCTACCGAAACTTCGAGCACTTCCGCCACCTCTTCGTAAGACAGCCCCTCTAGATCTCTTAAAATGACCGCGCTGCGAAACACGTCCGGCACTTGCGCGAGCGCCCGGCGGACCACCGCTTGCATCTCGCCCGCTTCCACTTGCTCCAGCGGTGTTGCTTCCAGGTCTTTCAGATCCAGCGCCGGGTTCTTCCCTTCTACCTCGGCGTCTATCGAAACCTGTTGGCGATGATGGCGCCAGCACCAGCGGCGGTGGTTCAGCGCTTGCCGCACGGAAATGCGGTAAAGCCACGTCTTCAGTGAACTGCCCTGCCGGAACCCGTGAATCCCGCGAAACGCTCGAAGAAAGACTTCCTGGGTCACATCCGCGGCATCGGCACCATCCGAAAGGATGCCGTAAACCAGGTTGTACACCCCGGCGTGATAATAGGTGACCAGCCAGTCGAAGGCCGAGTCAGACCCCGCCTGAAGCTCCGTCACTAAGACGGCTTCGTCGCGGCCCCATGGCAAAGTTTGTGCTAGGTCGGACATGCCTTCCGCCGGTCTCCCTTCAGGGCGTGTCCCTGCTATGTTTAGACACCGCTCAGCCCTGATTGTTACCAGCATAGCAGAAAATAAGTTGGTGGGTATCCGTCGAAAGTACTACTCCGGGAGCGGCCCCCAGGGGGCGCAAGTCATTGAAGGGATTGGTGGAGCCGGCGGGGTTCGAACCCGCGACCTCCTCGATGCCATCGAGGCGCGCTCCCAACTGCGCTACGGCCCCACGGAATGCAAATACTGTTACAGCTTTTATAGCATCTTGCGATTGCGAGCGTCAAACAAACGGCGCAGAGGTTTCATGCGCGTTCAACGCGTCGGGCTGAAACTGAGGGATTTACTTTGGGCCCTTGAACCAACTATAGCCGATGGTAAACGTGAATGTGCCGTTGTATCCGGGATTATGCGGGCCCAGGCTGGCGCTCGATAAATGGCCAAACTCGATTTCAAAAAGGAATGCTTGCTTCGGTTTCACAAAAACGTGCGCTCCAAATGCACCTCCGGGCGTGAAATTGATCTGGGAAGTATCTCCCGGCGGAATATTGTCTCTGCTGAAAACGACGCCGCCCTCCGCGGCAAAGTACGGAACGATCTTCTTCGAGCTCGTAAAATTCCATTTCCAGATCGCCGGCTTAATGCTGCCGCCATAAACCGCGCTCTCCGGCGGAAACACCACATAGATCGGCATCACGTCCACCGCCCATTCGAAATTCCCGCGAAAGATGCCGGAGAGATGATCCGACGTCAGGACGCGGCCGGCGCGGCCGCCGGCATAAAAAAACTGAGTGTTGTCGGATTTTCCCAGACCCATTCCGCCGCCGCTGAATAGCCCCAGTTCCCAGGTTCCTTTTTGAATTGGATTCGCGGGCGGATCTTGCGCTCCGACCGCCGATCCCAGCAACATTATAAAGACGAACCCGGCAATAATTTTCATGTTTCCCCACCTCTGAGCGCCACAGTGCGGCCGATTCGAAGCCTGAACGCCAAAGCGCAGAGACTAAAGCCACAGCGCGTTTCGGTCAAGCTCGTTGAGCAATCCAGCAGCAATCTCAATATGTAACGGATTTGACTTCGCAGCGGCCGGCCCGAAGCGTCGAAAAGCGGAAGGCTACTGCGCCGCGGCGGTTTGGGCGAAGGCGGGAATTTCGGTGAGATGGAATCCGAGCACAAACGTCGCATGCGGTGTCCCGCGGCCCCAGCGCGCAAGATCCCATTTCGCGCGCAGGAAACGCACTTCCGGTTTCAGCGTGAGATCGAGAACCTGGCGAGTTTCGCCGCGGTAGAATCGCTGCGGCATTTTGAGCAGCGGCAATTTTCCCCAGTCTTGGCCGTCCGCCGACCCCCACACGGAAATATCCACGGATTCCTGTTCGATCTGATCCTCAATGAACATCGAGCAGAGAAACGTGCGAGTCCCACTCGCGGCGATTTCGTGGGGCTGCCCTTCCCCATTCGCAGTCAGGCGGGTGTCGGGCGGGATCAGATCGAGTTTCATGGCCTTGTGCGCTCCGGATTGAATCTCGCGGATTCTAACACAGCCTCGCACTTTTACTTCAGCCGCGTTCCCGAGCCTACTTTCAGTTTTGCCAGGCGCTCGGCGGCAGCTTGAAATGTTTTTTCCGTCTTGCAAAAGGTAAAGCGCAAATGCGCCCGGCCATCAGCGGGATCTCGATAGAAGCTCGAGCCCGGCACTGCCGCCACACCAATTTCCTTCACCAGGTATTTTGCAAAAGCGACATCATCCGGGAACCCGAAGGAGGAGATGTCCGTC
>Ga0187863_10003452_pt1 | contig 11668 bp, 13 predicted proteins | sample June2016WEW_11_1_FD_132975 | JGI IMG/M metagenome (GOLD analysis project Ga0187863, IMG submission 132975) | Peatland microbial communities from SPRUCE experiment site at the Marcell Experimental Forest, Minnesota, USA - June2016WEW_11_10 | ecosystem: Environmental > Terrestrial > Soil >...
CTTCTATATCAAAGAGTTAGCATCGACCTGCCGCCGGCACCCCCGCGGTTTGCTGGAAAATAGCCAGGAGGTCGGGGGAGTTTTGTGTAGCTTCCTTAACCGCATGCTCTCTCCGCTGCCGCAATGAGATTTGAAAGCTCGGGGTGCGAGTAATGCGTCGTGATGCGCTGACTTTTGTGCCCTAGAAGATCTTGCCGATCCTCAAACGAGACGCCCGCTGCTCGTAAGCGACGACCAAACGTGTGCTTGAGATCGTGAACCCTCACGCGCCTAAATCCCCGCGGTGCTACCGTCCCATGCTCCCGCTCCCAGGCATCCGCCGCCCGTTCTCTAGCGCTCCTCCATCCGGTGTTGGTTGGCCCGCGAGTTGAAGCGACTCGACAACTTTGACTGCATCGCGCTCGATGACATCGGGTACGTCCAGCATGATCGTGCCGAGATGGAAGTCCTTTTTGCGTTGCTTGCCGAACGATATGAGCGCAAGAGCGTCATGATCACCTCGAACCTCGTGTTCTCGAAATGGGACCAAATCTTCAAAGATCCGATGACCACCGCGGCTGCGATCGATCGGGTCGTGCATCACGCCGTCGTACTCGAGTTCCTGGGCCCGAGCGCTCGGGCGGAAGTTGCAGAGGAACGTGCACGTGCAGCACAGAGCAAACGCAACTCCGCGCCTCCGGCGGACGCATGATCCAGGTACAACCAGTAGATCTGACACGGGGTACCGACGTGACGGGTACCAAGAGAACGCCGCTCCTGGACGTTCCTATGCGTACGATCAAGAGCGAAAGGTTCAGAAAATCTCGGATCCGGAGCTTCTGGCGCCCTTGGCGTCAGACTGCGTTATGGTAGACCAATGATGAAGGCTCAGGACCGGCAAGAATAATTGTCGCCATCGGAAGAAGTAATTGACGCCGGCCACCCCGTAGAACGGCCACTTCAGATGCAGCTCGTCCAGAATCCGCATCAGCTTCAAATCCCGCTCCGGCAAATCCCGTGCGATGTAGTAAACGCTCGACCGGCTCAGATCCAGCAGCTGTGCCTGGCGCTTCACCGATACCTCACCGTCCCGCTCGATCATCGCTTTGCGCTCGGGCCGGGGAATTTCCCGAGCGCGCCTTCTAAAAAACGAGTTCTCCATCGTCAGTTCGCCGATCTTCGCTTGCAGCTCCCGAATGCGCTCCTTGCCGTCCGCCGCCAGCACATCCCCGCCGAAGATCGCCGCGGCGTTCTCCAGCAGCTCCGTCTTCCAGGCCGTCACCTGGGTCGCATGTACTTCGTGGTGTGCTGCGATCTCGGCCACGGTCTTCTCGCCTCGAATCGCTTCCAATGCCACCCGCGCCTTGAACGTCGCTGAGTGATTACGTCTTGGCTTTCTCATGGATATCTGCCCTCCAGTTGCTATATTGCCCGGACAGATATCCACTTACACCCCTGTCCGAAAAACCGGAACCACCTCTCCCGCCACCCCGAACGTCGTTTAGCTTTCTCAACGATCTGCATCACCGCCGCCTTCGTCTCCGCCGGCGCTCTGGATAAATCCTCCAACTTCAAATCCCTTTTTTTAGCTCCAGATTCTCCGCCGTGATCTCCGCGATCACCGCACGCATCCGGTCGATTTCCGCCTTGTGCCGGGCTTCCGGATCGTCCTTACGCGGCTTTCGCTGCGCATCGCGCTTCAGCGCCACCGCCGAGCCGCCCCTGGGCCACCGCCCGCCAGCGATACAGCACCGAGGGCGATAGGCTGTGACGCCGGCACACCTCGCTCACCGTCACGCCGGGCTGGTCCGCCTCGTGTAAAATCTCCAGTTTCTGGTCTGCCGTAAATCGTCGATGTTCTCGTTTGCTCATCCACTTCGCTCCATCTGCGGGGCGCCCGCAGCAGATCGAAGTCTCTCATTTCCACGCTAGCATTTTGTCCGGAAGTCGCTGAAGCTACACAGCTGTTAAGGACACTCATTCCTCGGACGATCCAAGCGGACATCCGTGAAATAGCTCCTAGACGCCGCATCAGCCGGCTCATTTCAGAGGATTGCTCCACTTGAGATTGGGAAATCTCGCAAAGTCAGCATCGGTCGACATGAGCGTGCAGCCGTGCTGCACGGCGAGCGCCGCGAGGTGTGCATCCGTGACGAGGTTCCCGAGCGCCTGGCCCTCCTTAAGCAGCGCTTGCAACACCGTCCAGTGGCGGTCGGTGGGATGGACCAACCGTACGCACGGTTGATCGAGCCAGCTCTGCACGCGGCTCATCGCTTGATCGAGATCGAGTGGTCGCTCGTAAACGCGGGAATTGGTGCTGATGCGGATGAACGCACACAACACACCCCAGGACAGGCACACGGGGGAGGCACCCGACAGCTGCCCATCCCACCAGGTGCGCGCGGCCTCGTGCTGCGGACTCAACGCATCTTCCGCGTACAGGACGAGATTCGCATCGACAAGGATCACCGCGCATCCTCACCTTCAACTTGCGCCAAGAGCTCCTGAATATTGTCGAGATTTCGCCCCGCCTTAAGTCCCAGCTTGTGCGCGTGGGTGAGATAGGGCGCGGCTTGTGGGGGGGTGCCGAGAGTCTTAAGCCCCGCGCGCAAGGCCTCGTTGATGATGGTGCGGAACGGGAGGCGCCGCTTGGCGGCCGCCGCCTTGGCTTTTTGCAGCACATCGTCATCGATCGACAGTGTGGTTCGCATGAGGGAAACTCCGGGGTCAGATATACAGGCATCATAGCATCATATATAATGATGTCAAGACATCAAATAAATACGGGGCCGGGAACGGTTCAATCGCAGGATGAATGGGGCATTCATGGACGAGGATCTCGAGAAGGAGGATGCGGCGCTGCCACTAGTCGTCGATCAGGCGAGACAGCGCTTGTCGGGGCTGAATTATCCAGAGGCCTCGCTTGACGTGGGCGGCTCACACGCCATCGAGTTAGCAGCCCGTGCAACTGCTTCGATAAAAGTCTCATTGGGATTGCTGAGCGGAGCCGACGCATCCTTTCATTTGGAAACTCTCATCCCGCTTGTCATCCAAGAGATCCTATCCAAGCAGAACGCGTACAGCAGCGTCCGATGGCTATGGTATCTGCGGCGCTTGCCCGCAGAGTTTTTTGGAGGAATCTACGTCACCACCATCGGGTATGACCGAGGTCTTGCGGAGTCCTTGACTTGGTTTTCGACTGGCGGCGACGCTGATAATTCGGACAAACAAGTAAACTTCAGAATCGACGACAGTGCCATCCGACACGTATGCCGCTATGTGGCGGCTGTAAAGGTGCTTTCGCACCTGCAAATTGTGTATCGCAGGGTGGGCAAAGGCGCCTCACTAGACACAAGAAAGCGGATTTCTTTTGCGGAGACGCCACCGAAAGTGGACGAAGCGATTCGAGTCTATGACGTTCGTCACGACGACACTGGCGGGTCTCGACTGCAAGGACTCGGTCTATCGGAGGTCGAGACCGATGCGCGCGTGCTGTCCGCGGAGTTGGAACATCTAACGGGCGAGCAAGTCTATCTCTTGCGGCACTCGTCCCCGTACGTAATATCAATCGTCGGGCCAGATGGAACCGGAGCAATGTGTCGACAGCGCATCGAGGCGTTCCACGCGCTGGGAAAGATTCCATTGGCTTCGCTGCTGCATCCATTTGGCAACGCCGTGCCTTATCCGTTGCCGTTTGTCCAATCCGTGGAGCCGCTTTTTAATTCTCCTGTTGCTGATGTATCCGATATTTGCCGTCCACATCCCGTGGGTACTCGTGGGCACGCTCCAGGTGGGTTATTTCTTCACCCGCGAAACAATTTTCCAGTCGATCGTTGATCACTGGTTGCCTCAACTTTCCAGTGCCCTTTTGAGCGTGGCCTCTGATATTGATTGGAGTGCGAGCTATGCGCAGTGGCGCACTCGCGTAGATGCCATTGCGCCAGGAACATGGCCATTGCAGGCAGGCGGTATCATCCGTCCGTACCTCAAGGACCATGTGCTGATAGATCTGTCTGCTGCCTCGTCCGCGCTCATGGTGCGGATCAAATCCGATCGCACGGTGGCATCTATTGCCAATGATCGAGCGCAAACCTTTGAACTCCAAGTTCAGCACTTGATCGACGCCACCGAGTGGCGCCCATCCTCATCGCTCGCGGAAATTCGTGGTCGGCCCATCCGGCGTGATGGCACAGTTCTCACCGACATTGATGCAATCGGGTTTCGTGCGTCGACTCTCTTGTTGGTGTCCTGTAAGAGCTTGATATACGACGCAGACTACGATAAGGGGATGTACCGAGTTGTCCGAAATGGGCAGTCGACGGTAGATAAGGCAGTCCAGGATTGGCGGAAAATCATCGGTGAGTTGCGCGCCAACCCCGTCGGCGACAACTTCGATTTCTCCGGTTTCCCGAGGATTGTAGGCGTTGTTCGCACGCCATTCGTCGTGTATTCGGATGCCGATGAGACACTCGCATTTGTCGACGGAACGTTGCGCGCCTGTGTTTCCACCGATGAGCTCGACGCCTGGCTGCTTGGGGTCGCCGAAGCCGCACGATGAAGGCTACACTGCGGCCCGTGCTCGATGGCCTGCGAAATCTTGGATCGCAGTTCACTTAAGGGTCGATCTCGCGAATAAGCCGATCGGAGATCATCACCTTGTGCGTGCCTGGGACGGAATCTGTATGGCGGGCGCCGATGAACCGAATGCGGTTCGTTTGATTCAATTCTTGAGGGTCAATGGGAGTGATCTTGCGCACGCCGAGCAAGGTCAGGTGTGGATCAGTGGGCTGCCGAGGCCACCATTACCGATGACCGCCACCGAGGTACTGCGCATCTTGCGCGCCGCGCAAAGTCAAATTCTGGCAACTCGAAGACGAAGCGCGTTGCCGATCACCGACACGGAACTCAAGCTCATGGCGGCCGCCGCAATAATGGGGCTTAAGAGAATTCCGAAAGTGGGGTAGAGAGCGCCCGCGGCCACGGGTATCCCGACGACGTTGTAAACGAACGCCAGCACGAGGTTCTCGCGAATGTTGCGCATGGTGGCGCGGCTCAGAGCCCGCCCGCGGGCTATTCCTGCAAGATCTCCTTTGACAAGCGTGAGGCCCGCGCTTTGCATGGCGACATCTGTGCCCGTCCCCATGGCGATGCCGACATCGGCTTCGGCCAACGCCGGAGCGTCATTGACGCCATCCCCGGCCATCGCAACCACACGGCCCTCGCCCTTGAGTCGCCGAACGATGGAGTTCTTTTGATCGGGCAGTACGTCGGCTTCCACGTCGGTGATGCCTAGCTTGTCGGCGACTGCTTGAGCCGTCGTGCGATTGTCGCCGGTCAGCATGACGATCCGCATGCCCTCACCGCGCAGGCTATCGAGTGCCGCCATGGTCGTCGCCTTGATCGGATCGGCCACCGCGATGACACCGGCCGGCTTGCCGTCAACCGCCACGAAAAGGACCGTTGCACCTTCCTTTCGCAGCGCATCCGCGTGCGCTTCGAGATCGGTGCTAATGACACCATTATCCTTGAGCAGCGCGCCGTTCCCGACGGCGACACGCCGGCCCCCGCTGTTCCCGGTCACTCCCTTGCCCGTGATGGAGGCGAAATTCGTGACCTCTTGCAGAACCATTTTGCGTTCCACTGCCGCTGCCAATATGGCGGCAGCGAGCGGATGTTCGCTTAATTTCTCCAAGCTTGCGCCGAAGCGCAGTACAGTCGCTTCATCGAACCCGGCCGCGGCCAGTATCTTGGTGACACGCGGCTTACCTTCGGTGAGCGTGCCGGTCTTATCCACCACTAAGGTATCGACCTTCTCGAATCGTTCGAGCGCCTCGGCATTCTTGATGAGGATTCCGGCACTCGCGCCCTTACCCACACCGACCATAATTGACATGGGAGTTGCCAATCCCAGCGCGCATGGGCAGGCGATGATGAGTACCGACACAGCAGCAACCACGGCGAGTCCCAACGCCGGTGCTGGTGCCCAGATTATCCAGGCGGCAAACGCAAGGATCGCCGCGACCATTACAGCCGGAACAAACCAGGCGGCGACGACGTCGACAAGACGCTGGATGGGTGCCCGGCTGCGTTGCGCCTCGGCGACCATGTGCACAATGCGAGACAACATCGTATCGGCACCGATCTTCTCCGCGACGACCATCAACGCGCCGGTACCGTTAATCGTCCCGCCGATCACATTGGCACCGGCGGTCTTTTCGACCGGCATCGATTCGCCGGTCACCATCGATTCATCGACCGAAGTCGTCCCCTCCATTACGGAGCCATCCACGGGGACTGCTTCACCGGGTCTCACCCGCAGTCGATCGCCGACCTGAATATCGCCTAACGGCACCTCCTCGTCAGTGCCGTCCGGCCTGACGCGTCGTGCTGTCTTCGGTGCCAACTTCAAGAGTGCCCGAATGGCGCCGCCGGTCTTTTCCCGCGCGCGCAATTCGAGCACTTGGCCCAGCAAAACGAGTGCAGTGACTACCGCTGCGGCTTCGTAGTAGACCGGGATAAGGCCGCCATGCTCCCGAAGCCCCGCAGGGAATAGCGCGGGGGCAAAAGTTGCCACCAAACTATATAAATAGGCCGCGCCCAATCCTAAGGCAATCAAGGTGAACATGTTGAGCGAGCGGTTCAAAACCGATACCCAGGCGCGTTGAAAGAAGGGCCAAGCGCACCACAGCACGATCGGCGTTGCGAGTGCGAACTGAATCCACATCGACGTTGCCATGGATACGTAGTGGTCCAAATTCAGCTGACGCAGGTGGCCGCCCATTTCCAGGACAAAGATAGGTGTCGCGAGGATGGCGCCGATCACGAAGCGGCGGCTCATATCCCTAAGTGCAGGACTTGTGCCTTCCGCGTCAGGAACGCCCTCAAGCTCCAGTGTCATTCCGCAGATCGGACAGTTGCCGGGAACGTCCCGCCGAATCTGCGGATGCATCGGACAGGTGTAAATCGTGCCCCGAACAACCGGTACGCTCGGAGTAATCGGCACGTCGCGCGACGGTCGGTGCATTTGAATCATGGGGTAGTGTAGGCGCCTTTAGCATCCAAGCAGCAATGTCATTTAATCCCTTCATCGCCGGTCTACTGAGCATGGGACATAAATTGCGCTCCGTGCTGATGGCCTCCACTTTGTTTGTGGGGTTTGTGGCCGCGGCGGGCGCTGAGACCCGCCCCGTGGTACTCGAGTTGTTTACTTCGGAGGGCTGTAGTTCTTGTCCGCCAGCGGAAGTCATCGTCAATGAATTGGCGCAGCGGCCCAACGTCTTGCCGCTATCGTTCCATGTTGACTACTGGGACGATCTGGGGTGGCGGGACCGCTACTCGCTCGCGGCAGCCACAAAGCGTCAGCGCATGTACGCTCGGACGTTGCGCCGGTCGTCGGTCTACACACCGCAGGCGGTCATCGATGGCTCGCGCGACATCGTGGGTTCGCAGCGAGCTGCTGTGATGGATGCCATTTCCGGGCATCGAGATGGAGTTGCGACGTCCGTGTCCGCCACCGGCGGGACAATTCAGATCCGCGTTGGTGCCGGATCGGATGCGGCCACCGCCGATGTGTTACCGCTGGGTTATCTGCGGGAGGCAACCACTTCCATCGGGCGAGGCGAGAATTCCGGTCGCACCCTGAAGGAGTCCAACATTGTCCTCTGGCTGCATGAGCTCGGGCATTGGAGCGGAAAGCCTCGCGAATTTGAGATGAGCCTGAGCAGACTTCCTGAGAATGTCCCCGATATTGCCGTCCTGATTCAGTCCGCCGGTCAAGGCGCGATCCTTGGTGCGGTGGCACAACCGATTCGGTGACCGCCAGTCACCGCACAGTTTCAATTTCGAAGCCGCAGCAGGCTCAAGCGGATTGCACCCGACGAGGTCGATTTCGCCCATTCCGACGATGACGCAATAAACAACGGTCTCTCTCGGTCTTTTAGCCATGCATAACAAACTTGATATTATGGGATGGTCGCGATTCTGGCTCGCACGCCTCGCCTTCGTGCGTTCGCTCGCGAGCCTCTGGAATTCACTGGCTCGCGGACTCGCGTGGCCGTACGTGGAATTACTGATTCGTCTGTGGATCGCGAAACTCTTTTTCTTTTTTGGCGTCCAGGAACTCATGCATTGGACAGCGGCCCTACAGATTGCCGATGAACAGAATCCCTTCCCGCTGCTTGCACCGATAGTATCTGCATATTTGAGCACGGGCGCCGATTTGATCTGCGCGATATTGCTAGCGCTGGGGTTTATGACGCGCTATGCGTCGTTGCCGCTGCTGATACTTGCGGCCATCACACAATTTCGCTTCGAACCCTTCGACACCCAGCTGTTTTGGATCGCGTTATTCTGCTGGTATGTCATCCATGGCGCAGGTCCGATTTCACTCGACCATCTGCTACGTCGCGGCCTCGCGGATAGCGCGATCCCACTCATTCCGGCGGCGATTAGATTCTCCCAATGGCTGAGGTCCACCGGTACGCCGTGGTACCTCATGACGTTACGCCTATGGCTGGCAGCGGCACTGATCGTCGCCGCCTCAGCGGATGCGCGTCTATTACTGGGTACGAGCGGGGAGAAGTGGTTGCCGTTAGATGTAGCCATGCGTGTGCCAATGGTTGGCGCGCTGATGGGCGGCATTACGTTGATATTGGGCGCTGGTACGCGACAAATGGCATTGCTGTTGCTGCTTGGCCTATTCGCATACTCGGTGGTTGATCCCCGCCTCAGCGATTCGATCTACCTATTGATGCTCCTTGCCATACTTTCCATACAGGGTGGCGGCGTGCTGGCGATCGACGATCTGGCGAGGCGATGGCAGAGTCGCCTCTTTTCTACTCCAACCGCTAACGAACTGGCTTCGCGGAACTGGCCTCGAGTGGTAATCGTCGGTGCGGGATTCGGCGGCCTGCGCTGCGCACAAGCGCTCAAGGACGCGAGCGTGGCAGTTACGCTGATCGACCGAAACAACTTTCACCTATTTCAACCACTGCTCTATCAGGTTGCTACCGCCGCGTTATCGCCGGGTGACATTGCTGTGCCGACGCGGCAAATCTTCCGAGACGCCCCGGCAACGAAGTTGTTGTTAAGCACGGTCACCGGGATTGATACGGAGAAACGGCTGGTGCTTACGGAACGTCTCGAGATTCCGTACGACTACTTGGTGCTCGCCACCGGTGCTACCCATAGCTACTTTGGCAAGGATGAGTGGGCACGCCACGCGCCAGGGCTTAAGTATGTTGAGGACGCCCTCGACGTTCGCCGGAGAATTTTGACCGCCTTCGAACGCGCCGAGGAGAGCAATGATCCGTCGGAGAAGGCGGCGCTGTTGACCTTTCTGATTGTCGGCGGCGGCCCAACGGGCGTAGAGCTCGCCGGCGCGATCGCGGAACTAGCCCGATTTGGATTGAATCAGGACTTCAGGACTTTTGATCCAGCCCATTCACGCATCATCCTTGTACAAGCGGGCCCGCGGTTGTTGCCGAGTTTCCCCGAGCGCCTATCGAGAATTGCGCAACGCGAATTGGAGAATTTGGGCGTGGAAGTCCGGCTCGAAAGCCGCGTGAATCATATCGATGAGCGCGGTGTTGGGGTCGACGATGAACGTATTGAGGCGCGCACCATTCTTTGGGCAGCGGGCGTCGCGGCATCACCCGCTGCGATGTGGCTGAAGGCGCCGTCGGATCGGGCGGGTCGCATCGTCGTCGGCGAGGATCTGCGCGTGCCCGGGATGAGCAATGTATTTGCTGTCGGGGACACGGTGGCTAGCAACGCATGGAATGGCCAACCTGTTCCTGGATTGGCTCCTGCCGCCAAACAGGGAGGCGCGTACGTGGCCAAGCAGATTCGGGCTCTCATCGATAGCGAGGCCTCGTTGCCGGCTTTCCGCTATCGACACCTCGGCAGTCTCGCCACCATCGGCCGCAAGGCCGCCGTCGCAGATTTTGGCGCTTTCAAACTGTGGGGCGCACCTGCCTGGTGGCTCTGGGGCATCGTGCACATAGGTTTTATGTTAGGCGTCAGAAATCGCGTTACGACGCTTCTCAACTGGTTCTGGTCATACCTTAAGTTTGGTGGCGGCATCCGCTTGATCACGGGCGATAAGGGATAAGCCACACCGAAATACACCCCTACACCGAGCCATACTTCATGGCCGTGGGGAAAACAAGAACCTTCATGTTCGATCTCGATCTTCATTGGTGTGAACGTCGCGGTTCACGCCGTCACGGCCTTGTGGGCCGCCGCGAAGACGTCGCGTGCGGACGTCGTACCCGCTACGTGCTCTGTACCCTCGACTCCGAGGTCCATCCATCCTGCATTCACGGCATCAAACATTTCTTCGGCAGGTCCGGTGTGACCCTTCGGGATGCCGAATTGCTCGAACGCTTTCGCCCACCCTGCGCGCGGGACTGCAAAGGCTTTCACGTCGCGATTCAGGACTTCACCCAATTGCTCCGCGACTTCATCCGCGGTGACCATCGAGCCGAGCTCGATGGTGCGCTGCCCTGACCACGCTGGCCCGGTCAAAAGAGTTGCGACCTGCGCGCCGATGTCGTTCGTCGCGACCATGGTCGATTTCCGGTTTGTCGGATTGTAGTAGACCGGTAGCGTTCCGCCCTGGGCGACCTGCAAGCCGAAGAGGAAGTTTTCGAAGAAGCCTCCTGCGCGCACAAATGCAATTGGCGATATCAGGTTGCGAAAACCTTGCTCCAGAAGCGACAAGGCCGTGATCATCCCAAGCCCGCTGGCCCTGTTCGCACCCATCGAGGAAAGCGCTACTACCCGCGGCGGCGCTGCCTCTGTGAGTGCCTCGACGTAGTTCGCAATCACGCCCTTGGCTTCTTTGTAATCGGGCGAGGGGGCCCAGACAGCCGGCAACATGACAAACGCACCTTCGACGCCTTTGAGCGCCCGCTCGATGGCTGCCGAATCATTCCAATCACCGTCAACCAGTTCCACGCCCTGCTTCGCCCAGCTTGACGCCCTCTCGCGATTGCGGACTAGCGCGCGTACTTTCTTGCCGTGCGCCAACAGATGCTCTGCCGTTGCGCCGCCCACTTTTCCCGTGATTCCAATTACTAAAAACATGCGATTTCTCCTGATGTTGAGGGACAGAGGACTGCCCCGGTTGGTTTAACGAATGAACGGCAGAATGGCGCGGACCCGGGGATCGCGCGCGTAGAGGCCGACCCATGTCATCGCGCCCAGAAGCAGGGCAATGATTTCCGGCGGCGACCCCAACTCACCAATGCGCACATGGGCACAGATGGCGCCTCCCAAAAAGCCCGTCACTAGGATCGCGCCGAGCACGGCGGTGGCCGGGATGGCGTAAAGGATGGCGCAGGCGAGGATGATCGGACCCAAAACACGGGTCAGGTCGATCGCGAACCCGGTTTCCTGCAACATGCTCGCGATCTGCGCCGGCGCGAAAAGCTGAATAGTGCCGTCTGTCACTAGAGCGATAACAACGAGCGCGCTCATTATCCGGCCGGCCCACAGGGCGCCATGCAGGGTTGTGGTTTCAGGCACCCGATGCAGTTTCATAGTTTCGAGCACTGGTCGCTCTCCTATGGGGGAATCCCAATGTTTGTAGCTTACTGTGTCTCTTAGGTATGATAATCACCGGGGAACTGAACTCACTGTTCTCTCTGCGGTGAACAGTACCGAGGCACGAAATGCAGAATCTCCA
>Ga0187863_10003453_pt1 | contig 11662 bp, 5 predicted proteins | sample June2016WEW_11_1_FD_132975 | JGI IMG/M metagenome (GOLD analysis project Ga0187863, IMG submission 132975) | Peatland microbial communities from SPRUCE experiment site at the Marcell Experimental Forest, Minnesota, USA - June2016WEW_11_10 | ecosystem: Environmental > Terrestrial > Soil >...
GCCGACGACGCCGGAGGACCGGATTGAGTTCATCGTCAAACGCGGCAGCGGATTCATCTATTATATTTCGCGCGAAGGCGTGACCGGGATGCAACAGCAGGTGGCGTCCAACCTCGCGCCGCAGGTCGCCAAAATCCGCGCGCACACGAATCTTCCAATCGCGGTCGGATTTGGCATTTCGACGCCGGAACAGGCCTCAACCGTTGCATCCGTTGCAGATGCAGTCGTAGTTGGCAGTGCGGTGGTCAACCGGATTGCATCGGCGGCCCAATCTCCAAACCTTATACCAAGCACGGTTAAATTCGTACAAACCATCGGCCAATCGATCAAGCTTCCCCGGGGGGTCTGATAACGATAATATCGGCAAGATCATGTCAATAATTCTGGTGACATGACAATTAAGAGTCAGACCGGTATTATGTCATGGAATCCGAAACAACTTAGAAAACCGCTATATGAAATTACAATTTATATTCTCAACAATGGCTGCTACCCTCGTTCTTGGCGTAATTCAAGTGCAAGGTCAGTCGGTTTCTTTCAATTTCTCTGATAACACCTCTGACGGTTGGGTGAACGGAGGATTCACCACTAGCCCGGCCTCTACAGTCGTTACCATCGGTGGCAACAATTACATCAGCGAGACTCTTGGGGGTTACCAAGTGGCAAATGTTAATTCCGGCACTGTTAGTGGTGCCCCTGCCTCCACCTTCAATTCTGCGTTCCTTGCCGCCCTTGAGAACCCGGCCGGGTACGATCTTACTTATAACTATTCCATAAATACGTCAACTTATACTACGGTCGGTACTTACCTCCAGCTTGCCTCGTATGTCAACACGGGCAGCGGCTTCTACGGCTCGACTGGTACCCCTAGCTCTTACGAACCCTCACTGAATGGCACCCAGACGGCCAGCGGCGCGGTGTTCTCAGGCGCCGTGACGGTTCCCTTCACTGCGTACGGTACCGACGCGACCGCACCGACAGAAACTTATTTCCGACTGGGACTCATTTTAAATGGCGATGGTGCTGGAGTGAAAGTGGACTATACCGATATCAGCATCTCTCCCGTTGGCGTTCCTGAACCGTCTGCGTTGGCGCTGGCCGGTTTGGGTGCAATGGGCGGCTTGATGCTGTTCCGCCGCCGTCTCGCTTAATGCATCAGGTTGATCGTCCTTTCAAAACCCCGGCTGAAGCCGGGGTTTTTTGTTTTAACGAATGCCGCAGAAAACAGATTTTGCGTTTCTCATCCTGTTTGTATTCAATCGTTCGGCATGAAAACGCAATCTGACACCAAAAACCGGTTTGTCATCATCATGGCCGGCGGGCGAGGGGAGCGGTTCTGGCCGGTGAGCCGGGATAAGACGCCCAAGCAACTGCTCACGCTCCTCGGCAAACGCTCGTTTCTCCAGCAGGCGGTGGACCGCGTGTTGCCGCTGGTGCCGGTTAAAAACATTTTTGTCATCACCAACGAGACGCAGTTGCCGGAGGTCCACAAACAACTCCCGAAAATTCCCAAGGCCAATCTCGTTGCCGAACCCATTGGTCGCGACACCACCGCAGCCGTCACGCTGGGCGCGGCGCTGGTGGGCGCGCGTTCCACGACGGGCGTCATGGCGGTGTTGCCCGCCGACCACGTCATTCCCGACGAAAAGAAGTTTCAGCAGGTGTTGAATGACGCGTTCGATCTGGCGTCGCGTGGCCGGGCCGTCATTACCATTGGCATCAAGCCGGCCGGACCCGACACGGGATATGGTTACATTCAAGTGGGCCAGGAATTGCCGCCGGCACAGGGCGCGAAGAAAACGAAGACGACCTTTTTCCGCGCGGAACGGTTTGTGGAAAAGCCGGATTTTCATCGGGCGCTGGAATACGTCAACAGCGGTCAGTACCGGTGGAATGCGGGAATGTTCGTATGGTCATTCGTGACCGTCACGGAAGGGTTGCAGAAGCATCAACCGGAAATGTATGCGGCGTGCCAGCGCTGGTTCAAGGTGGCCAACCAGCCGGGCAAACTCGCCAGGGTGCTGGCGAAGGAATATCCCGGCATCAAAAAAGTTTCGATTGATTACGCGCTGATGGAAAAGGCGCAGAATGTCGTGGTGGCGGACGGCGCGTTTGAATGGGACGACGTCGGTTCGTGGACGGCGCTGGGACGGCATCTGAAGCCGGATGCGGAGGGGAACTGTGCGGTGGCGGATTTCATCCACGTGGACGGCGCGCGGAACATCATCTACGACGCGCGCACCAAGGACCGGCGGACGCCGATTGCGGTGGTGGGTTTGCGGGATTCGATTCTGGTGCAGACGGACGACGCGGTGTTGCTGGCGCACAAAAGCCAGGCGCAAAAGGTGAAGGAGCTGGTCCGGAAACTGGGCGAGGATGCAAAATTGAAGAAGCTCATTTAACCGCAGATTACGCGGATTGACGCGGATTAATTTTTAACGCAGAAACGCAAAGGTTCAGACACGGATTTCACGAATTAACACGAATTTACGGGATTCAATTGGTGAAAATCCGTGTAATCCGTGTCTTTATTTTCTCACACGCGGCTTGACCTTTTCCCTATAAAAGGCAGACTATCCAGCTCGATTAGAAAATTTATGCAGCACATTCGAAACATCGCCATCATCGCGCACGTGGACCACGGCAAGACGACGCTCGTGGATTGCCTGCTCAAGCAGTCCGGCACCTTCCGCGCCAACCAGCATGAGTCACAGGACGAGCGCCTGATGGATTCGATGGATTTGGAAAAGGAAAAGGGCATCACCATCCGCGCCAAGAACGCCGCGTTCAAATACAAGGATTACCACATCAACATCGTGGACACGCCCGGCCACGCCGATTTCGGCGGCGAAGTCGAGCGCATCATGAACATGATTGACGGGGTGCTGCTGGTGGTGGACGCCGCTGAAGGTCCACAGGCGCAGACGCGCTTTGTCCTGCGCAAGGCGCTTGAGGCCGGCGCCAAGCCGATTGTGGTCATCAACAAGATCGACCGCGAGAACGCCAATCCCAAGAAAGTTCTCGACCAGGTTTTCGAGCTGTTCATCTCGCTCAACGCCACGGACGAGCAACTGGATTTTCCGTTCGTATATTGCTCGGCCAAGGCCGGCTACGCGAAGCTGGATTTGAGTCACGTCAGCGGGACGATGGAACCGTTGTTCGACGCGATTGTGAAACACATTCCGTCCCCGCGCGCCAAGGCCGGCGACGGGTTCCAGGTGCTGGTGGCGAACCTCGATTACTCGGATTACCTCGGCCGCATCGCGTTCGGCAAAATCATGGCCGGCAAGCTGAAGGTGGGCGACGCGGCGTGCTGTCTGCATGGCCACGGCAAAATTTCGCAGGGCAAAATCACGATGCTCTATCACTTCGAAGGCTTGAAACGCATCGAGGTGCAGGAGGCGCACGCGGGCGACATCATCGGCATCACCGGGTTCGAGGAGGTGTTCATCGGCGAGACCATCGCGGACAAGCCGGAACGCGGGGCGTTGCCGTACATCCCGATTGATCCGCCGACGATCCAGATGGAATTCGCGGTGAACGACGGTCCGCTCGCCGGCAAGGACGGCAAGCTCGTCACCGCGCGGCACATCTGGGAACGGCTGCAAAAGGAAATCCGCACCAACGTCGCCTTGCGCATCAAGCAGACCAGCGACCCGAAAATTTTCGAGGTTGAGGGGCGCGGCGAAATGCAGATTGCCATCCTGGTCGAGCAGATGCGGCGCGAAGGCCACGAGGTGCTGGTGTCGCGCCCCGAAGTCCTCTACAAAAAGGACGCCCAGGGCAACATGCAGGAGCCGATTGAAAAGTTGTACCTCGAAATTCCACAGGAATTCATGGGCGCCATCATGGAAAATCTTTCCGGCCGCAAGGCCGAGATCACCAACATGAACCATCATGGCGACCAGGTGACCATCGAGGCGTTGATTCCCATGCGCGGATTGATCGGGTTCGAGACCGACCTGGTGAACCAGACGCGCGGCCTCGGCGTGATGAGCCACCTGTTCCACGAATACGGCGCTGACCGCGGGGAGATTGCCGCGCGCAAGAACGGGTCGCTGGTGAGCATGGAAAGCGGCGAGGCGATGGCCTATGCGTTGAACATGATCCAGGAACGCGGCCGGCTGATGGTGGGGCCGGGCGAAGCCATTTACGCGGGCATGATTGTGGGCGAGAATGCGCGGGAAAACGACATCCCCGTGAATCCCTGCAAGGCGAAGCGGCTGACCAACATGCGTTCGCAGGGCGATGGCAAGGGCATCCAGCTCAGTCCGCCGTTCAAGCTCTCGCTCGAACGGGCGCTGGAATACATCGGTTCGGACGAATACGTGGAGGCCACGCCAAAAAATCTGCGGCTCCGCAAAAAAATCCTCGACGAGACCCAGCGCAAACGCGCCGAGAAATCGCGCGTGATCAAGATTCTGACGGAATAGAGGTTCCCAATGGTCCGTTTAAGCGGGCTTTCCGACGCGCCCCTGCGCCGGTGCGGAGTTTTTTGTCTCCTCACGTTCAATCTTCCGAAATGGTGCTTGACGTTTATGGCTATCGGGCTAGTCTCAGCATTGACTCACTCCCCCCGTAGGCAGTGTTCGGATGTCTTGGCTCTGAAGATATGGGCGAACGATTTTGCATTGGCGTAAAGACTCACCGTTTCGGGCGACCCGGCCCGCACAGGTTGGCATTCTGGGTGCCGGGCGCAAATCACAACCACCCCTTCAAATGACTGCCCGCTTTAAATTGGCTATTGGCTGGTCCGCGCCGGCCTTGCTTCTGTTGGCCTTAATCGTCGCAGGCTGCCGGACGGACGCGACGCAGAGTAAAAGAACGGCCCCGGTGGCAACGGACGCACTGCCCTACGTTCTCGATTTGAAACCGTTTTACACCAAGGTGTTTGCGGGGCCCGGCGGCACCAACAACAGTTACGAAGGTTATTTCGGGCGGAAAACCATCGACGGCCTGCCGTTTGATGTGGACGGTGAGATATACCTGTACGGCAAAAGTCCGGCGGTTCGTGGGGATGTCCGCCAAAACGAAGTTTCTGGAATCAAAATCGCCCGGAAATTTGACGAACTGCACCTGATTCACGCCGTGCAATGGCGGGAGGTTTATGGCTGCCCGGTTGCCACCCTCCGTCTGCACTACGCGGACGGCACGAGTCACGATTTCACCATCCGCTATAATTTTCAGGTCATCGACTGGGTCCGGTTATTGTCGGAGGAACAGGAGATCATTGCCGACCCGGACACGAAAATCATCTGGCGCGGCCCGGGCGTTTACAAAGGCACGGGGCGCCTGTTCAAGAGCGTGTTACGCAACCCGTACCCGGACAAACTGGTGGACAGTCTGGACCTCATTTCCACCCGCAGCCGCGCGTCCTATACTTTGGTGGCGGCCACGGTGGCCAACCGTGATCCGCAGCGGGAGGTCAGCACGCCCCTGCCGCTGGAGCCGAGCCTCAACTTTGACGGGGTTTTGAAAGTGCGCGCGGTGGACCAGGAAACCGGCGCGCCCGTTGCCGGCGCGGACGTTTATCCCGGTATGACCGTGGACGACGAAGGCGTGATCGCCGATCCGATTCTGACTTCGACCGACGGCGTGGCGCTGGTAAAATATCCGGTCAGCCGGACGAGCGGTGTGGATGTTTCAGTGTCCAAGCAGGGTTATCTGGGCCGCAGTGGAAACTGGCAGAGCGGCAGCATTCCGAATGAAATCACCTATCGCCTGGCGGCCAGCCGCGCGACGATCCGGGGCGTGGTGCTGGATGAGCGGGGCAACCCCGTGGCGGGCGCGCAGGTCCGGTTGAACGGTTACGTGTTTGACAACACGTCGAGCGACCAGATTTATCTGCCCAGCCAAACCACAGAAACCGATGCCACCGGCCATTGGAGCATCCAGGGCCTGCCGGAGGGCTATCAGGATTTTGGGGTGACGGTGACGCATCCTGATTTTCCGCAGGCGCAATTTTATGCCGACGGACCGAACCAGCGCGGTTTTGCCGGCAATCACATCCGCACGGGGGATTTCTTCAGCGGCATGGCCGTATTGAAATTGACCGGAGGTTACGCGCTGACCGGCACGGTGCGCGACACGGCGGGGAACCTTTTGACCAACGCGACGGTGTTTGTCGGTTTCGACCGTTACATGAGCGGCGCCATCAAGACCAACACTGATGCCGGCGGACAATTTGATTTGAAGAACCTCAGTCTGGGCGACAATTATCTGACGTTCAGCGCGCCCGGATTCGCGCCGGAATTTCGCACGGTGACGGCAACGAATGCGTCGCTGGACGTGGCGCTGAAACCGGGACGGACCATCCATGGCCGGGTGGTGGACTCTGCGGGCCAACCGGTTGAGGGCGCGGCGGTGTCGTTTGACGGCCTGGCCGACCGGAACGGAATTTTCAGCGGACGGACCCTGGATTGGAAAACCGTAACCGACACCAACGGCGAATTTTCGTGGGATTCGGCCCCGGACCGGCCGATTCTTTTGACGGTCATGGAGGCCGGTTACATGGGATTGGAATGGACAAAAGTTCAGACCGATACCACCAACGAAACCGTCTTCACGCTCAGCCCGCCATTGACGGTGAAAGGTTCGGTGACCGACGCAGACACCGGCGAACCGGTGGCCGCCTTCAAAGTCACGCCGGGCTGGCCGGAAGGCGATGGCGCGCGGTTTGAACGGCAGCAGGCCCGTAATGGCGCCGCCGGCCATTATGAAGTCCATTTTGAAAACCCCATCATCGTCAGTCCGACGCCGTTTGATTTTGTCTTCCAGATCTCGGCGTCCGGCTACGCACCGGTCAAGTCCCGCGCCATCAGGCCGGACGAGGGCGAAGTGACCTGGGATGTGAAATTGAAAAAGACCCCGAACCTCATTGGCCTGATCAAAACGGCGGACGGCAAGCTCGCTGCGGGAGTGACCATCGTCCTGGCCGCGCAGAGGGATTACCTTCAATTAAACGGCACGGCGCTTCGCAATCAAAACCAAAACAGCGACAGTATTGAAACGGCCGACGACGGTCATTTTGAAATGCCGCCGCAGGATGGCGATTTTACCATGGTGGCCGCGTCCGCTGCCGGTTTTGCGATGGTTCCCAAGGCCGATTTTACCAACACATTCACCGTGACTTTGCAGCCGTGGGGCCGGGTGGAAGGCTTGGTGCTGAATCACGGCAAACCGATGGCCGGGCAGGAACTCTACTACTTCGCGGGCGACAGCGCCGCGCAAAGGAATGTGTGGGGACAGGAACCGGTGGTGACCGACGCGCAGGGACGTTTCACCCTCGCGCAAGTTCCGCCGGGAACCATTCGCCTCGAATTGAAACAGCCGATCTCGGAACGTTCGTGGTCTTATCTGGAATTGAAATCCGAGGACGTCAAGCCTGGCGGAACGAACACGGTGCAAATTAATTTAAGCGGCCGGCCGGTCATCGGCCATTTGAAACGTGACGCCACGCTGGCTGCGGACGCGGATTCGCAGCAGTGCAGCATTATGCTGCAACCGGACGTGACGCCGCCGCAGGTTCCGAAGGAAATGGACACGCAGGAAAAAGTCCAAAAATGGTATTCGGAATGGATTAAAACCGGCGCGGGGAAGGACTATGCCGAGGCGATGAAGAACCGGCGCCAGTTGCTGGTGAAGGCCGACGGCACCTTCCGCGCAGAGACGGTCGCACCCGGAAAATACACATTGTCCGGCAACATCTGGCAAAACGGGGCGATACAGGCGCGGTTGGACGCCAAGGAAGTGACCGTGCCGGAAGCCACCACGGATGATCCGGATGCGCCGTTTGACATCGGGGAAGTCACGTTGAAGACGGTAAAACACGTGAACAACGGCGACCTGGCCCCGGATTTCAATGTCAAGACACTGGACGGCCAACCGTTGAAACTGTCCGATTACCGCGGCAAATATGTGCTGCTGGATTTTTGGGCGACGTGGTGCGGACCGTGCGTTGCGGAAACGCCCAATCTCAAGGCGACGTATGACGCCTTCGGCAAGGACAGCCGGTTGGCGATGATCAGCCTGAGCCTGGATCCCAACATCGACGCACCCAAAAAGTTCGCACAGGACAAGGACATCCAATGGGTACAGGGTTTCCTCGGCGACTGGTCGAAGGACAATGTGACGAAGGATTACGCGGTTTATGGCATCCCTTCAATTTTCCTGATTGGCCCCGACGGCAAGATCATTGCGCAAAACCTGCGGGACACCCGGATCCAGGAAGCGGTCGGTTTGGCCTTGGGCGCCAGATAAATCCGGCGGGTTCGCCTTAGGCTGTTTTCGGCGGTGCTTTTCCGGCGTACTCCATGCCGATGAGGCACACGTCATCGGCAAATTCGTGGTCCACGGAAAAACCGCCGATGGCGGCCAGCAATTCGTCGAACAACTGCGCGGCAGGCCTGTCCAGTCGGTCTTTGACATCCATGATCAGCCGTTCCTGGGAATACAATTCCTCGTTCGGTCCCTGGACCTCGTAGAGGCCGTCGGTGAACAGCATCACGAGATCGCCGGGCGCGAGGTTGATTTCGGTGGTTTGATAGGGCGGGTTTTCGAACAGGCCGAGGGCGGGCTGGCTTTTGCCGGAGGCGTTGACGAGCGGCTCGACGCAGCTGGTCGAACGGCGCACGAGCAGGGGTTTGGGATGGCCGGCGTTGGCAAAGCGCATGACCCCGGTGCGCCAGTTGGCGACGAGGTAAAACGCCGTGGTCAGCATCGGTGAACCGGTGGTTTTAAGGATGGTAAACAGGTCGGTGTTCAGCTGACGCAAAAACATCCCCGGATCCTGCGCGATGGGCTTCAATTCCTCCACCAGCGCGCGAATCATGGCGGTGACCAGCGCCGCGCGCATGCCGTGTCCGGTCACGTCGCAAATAAAAACACCGGCCACATCCTCCGATAATGCGGAAACGCTGAAGAAATCGCCGCTGACGGTTTCCGCCGGCTGATAGCGGTGCACGAACTGCAGGGCGCTTTGCTCGGGCGGGGCGTGGCGGGGGAAGGTGGGATATTGCTGCGGCAGCATGGCGGACTGGATTTCGCGCGCCATGTGGAGGTTTTCCTCCATCAGCAGATTCCGGGTGCGCAATTCCTCGCGGCTCCGCGCCAGTTCGGTGTTCGCGCGGCGGATTTGTTCCTCGGCGAGTTTTTGCGCCGTGATGTCCCAGATAATGCCCTGCAGCCCGATGATGCTCCCATCCGCGCTGTAGAGCGGCGTTTTGACGACGTGATGATAATGTTTTTCCTCCGCGCCGATCGGCTGCGTTTCCTCGAAAATTTCCATCGTCTCGCCGTTCTTCATGATCCGCAAATCATCGCGCCAATATTTTTCCGCAGCTGCTTTCGGATAAAGATCAAAATCGGTTTTGCCGATGAGGTCTTCGGGTTTGATGCTATGATACTTGCAGTATGGCTGATTGGCGAAAGTGAAACGGCCTTGCAAATCGCGGCGAAAAACACCCAGGGGCATGGCTTCGACCAGCGAGTGATAAAGGGATTCCGATCTCTGCAAAGCCTCCTGCATCTGCCGCTGTTGCGTGATGTCCTCGACCGTGCCTTCGTAGTAGAGCAATTTGCCCTGCGCGTCGCGGACGGCGCGGCAATTTTCCGAAATCCAGATGATCGAGCCGTCCTTGCGGTAAATCTGGGATTCGAAGTCGGTGATGGTGTCGCTGGTTTGCATGATCCGGACGAACTCGTCGCGCCGGGCCGGGTCCACGTAGAGGTTGCGGCCGATGTCCTTGATGCTGGCCATCAATTCGACCGGCGAGTTGTAGCCATAGATGCGCGCCAGCGCCACGTTCGCCAGCAGGTAATGCCCGTCGGTCGTCGTGCGGAAGATGCCCTCCACCAGGTGGTCAAACAAGCCGTAGTAATTTTCCCGTTCCTTGAGCAGCGCGGCCTGTTCGAGCTGGCGTTCGATTGCGCAGCGAATCACCGGTTCCAACGCCCGTTCGCCGAATTGTTCCTTGGCGAAATACTCCTGCGCGCCGGCCCGGATCACTTCCACGGTGAAGGCCTCGTCATGGGCGGGACCAAAAACCACCATGGGCACGGCCGGCACCTTGGCGGTGAAGAACGTGACCTGAAACAGGCCGGCGGCGTTGGCGGAGGGCAATTCGAACAGGACGACATCAAACGAACGGGCCGACAACTCGGCCAGCCCGGCGTCCAATGCCGCGACGGTGACAATTTCAACGGGTTGCCCCTCCTCGCGGAGCTTGCCGGCCACGGCACTCGCGAATCGCTCGTCGCCGGCAATCAACAACACTTTCAACAATTCAGATTCCATAGTGTGAACCGGTCCAACACCCTGTGCCCGGGCCGGTTCAATTCCAACGCCAGCGATGAACATACGGATTTAACGCGCCACCGCAAGTGGGTTGCGCGTCCGGCGGGTTTTTGGTTCAATGGGGTTGAATGAACAGGCGACCTGAACTTCACGGGACCGGTTTCTTCAAATTTATTATGCTCCCGCCCAAAAGGACCGCAGCGCCGGCGGTTTTGGGCCTCACCTCAACGGACCACCTGGATCTATGAAAACCTACCAGCCTGCAGATATCCGGAATTTTGCCATCGTCGGCCATGCGTCGTCGGGCAAAACCATGCTCAGCGAGGCGATGCTCGCGTGCGGGGGCATCATCAACCGCATGGGCCGCATCGCCGACGGCTCCACCGTGTCCGATTACCACGTGAGCGAAAAGAACCGGCAGATCTCGGTGTCGGCATCCCTGTTGCACACCGAATGGGCGGGCAAAAAATTCAATCTCATCGACACCCCGGGTTACCTCGATTTCATCAGCGAAGGCCTGGGTGCATTGCGCGTCGGCGATTTTGCGCTGGTGGTGGTCCACGCCCAGCACGGCCTCGGCGTGGGCACCGAACGCGTGTGGAATTACGCGACCCAATACGGTATTCCCAAATTGATCGTCGTGAACGCCATGGACAAGGAGAACGTCGATTTCGATGCCGTGGTGCGGCAATTGCAGGAGCGGTTCGGGCGGCACGTGTTTCCCTTGAACTATCCGGTGAATCCCGGTCCCGGTTTCAACCGCGTGCTGGACGTGTTGCGCAATGAAATCGTGACCTACCAGACCGATGCCAGCGGTAAATACCAGGAGGAACCGGCCACCGGCGAATGGGAGGCCAGGGTCAAGGAATTGCACAGCCAGCTTATCGAGCACATCGCCGAGTCCGACGACGAGCTGATGAGTAAATTCTTTGAGAAAGGCGGTTTGTCGGAGGAGGAATTCCGGGCCGGCATCCACGCGGCGGTCCAGCGGGAATTGTTCATCCCGCTGTTCACCGTGTCGGCGGAAAACAACATCGGCGTGGCGCGCCTGATGGATTTCATAGCCAAATACGGGTCGTCGCCGGCCGACCGCAAGAAGGTCAAGGCGGTGGATGCCAATGGCAGGGAAACGGAGGTGGGCCTGGACGACCCGGAGACCGTCGCCTACATCTTTAAAACCATGTCCGAGGCGCATTTTGGCGAGTTGTCATTTTTTCGCGTTTATGCCGGCTCGATTTCCACCGGCAAGGATTTGTTCAACAGCGACCGCAAGGTGAACGAGCGCATCGGGCAGATTTACCTGCTCAACGGCCAGACGCGCGAGGCCGTGCCCACGCTCGGCGCGGGCGACATCGGCACGGTGGTGAA
>Ga0187863_10003455_pt1 | contig 11661 bp, 4 predicted proteins | sample June2016WEW_11_1_FD_132975 | JGI IMG/M metagenome (GOLD analysis project Ga0187863, IMG submission 132975) | Peatland microbial communities from SPRUCE experiment site at the Marcell Experimental Forest, Minnesota, USA - June2016WEW_11_10 | ecosystem: Environmental > Terrestrial > Soil >...
AATGGGTCGCGGTTTTCTTTGGATGCGCGATCAGCGGTGTAGTCATTGTGCCGATGGACGACGTTGCTTCGTCGGACTTCGCTATGCGCGTCGCAAAGCAGGTTGAGGCCAAATTATTGGTTGTGTCCCTGGAGCATCGTCAACAATGCGGGGCGGCTTCGCCGATCCCGGCGCTGGCACTCGAAGATATATCCCGCGACCGCGAACGGCAGACGGCGGCGACGGCCAATCTTCCGCTAGAGCGTAGCGACATTCTGCAAATTGTTTTCACTTCAGGAACGACCGCCGACCCGAAAGGAGTAGTGATCACCCACGGGAACGTGTTGTCGAATATCGCGCCGCTCGAACGCGAAATGAAGAAATACTTGAGGTATGAGCGCTTCGTCCATCCGATACGGTTCTTGAATCTGCTGCCACTCAGCCACGTTTTCGGGCAGTTTCTCGGAATGTTTCTGCCTCCCTTGCTGGGCGGAACCGTGATCTTTCTGGATGAGCTCAAGCCGTCGGAAATCGTTAGCACGATTAAGCGCGAGCGGGTCTCGGTATTGGTCAGCGTGCCAAGAGTCTTGCAGTCGGTGAAGCAGAAAGTAGAGCGCGATCTCGAAGATCACAAGGAGCGAGTCGGGTTTCAAAAGAAATTTGCCGCCGCGAAGGGCAAACATTTTCTGCGTCGGTGGTTTATTTTTCGCGCCATCCACCGCCAATTCGGATGGAAGTTCTGGGCATTCATCTCGGGCGGAGCCGCGCTCGACTCCGAGAGCGAAGAATTCTGGGGACGGCTCGGTTTCGCGGTGATTCAAGGGTATGGGCTGACCGAGACAACTTCGCTGATCAGCGTGAATCATCCCTTTCGTCTGGGAAAGGGATCGATCGGGAAGGTTTTGCCGGGCCGTGAAGTCAAGCTTGCGCCAGATGGAGAGATTCTGGTCCGAGGCGGTGGCGTAGCTTCCGGCTACTGGGACGGGAAAGGCGTTCAAGCGGTTTCGGACGACGAGGGGTGGTATCGCACCGGCGATGTCGGAGCTCTGGACGCCGAAGGCAATCTTTATTTCAAGGGCCGCAAGAAAGAAGTCATCGTCACTCCTGGTGGAACGAATGTTTATCCCGAAGATCTCGAAGCTGCGCTGCGGCGTCAGCCCGAGGTGAAAGATTGCGTCGTAGTCGGAATCGAACGGGGAGGCAATGCAGAGCCGTGCGCCGTCGTCATTTTGCGCGAGCGGGGCGCTGTGGAATCAGTAGTGCGCCGCGCCAACGAGTCTCTGGCTGAATACCAGCGCATGCAGATGTGGATGGAGTGGCTACAGGAAGATTTCCCGCGTACCAACACGCAAAAGCCTCGGCGAAAAGTCATTGCCGAAGCGGTGGAGGCCAGGATGCAGACGGGGACACGCGCATCAAGGAGCGCCGGGGATGGTCCCCTGGGCGAATTGATCGGGCGCATTGCCGGACGCGCGATTCCCAATCTGCGCGAGGATGCCAGCCTCGACTCGGATCTGGGCCTCAGTTCGCTGGATCGCGTGGAACTGCTGAGCGCAGTCGAGGACCGCTATCAGGTGGATCTCAGCGAGGCCCGCTACAGCGAGGTGCGCACGGTCGGCGATCTGGAGCGGATGCTGCGTGGCGAGCCGGTTCCGGGACAGGGATATCACTATCCGGCTTGGGCGCTCCGCTGGCCGGTACGGTGGGTGAGGTTGTTCGCGCATTATCTGCTGATGCGCCCGGCCATCGTTTTATTGGGCTGGCCTCGCATCGAAGGCCGTGAACACTTGCGTGGTGTGCAAGGACCGCTGTTGGTTGTCGCGAATCACATTGGCGATGTCGATCCGGGATTTGTTCTTACCGCGCTCCCGGCGCGCTTCCGCCACCGGCTGGCCACAGCCGCAGGCGGAGAAGCGCTGGAGGCTCTGCGCACGCCCCCACCGGGCCGTGATTTTTTTGCGCGTATCTGGGACCGCACCAAATGGATCTCGGGCGTTTCCTTGCTGAATCTATTTCCCCTGCCGCGTCAGGCCGGATTTCTCCGGAGCTTCGCATATGCGGGCGAGGCCGTCGATCGCGGGTATAGCGTGCTTGTTTTTCCTGAGGGGCGGCATACGACCGACGGGAAGATGAATCGGTTTCGCTCGGGAATAGGCCTGCTGGCGGAGAATCTTAGAATTCCGGTCCTGCCCATGCGGATTGATGGTCTTTTTGAACGGCAGCAGGCGGGCAAGAAGTTCGCCCCGCCATGGACGATTCGAGTGCGGATCGGCAAGCCGATGACATTCTCGCCCGGAAGCGATCCCGAGAAAATCGCCGCGGATTTGCAGAAAGCCGTCGAGGAGCTCTAAGAGTTTCTAGCTCTGATGCCTCAACCGCTACTCCACGTCGATTTCGATATCTTCCTGTTTGAAATCTGAGTGGATGCTGATCTCAGGCACTTGCGCTTCGCGGAGCATATGATTCAGCGCAGGGAGTTCCTTGCTTTTGAATTCATTCCAGTGCTTGAGCACGTCTTCGCTCTCGCGATCGGAGGCTGTCATCGCCTCAACTTGAGCTGCTGTTGGTTCGGCGTCAGCTCCCCAGATCTGCTGATATAAGGTTCCAGCCGATCCGTTTGCACGGCTCAGCGTCGCTTCCTGCGATGGCGGCGCGAAGAATCCAGCGCTTGTTCCCGTGAGCGAATCGAGCTTTTTCTGAAAATCGGCAATCGCGCCTTTGGAATGCGAGAGAGATTCCGGACTCATCTTCTCGATCTGCTCGCGAATCGAGCCAGCTTGAAGCAGTGCCTCGGCCGTGTTGCTCATCAGAGAGGCCAACTTCTTCTCGGCTTGAAATTTTTTCTCGAGTCCCGCAGAGGAAATCTTGACGCGCGGATCCATCTTGATCGTCAGCGTTTCTGTGGAGGTTTTCCCATCAACCGTAAGCCGAACGGAATAAGTTCCAGGAAGGACTGTCGGTCCAAGTGGAAGCCGCGGTGTGTCGTGCGGGATGGCCGCGATGGGATATTCGTGGTGCATGGAAGTCGGCTCCGGATAATGCAGATGCCAAACCCAGCGATGCATCCCGGCTCCCGTCGAGAGCTGCCGCTGCTCACCAACCCAATAGAGCGGGATCAGTTGCTTCTGAAGCTCTTCCTCGGTCACATCCGGCTTATCCGTGTTAGAAAATTTTCGGACTGTCTGCCCTTTCGCGTCGACGATCTCGATTGTCACTGCATTTGCAGGCGACGGCAAATAGTAGTCGAGGATAGCGCCGTCTGGAGGATTCGCCCCGGCTGGTTCATCCGGCGGGAGCGGAGTGTCAGTATAGGTGTCGCGCTGAATCCGATAAGCGGGCGCTGGTGCGAATAAGTGTGCGGAATTCGCGAGACTTGCCGCTTCGCGCAAGGGCGCGATGTCGTCGAGAATCCAGAACGAGCGTCCGTGAGTGGCAACGATCAGATCATCGTTGTGAATCCAGAGATCGCGCATCGAAGTGTGCGGCAGATTGAGTTGCAGCGACTGCCAGTAGTCTCCGTCATCAAACGAAACCCAAACCGCATTTTCAGTCCCGGCGAAGAGCAGGCCTTTGCGAACGGGATCTTCGCGCACCGTGTCGACGGGGCCGAAGTCCGGCAGGCCGACTGTAATCAGCTTCCAGTTCTTGCCGCCGTCGTGTGTGCGATAGATATAGGGGCGAAGATCGTTGATGCGGAACCGGCTCACCGAAGCGTACGCAGTGCGCTCGTCGAAGTGAGACGCGGAGATCTGCGTGACCTTGCTCCACGCAGTCAGTTCTTTCGGCGTGATATCGGTCCAATTCTTCCCGGCGTCGTTTGTAATCCACAGTAGTCCGTCATCTGTTCCAGCCCACAGAGTATTCAGAGTCTTGAGAGATGGGGCGAGCGCATAAATCACTCCCCGCTGCTTCTCCACACCTTTGTTGGCGAGCGTGCCGACGCTCGCGGGTATGCCCGGGTTCTCTCGCGTCAGATCCTTGCTGATTGTCTCCCACGTATCTCCACCATCGGCCGTCTTGAACAGAACGTTTGTCGCGTAATAGAGGACGTGGGGATCAACGGGAGAAAACATCAGTGGCTCGGTGCGATTGGCTCGGTAATTCGGATTGCGCAGAGGAATTGGCGTGACATTTTGTACTTCGCCCGTGGACCAGTGGAATCGGGAGACTTCTGTTCTCCCGCCACCGTAAATCAAGTTAGGGTTGAGCGGATCCGGAGCGACGTAGCCGTATTCGATCACACCCACCGGATGCCATTCGCGAAACGTGATGGCGCCGTCGTTGCCGCGCGTGGAAATGCAGACGGAACCACTCTCCTGCTGTCCCGCGCAGACGCGATAGGGAAATGAATTGTCAGAAATCGCGTGATAGAGCTGGGCTGTAGGCTGGTTGTACCAGGAACTCCAGCTTGCGCCGCCGTTCACCGTGACCAGCGCGCCTTGATCACTGACCAGAAGGATAATGTTGCCATTGCTGGGATTGATCCACAGGTTCTGGTAGTCGTCCCCGCCGGGCGCGCCGCGGAAGCCGGACCAAGTCTTGCCGCCATCAATCGAATGCATTGTGACCGTGCTGGCGACGTAAACCGAGTCGGGATTTTTCGGGTCGACTCTGGGGATGGGCAAATCTCCCCCACCGATGCGGGCGGACGGACGGGGATCGGCCGTAATTTGTGCCCAGCTGTCGCCCGCGTCATCGGAGCGATAGACATTCAGTTTTCCTGAGGCGGTCCCGAGTGTGGCATAAAGCCGGCGTGGATCGCTGGGAGCGATGGCGACATAGATCTGCGAGAGATCCTTCGGCAAACCATTTGCGAGTTGATGCCATGTGCTGCCGCCGTCGGTGGATTTGAACAGGCCGCCACCTGAGCCGTTGAATTCGTTCCCGTCCTCCCATGGGCCTTCGCGAACTTCCCACATGGACGCGTAGACGACATCGGGATTCGACGGGTCGATCTCAACATCCGATCCGCCGGTATTTTCGTCCTTGGAAATAACTCTTTGCCAGTTTTGCCCACCGTCGGTCGAGCGGTAAATCCCGCGCTCTTCACTGGGGCCGTAGGGATGTCCTAAAACGGCCGCGAAAACTTTGTTTGGGTCGCGGGGGTCAACGGCGAGCGCCGGGATTTGTTCTCCATCTTGAAGGCCGAGATGAGTCCATGTTCTGCCGGCGTCGGTGGACTTGTAAATTCCGTTCCCGACGGAGAGGTCGGGTCGATGGAGTCCTTCGCCGCTGGCGATATAGATGATGTTTGGGTCCGAGGGAGCGACGGCGATGGCGCCGATGGACTGCGTGGATTCGTGATCGAAGATTGGATTCCAGGTACGGCCATAGTCATCGGACTTCCAGACTCCGCCGTTCACTTGCGCCATGTAAAACAGGTTCGGCTGACTCGGAACTCCGGCAGCGGCGCGAGTGCGTCCGCCCCGAAACGGCCCAATCATGCGCCAGTGAAGTTCCTGGTAAGTGTTTTCGGGAACCTGGCTCCAGCTTGCGGCGGCAGACAGAAAGACGGTCGCACACACGAACAGAAAAAAGGCCAGTTTCGATCGGTTCACTTTCTCCCCCTCAGGCAACAAACAGAAACCTAGCATAAACCAAAAGCGCAGCGGTCGGAGGCAAGCCGCAGGACGACGCGGCAATCGAATCGCTCAAATAATCTTGGTTGCGGTCTCGCAGCACGGTTATGATGGCGGAGCTTTCCGGGTTAGCTAATGATTCATGGCATCAGACAATCGCACAGCATTGCTGCATCCGTTTTTCGCTGCCTTCTCGTTGCCGCTCTGCTAGGCGCCATGGCCGAAGGCCGGGCCCCGGTAAAGCCTGCCTCCGACGGCCAGGGACTCAAGCCGATTCTTAACTACATCTCGTCGGGATGGGACACGTTGACGCGCTCGATGACGGAATGCAAGAGCATCGTCGACCCGAAGATCGCAACAGCTCCCGTGTTGTATCTGCCTGCGGGATTCGTCGAGCCTGCGTCCGTGAAAACTTTAGCTGCGAGCTGCAACGTGCGGGTCGAGCATCTGCCGATGGAGATTCATCGTCTTGGCGAGATCGACGCCAGCAATTTCAATCCACCAGGACTGCTCTATCTTCCCGAAAAATATGTCGTGCCGGGCGGGCGCTTCAACGAAATGTATGGCTGGGACAGCTACTTCATCATTCGCGGATTGTTGCAGGCGGGCCGCGTTGAAGGCGCGCGCGGTATGGTCGAGAACTTCTTTTTTGAAGTCGAAAACTACGGCGCCATGCTCAATGCCAACCGCACTTATTACCTGACGCGGTCGCAGCCTCCATTCATGAGTTCAATGGTTGTCGATGTTTACGAGGCCATGCAGAAGCAGCCGGCCCACAAAGACACTCCCGCTGATCGCGCCTGGTTGGAAAGAGCCTATGCGGACTTGGAGAAAGATTACGGGATGTGGACACGCGATCCGCATCTGGCGGGAGACACAGGGTTGTCTCGTTACTTCGATTTTGGGGAAGGCCCGCCAGCCGAGGCAGTGCAGGATGAATCCGGCTTCTACCGCAAAGTCGCGCAGTATTTCTTTCTTCATCCGGGGCAAGCAGACGATTACGTGGTCGAGACAGCGGCGGCGGGAGCCAAGCAAGCGGTTGCCGGTTCGCCCTATTCGCTGCAGGTCTGCGATGTTTCTATGACCATGGCGCGTGCGGAATGCGAAAAGGCCCGCCAGTTTAAGTTGAGCGCGGATTACTACAAGGGAGACCGGTCGATGCGAGAGTCGGGCTTCGATGTCAGCTTCCGGTTCGGACCCTTCGGCTCCGCCACTCATCACTATGCTCCGGTTTGCCTCAACAGCCTGCTCTACAAGACGGAAAAGGACCTTGAGCAGATCAGCCTTTGGCTGGGACATAACGAGGATGCGAGGAAGTGGAACAAGCACGCGGAAGAACGCAAGAAGCTCATCACACATTATTTGTGGAACGGAGAGCAGGGACTCTTCTTCGATTTCAACACCGTGACCAAGCAGATGTCGAGCTACAAGTACGCGACCACCTTTTATCCGCTTTGGGCAGGCTTGGCTACTGCGGCGCAGGCAAAAGCCGTCGCTGACAACTTGAAAATCTTTGAGCGGCCGGGTGGCATTCCGATGAGCACCGAGGACACGGGCACGCAGTGGGACTTACCGTACGGCTGGGGAAACATCGAGATGCTGGCGATCGAAGGACTGCGGCGATACGGATATAACGCCGATGCGGATCGCATCTCTTACGAGTTCCTATCCACCGTGGCGGAGAATTTCCGGCGCGACCGGAACATCCGCGAAAAATACAACGTGGTAACACGATCTTCGGAAGCTCATGTGGAACTGGGATACGAGATGAACGTAGTTGGTTTCGGCTGGACCAACGCTGCGTTTCTCGAACTGCTGCACGCGTTGCCGAAGGAAATGGTTGACCGCCTGGAGAAAGAGCAAAATCAGCCGCTTCCGGCCGTAAAGTGAATCTATGCGCGTGGGCACGCGCCCGGCTTCCGCGTTGACTGCGATTTCCATCCCACCTAAGATGAAGCACTCCACTCTTGCATGGGATCTCAAGAATGATCAATCAGACCATCTCGCACTACCGCATCACTGGCCAGTTGGGCAGCGGTGGGATGGGTGTGGTTTATGAGGCGGAGGATCTCAACCTTGGGCGCAAAGTGGCGCTGAAGTTCCTGCCTCCACAGTTGTCGCGCGATAAGAATGCACTCGACCGTTTTCTCCTCGAAGCGCGCACTGCTTCGGCGCTCAATCACCCAAATATCTGCACGATCTACGCTGTCGAAACCGCGCCCGGCGAAAACGCCGCTTCGCAGTCGTTCATCGCGATGGAGTTGCTCGAAGGCCAGAACCTGGAACAGAAATTGCGTTCCGGTCCTTTGCCCACGGATCGCCTTCTCGATTTTGCGATTCAGCTTGCCGACGCGCTCGACGCCGCCCACGCCAGGGGAATCATTCACCGCGATATCAAACCTGCCAACGTTTTTGTAACGCCGCGCGGTCAGTTAAAGGTGCTGGATTTCGGACTAGCGAAGTTGACGCGTCCGGAAATGGCGATGGAGACGATCGGCGCCACCCAAGAATCGCCCGTTCCTGCAAATCTGACCAGCCCCGGCGCGACTGTAGGCACGATTTCCTACATGTCTCCCGAGCAGGCCCGGGGCGAAGAACTTGATACGCGCACGGACCTGTTTTCTCTCGGTACGGTGATCTACCAGATGGCGACGGGCAAGCTGCCGTTTGCGGGGGCGACTTCGGCCGTCGTTTTCCACGCCATCCTCGAACTTGATCCGGTTCCCGTGCTTCAGTTGAATGCGACCTTGCCGCCCAAGTTTCAAGAAATGGTTGAGAAGCTCCTCGAGAAGGAGCGCGATCTGCGCTACCAGTCGGCGGCGGATCTGCGCGGCGACCTCAAGCGGCTAAAGCGTGATGTTGAGTCCGGGCGAAAGACTGCGGCGGCTGGTTCGGCGTCGGTCCCGGTGGAGGCATCATCCGCGTCAGGATCTGGGGTAGTAGTGCCGGTGGCTAGTAGTTCGGGCTCGTCTCAGGCGGTTCCATCTCAGAGTTCCGCTGTGGTTGCGGCGGCGGGCCGGCACAAAGTGGGGACCGGATTCACAGTTCTGCTTGGGCTCGTGGTCCTGTTAGCGGCGGGGTACGGAGTCTATTCTCTCATCACGCGGCGCTCGATCATGCCTTTCCGCAATTTCTCGGTCACAAAAGTTACCGAGGATGGGAACGTAATGTGGGCGGCTCTCTCCCCCGACGCAAAATACATTCTCAGTCTAGTGCGCGATAACGGCATGGCCAGCCTGCTGCTGCGCAACGTTCCCACCAATAGCATCACGCAGGTGCAGCCTCCGGCAGAGCTTTACTACCATGGAGTGCGTTTCTCGCCCGATGGCAACTACTTCTATTTTGTGCGCAGTGATCCCGGAGGCCCGAATCTTCAGTTTCTATATCGTGCGCCTTTGCTGGGCGGAACTCCCGAGAAACTGGCGTCCGATGTGGATACGAACATCACGATTTCTCCTGACGGCCGCAAAGTCGCCTTTCTTCGTTACGACAATCCTGAGCCCGGCAAGTATCAGCTGGTCGTGCGCTCGCTGGATTCAGGTGCGGAAAGCGTCCTCACCGGCGGTACTACAGGGCAAAAGCTGCTGAGTCCCGCATGGTCTCCCGATGGCAAAACAATTTTATGCGTCATCAACCAGCCGAAAGATGCGCTCACGGGATTGGTCGCTGTGGACACGAGTACCGGGCAGCAGCGTTTGATTTTGAGTTCTGCGGATGCTCTAGGTATGCCGATCTGGACTACCGACGGTAAGGGCCTGCTTGCTCTGGATAGCGATCGCGCCAGCAACTACACAAGGGCGCAGATTATCTTTGTCTCCTATCCGGACGGGAAGCTTACTCCCATCACGCGCGACACCAACAATTACTCCGATCTCAGTCTTGCGGCCAATGGCCAGGTTCTTGCTACCGTGCTCAGCGAGGGGCGATGGAATCTGTCGGTCATGTCGGCAACCGGCGGCGGAGCCGATGTGCGGCAGATTAATCCGGTCTTCAATTTTACGAACTTCACGTGGACGCACGATGGACGCCTGATCGACGACACGGACAACGCGCTGCATTGGGTGAATCCTGATACGGGCGCTAAGGGATCGTTCGCCACAGAAATGGGCTCCATAAATGGGGATCCGTGGGAATGCCCAGACGGCAAGTATCTGGTATTTCTTCTCAGCGGAATTGGCGCCAAAGGCGGTCAGAACATTTGGCGCTCCGATGCCTCTGGCGGAAATCTGAAACAGCTCTCGAATGGCCAGCAGGACAACTATCCGGTGTGTTCTCCGGACTCGCAATGGGTCTATTACATGGATGACAACGCCGGAGGAATCATGAAGGTGCCGATCGACGGTGGCACCGCAGAAAGGGTTACCGCGCAGACGCTCGACGGGACGTTTGATATTTCTCCGGACGGAGCTGCTGCGGTGTTTGGAATCATCGACCACGCTAACGGACATGAAGACAAACTCGTCTTGCTCGATCTCACTACGCGGCAAGTTCGGAAATCGATAAAATTTGAGCGTCAGCGTGCTGGCGTATTCGTCCACTTTTCCCGTGACGGAAAGTCTGTGGTGTACCCCGTTCGGGAAAGTGGTGTGGACAATCTATGGCAGCAGCCGCTGGACGGCTCGCCGGGGAAGCAACTCACTTCTTTCAAGGCCGAACATATCTGGGATTATCACTGGTCCCCGGACGGGAGCAAACTGGCGATGGTGCGCGGGCATACTGACTCCGACGTTGTTCTGATTCGCGACACGCAGCCGCAGTAAGAGGAATCCACCCAAGGATTCCCCTCCCACTGTGAGTTTTCTTAGGCTGCCTGACGTAAAACTCGCGGATGTGGAAGTCCGGGCCGCCCCCAGAGCCAAGCCACAATCGCGCCAAATACGAAATTTGAACTGGTTACCTCGCAGAGGTGCGCCCAGCGCACTGCATCTGGAAATACCGGATTCGGCAACAGCAATGGCGCCACGCCGCTCAGGATCGTGAATACTGCTCCCACCGCCAGCGCGCCGGCAAGACGAGGCATTCCCAGCATGCGCACAAGCGCAAGACACAACAGAATGAACACCGGACCGCGCAGCAGCAACTGCATCGCAAAGATCTCGGGCATTGTGGGCAGATGTTGCGTCGCGTAGAAGTCCTTCACGTACGGGAAAACGATCGCCCCGGCCGTGATATAGAGAAACGAGTAGGTGAAATCTGAGACTACAAATTTCCAGAGCTTTTCGCCGATCGATTGTGATGCGATGGGATGGTAGTGATCGCGAGCATCTTCGGGCCGCTTCCCAAACAACAGCGCCCACACCGGAATGATGAGAACCGCCGAAACAATCATGAATGCGAAAAGTCTCGACCAGGGAATCGGCGAGTTTGTCAGGAAGAAAATTCCTTCAATCGTGTTCACGCAGCCGATAACCAGTGGAATGCCAGCCAGCGCGGCCCCTAGACTCCAACCCCGCAGGTCGGAGCGAAAAGCTACCACTGAAAGCGCTGCGACCACCAACAAGGTGGAGAGAATTATCCATCCCAGGGCATGCGGAGCGGCTGGAATTTTAACCTGCGACAGCAGCAAGGCTCCTGCCACAGCTTGAATGATGCACGCCGCCACGAAAACAACCAACGCGCGCAGAATTACATTCGGTAATTTCACGATTTGCCTCCTTTGCTTCGTCCTTCCTTTTGGTAAGCAGCAATGGCGTATTGCGTCCAGTGGAGCAGACATTCGGTGCCGCGGACCCCGCACTCGAAGGCCAATCTTCCCGAGGCCGGTGCCACACGCTTGATTGTTTCGAATTCCTCGCGCAACGCTTCGATGTAGGCTCGGAGCGCGATTTCCAGCGATTGAAGCAAATCAATGGAGGCCGCAGGACCAAGAACGGTTTCACTGAAAGCAAAGCGAAGCATGACTTCTTGCTGGCTCCGGACCAGGTCTTCTCGGGTGATTGGACGCGTGATCCATTTCTTGAGTTCGGAGAGCCCCTTGGGAGTCAGACGGAAGATTTGGCGACGGCGCAGGCCAGATCCCTCTTCGATTGCGCCACGGATCAGGTCCGCCTTTTCCAGTCGCGCTAAAGCCGGATAGATCGCGCCCGGGCTGTCGCTATAGGTC
>Ga0187863_10003456_pt1 | contig 11661 bp, 11 predicted proteins | sample June2016WEW_11_1_FD_132975 | JGI IMG/M metagenome (GOLD analysis project Ga0187863, IMG submission 132975) | Peatland microbial communities from SPRUCE experiment site at the Marcell Experimental Forest, Minnesota, USA - June2016WEW_11_10 | ecosystem: Environmental > Terrestrial > Soil >...
ATCGACGAAGCCGCGCTGGACCGCGCGGAGCGTGCGTTTCTGCGTGCTGAGAATTTCTTCGCCTTGAAGACCGCGCCGAAGGATTGCCTTCCGCGTTCGCTCGCACTCTACCGGTTCTTGACGTCCATCGGGTTCAGGGCCGAGCACTGCATCGGCGTGATGCGCTACCATTTCGAAGCGCACGCGTGGGTGCGGTGCGGCGACCGGCTCGTCCTCGATTCACCCGAGTTCGTTGCGAGATATACCGTCCTTGCCCGGATGTGATCCTGACGGTTTTCTCGGCGTGCTCTTCGCCGGCGCACCGCCGCGGCTGGGCAGCCGGCCGGTTCCGGCCCGTATCCGTTCCCTGCAGATTCTCTACCGCGGCTACATCGCGAATCGTGCGGCGCTGATTGGAGATGAGGGTTCGGAGCGGGCCGACCCCGATGCCGAGTTTTTTGCCGCGGCGTACGATCGCTGGGGCGCGCAACTCTCGCGCCACGTTCTCGGCGAGTACGCGGTGGCGATCTACGACACGCAGCACCGGACGCTCGCACTGGCTCACGACGAGCTCGGTCTGATGCCGCTCTTCTACGCTGTCGACGGCGACGCAATCGCATTCGGCACGCATCTTGCCGATCTCGTCGACGAAATCGGCGTTGGTTCGCTCGACGAAGAGTACGTCGCCGATTACTTCGCCCGCGGCGAACATCTCGGCGGTCGCACGCCCTACGAGCGCATTTCGCGTCTCTTGCCGGGCGAGAACCTAACTTACGGCGAAGGTTGCCTTCGCGCACAGAGTGCGTGGACGTTGGCGCAGCCGGCGGCTACCGGTGCGAGCGGTCTCGCGGAGGAAGAAGCACGCCTGCGCCAGCTACTGAACGAAGCGGTTACGGCCGCCCTTCCGGCCGACGGCCGCGTGCTCTGCGAACTCTCGGGGGGACTCGACTCGTCGACGATCTTCAATCTCGCACGGCGTGCTCCGGGAACGAACGTAGAAGCGCTTTCGTACATCTACTCGCATTCGCACACGGCCGACGAGCGGCGTTGGATCGAAATCGTACTGCGTGAAGCGCCGTTGCCGTGGCATCCGCTCGACGTAGATGCGACGCCCGCGCTCTCCGAACTACCTCACGGGCGAATCGGCGAGCCCCACGTTTGGGTTTCGCACCTCGCGCTGAACCGGCGCTACGTCGAAACGGTTCGGGCGACCGGTGCGAGCGTTGTGCTTACCGGTGAAGGCGGCGATTCGGTGCTCTGTGGCGACCTTCAGATGCCATTTTTCTTGGCCGATCGGCTTCGCTGCGGAGAACTGACATCGCTCGTGCGGGAGGGGCGCGATTGGTGCGACGGATTGCAGGGAAAGCGATCGCTGCGCCACGTGCTGACGCGTTTCGCGTTCAACGGTACGCTCGCGCGGATGCGCGGTGAAGCGCTGGAACACCGCACGCCCGAGATTCCCTGGGTCGATGCTGTCTACGCACGGCGTGTCAGTCTCTTTCGGCGTGGAAAGAACCCCTGGCTGCCGCCGGCCGGCAGCGTCGGCAATGCGTACGCGCTGCAGCGCGTGATGCGCTCGGCAAATCTCGTCGCGACGAACTATCATTTTCGCCGTGACCTTCCACCGTCGCGCCATCCGATGCTGTACCGGCCGCTGCTCGAGTTCATGCTTGGAGTGGACTGGGACCACAAGATCGCGCCGAAAAGCGATCGGCTTTTGCAGCGCAGCGCACTTCGCTCGATCCTCCCCGACGCCACGCTGCAGCGGCGCGATAAAGGCGGCAGCAGCCAGCCCTTTTTTGACGGACTCGACGCGAGCCCATCGTGGCGTGCCGCGCTCACCGAGCGTCCGCGAATCGTCGAGCGCGGCTACGCAAAACTGGACGAATGGCGCAGGGCCGTCGATCTCGCCCGCGCCGGCCGCACGAGCGATCTCAGCGCGTTCCGTGCCGCGGCGATTCTCGAAGTCTGGCTCCAGCATCTCGAAAGCCTGCCGCAAACCGGCAATCGCAAGATCGCCGGTGAGGCGGTCCCGATAATGGGTAGTTCTTGATTGCAGGTGCGGCGCGCCGTCACTGCCAAACTGGCGGTACGCCTGAAAGGAGTAACACATGTTCGAAGAGACTCGCGAAACTGCAAATGCCGTCGAAACGGAGAGCTATGCCTCGCCGGAGCTGACCGTCATCGGCCGGGTGAAAGACTTAACCGCCGGTCCGATCACGACCACCGACGAGAGCCCCTCGGGGATGAAGGGCTAAGCGCGAACGTTCGCGTTTTTGCGTCAGTGGGCCGATCCGAAAGTGACCGGCCCTCTGACGTTTTCTCCGAATGACCTGCCGCAACGATGAGCGCGCGCTGCCTCGGCGCGATCTGCCTGAATGCCGCGCTGCTGGCTCCCGAACTCCAGGCGCTTAGCGCCCGGAGAAAATTTCCGTGTGCCGACGCGGTGGGTGAGTGGGGTTTCTGCGATTTGTGGACGGGCCCGGCGTGGACGCGGGGGACGCCACCACTCGAAATTGACGCGGCACGCCGCGAACTGCCGGCTCTGGTGGAATGCGTGGAATCGGTTTTCGACCTGTCGCAGCTTGCGATCGCGCGCGTCTTTTCCGCCGCACGATACGGCTTCATTCGGCCGCACCGCGATTGGATGGGAAGCGAAGTTCCCTTCACTCGACTGCACGTGCCGCTGCAGACCAATCCGCGAGCACTCAATTCTGAAGACGCCATCATTTACCACATGAGCGTCGGCGAAGTCTGGCACCTCGACGGATCCCGCGTGCACGGCGGCGGCTGTTTCGCCGATGAGGTTCGCCTGCATCTCGTGCTCGATTTTGCCCCGCAGTTCTCGCCCAAAAACTTGCTGCGCGATGGCGCTGCATACGCTCCTGCGCCGCCGGCCCCGCTCGCGCGGCCGGCGCTGACGACCGCGCAGCACGACGCTGTGCGCGGCCTGAGCCCCCTCGTCGGTAGCGCAACGCTGAGCCCGCTGACCGATCTGCTCGGCACGATACACTACGATCGGGAGACAGACTGCGGCGTCGCCTATGACTGGCTCTGCGCGATTGCCGGCGATGCCGGCGATTCGCAGGCGATCGAAAGCGCTCGGGCGACGCGAGACAAGTATCTCGGACCAACGAGTCCTCCCTCATGATGGCGCACCCGATCGGCAGGCTCGCCTTCGACGACGGCGTGCTCGCGAAAGAACTCGAGACGCTTGAACTGCAGGCGACGGTTCCGTGCACCGGCTACGCTCACGGCCACTGGGGAAAGTGCATCCTGGCAATGCGTGCCGCGGGCGAGGGCGCGCCTCGCGTAAACACCTCCGGCGAAAATGCGCCGCATCTCATGGAACGCGTCGCCGCGACTTTTCGCATGGAACACGTCAAGGTCGTGCAGCTTTTCGCGGCGTCAAACGGCGGCTTCGTACGCCCGCACGTGGACTGGAAGCCGGATGCGCCGCTCTATACGCGACTGCATGTGCCGCTGCGCACGAATCCCTACGCGCTCAGTTCGGAGGAGGACGTTGTCTTTCAAATGGGCTACGGCGAAATCTGGTTTCTCGACGCGAGCCGGCCGCACAGCGGCGGATGCTTTGCGGGCGAAACGCGGCTCCATCTCATCGTAGACCTCGATGCGACGGTTTCGCTCGAGCGCGCTTTCGTAGAAGAGTCTGAATACGTCGTGTCGCCGTGTCGCAACGTCGTCGCGTTGCCGGAGCTTACCTCCGCCGATCGCAACGCGATCGACGGCCTCGCGGAACTCGTGACCGATACAAATCTTAGCGCGATCCTCGATTTCCTGGGTGCGATACATTTCCAGCGCCGCGTCGATTGTGCGAAGACGTACGATTGGCTTCTCCAAATTGCCGGGTCCAGCGGCAACTCTCACCTCGTTTCGCGTGCTCGGGAATACCGCCGTATCTATCTGGCGCCGTTCGGATCCGAAAGTTAAGCCAGGCCATGCAGCGGGCTCGTCTTCTGCTAGGCGGTCCCTACGCAGCCTTCTCGTTTCGCCTTATCGGCGTCTCGACATCGACCATCGCCGCGGCGATCTTCATTGGCAACCCCGTGGGCAACCACGTGGCCAGGAGTCCCAACGTTGCCGTGCGACTGAGAAGTTCGGAACGTCAAGGTCGCCGTCGAGCGGCGGCATTTATCCGTGAACGACGGGATCGGCCGACAGCGGCGCGCAGGCCGCTTTGCGAAGGCGACGAGCCGGAATGATCGCGTTTTGAATGGCATCGCACTCGGTGTTGATCGGCTGGATTGCGGCGGCATTCGCCATCGCGCCGGTCGAGGAGGCTTTCGCCGGAAGGGCGACGCCGGGGATCACGGCGGCAAGAAATGCGGCAACCATCACGACGTTGCTGCAAGAGCGGATATCAAACATAGGGCCCCCTGCTGAGAAAAGGGCTTGGGCGGGACCAAAACGCTTACGTGTTCGCTGACCGCGACGGATCTCCGTGGGACCCCGGCGCGTTCTCGAGCGCGTTTGCCAAGTTGGTCAAAACCGCACGCTTGCCGCATGTGCGGCTTCACGATCTACGCCACTCATACGCGACGCTCAGCCTGCAAGCGGGCATCGACCTCAAAACGATCTCAGCAGGCCTGGGGCACGCCGACATTGGCACAACCGCTAACCTGTACGCGCATGTCACCGCAACACTGCAGGCCCGTCATGCGGAGCGCGTCGAGTCTGTGATGGGAGGCGCGTTAGCCACCGCCGTTAACGGAACCGACTCGCCGGACCTCACGCACAGTAAGTCAAACGTAAGTCAAAAACCGACGTTTCGAATAAAAACGGCCCATAAATATGGACATTCTGTGGTAGCGCCAACGGGAATCGAACCCAACTATAGCGGTCCTGGCCGTTCCGCGTAGCTACTGAATAGTCCGATGCTATAACGGTTTTCCGCGATGCCCGCTCCTGTCCGATACTGCCCGATTCTGGCCTTTTCGAGCCGCTCAGTTACATGGGCGTTACACGGAGAGCCCCAACGAACGAATCCCGCGAGGGTCCCACCGGAGACCGGGCCTTGCGGGTCGCCAGGTCAAGCAGAGGGTCCGCGAGCACGTCATCCGCCCCTTTGGCTAGTCCGAAAAGCGCCTACAGGAAACTGAGCGCGCCCGGCGCTACAACCGTTCCAGAAACCCTGAAGCGGCAAGGCTGATAAGTGGCAGTTGTAGCCTTACATGGCCCGAAGGCGATGTGCAATCATCGAGGCATGCACCGGGAGTCTTCTTGGACCATAGAGCTTCGGCGCCGCGAAGCCGTTACGGGGGCCGAGGGCGAGGGCTCGAATCCCCTGGTCATGCCGTCAGTCTGGTCCGAGCGCGCTTGGGCGCTAGGCATCGGTGCCGGGGCTCTGGTGTTGGGAACCGCTATCCTGAACCTCCCCAAGGTCTTGCCGGAATCGGCGGGACTCTTAGCGCCTCTAGCCGCAGCGCTCGCGACCATACCTCTTTGGCTCGTCTTACTCGGCACATTCCTCTCGACTTTGGGTATCGTTTATCTTATACAGACCGCAAGAAGTGTCATGCAGTCCAAACACCGACAGGCAGAGCCCCTAAAAGCGCTGCGTCCGGTCGACATCGAAGTCGACCTGCACAGCATCTTCTCTCTGGTTGCCCTCTTTAGCACAACGGTGCCTGAGATATCAATCCTCCTTCGCGTTACGAACCATTCGCCTTACGATATCACCGTTAACACGCTAAAGGTGTCCGTCTGGTTTAACCAGCCGACTACTGAGCTAACGCTGGATGCGCCTTTTGAAGTCAAAGCCCATTCTACAAGAGACACTGTATCCTTGAGAAAACTTCTCGACGGTAGCATTGCAGCAATTGTCAGCGAGTTTTTTGATAGCGACAACTGGAGCAAGTTCATCGCCATCGACATTATTATGAGCGGCACCTCCGACGCAGGCCCTTTCACCAGAAGCCCCCACTTCGAATTGCGCGGGCACGACTTGAAGGGCGTCCAAAGGTAACATGCCCGATATTTGGGGACCAATCTTAGGCGCGGCGGTTGGCGCTGCTGCCGTACTTGCTTCGCAGTATTTCACCAACCGGCAGCAAGAGCGACTTCAAGGTCAGAGAATCGCCGCCGACAAGGCGCTAAAGGACATGGACTTTGACCGACAGGATGCAGGAGTACGTCGGCAACTACTCGCGCGTGTCGGCCAAGTCTGCACCTACGTTGCAGCCGCGCGCGAGACAGGGCACACGGACTACGAGGCATTGCGGCAAATGCTGGACCGCTTGAATGAACGCATCTACCGATGGGAGGTTCCGATTGCAATCGAAGACATCGTTGCCGAAATGCTATATGGTGCTTCGGAAATCTTAGAGCACTGACGCCGAGGCTTCGCAACACCTCATCAACCTCGTTGCTTCGCTCGACAAGTTCAGAAAAGGGCCAGCGATCGCTCATGGGCAATCCGCTTTCAACGCCTGACAGCAGGTCAGAGGTGGGTTAGGCAGCGCGCGTTTGCAAAAGCCGTGCGCGTCGAACACGTTATATGGCACAAGGCCCTTTCACGCGATCCCGACATGCATGCTCCACGCGCTATGCCTTCAGTGCTTAATGGCTACAGTGGGCATTTTACCGAAGGCCCGACGAGGCGTGGTTCAAGCCCGAGGTCGTGCCGAAATCCAGGCGCTCAACCCGCCCCCGTACCTGAGCCCACGCTGGCCTTCTCGACGTACGGAAGCCACCTAGTGCCACTCGTTCGCGCTCAGAGCACCAACGATCGCGCTTCGAGTACTCTCGCGCAGATCGCTGCGCGGTTGCCACTTCCCGTCCTTGCTGAGTACGAATACGAACAACTTGTAATGCATGACGCCGATAAAGTTCGGGGGTTCCCACGCCTCGAACAGAACGTACTCCCCGTGCTTGTTAAAGTCTACCTTGGCGTACCTGACAAACAGCAGATCGTAAACTTCATGTCCTAGCTTTTGCTCGTCGTTGTAGATTTCCGTTCGGTAGCGTACTATGATTGCCGGCTCAGACAGGTCGCGCAGATAGACCTTTTCCAGCTGCTTCGAAGGATGCGTGTTTGCCACCGTAACGGCGTCCGGTGATGGGTCAAACGGGATTGGATAGGGCTTGCCGCCGGTGGCTGCGGTCGGTGTAGAGGCGGTGCCCACAGCCAACGCTAGGACGGCAGTTAAAAACCACACGAGCGGTGGATTCGCGTCTTAACGATGGCTTCCATCCAGCGTCATCACGTCGATTCTATGACTGTCAAGCTTTCTTTGGGTTTTGGGATTCTTCGCCCGTGCGCAAGCCTTGCATAGGAGCAGAGGCGCTACTACTAAGACCAACATTGGAATCATGGGACGATTTTGAAGTGCGAGTTGGTTCCTGGTACAGGCAATCATATTCCGGCGCAGAGCGCCTCTTTTCGAAGAAATGGTGGTACGCCCATCGGATATCACCTGGCAATAGCATATATCAGGAGCACTTAGGAGACACTTGGGATACGCCAATCTCGGGCCTCGTCGCCGCGCTGCGGAGCCCACAGGGACGTAAACCAACGCATGGGAGCTTCTTCTGACGTGGAGTTCGGGACCGCGCATACGCGACGATTCGAGCGCGTATGGCCGCGTGGGGGACGCCTCGCGCCCTTTGACAGCGATGGAGTGCGGAGCAACTCTATGTCGATTCGTATTCCTCAAGCGCGAGCGCGATCGCGGCGTCGGGTGTGAGTGCGGCGCCCTCGGCGGTCAGTCGTGCGAGTTCGTCGGGCGCGAATTCGTCGCGTAGGAGGCTCGTGAGGCGGTCGTACGTCCTCTTCTGGACGAACTGAAGCTCGAATCCCCGTCGGCGTAGCGCAGTTTCTGCGTAGCCGCAAAGGGTGGCCGCGCGCGCACGCTCGCCGCGCAACGCAAGGGCAAGCGCCAGTTCATAGATCGCAAGCGCGACGTAGTTATGATCCGGCTCGCGAGCGCCGCGAATTCCGATCGACTCGCGAGCGGCCGCGAAGGCGCCCGGCAGATCGTCCATCGCGACGCAATAGCCTGCAAGGTTGTAGAGAGCGGTGGCGAGCAAAGCCCTATCGGAACCAGCCCGCACCACCGGAAGCGCCTCGCGAACAAGCGCCATGGCTCGCAACGTTGCACCGCGCGCGTGTTCGACCTCCGCGAGGTCGAACGCTACCACCTGCTCTGCACGAGTCTCTCCGAGCGAACGGTACTCCTGGCGAAGTTGCTCCCAGGCGTGCGCTGCCGTTTCGAGATCGCCACGCAATAGACTGAGGTGCGCACGACTTTCGAGCAACCCTCTGCGAATGTTTGTTGAGATCCCCGGAATCGCTTCGGCTTGCGTTAAAGTCTGCTCCGCGTCGTCGAGCCTACGGAGGTGCAATGCCGTAACCGAGTACTGGCGTAGCGCCATGGCGAGCGACGAGGCGTCCCCGCTTGTCTGCGCAAGTACGACGGCTTGCGCAGACAGCTCCAATGCGAACACTCTGTCACCGGAATAGGTCAGAAAGTACGCTAATATGGTTGACACCCGAGCGCGTAGTTGCAATTGGTCTGCCGGGAGCGCCGCGAGATGTGCCTCGCAACGCGCGATGCCTTCCGCCTCCAGTCCGACGCCTAGCCAAACAGTGTAAGCGCTGGTGAGCAGCTCGGCGCTGTCGATGAACTGGGAACGCGCGAGCGCACCGTCGAGCGCCGAACGCACTTCCTCCAACTCGGTCCGCAGTAGGGCACGGAGATCGGCACGTCGGTCAGTCCGCTCTACCTCTGGCCGCAGCTCCGCAAAGCGCTCGCGCAGATAACGCAGATGGCGGTCTGCAATCAAATCGCGCTCGCCCGCATCGCCGAGTTTTTCCAACGCATAGGCGCGCGTCGATTCGAGCAACCGGTAGCGCATCGCCTCACCCTGCGGCTCGGCGAGCACCAGCGACTTGTCGACCAGCGACGCCAACACGTCGAAGACGTCGAGCTCATCGAGATTTTCGCCGCTCCCAACCGCAACCGCTCCCTCAAGCGCGAAGCCGTCGACGAAGATACCCAGCCGCCGGAAGAGGGCGCGCTCGCGCTCGTCGAGCAGGTCGTGGCTCCAATCAATCATCGCTCGCAGGGTTTGTTGCCGCGGAAGCACGTCGCGCCCACCGCCGGTGAGCACGCGAAAGCGTTCGTCGAGCCGGTCGCGTAGTTGTTTTGGGCCGAGCATCTTAACGCGCGCCGCTGCCAGCTCGATCGCCAACGCAATGCCGTCGAGCCGCCGGCAGATCTCCGCGATAATCGGCGCGTTCTCGTCGGTGAGCGCAAACGTCGCGCTCGCAGCCCGGGCCCGCTCGACGAAGAGCGCGACACCGGTGGGAAGGTCGAGCGAGGGCACGTGGTAGGTCGCCTCTCCTGCGACTCCCAACCCTTGACGGCTCGATGCCAGCACCTCGACCTTCGGCGCAGCGTGCAGGATGACGGAGATCGCGTGCGCAGCCGGCTCGATCAAATGCTCGCAGTTGTCGAAGACCAGCAGTAGCTCTTTGCCCTTGAGCGCACGCGCGAGGTTCTCGACCGGATCGCCTTCGGACGGGAGCGTGATGCCGAGTGCCAGCGCGACAGTCGATGGAATGTACTCCCCCCTACTCAGCGGCGCGAGCTCGACAAACCACACGCCGTCGCTGAAGTCGTCAATGAGATCGGCTGCGACTTGTAAGGAGAGGCGCGTCTTGCCGACGCCGCCCGAGCCGACCAGCGTTACCAGGCGATGCTGTTCGATCAGCGCGGTGATCTCGGCGATCTCCGCCTCGCGACCGATAAACGAAGTTACCTGCGCCGGCAGGTTGTTGGAAAGGTGTTCGAGCGAACGGAGCGGCGGAAAGTCGGCGATCAGGTCAGGCGTGAGCAGCTGGTAGATGCGTTCGGACTGTGCGAGGTCTTTGAGCCGGTGCTCGCCCAGATCGCGCAGGCTGCACCTCGGGGGCGGCTCAGCTTGGAAGAGTTCCGCGCAGGCCCCCGAGAGCAGCACCTGGCCGCCGTGGCCGACCGCGAGTAAACGCGCGACGCGATTGACGGCCGGCCCGAAGTAGTCGCCGTCGCGTTCGTGGGCGCTGCCCGCGTGTAGGGCCATGCGTACGCGCAATCCCTCAACGGCCGAGAAATCTGCAGCCGCGAGCGCGCGTTGTGCGTCAAGAGCCGCGGCGATTGCCTCCGCGGCCGTCGCGAAGGCCGCGCAAAATGCGTCGCCAATCGTCTTAAAGACGTAAGCGCCTCGTGCTTCCAGCGTTGCGCGCATCAGCGCGTCGTGGTGTGCAAGCGCCGGCTCCATCGCCGCGCTGTCGCGCTCCCAGCGCACGGTGCTGCCTTCGATATCCGAAAACAGAAAGGTTACCGTGCCGGTAGGGCGAGCCAAGCCCGGCGGTCCCGACTCTACGTGCGTCGCCATAGCCGGCGTTTCGTGCTGGGGGCGTTTCCCTCCGCCGAGCGACAACCGAACGGTAACCCTTCACTTGTGGTAGAGCCAACGGGAAGTCGAAATAAGCGGCAGCCGAATCAAACGACTACGCAGTGTTCAGCGACAGCAGTATCGGTTGCGCTTAAACGAGGTTCGCGTGTTCTATGATATTTCTGGCTCGACCGTAGAGATTTTGGCGGTCGTCGCCAAGTCGGCGGCTAAAGCATGGCTCGCCCAATTGGCAAGACCGAAGTGAGGGAAGTTCCCCTCTCCGAAATGACTTATTGCGCTACCTGCGCGAGGCTGGAAAGCAGGAGATCATCGTTACCCGCCCCGGAAAGCCGGCCGGCGTGCTAATCGCTTTCGACACGGCGGACGATTGGTTTGACTATCGGCTCCAGAACGATCAGCGCTTACTCAGAAGGATCGAGAGTGCGCGCGATAGTCTGCGTAAAGACCGTGGGGTAGGGCTCGAGGACGCAAGACTCTAGCCGATTTGGTAGCGCCAACGGGAATCGAAAGCGATACAGCAGCGCAACCTGAGACAACTGAGGACGACGATACTACGCACTTCTAAGGATGATGCCGCTATCCACGTTGCCACCGGTTGTCGTCGGTAGCAACCGGTATGTGGGCCAATTGTGGGCCTTTTTGCTGGCAACAGAGGAGCCGAATCGGTTGCAGGTTTTCTACCCCGAGCTCTTGCGGATTGCAACGAGTAAAGATGCGGCCGACCAAGAATTAGTTAAAGTAGAGGACGAACGTTTTTTGGAACGGCCTTAGGCAAAGGCTCGATTCCTCTGAGTGGTGATGCTCTGTATATTTGCCTCCGGCACAAATCCATTCTTGATCCGTCCAGTCGCCCGATAGTCTCACGCGTCCTTGGCGGTTCGTCGTGCCTTTGGTGATCAGCTTGCCATTAGGCCACTTCTCATGCGTTATCGTGATCTCGATATTCGGAAGCGGCAGACCCCCCTTTCGGGCGGTAATCTCGACCTGCGCATCTGGACGCATTCTGCTCGCGACTGGAACGACTGCGAGAGCACCCGCTCCGTTAGACGCGCCCAGCCGGCCTGCGCATGCGGAGAGGGCCATTAACGAAAGCACGACAACAATCGCTGGACGACTAAGGCTCATAATGACTCCCCTTTTAAGCGCGAAACGAGCTAAGTTCCCCCGTGCCATGCCTCCAAATAGCTCTACGGCCGGTGATCTTCGAGGTTCGTCACAACAGCGCTCGGTCCCGCCGGAGCAGTGCGCTGCTATCCGTCACGC
>Ga0187863_10003457_pt1 | contig 11653 bp, 14 predicted proteins | sample June2016WEW_11_1_FD_132975 | JGI IMG/M metagenome (GOLD analysis project Ga0187863, IMG submission 132975) | Peatland microbial communities from SPRUCE experiment site at the Marcell Experimental Forest, Minnesota, USA - June2016WEW_11_10 | ecosystem: Environmental > Terrestrial > Soil >...
CCTGCAACCTGTACCCTGGTTTAGAGATTCTGCTGTTGCTCGGTCAGCATTCCTGTTCCTGAATCCCCGTTGCACGCGCCGCCGGTGATCGACCAGCTTGTGATGGTCAGCTGGGTGGCCGCGCCGTTGAAGGTGCCTGAGGTGGTCAAGACCGCTCCACTGGCGGTATCCGTGTAGGTCATCGACAGGCTGTTGCCGGTCACCAGTGACGTGGTCAGGCTGGGCTGCTCGACAAAGCATTTGTTGCCCGGGAAGCTGGCCGTTCCGGAAAGCGAGAACTGGCCGTTCAGATCCGGCTGTGTGGTCTGTTCAAGAAGCGCCGACACTGCCAGTTGATCGTTGGAGGCGTCGACAAAGTTTCCCGTGTAGGTGCCGTCGATGTCCGAGTAATTGGTTGCCGTCACAGTGGCTTTCCCCATTGTGCTGCAGTTTCCGCCGGCGAAAGCCCAGGTTGCGCCCCCGATCCCTTTACCGTCCCCCGTGACCTGGCCCTGCAGCGTGAGGGTGGTGCCGTTGAACGGCGTTGAAACCAGCATCATCTGGTTGTCGCCGCTCACCGAGCCGGTCAGAAGGATGTCAGTGGTGGGGGAGACGCACGATACTCCGCTGAGTCGAGCGACAGCGCTGACCGTTTCATACGCGCCCTGCGTGAAACCAAGATTCAGGATGACGCCGTAGTTGCCGGGGGCAAACGACCAGTTGCCGGAGAGCGACGTGCCCACCTGGACAGGGGTGTTCGCCATGCCGCATCCAGCAACGAAAGCGAGACCAAGGCCAGTAAGGACAGACAGGAAAACAGCGGTACCGCGGTTCTGCATGGGGGAGCCTTAACCTCAGACGAGGTATCTAAAAGATAAACAGCAGGCTCCCCCTTTACCAGACCCCGAAAGAGGTATTACTACGGTCATGGAATGCGGAGAAATGTGCTGGAAGCAGGTCTCTACTGCGGCGCTGGCTGCTGCGGATTTTGCTGCTGTTGCTGCTGGCGCATGCGCTGCAGCTCCTGAATGATCTCCTGGGGCGTCCTCGGCTGGTTGGGCTGGCCGTTGGAATCCTGGCCGGGACCACCGGGCGGACGCGGCGGCGGGGTCACCTGTTCGGGCGGGTAATTGTTGACGACCGGCTCATCTTCTTCCTCGGGCTGCGAGGGTGTGCTTGGGCTGGGCGTCAGCGGAGCGTTGTTGCGGGTGGTCAAGACGACTTCGCGCGGTGTTCCCGCGTCCGTCGAGCCCACCATCAGGAAGTTATAACCGGCTCCGTCGAGCAACGACGACAGGATGTCCCGCGGATTGCCGGGCCCGTAGACGCCAAAGACGCGCTGATCTTTGTCCAGCCCGTCGACGGTCATGCCGCTGGTGGATGACAGGTCCTGGAGAATCCGCGACAGGCTCGAATTGTTCGCTTCCACCGACAGCTGTCCGCCGGAAAGGCTGATGCGCGCCGCCTGAGCGGGCTTGTCCAGCAGGGAAGGCGGCAGGGGACGCGCGCTGCTCATCGCACCCGGGGCCGCGGCGCCCGCGGGCGGTACACCCAGTTGCGGTGCTGCGTCTGCCGCTCCCGGTGGAACTGCTGCCGAGGGCTTGGGCGCAATCGAGGATGGCGGCAGGACTCGCGGCGGCGCTACGCCCGGAACGTGGATGCGGCGCCCATCCGGCATGGTTCCCGGAGCCTGCATCACCTGGCCGAGACAAGAACTCGCGAAAGCGGCAAAAGCCGCCCAGGCCAGCCATCGTGAAAGGTGTGTGAAGCGCATCGAAGTCGTGGAATTTTGAGAGAGCCGCGTGTTAGCGAAGCTTCCCCGCTCCTGTGTACTAGACTAGCAGTGATTCGAATTCGCTCACCGCGAATTGAGGGAAGTTTGCCGATGCGCTGCCGTATTTCGATGGATTGGGGCAAAGTCTCGTCGCTGGCCGCGGCTCTGAGTCTGGCGCTTCCGGCTTTTGGCGTCTCCTGCATGACCGAGTCGCAAATGAGCGCCGCGCAACGGACCAACCTGCAGCAGTCGGCTCAGATGATGGGCGACAACGTCAAGGCGGCGAATGCGGCGGCGGTGCGGACGCAGACCATCGCCACGGTGGCGGCCCAGTTCGACGGGATTGCCGATTCCATCCAGACCATCAACTCCTCGATTCAGCACGCTGCCCTGACCGTGGATGCGGTCTACCTTCTTGACGCCTCCGATCTGAAGGCCGCCCAGGAAACGCAGTTCTTCTGCGGCGTCACCGGATCGCCGCTGACCGTGGAAATCACCATCCCAGCCCTGCCCCCCGGCAAATATGCGTTGGCGATTCTGCACGCCACCGGCGTCCAGCAGCCCCAGCAGCTTTCCCTGGTGCTCGAAAACGATCCGGCCGGCGGCCAGGACTGGAAGCTGGCAGGCTTCTTCACCCGCCCCATGATGATGGGCGGCCACGACGGCGTCTGGTTCTGGACCCAGGCCCGCGATTATGCCGCGAAGAAGCAGCTGTGGGACGCATGGTTCTATTACCAGACTGCGGAATACCTGCTCGATCCCGTCGATTTCGTCAGCAGCCCCAACCTGCAGAAGCTGCAGCGGGAAGCCGAACAGGCCCGCCCCGACAACCTGCCGGGCTCGGACCCTTTGCACCTGAGCTCCGGAACGCAGACCTTCGACATCGTGAGCCTGCACACCGGCGAGCTCTCGAACCAGCTCGACCTGGTCGTGACCTACAATGCCTCGCCGAATCAGGATCCCGTCACGGCGCGGGCCCAGGTGACCGCGGTGATGCGAGCGCTGCTCCAGCAGCACCCCGAACTGCTAACCGCGTTTCACGGCTTGTGGGTCTATGCGGCGACGCCTGGCAATCAGAGTCCTTTTGCCCTGGAACTGCCCATGGATCAGATTAAGAATTCGGCTCCCCCTCCCGGACAACATAGTTAACCCTCCATAGCAAGGAAGGCAGGCAGGACAGACCGGCATGGCCAGTCGAACGGAAAAGCCTCTCAGCGAAGTGATCGAGCAACGGCGGGCGACATCCAGTTTTGACGGTGCGCCCATTCCCGATGCCGATCTGAAGAAAATTATCGAAGCCGGGCTGAACATGCCGAGCGGCTACAACCTGCAGCCGTGGCGATTCGTCGTCGTCCGCACCCCGGAAGAGCGCCGCCGCCTGCGCGCCGCCAGCTATAACCAGGCCAAGGTGGAAGAAGCCTCCGCCGTTATCGTCGCCTGCGGCGATAAAGACGGCTGGCGCACCGACATGGAGGAGATGATCCGCATGGGCCGCGAGCGCGGCATGACCGAGAACTACGCTGAAAGCGCTCGCGCCAGCATCCCGGAGTTCCTCGGCAACCATCCTAACCTCACCGCCTGGCTCAATCGTCAGGTCATGCTCGCCTTCTCCGCCATGATGCTGATGGCCGAAGCGCTCGGCTACGACACCGCTCCCATGGAAGGCTATGAGGCCGACAAGGTTTGCCTGTTGCTCAATCTGCCCATCAGCTATGAAGTCGTCGCTCTGCTGGCCATCGGCCACCGCAAAGGTCCTGACAAGTTCAACGGCGACCGCTTCAGCATGGCCCGCACGGTCTTCGACGGCGAATACGGCAAGCCGATCAAGCTGTGAAGACTGGCTACAGGTGACAGGTTGCAGGTGACAGGTGACGGAGGCAGGGCGGAGTAGGTGCGCTGTAACCCGTAACCTGTTCCCTGTAACCTTGCTTCTGTGAAGCGTGAATATCCCGACCGCCCCATTGCGGGTGTGGGCGCGGTCATCGTGCGCGACGGCCCCGGTGGGGAGAAGCAGGTGCTGCTCATCCGCCGCGGCCAGGAACCGCTCAAAGGCGAGTGGTCGCTGCCCGGTGGCGCGGTGGAGTTGGGCGAAACTCTGGAAGAGGCCGTCTGCCGCGAAGTCCTCGAAGAAACCGGGCTAATCGTCGAGACTGTCGATGTGGTCCAGGCCTTCGACCGCATCTCGCGCGACGCCCAGGCCCAGGTCCGCTACCACTACGTGCTCATCGATTTCCTCTGCCGCGTCGTGGGCGGCTCGCTCGCCTGCGCTTCCGACGCCCTTGAAGGCCGCTGGGCCACCGGCGACGACCTGGATGGATTGACGCCGCTCACCGTCGAGGTCATCCGAAAAGCCCTGGGCATGGCATCCTGATTCCGGGGATCGCACACAACATGGCCACTACGACAACGCCGCCCCAAAAGCGAGCCCGCCAACGAACACGACGCGCGTGGCGCTCGATGCGTTGGGTGCTGCTGGGAATTCTTGTGCTGCTGTTAGCGCTGGTGGCCTTCGCGTTCCTGCGCCCGCTCACCGTTCTCATCGCCGCGACGCAAACCCGGCTGCTCATCGACGGCATTCACTCGGACTACACCGACCTACCCCTCGCTGGCGCGCCTCACGTGCGCGTTCACTATTACGCTGGCGGATCCGGGTCGCCCGTCGTGCTTGTGCATGGTCTCGGCGGCCGCGCCGAGGACTGGGCCGCCCTGATGCCGCAGCTCGTCCGCGATCATCACCGCGTCTACGCGCTCGATCTGCCCGGCTACGGCCGCTCCGACTGGCCTGCGAACGCGGCTTACTCCATCCCCGAGCAGACCGCCCTCGTCGAGGCCTTCCTCGACAACCGCAAGCTGGCCCGCACCGACCTCGCCGGCTGGTCGATGGGGGGATGGATCGCGATGCGCCTCGCCCTCGATCAGCCGCAGCGAATCCGGCGGCTCGTCATCTTTGACAGCGCCGGCACACGCTTTCCGCTGACCTGGGATACCTCGATCTTCGAGCCGGATACACCGGCCAAGCTGCGCGACCTCGACGATTTGCTGATGGCAGGGCCCGCGCCCCACGTTCCGGGATTCATCCAGCGCGACGTCTTTCGCTTCGTGGGACGCCACGCCTGGGTCGTCCGCCGCAACATGGACTCCCTGCTCACGGGCGCGGACCTGCTCGACGGCAAGCTCGGCGCGCTGCAGATGCCTATGCTGATCGTCTGGGGCAAGCAAGATCACCTCATCCCGGTCTCCGTCGGCGAGCAGATCCACCACGACGTGCCGCAGTCGGAGTTTGTGGTCGTGGACGGCTGCGGCCATCTCGCTCCCGGCCAGTGCGCCGCGCAGATCGGTCCGGTGTTCAAGGGATTTCTTGACGAACCCTCGCCCATCGCCGGTCAGGAAGCGGAAATCCTGAAGAAGCCTTAGCGCGTCAGCGCGGACTGCCGCATTTCCTGCTGCAGCGAGTCACAGAAATCCCGATACCGCCGCACAAAGCGGAAATCCGCGAACAGCGTCGCGGCAGCAATCAGCAGGCAGCCCAGCAGAAACAGGCGGCTGCGCCGATCCGGATACCGCCCCATCTGGCGAAGGCAGATCGAGATCAGAAATGCCGCCAGCGTGGCCAGCACCGTCAGCGGCGCAAGCGAATTGCACTGAATCGCAGCCGAGCGCAGCATCATCCACGCCGAAGCCCCCGCCGTGATCAGCGCAATCACGGCGGTGATGAGCAGGCGCGACCGCTTCGGCGGAGGTGCTGGCTTTTTCTGTTCCTTGTTCCCTGTACTTTGCACTCTGTTCGCGAACTATGAAGCCAGTTCGACTTTCTCCAGCTTGATGCGGTCGCGGCGAACATGGGCGAGGTCGTACTGCGCCTGCTGCACAAGCCAGCTCTCGGCACTGCCGCCAAACACTCTCTCAAGACGCACAGCCATTTCCGGCGAAATGCCGCGCTTTCCATTGACCAATTCGGAAAGCGTGTTGCGCGTGACTCCAACCGCGGCCGCGGCGCCAGTAATGCTCAAACGCAAGGGCTCGATGCATTCCTCGAGAACAACTGTGCCGGGGTGCGGGGGTTTTTTCATCGGCATGGGGCAGTCTCCCTATTAGTGATAGTCGACGAGATCGCATAGCCGCCCTTGCCCGCCATCTCCGCCGCATGATTGGCAGTGCTGGCGCCTGGTGCAGGCGCAGGAAAAAGCCAGATGCCGCCGTCGGTCAGCACCCCATCAACGTCAAAAATGATCAGCTTGATCCAGCGCGCGCGATCCTCAGCGCTCAGAGAAGAAGACGAACCCATATACCGGCATTGTAACGAGTACCGCAGGTTGTTCCGGCTGGTAACCCCCAGCTCGAACAAGAACCGGCTCCCACCCGTATCGCCCTGTAAAATGAACAAATGCGTAGTTTCCCTGAGCCGGGAGCCTCCCAGGCATGATGCGTATCTGGCGCTTGCTGTACTACGCGCGCCGTTACTGGCTCCAGGCTCTCGCCGCCGTCGTCCTCGCCGCCGGCGTCGGCCTGCTCGACGCCTTCCGCGTCCTTCTCATCGGCCCCATTTTCGACAACGTCCTGCACCCCGGCGCCGCAGTCGGGAGCGCCAAACAAAGCCCGCTGCTCGGCGAAATCGGCGCGCGCTGGCACATCAACATCACCCTCCAGAACCTTGTCCCACCGCGCCTCCACAACGATTGGGCCGTGATCGCCTTCGCTTTCGTCGCCTCCACGCTGCTCAAGGGCATTTGCGATTACACCGGCACGTATCTGGCCAATTACGCCGGTTTCGGCATGATCACCGACATGCGCGACGACCTCTACGAGGCGATCCTGCGCCGCTCCGTCTCCTTCTTCCAGAAGCACACCACCGGCACGCTGCTCTCCGCCCTCATCAACGACATCGAGCGCGTCCAGTACGTGACCTCGTCGATCCTCTCCGACTTCCTGCAGCAGGCCTTCACCCTCGCCTTCATGGTTATCATCGTGATCGCGCTCGGCGGCCGCCTTGCCTGGATTCTTCCGGTCTTCGGCCTCATCGCTGTAGGCTCCATCTTCCGCATCGGCCGCGATGTGCGCCGCACCACCCGCCGCGGACAGGACAAGCTCGCCGACATTCAGAACATCCTGCACGAGACCATCACCGGCAATCGCATCGTCAAAGCTTTCAACATGGAGTTCTGGGAGCTGCTCCGCTTCCGCCAAGCCGCGCACAAGCTCTTCCGCGCCAATCTCCGCTCGGTGCGCGCCCAGGCTATCACCTCGCCCCTCATGGACTTCATCGGTGCCGTCGCCATTGCCGTGCTCCTATGGGTCGGCCGCAACGAAATCGGCCACGGCGCCATGAAAGAGGGCGTCTTCTTCGCCTTCATCGTCGCGCTCTTCAAGATGTACGATCCGGTCCGCCGCTTCGGCATCTACTACAACAATTTCCAGCAGGCTGCCGGCGCCTCCGCCGCCATCTTCGACTTCATGGACGACCAGGATGACGTCGTCGAAGCCAAACATCCGCAGCCGCTGAAGGGCTTCAAAGATTCGATCGCGCTCGAAAACGTGAGCTTCTGTTACGAGGAGCACGAGCGCGAAGGCCCGCCTATCGTCCTGCATGACATCGACCTCACCATTCACCGCGGTGAAGTGGTGGCGCTGGTCGGTCCCAGCGGGGCAGGGAAGTCGACGCTGGTGAATCTGATTCCCCGTTTCTTCGACGTGACCGGCGGCCGCATCCTGATTGACGGCATCGACGTGCGTCAGGTCAGCCTTGCCTCGCTGCGCGCCCAGATCGGCAAAGTCACACAGGAGACGATCCTCTTCAACGACACGGTGCGCAACAACATCGCCTACGGCCAGCCCGATGTCCCGGTCAGCCGTGTGGTCGAGGCCGCGAAGGCCGCTCTGGCTCACGACTTCATCGAACGCATGCCCGATGGCTACGACACCGTCATCGGCGAGAAGGGCTTCCGCCTTTCCGGCGGCGAGCGGCAGCGGCTGGCCATCGCGCGCGCCATCCTTAAGAATGCTCCGGTGCTCATCCTCGACGAAGCCACCTCCGCTCTTGACTCGGAAAGCGAGTCTCTGGTCCAGGCCGCTCTGGCCAACCTGATGACGGGCCGCACGGTCATCGTGATTGCCCATCGTCTATCGACCGTCCGCCGCGCGACCCGCATCGTGGTGCTCGAAAACGGTAGGATTACCGACATCGGCTCGCACGAGGAGCTGCTGCAGACTTCGGCTACCTATCAGAAGCTCTATCGGCTGCAGTTTATGGATATTGGCGAAAACAACGGGCACGGAACTCCGATCGGCAAGGAGCCGGAAGTTCCGGGTCCCGAGACGACCGAGCCCGTGCTGCTGGGGAAGACCAATCGATGAGTGAAGCGAAGCAGCCGGTGTTCTCGATGACCGGATTTGCCCGGGTTGCGGGCCGAGTTTCTGAAACCCTGGGATTTTCTCTCAGCCTGAAGAGCGTGAACCATCGCTTCCTCGATCTGCACATGCGCCTGCCCCAGGGATCGGAAGGAATCGAAATCGAGCTGCGCCGCCTGCTGAAAGAGAAACTGCATCGGGGTCACGTTGAAGTCACGCTGAATCTCGAACGCAGCCAGAAAGCCGAGGCTGGCTACGATCACGCGCTGGTGGCGGCCTATGTGGAAGCCTTTCGCGCCGCCTCCGCCGAGCATGGCCTCACGGCCGACCCCGATCTGAATGCGGTCTTTCGTCTGCCCGGCGTCCTCATGGCGGAGTCGCGCAACAGCGAAGAGGAACTGAAGGGACTGGAAGAAGCGGTTCTCCGCGAGACCAATGCGCTGGTCGCGGCGCTCGAAACCATGCGCGCCCAGGAAGGTTCGGGGCTCGCCAACGAACTCCGCGCCGGCATGGGGCGCCTCCGCAGCCTGGTCGACGAAGCGGCCCTGCTCCGTGAAAAAGTACAGCAGGCGTATTTCGATCGCCTCAGCCAGCGCATGAAGAGCATGCTCGAAGGCGGATTCGATCAGGAGCGCATTTTGCAGGAGGCCGCGCTCATCGCCGAGCGTAGCGACGTGGAGGAAGAAGTCACGCGTCTGCGCACCCACATCGACCACTTCACCGGGCTGCTCGATCAGGGTGGGGAAGTGGGCAAGAAGCTCGATTTCCTGCTCCAGGAGATGAATCGCGAGGCCAACACCCTGCTTTCGAAGACCAGCGGCGTGGCCGGCAATGGCACGCGCATTACCGAAGCGGGGCTGGGCATGAAGTCTGAGATTGAAAAAGCGCGGGAACAGGTGCAGAACTTAGAGTAGGGCCTGCAGTCGAAACGTTGCGCAGAGGAACAGGGAGCTTGGCGGGGATTCTCTTCATCATTTCGGCGCCGTCGGGGTCGGGCAAATCGACCCTCGTCAATCAGCTGCGTTCCCTCGTCTCCGGGCTGGAATTTTCCGTCTCCTGGACCACGCGCGGGCCGCGCGGCTCCGAGCAGGATTCGCGCGAATACCACTTCACCACCCGCGAGCATTTCGAGGAGATGATCCGTAACGGCGAGTTTCTCGAATACGCCGACGTCTTCGGCAACTATTACGGCACCGCGCGCTGCAACCTGCGCGAGGCCTTCTCGCAGGGCAGGGATTTGCTGCTGGATATCGATGTGCAGGGAGCGTCGCAGGTGCGGGCGAAGATGCCGGATTCGGTTTCGATTTTTCTCATGCCGCCGTCGCCCGAGGTCCTCGCCACCCGGCTGAGGAACCGCAGTCGCGCGGAGGGCGCCGTCCAGGAAGAGATCATCGAGCGCCGCCTGGCCAAGGCTCGACAGGAGATTGAGAATTACAGGGAATATGGCTATATTCTCGTCAACGACGTCCTGGACCGCGCAGTCGAAGAGATGGCCGCCATCGTGGCCGCCGAGCGCATTTGGCATGGCAGTGATCCCGGTGCCGGCGGCGCGGACCGCGAGCGGGTGCTGAGGATCGCGGAAAGTTGCCGGCAGGCCAATTCCGAGGAGCGTATCAGGCCCGTGCTGCAGGCCTTCGGCGTGCCCGTGCCGAGCCTGAAGGAATGAGAGCGGGAAAGATTTTGGAGGAGCAGGGATGAGTATCGAGAAAGAATACGACAGCAACTTTCGTTATGTTCTGGTGGCTGCCCGCCGCGCGCGCCAGCTGCAGAATGGCGCCGAGCCGATGGTTCCGAGCCGTTCGCGCAAAGCCTGCCGTGTAGCGCAGGAAGAGATTGCCGCGGGCAAGGTCGCGTACGTCAAAACTGAGGACGTTCCCGTCGTAAAGCCCGAGGTTGACGCGCCGGAAATTCCGAAGTTCGCGCCGTAGAACGCGGCACACCCCTTTTTCCAGAAGATGGCTCGCTCGGCTGAAGCGTAAAATCGTCTCCATGAAGGTCACGGTCGGCGTTTCCGGCGGCATCGCGGCGTACAAATCGGCGGAACTGGTCCGCGACCTGCAAAAGCAGGCGCTCGACGTTCACGTCGTCATGACCCAGGCGGCCCAGCACTTCATCCAGCCCCTCACCTTCGCCGCTCTCACCGGACACAAAGTCATCACCGGGCTCTGGGCGCCGGAAGGCTTCGATGCGGGCGATGCGGCTTCCGCCATTGAGCACATCGATGCTGCGCAGACTACTGACGCCCTCATCGTCGCTCCGGCCACCGCCGACATCATCGCCAAATTTGCCCACGGCATCGCCGACGATTTCCTAACCACCATGTATCTGGCAACCGCCGCCCCCGTCATCGTGGCTCCGGCCATGAACGTGAACATGTGGCAGCATCCCGCGACTCAGGCGAATCTCGAAATTCTGGCGAGCCGCAACGTCCGCATCGTTCAGCCTGAGAGCGGCTACCTCGCCTGTGGCATGGTCGGCGCAGGCCGCCTCGCCGAGAACGAGGCCATTGTGCAGGCGGTGCTGCGCGTGCTCCACCACCGCAACGACCTGGCCGGCGAGACCGTGCTCATCACCGCCGGCGGAACCCGCGAGGCGCTCGATCCGGTGCGCTTTCTCGGCAATCGCTCGAGCGGCAAGACGGGCTACGCCCTGGCTGAAGCCGCCCAGCGCCGCGGCGCGCGCGTGATTCTCGTCTCGGCTCCGACCGCGCTCCGTCCCCCTGCCGATGTCGAGGTGATTCCCGTGATCACCACCGCTGAGATGCGCAGCGCGGTGCTCGAACGGCTCGATCAGTCAACCATCGTGATCAAGGCCGCAGCCGTCGCCGATTACCGGCCACGCGTGCAGGCGGGGCAGAAGCTGCGGCGCAGCGGTCCGCTGACACTGGAACTCGAACCGACGGAAGATATCCTGGCCGCGGTCGTCGAACATCGTCGCGCCGGGATGCTCATCATCGGCTTTGCCGCCGAGACGGAAGACGTGCTCGCGCATGGACGCGACAAGCTGCTGCGCAAGGGCGCCGACGCGATTGTGCTGAACGATGTCTCGCGCGAGGGCGTGGGCTTCGACTCGGATCGCAATGCCGTCACGTTCCTCACTCGCGATCGCGCCATGGAACTGCCCGAGATGACCAAGCGTGACCTCGCCGACCGCATCCTCGATGAGATTCTCGCCCTGCGCCGCCCCAGCCAGATGATGGCGGAGTCCGATTCCGATCTCTCTATGGCTCCGGGAGACTGAGCTTGGCGACCAGGCTCTCTCCTGAAACCGAATCAGCTGTCCGCGCGCGTATTGGATACTTCCGCGACCTCGGCGTCTTCGACTTCTACCGCCGCGGCATCGGGTCCGGCGAAAATGACACAGTCTCTGTTACAGAAGAATATTCCGCGGCCGCCCCGTCCGCTCTGGAGACGCCCCTGAAGCCCACGCCCACGCCCACGCCCGCGCCTGAACTGCTCGAACCGAGAAGTCCCATTGCTCCCAACGATCGGGCCGCCGCCCTGCAGGCCATCCGCAATGACATCGGCGACTGCACTCGCTGCGCGCTTCACAAAG
>Ga0187863_10003462_pt1 | contig 11651 bp, 9 predicted proteins | sample June2016WEW_11_1_FD_132975 | JGI IMG/M metagenome (GOLD analysis project Ga0187863, IMG submission 132975) | Peatland microbial communities from SPRUCE experiment site at the Marcell Experimental Forest, Minnesota, USA - June2016WEW_11_10 | ecosystem: Environmental > Terrestrial > Soil >...
GTCGAGGTCGCGGTCGCCTTCACAGCAGCAGTGTGCGCGCGATCACCGAGCGCTGAATCTCACTCGTGCCCTCGTAGATTGTGGTCACGCGCGCGTCGCGCAGGTGCCGCTCGGCCGCGAACTCGCGCATGTAGCCGTAGCCGCCGTGAATCTGGACCGCTTCGTTGCAGACACGGATGGCGGCCTCACTCGCAAAGAGCTTCGCCATCGACGCCTCGCGCGTGTACGGCTGCCCTGCGCGTTTCAGGAACGCGGCGCGCGCCATCAGGAGACGCGCGGCGTCGATCTGCGTGCGCATGTCGGAAATTTTGCCCCCGATCGCCTGGTGTTCGCCGATGGGCACCCCAAAGGCGCTCCGCGTTTTTGCCCACGCGATGCTCTCGTCGAGCGCTGCGCCGGCGATTCCGAGCGCCTGGGCCGCGATGCCAATCCGGCCGCCGTCAAGGGCCGCCATCGCGATCCTGAATCCGCCGTTCAGGTCGCCGAGCAGAGCGTCGCCGGACACGCGGCAGGCGTCGAACTGAAGGGCAACCGTATTCGATGCGCGGATGCCCATCTTGTCCTCCGCCCGGCCCACCTTGAGGCCTGGCGTCGATCCCTCCACGAGAAAGCACGACAAGCCTTTCGCGCCGGCCGCCGTCGGCGCAGTGCGTGCCCAGACGAGCAGGACGCCGGCATGACCCCCGCCGGTGATCCACTGTTTGGCTCCGTCGAGGATCCAATCGCCGCCGTCGCGCGTCGCCATGGTTCGCAGCCCGGCCGGGTCGCTGCCGGCGTCTGGCTCGCTCAGCGCAAAGCTGCCGAGCACATGCTCGCCGCTCGCGAGCTTCCGCAGGTGCCGGCTTTTTTGTCCGTCGGTTCCGAAGCGAGCGATCGTCTCGCCCACCATGTTGGTTACGCTCATCATCACCGCGCAGGACGCGCACGCGCGCGCGATTTGCTCGACCGCGAGGGCGAACGCCACCGCGCCCGCGTCGGCCCCGCCGTACTCGTGCGGGACGTTGATGCTCATCAGCCCGATCTCCGAGAGTCCGCGCAAGACGTCGCTCGGGAAGCGCTCGGTCGCATCCAGATCGCTTGCCTGGGGCGCTATCACGCGGTTCGCGAATTCGTGCGCGGTCTGTTGCACGAGCGCTTCGATCTCGCTCGGCTCCATGTCCATGAACGACCTCCGACGCGTCTTTCGAGACGCTGCTTCAGGTGGAGAAACTCCAATCAGAGGGTGAAGCAAACTTGCGCCGGCCAGCCGCCGTTGTGAGGGGAGCCGTTTCAGCCAGCGGAAACTCGAGTCAGAGGCTGACGCTGACTTTCGCCGGCCAGCCGCCGGGTGAAGGAAGCCCTTTCATCTTCTCGAGCACGCGCACCACGCAGTCGGCTTCTTCGTCACCATCCTTTCCGCTCCCCGCAACGCCCGCTGCGAGGACCTTACCGCCGGGTCCGACGTACAGGGTGGCGCGCAAGGCACCGCCTTCCGTCGTCTTGCATCGACGGATCGCGTCCGCATGCCGGGCGATTGCGGCATCCACTTTGTCGGCATTCCAGTCGGTCGGCGGCCGCGTCGATTGGAGCGGCAGCTCCATGCCGTAATGCACCTCGGCCTCGCCGCCGTCGGGTTTTGGAAACCGTCCCCCCATCACCGCATCGATCAAGCACTTCTCGGTCGCACGATCCCCGAGATCGCTTTCCTCGAGATACGCCCATTTCGGGCCGCCCGCCTCGCTAATGCGGACGAATATTTTCACGCTGCCCGAAATCATTTCCACTCGATCGAGCGCGGCCTTCTGGCATTCGGTGAACGGGTCGGCGAGAGCATGGAACGCGCGCTTGACCGCGCCCGGGTCGATGCTTCCGAGTTCGCTCTTCATTTGCAGCGCTGGTTTTGGCGCGGAGGCCGTTTCGTGCGTCGGTGCCGGTTCATTCGCCGGCGGTTTCCCGCCGCACGCAACGAGCACGGTGAGCGTTGCCGCGGGCCATAAGGGCATGGGCTTGTGCATGAGCCCCACACTAGTGGGCCACCGGCGGCTTTTCACGAGCTGAACGTGATCGGGCTTGCCCCGCAAACCGCGGGTTCCTGCTGGGGAGTTCGAGGGGAGCGGCATTTCGCTCCCCTCGACGCGTCGCGGGTGCCGGTACGGCGAGAGTGGAGCCGAGCGAGCGAAGCGCGCAAGGTGAACGGACTTGGCCAAACGAACCGCGCGTTCCTGCTGGGGAGCTCGAGGGGAGCGGCATTTCGCTCCCCTCGACGTGTTGCGGGTGCCGGTACGGCGAGAGTGGAGCCGATGGAGCCGAGCGAGCGAAGCGCGCAAGGTGAACGGACTGGCCAACGAGCCGCGCGTTCCTGCTGGGGAGCTCGAGGGGAGCGGCATTTCGCTCCCCTCGACGTGTCGCGGGTGCCGGTACGGCGAGAGTGGAGCCGAGCGAGCGAAGCGAGTCGAGGCGGAGCGAAGCGCTCAGGGTGATCGTGGTTTCGTTAACGTAACAAACCCGAACTAATCACGATGCGTTGGATTTCGCTCGTGCCCTCGTAAATCTCCGTGATGCGCGCGTCGCGGTAATGCCGCTCCAGGGGAAACTCGGTCGAGTAGCCGTAGCCTCCGTGAATCTGAATGGCCTTGTGCGTGACCCGGGTCGCCATCTCACTCGCGTAGAGCTTCGCGATCGAGCTTTCCATCGTATGGCGGACGCCACGGTCCTTCATCCAAGCCGCCCGCCAAGCGAGCAGACGCGCGGCCTCGATCTGGGTCGCCATGTCGGAGATCATGAACTGGATCGCTTGGTGCTGCGCGATTGGTACACCGAAGCTCTTGCGCTCCTTGGCGTACGCCACGCTGCGTTCGAACGCCGCGCGTGCGATCCCGATGGCCTGACAGGCGATCCCGATCCGCCCTCCGTCGAGGGTGGCCATCGCGACCTTGAACCCCTCGTGCACGGGGCCGACGACGTTGATGTCGGGCACGGCACAGTTGTCGAAGAACACCGTGCACGACTGGGCCGCGTGGATGCCGAGCTTGTGGTCCGGCGCATTCTGCGTGTATCCGGGGGTGCCCCGCTCGACGAGAAACGCCGTGTGATGGGCCCGCGCTCCTCGCTCCGAAATGGCGAAAACGAGAATCCAGTCGGCGTGGGGCCCGTTGGTGATCCAATTCTTCGCGCCGTTGAGGACCCAGCCGCCGCTCGTCTTCTCGGCTGTCGTGACCATGGTCTGCGCGTCCGATCCGCTCATCGGCTCGGTCAGACCGAAACAGCCGATCTGAGTTCCTCGGGCGACGGGAGCGAGCACACGCGCCTTTTGCTCGTCCGTGCCGAACTTGTAGATCGGGTCGCAGAAGAGCGAGTTGTTGACGCTCATGATGACGCCGCAGCTCGCACACGCGGCGCTCACCTCCTCCATCGCCAGCGCGTAGCTGAGCGCGCCCATTCCTGCGCCGCCGTGCTCGACGGGGATGGCTACGCCCATCAGGCCGAGTTTGCCCATCTGTTCGATGATTTCGGCTGGCCACCGGCTCGTCTTGTCGAGCTCGGCCGCCTTGGGAGCGATCTCGCGTGAAGCGAAGTCGCGAGTGGCCTCGCGGATGAGAACCTGATCCTCGGTGAGCGAGAACTCCATGGCTGTACCGCCCCATGGTAGCCTTATCCGCGAATTCATGCGCAAATCGGCCTTTATGACGGCGCCGGATGCCGTTGCGAAAGGACGATGATGAGCGTGACGGCGCGTCTTCTGATCTCGGGCGCATGGGCGATCGCGCTCTTCGCGTCGACACCCGCCGGCGCCCAGGCGGGCGGCTTCGCGCTCGATCGCTTCAACCCCTCCGAGCGCGGCAGCGATTGGTTCGAGCTCGACTCGCTCGACCTGCGGGACAACGTCCGCGAAGCCGTGGGCGTCGTCGGCGATTTCGCGTACCTGCCGCTGGTCATCTACAATTCCGATGGGTCGATACGAGACAAACTCGTCCAGGAGCAGGTTTTCCTGCACGTGGGCGTGAGCATGGTGTTTCTCGACCGACTCCGTCTGGCCCTCAATTTTCCTGTTGCTCTGTACGCGACCGGTCAGTCGGGCACGCTGGACGGCGTCGCGTACACCGCGCCCGGCCCGTTCAGCGTCGGCGATCTGCGCATCGGTGCCGACCTGCGGCTCGCCGGGGCGTACGGCGACCCGTTTCGACTCGCGGTCGGCGTTCAGGTCTTTGCGCCCATCGGATCTCGGAGCGATTACGCAAGCGACAGCACCACCCGTGTGCAGCCACGGCTGATGGCGGCCGGCGACGTGGGCATTTTTGCCTACGCGGTTCAGGCTGGCTTTCTCTACAGCTCGCTCACCGATTCCTTCGGGGGTTCGGCGCTTGGCAGCCAACTCAATTTCGGCGCTTCGATGGGCTTGTTTGCGTTCCATCACGCCTTGCTCATCGGCCCCGAGGTGTATGGGGGCACGACCGTTTCCGAGAGCGATCTGATCTTCAAGACGGCCACGACGCCCCTCGAGGGCATTCTTGGAGCGCACGTGCGAGTCGCTCCCGGCTTTCACTTCGGGCTTGGCGGGGGCGCAGGACTGACCCGGGGATTTGGTGCGCCCGCCGCACGGGCGCTTGCGCTCATCGAGTGGGCTCCGGACGTGGAGAAACCCCCGCCGGATCGCGACGGCGACGGCATCCCCGACGCGGAAGACGCGTGCCCGGACGTCAAAGGGGTCAGGACCGACGACCCCAAGACCAACGGCTGCCCGCCGGATCGCGACGGCGACGGCATCCCGGACGCGGAAGACGCGTGCCCGGACGTCAAAGGGGTCAAGACCGACGACCCCAAGACCAACGGCTGCCCGCCGGATCGCGACGGCGACGGCATCCCGGACGCCGAAGACGCGTGCCCGGACGTCAAAGGGGTCAAGACCAACGACCCCAAGACCAACGGGTGCCCGCCGGATCGCGATGGCGACGGCATCCCGGACGCGGAAGACGCGTGCCCGGACGTCAAAGGGGTCAAGACCGACGACCCCAAGACCAACGGCTGCCCGCCGGATCCCGACCGCGACAAGGACGGCATTCTCAACGCCGAGGATGCGTGTCCCGACGAGCCCGGGCCGAAAAACGTGGACCCGACGAAGAACGGCTGCCCGCAGGCCGTCGTCAAAAACGATCGGATCGTGATCCTGGACCAAGTGCAGTTCAGGACCGACAGCGCCGAGATCTTGCCCGAGAGCAACTCGATCCTCGGGTCGGTGCTCAAAATCCTAAATGAGCACACAGATATCTTGAGGGTGAGCATCGAAGGGCACACCGACAATCGGGGCACGGCCGCTTACAACATGGGACTGAGCGCCCGGCGTGCCGCGAGCGTCGTCGAGTGGCTCGTGCAACACGGGGTGGACGCCAGCCGTCTGACGAGTATCGGTTACGGCTTGACGCGCCCGCTCGACAGCAACGAAACGGACATGGGACGGCGAAACAACAGGCGCGTCGAATTTCATATCGTGCACCCGAACTGATTCGGATCCGCCATGCCGATTCCCGCCGACAACCCGCGCCTGTTCGACTTTCGAATGACCCGTCCGCCGTACGAATCGCCGCAGAGCGAGGTGCTCGACTGGATCGGCCGTCTTCACGCCACGGCCGAGCGAACGCGATCGCCCGATCCCTCTGCCTTCGACGCCGACGCCTTCCTCGTCCGGCTGCGCAAGCTCCTGTACCGGTACGGCTGCTCACCGGACAAGATCGCCACTCGCGGTTACGAGATCACCGACGGCAGCCATACCCGATGGGAGGACATGCCCGTTTATGACGTCGTGCGGCATCCCGAGGGTGCGGGAACGCGCGTCCGAACCGAGCTCTACGCAACCATGGCCGCGGCGGCAGTCGACCGCCTTTACTCCCAGGACGATTCGCCTCCGGGCGATCTGGTCCACGTCACGTGCACCGGATACGCGTCGCCGAGCGCCGCCCAGCGACTCGTGGCGAAGCGCGGATGGGCCGCGCAAACGCGCGTCACGCACGCGTATCACATGGGCTGCTACGCGTCGCTTCCGGCGATTCGAATCGCCTCGGGCTTTCTCGCGAGCGCATCGGCGCCCCGCGCGCCGGCGCGCGTGGACATCGTCCACAACGAGATCTGCACCCTTCACTTGCGTCCGGCCGATCACTCGCCCGAGCAGTTGGTGGTTCAGAGTCTGTTCGCCGATGGGCACATCCGGTACTCGGTCGCAGGCCACGACGGCACGCCCCGCGACGGCGAGTCGGCTTCGCTCGAAGTGCTTTCGCTGCACGAGGTGATTCTCCCCGATTCGGCCGGGGGGATCGTTTGGATGGCGTCGGACCATGGCATGTTCATGTCGCTCTCGCGCGACGTTCCGGCGCGCATCGCTGCAGCGGCGCAAGACTTCGTGAGGGTCCTATTTGCGGCCGTCGGTCTCGACTTCGATCGCGAACGGACTCGGGCGGTATTTGCCATTCATCCGGGCGGGCCGAAAGTCATCGATGTCATGCAGGCCGCGCTCGAACTGTCCGCGGCCCAGGTCTCCGTGAGCCGAGACGTCCTCTTGCGTCATGGAAACATGTCGTCGGCCACCCTGCCGCACATCTGGATGAGGATTGTGCAAGCGAGCGAGGTCCCTGTCGGTACGCCCATCGTCAGCCTCGCATTCGGCCCGGGACTCACCGTGTCGGGCGCCCTCATGGTGAAACGGTGATCGGGCAATGGGCGCTGCTCGCGCCGCTCTCGGCTCAGGCGACCGCCATGGCGTTCGACGAGTTCCATTTCCACCGCCAGAGGGGCCTCGGCTCCTGGGAGCGTATCGGGCATCCGTTCGATACGCTGACGATGCTGGCGTGCATCGCATGGGCTCTGTTCACCCGCCCCGACGTCCGCGGTGTCGCGTGTTACGTCGCATTCGCCCTGGCCTCGAGTCTTGCCATCACGAAGGACGAGTGGGTGCATGCTCGCCACTGCAGCCCGGCCGAGCACTGGCTGCATTCCGTCCTTTTTCTGCTTCACCCGATCGCGCTGGGGAGTGTCGGCGTGCTCTGGGTCGCACGTCATGCGGCAGTGGGCGATTTACCCGACTGGTGGGCGAGAGCGGCGCCGGTCGCACGGTGGCTGCCCGTGGCATTCGCGCTGACCGGTGCGTTCTGGATCTATCAAGTCACGTATTGGATGGTTCGATGGCCCCGCTTCCCCCCCACTCGGTAAATAATGCGATCTACTCCGCGCTCGGCGAGCGTTGGTACGACGCGTACGACGATCCGGTTGCGCTTCTTCGGGCCGAGTCCACGTTTCGGACTCCCTGGATCGCGACGTCCATCGATCGTGCCTTTCGCGGCCGGGCGGTTCGAGTCCTCGACGTGGGCTGCGGCGCGGGATTTCTCGCGAACGCTCTCGTGAAGCATGGCCACGACGTGACGGGGATCGACGCGTCCGAAGAAAGTCTCGCGGTTGCCGCCCGCCACGACGAGACGCGTTCGGTTCGGTACGCCATGGGCGACGCGGCACGCCTGCCTTTTCCCGACGCGAGCTTCGACGTCGTGTGCGCCATGGACTTTCTCGAGCACGTCGAGGACCCGGCTGCGGTTGTTGCCGAGGCCGCCCGAGTGCTCGGGGCAGGCGGACTGTTTTTTTTTCATACGTTCAATCGAAATTGGCTCGCCTGGCTGGTGGTGATCAAAGGCGTCGAATGGTTCGTCAAAAATACGCCGCCCGATCTCCACGTATTGCGGCTGTTCCTGAAGCCCGAAGAAGTTCGCGCCATGTGTGATGCGCATGACTTGATCGTGAGCGAGTTGCACGGGTTCGAGCCCGTCATCGCGTCCACCGCATTTTGGCGTCTCCTGGCGACCGGCACCGTGCCCGGGGACTTCGCATTTCGGTTCACCGGCTCCACGCGCATCGCTTACACGGGGTTGGCCGCAAAGCTCGACGCACGGCGAAACGACGGGTGAGTCTTGAGGCCGTCTTGATGCGGATCTCGGAGACGTTGCTTGCGTGCGCCGTTCTGGTCACGATGCCGTCGGTGGGCGGGGCGACCGGATGTGCGCGGCATCGGGAACGCGCGCAAGCCATGGCTCGGTCGATCGCGGGCGGCTCCGGGCAGGGCCCGGATCGATCGACCTTCGCCAGCGAGGCCGAGACGCTCGCAAACGATGCGGGGCGGCAGCATCCGCCTCGAGCCGGGCGTCGACTGCGTCTCGTCAACCGCGTCGCGTACATCCCGCCGCAATGCTTTACGAGAACGCATGTGGCTGGCGACGACCTTGCGAAAAACCCCTGCTACGCGTGCCACACCCATTCCGAACCGCCGAACTATGCGAACGACGACGCTCTTCAGCTGAAGCTCTCGATGCCGGTTGTGGCCAGGAGGAATCCCTGGAGCAATCTGTTCGATCCGCCGATCGCGCATGCTCGGCACTGGAGCGACGGCGAGATCCTTGCGTACGTGCGCCAAGGCAACTACTTCGACGACCGCGGAAACATCGCGCTCGCACAGACGCTTGGCGCTCCGCCCGCCGCGTGGGACGATAACGGCAACGGCAAGTGGGACGGCTACACGCCGGACGTTTGGTTTCGGTTCGACGACCATGGCTTCGACTGCCGGCCCGATGGGTCGCTCTCCGGTTGGCGCGCGTTTGCGTACTATCCGTTCCCCGGAACGTTCTTTCCGACCAACGGTTCGGCCGATGACGTCGCCATCCGGCTCGATCCCGCCCTTCGCAAAAACAAGGACGGACGCTTCGATCGCGCGATCTACGAGCTGAACCTGGCCATCGTCGAAGCGCTCGTGCGGCGGACCGACATCGCCATCGATCCGGTCGACGAGACCACCCTCGGCGTCGACATCGACTTGAACGGCCGTCTCGGCTGGGCGACGCGTGTCGCGTTCGACGCCGCGACCGACGGAAGCGGCCGAACCCGTATGCACTACGTGGGCCTCGCCCACGAGGCCGAAGTGTCGTCGGATTTTCCGATCGCTCCCGGTCTGTTTCCCCTAGGGACCGAGTTTTTTCACACCGTCCGGTACCTCGACGTCGGCCCCGACGGCGTCGTCACGATGGCGGCGCGGATGAAGGAAGTGCGGTACGCGAAAAAGGTCCGCTGGGCCAGCTACGAGATCGCGCGCGCCCACGCCGCTCGCGAGGCGCAGGAGCAAGAAGAGTCGTCCGACGGAACTCACGACATCCAGTGGGCCAACGAGCTCGGCGTCTTCACGCGAACCTGGGTGCTTCAGGGATTCATCGAAACCCGCGACGGTTCGCTGCGTCCGCAGACCTTCGAGGAGACGGCGTTCTGCGCGGGCTGCCATTCGGGCATCGGGGCGACCACCGACGGGATGTTCGCGCTCGCGCGGAAGATCGACGATGCGCGCCATGCCCGTGGCTGGTTTCACTGGTCGCAGCACGATCTGCGGGGCATCGTCGAACCGAGGCGCGCGGACGGCGAATACGAATACACGTTCTATTTGCGGCAGGCGGGCGGGGGCGACGAGCTACGCGAAAACGCCGAGGTCACTCGGCGCTTCTTCGATGATCACGGCGCGTTGCGGCCGGCCGAGATCTCACGCTTGCACCGCGATGTCGCCGCCCTGCTCCTGCCGAGCCCGGAGCGTGCGCTCGACCTCGACCGCGCCTACCGGGCGATCGTCGAGGCGCAGGGCTTCGAGAAGGGACGCGATGCCGTCCTTGCGCCTGCGCGAAATGTCGATGTGGACGTCCCCCTTGGTCAATCGACCGGGGTGAGGCAGGCGATCGTGATGGAGCGTCTCGCTCCGCAATCCGATCTTACCGAAACTGTAACGGAATCGTTGCCGGATGGAGGAGCCGAGCTGCGTAGATAGCGAAATCGGAGGAACGCGATGCGATCCCTAGTTCGTGGCGCTGTTATTCTACTTCTGCCGGTTGTCGGGTCTCTTTCGACGTTCACGGGCTGCAGCTCGAGCTCGTCGTCGCCCCCGAGCGACGCAGGCGAGCCGGATGGAACGACACCGTCCGATAGTGGCAGCGACGCCACAGGCATCGTGGACGCGCGCGCCGACTCGTCACCGGACGCGAGCGACGCGGGCGAGGGCGACGCGGAAGAGGGCGGCCCGGCGGACTCGGGCGATGCGGGCGATGCGGGCGATGCGGGCGATGCGGGCGATGCGGGCGAAGGCGGACTCGCCGATGCTGGCGATGGCGGCTTGTTGGGCGACGGCGGTGCAGAGCTCGCGTCGCTCCAGCACATCGTCATCATCTATTTGGAAAATCACAGTTTCGATAATCTGTTTGCCAGTTGGCCCGGTGCGGACGGCCTCGCCGACGCGGGCCTGGCCGTTCCCCAAGTGGGTCCCGACGGGGGTCCTTACGGGACTCTTCCCGAATACGGTCCCTCCGGCGCAGGCATCGAGTCGCTCGAGGGCGCCTCGATCCCGAACGCCGCGTTCGACCTGACGGGGTACTTCCAGGAAGGCGCGCTCACGAACGATTTGCTCCATCGATTCTATCAAGAGCAGGCGCAGATTAACGGCGGCAAGATGGACTCCTACGTGCTCTGGAACGACGAGAGTGCGGGGCAGAGCTTGGGGTATTGGCCGACCAGCTCGTTGCCGGTGCCGCAGTGGATGAATGCTCATCCCACGTACGTGACCTTGCTCGATCATTTCTTCCATGCCGCATTCGGCGGATCGTTCCTGAACCACTTCTGGCTCATTGCCGCGCAGAGTCCGACGTTCCCGAACGCGCCGGCCGCCATTGTCGCGACGCCCAACGACGCCGGTCAGCTCGTTTCGCCGCTCGATACGACGACCACTCCCCCGAGCGAAGTCTACATCTCGTCCAACAGCGACGGCCAGGTCACGCCCGACGGTTACGCCGTCAACACGACGTATTCGGTTAACGAGCCGCATCCCCCTGGTTTCGACACCGGATCGAGTAACCCGACGCATCTGTTGCCGCAGCAGACCTTCCAGACCATCGCCGATGAGCTCGACATAGCGGACGTGAGCTGGGCCTGGTACGCGGGGGGTTGGAACGACGCCCTGGCGTACGCCGGCATTGCTTCGGTCGGCACGGATGCGGGCAGCGAAAGCATCCTGGGTGGAACGGCGGAGGTGCTCAACATTTTCGAGTACCACCACCAGCCGTTCGTCTACTTCAAGAACTGGGGCGGTACGGCGGCGGACGGTGGCGTGGCCGGTCCCGGCACAGTCCCCAATGGCAAGTGGGCCGTGAACCATAATCTCCAGGACGAGGAAGACTTCATTGCCGCCGCGACGGCCGGAAAGCTGCCCGCGGTCTCGTTCGTCAAGCCGCTCTTTGACGAGCACCCCAACTACACGACGGAAACGGATAGCGAATCGAACACGGTCAATCTCATCAACGACGTCGTCAACGGGCCGCAATGGAGCAGCACGGCCATCATCATCACGTATGACGAAAACGGCGGCTTCTCCGACCACGTGCCGCCGCCGACGACCGACAAATGGGGTCCGGGCACTCGTGTTCCGGCCATCGTCATCTCGCCGTTTGCCAAGGGTGGCGTCGACTCGACCTCCTACGACACGACCGCGATCCTCAAGCTCATCGAGAAGAGGTGGAGCTTGAGCGCCCTCGCGACGCGGGACGCCGCCCAAAACGACCTCTCGACCCACGCGCTGCGCTTCGCTCCCTGAGAGCGCGTCCAACAGCCGTTGCGAGCGA
>Ga0187863_10003464_pt1 | contig 11647 bp, 10 predicted proteins | sample June2016WEW_11_1_FD_132975 | JGI IMG/M metagenome (GOLD analysis project Ga0187863, IMG submission 132975) | Peatland microbial communities from SPRUCE experiment site at the Marcell Experimental Forest, Minnesota, USA - June2016WEW_11_10 | ecosystem: Environmental > Terrestrial > Soil >...
CGCCACTCGCTACCGGTTCCACCCTCTGGTTCCGGACCTGGTAGAACATCGCCGCCGAGTTCCGGTATGCTTGGGGCACAGTCTTCGTCAGGTTATCTTTTGCGTTCAGGGAGTCAGTGGCGCGCCCTGCGGCAAATGCGGCCAAGTGGGGCAGGCGCTTCCGCCTGCCAACCGATTCCAGACATCGCGTGGAACGACGTTAGTACAGATACCACCCAAGCAATCGGCGACGCTTTCGGGATAACCGAGCGTTCGAAATAAACCCTGCACGCGCGCGGCGGGAAACGAAGGGAAAAAATCCAACAAGTCCAGGCGCACAAGAACGCGTTTGCCCACGTGAGGCGCGGCGAAGCTTGCGATGGATCGTCCCTTCACAAATCCGTGAACAGCCGGATGGATCGGAATACGATCGAGAATCCCGGAAAGAATCCGCCGCTGCAGCGCCTTTAAATTAGACTTCGGACTTTCAAGCAGACGGACGCCGCCGGATCGCTTCTGAAGAATGCGGTAGTGATAATGCTGGAGCTTCGGGTTGCGAAGTTTGTGGCCGGGCCCCTTCAGGTCGGCATACCACTCCAGTTCCCCAATGCTAAGACAGAGATAATCGGCCAAGTCACCGACGGATTCGATAACGGGAAGCCGCCAGCACCGCGCCGGTTCCACGGGTTGCATCCGCTGCGGCTCGGCGATCCATTCGGCGATTGATATTTCGGTGCGATATTTCGTACAGGCTTGCTCGAAGCCTGGATCGTCCAGAAGGAATCGAACAACGTCGCGGTGGCGCGGACGCGTATGTCCAGCGAAGGCTTCCACGTACCGCCGGGCCAGAGGCCGAAGCCAGCGCCAGCGTCGGCCCAGCGTTCGCACGGCTCGTGCGTGGACGTCATCTACAACCACCTCACCCGCGAGGAGGCTCCGCGCAAGAACGCTGATCATGGCCGGTGAGGGCATAGGTCACGGCGGCGGAAACTCCAACCAGTCTGACTTTGCGTGAGCTGGTCTGCTCGTCATCGCAGCGAGGCTCACGCGACGCAATGGCAATCTAACACTCTGCCCCGGGGTAACCCCGGAGAGGCGAGCCGAACCCGAAAGCTCGATCCCACCAAGCTTGAAGTCGCCGCCGCCAAAGGCATGATAGCAGCCGGAGTGAACCCCAAGCGTTATTTTTCGAAATCATCGAGCGACCACTTCGGCGGCTCCTTTGGCGGCGTTTCCGGCCGTTCCCCAATCCCCTGCGCCACCATCAGCCTGTCCAATTCTTCGCCCTCAGCTTCTTCCTCCTCGGCCTCGAATCCACGCGCCCGATCGTCCCCGTAGCGGATCAGCGGGAGGAGCATTTGTCAAGCCATACTTGTTTTCTGCAGTCGGATCCTGCTGCCGGCATAAAACCCGGTAAGGTAATCTATCAGGAGTAACGATGTCCTTGAGCAAATCTCTGTGGTTGGCGATCCTGTTCGCCGTCTCGGTGGTAAGCGCGGCCGAGTTCCCTGCGCCTGCTGTGGATACTCCCGCGGCGGCGCATAAGAAAAAGGAAACGGCGGTTCTGGCCGGCGGTTGTTACTGGGGCGTGGAAGCCGTATTCGACAGGGTGAAAGGCATCTCGGGAGTGGAGTCCGGTTTCGCAAAGGGCGACAATTCTGGCGCTGCCGAACATGCCGAGTCGGTGAAGATCACTTACGATCCATCTAAGATTTCGTATGGCCAGCTGCTCGAGGTATTCTTCGCCGTGGCGCATGACCCTACCGAACTCAATCGCCAGGGTCCCGACGTAGGCGCCGAGTACCGGTCCGTCATCTTCTATTCGAACGACGAACAGAAGCATGTCGCCGAAGCTTACATCGAACAGCTCAACAAAGCCGGAGTGTACCCTCGGCCGATTGTGACTGCCGTCGCGCCGCTCGCGAAATTCCAAGCTGTCGATGAGTCCCAGCAGCATTTCGTGGATCGCAATCCGACCAGCCCCTACGTGGTCGCGAACGATTTGCCGAAACTGGAGCACTTGAAGCAGCAGTTCCCGAATCTCCTGAAACACCACTAACCAAGGCTGTCCGCTATACAACTCACTGTCGTGCTAGAATGACAGTGATGACGCGATTCGCTCTATTGCTCGCCTTGGCGAGTCTCTCGGGACAGCCCAAGGCGAAGCCTGAGCTCACCATCGCGGCCGCAGCTAATCTCACGGACGTATTCAATCAGCTCGGCCCACGCTTCGAGGCCGAGACCGGCATTCATCCGATATTCAGCTTCGCATCCACCGCGCAACTCACCCAGCAGATCGAGAACGGCGCGCCTTTCGACGTCTTCGCGGCCGCCGATTCCGAACATGTGGCCGAGCTCGAACAAAAAGGGATGTTGACCGTGAGCAGCCGCGCCATCTACGCCCGAGGCGTACTGGCCTTGTGGATTCCCGAAAGCAGCAAAGCAATGGTGGAGCGCGTCCAGGATTTGACGCGTCCGAATGTGCGCGTAATCGCCGTAGCGAAGCCGGAGCTGGCGCCTTATGGCCAGGCCGCTGTGGATTCGCTCCAGAAATTGGGAATTTGGGAGCAGGTGAAACCCAAAGTAGTCTATGCGGAAAATATCAGCATGGCCAAGCAGTACGGAAAGTCAAAGAACGCTGACGCCGTATTCACCGCCTATTCGCTGGTGCTGCACGAAGGCGGAAAGATCATTCAGGTAGACGAAACCCTCCACAAACCGATCGATCAGGAACTGGGTATCGTGGCAAAATCGAATCGTCAGGATGTCGCGAAAAAATTCGTGGCGTTCCTTTTGACGGGAGCCGGCAAGCCGATTTTGACCAGCTACGGCTATAAGTTGCCAACCGCGCGCCCTTAGCGCTTCTGGAACCGAATTGCGAAGCCGGTCAGGCTTTCTTGAATCTCGGCTGCACCGAAACCGGTGTGTGAGAAGAACTCCCGGAACTGGTCAGCCGTGTAGGCGCGGTTGCGCAGGGACTTCAGCTGGGCGATCCCGCTTGCGGGGCGTCTTTCCGCAAAGAGCACGCGATACATCTCTTTCAATGCGCCCACCGGATCGGAAAAATTCTTTGAACGCAGACCGGCAAAGGATGAATTCGAAGCTCTCATTCTCGAATGGCATGTCTGACGCATTGCCTTGCCGGAAGTCCACGTCGACTTGAGCTTCCTTCGCGTTCCGGTTCGCGATTTTCACAAACGTCTTGCTGATGTCGAGGCCGGTGACGCGATAGCTGCCGAGTCTAGCGAGTTCAATCGCGAACTAGCCGGGCCCTGACGCGCCGCGCCAGCGCTTTGAATTCGTTCAGCGATTTGCGAGTGTTGGTGGCATACCATCTCGCGACCATGCCTTCCACGCCCATGCCTTTGTAAGCCTTCGCGGTACCCATGTCGATGTGACTTATTTAATAAGATACTTACAATATATGCTACAATAACAATCGTGTCAAGCCGAAAACGTTTGGAGCTCATTGAAGCCATGGTGCTGGAAGTGCGCCGGTTCCTGGCCGCCGGCATCCTGTTCAATGAGAAAGTGGCGGCTGAGCTCGGGTCGAACGGAACCGACTTGCAGTTACTGAATCTGCTGGAGCTGCAGGGCTCGGCCACGCCGGGCGATCTGGCGCGTTGGTCCAGCCTGACCACCGGCGGAGTAACAGTAGCTGTGGACCGTTTGGAAAAGGCGGGCTACGTCAAGCGCGAGCCGAACCCGAAAGACCGGCGTAGTAGTATCATTCGGCCGGTGCCCAAGCGTCTGCTCGAGCTCTATCTAATTTACAAATCGAAGGGCGACGTTGTGGTAAACGTGCTTTCGGACTTCAACGGCCGCGAACTTGAAACCATCATGCGTTTCCTGAAGAAGGCCAATGGAGGTTCAGATTAGCAGGCCTCAGAACCCGATCTCGTTCAACACGCGATCGGCGTGATACACCTTCCGCAATGCCGCAATGATTGCGTTGCTCGCCACATGCACCGACCTGGCTTGCTCCTCGGTATATAGGTAGCGATTCTGCAAGCCCTCAATATTTCCGTCGAAGAGGATTCCGATCAGCTCGCCCTTGGTATTAACAGTGGGGCTGCCGGAATTTCCGCCGTGCGTGTCGGCGGTGGTGACGAAATTGAAGGGCGTATTCAAATCGAGCGAGGATTTCGCCGCGATCCAGGTGGGCGGAAGCTTGAAAGGCTCCTGGCCGGTGGCGTGCTTGTAGAGGCCAGCGAAGGTCGTGCAATAAGGCACAGCGTGGCCCGCTTCATCGATGTAGCCTTTCACTGGACCGTATGTCAACCGCATCGTGAAAGTAGCGTCGGGGTATTCGTTCGAGCCGTACACCGCGAAACGTGCTTGCGCGATCTTAGACGCGCTGGATGCGATCACCGACTGCACCTTGTCTTCATACTCCTTGCGATACTTTCGCGCGGGCGCATCCAGAATCAAAGCCAGTTGGATCATTCCATCTTTGGATTTCTTCACAACATCCGGGTCATCATGCGCCAGCCGCTTGCGCTCCGCCACATCCTGAATCTTGCTGGAGGATACGTAGTGATGAGCAGCCTCCTCGGGAGTACGGCCGGCCAACACGGCCTTCACGGTTGGATCGCCCGCGCCAAGTTCCTGCTGCAAAAACTGGAAGTAGGTTGCTAGAACCAACTCCTCCAGCGCATTGTGAAGTGGGGCGGGCGAATACATCTGCTGTTCGAACGACGGCAATCCCGCATCCTGATATTCACGCAAGCGCTGATCGTTCGGTTTGTGCGTTTCTTCCGCATAGCGAACCACGCTGCGGGCTATCGCGAAAAGCTCGATATTGTTGGGCGCACCTTCCAGCAAATAATCCGGCTTGAAGAATTTCGCGTATTCCTGGTACGCGGCCGCGATTTCATCCCACAGTTTGCCGTACTTTTTTTTCTTAGCCGGATCATCGTCAATGGCCGCCCGCAACTTTCGTTCTTCCTCGGCTTTGCGAGCCATCAGCTTCGGATCTTTTAGACCTTCCTCAAAGCCGGAAAGTGCCTTGAGTGAGTTCTGGAACGACTCCAGATAGTCCTGCGCCACACGCTTGTTCTCTGCGTTCTGCGCGGCGAAAGCCAGTAATTTATCGATGTTGTCTTTCAGCATGCGAAGCACTAAAGGATAAGACACATCGCGGCTAAACTCCATTTGTGAGACCGTCTGCAAGCGGCCAGTGGATCCGGGATTGCCGGAGACAAACGTGAGCTCGCCATCCTTCACGCCCTCATGGCTCCAGCGAAGATAGTCGGGCGGCAACACAGGTCGGCCATTCTCGTAAGCGCGGAACAACGAAAAATCCAGGCAGTAGCGCGGGTACATAAAATTGTCCGGATCGCCGCCGAACTGCGCGATGCTGTACTCGGGCGCGAACACCAGCCGGACGTCGGTGTACTTCTTGTATTGATAGAGGCTGTATTGGCCGCCCGAATAAAGTGTCACTACATCACAGCGATCGCCGGTGGCTGACGTGCAGTCCTTTTCGATTTTCGCAATGGACGCCTTGCGCATGCGGTTCGCGTCGGCGCTGGCTGTGTCCGCGCCAATTCCGTCGTTGACTTTGGCCGTGACATCGCTCGTAGAAAGCAGCGCATCCACTTCGAGATCGGGGCAGGCTTTTTCGCCGGCGTCCGAGGCGGCCGAAAACCCATTGGCCATGTAATCATGCTCGGCAGTGCTCAGCTTCTGAATACAATCTTCTCCGACATGGTGATTGGTGAAGAGCAAACCGCGCGGCGACACGAACGAACCGGACCCGCCATTGTTGAATCGCACGGAGGAGCGCTCCTGATGGCGCAGAAAATCGTCAGTGACTGTGAAACCATAGGTCTTCAGAACTTGCTCCTTGGGAAAGTGGTCAAAAAGCCACATCCCCTCGTCAGCCAAGGCACAAATCGCAAAAACGAACCCAAAAACCAATACTCTACGCGGCATTAAAAATTCTCCGTAACTACAACATAATACACAACTAAATAACTAGGTAAGGGATTACCTTGCTTCACTTTTCGAGCTTCGCCGTGCAATACTGAAGTCAGAAGGCTTCGGACGAAAAAATGACGCAGTTGAGCGAGGCAATAGCCCGCTACCACAAAATACTGGAAGGCGACCACTATAAGGACCTTTCCTGGGCACACGAACTCCAGGAACGCATGAAGGCGCAAAATCTGGCCGTCAGTGGGAGACCTGTCTCTCCAGTTCTTCGTCCGCATTTTATCACGCGCAGGCAGTACACCGGGTTGGTGAAGGCGGTGGAGTCATTCTCGAGCGCCATCGAACGGATTGAGAATTTGGCAATCGGGAATCCAACGCTGCTCTCGCGGATGGAATTGCTGCCGGCTGAAAAGATGTTGGCCGCCGTGGATCCCGGATATGCATCGCTGACGGTGACGTCTTTAATTGACACGCATCTGAACAACGGTACGATGCGTTTCGCGCGTTACATTCCCGATACTCCCACCGGCGTGGCTTATGGCGAGGCGCTATCCGACCTGTTCTACGATACGCCGCCCGTGAAGCAGCTCCGCAAGCGTTATCACGTGGAGAAACTGCCCGGCACGAAATACCTGCTGCAAGCCATTCTCAAGGCATACAAAGAATGGGGCGGCAAAAGCAAAAAACCGAATGTCGCGATTCTGGAATTCCGGCAGCCATTTCAAACTACTGAATCGGGCGAGAACGCCCTGATCGCCGATCTTTTCCGCAAGGAAGGATTGCGGGTGGAAGTGGTTTCTCCCGATCAGCTTGAATATCGGAACGATGTGCTGCGGCGCGGCGATTTCGCCATCGACCTGGTGTTCCGCCGCATCAAAGTGCAGGAGTTTTTGATTCGATTCGACCTCACGCATCCGCTGCTGCGCGCGTATCGCGACCGCGCGGTGTGCGTGGTCAACAATTTCCGCTCGGAGCTGGCTCAGAAGAAGGCCATCTTTGACTTGCTGACCGACGAATCCATCACGGCTGGTTTCCCAGCCGCGGAAAAGCACGCCATCCGCGAGTTCGTTCCCTGGACGCGCGTGGTGCACGAAACCAAGACCAAGTATCACAACCGGACCATCGATCTGCCGGACTTCATCCTGCACAATCGCAACAAGCTGGTGCTGCGCCCCAATGACGACGGCGTGGATCAGCACTCCTTCCGCGGTTCAGAGACAGACGATGCGGGTTGGGAGAAAGCGCTGAAGACGGCGTTGCGCAATCCCTACGTGGTGCAAGAAGCGATGGAGCCGGTGGTGGACACTTTCCCGCTGCTGCAATACGGTCACCTGGAGATGCAGAAGATGCGCGTGGATGTGCATCCGCATTCGTATCTCGGCAAGGTGCAAGGCTGCTCGAGCTGGCTGACGGCGGTGGGTCCGTCGGGATTTTCGACGGTGTCGGGTGTTGCGCCCACCTTTATACTAGAAGGCAAATAGCGCAAGCGCGCCTGCGCGCGCGTGCGGTTATTCGGTTACTCAGTTCTTCGGTTCCAAGGTCACTGAATTCTGATTTATTGCGGGCCAGGTCCGCGAACCGATGAACCGAAGAACTGAATAACCGATGAACAGGGTTTTACTCATACCTGAGCACTCGCATTGGATCTATCCGCGATGCGCGTCGGGCTGGAATATACACCGCGAGTGCGGTGATCGCAAGCAGAGCCGGCGCCACTAGCAAATAGGTACCGAAGTCCCTTCCATTGCTATCGAAGATCGCGTTCAACAATCGCTGCGCGCCGATGCTGGCCGCCAATCCGATTGCGATCCCGCTCAGCGCCAGCACCAGGCCTTGTTTGAGCACCATCCGCAACACCGTGCCACGGGCGGCGCCAATGGCCATGCGGATTCCAATTTCGCGGCTCCGTCGGGTGGCCGCATAAGCCACCAGACCGTACAATCCCACCATCGCGAGCACCAGGCCCATCACCCCCATCGCCGCAACCGTTCGAATAATCACGTTCGGTTGGCCCACGGCCTTATACCGGTAGAAATCGTCAAAGGTTCGCACGCCGTAAACGGGCTGGTTGGCATCCAGTTCGCGGACCATGTGTCGCAGAGGCTCCGCCAGGCCGGCGGCATCCCCTGAAGACTGCGCTAACAATAGCATGCGGGACTGCGGGTGCTGCGCCAGAGGAAGGTAAAGAAACTCGGTGGGGGCCTCGGCGATCCACAGATACTTCAAAGTCTTCGTTACACCGATAATTTCCACCCACGGGCCGTCGGGAGGGTCCAGACGGAAGCGTTTGCCGACAGGATCGCGGCCGGGCCAGTAGCGTTTGGCCAGTTGTTCGTTGATCACGGCAACCAGCGGCGCGCCTTTGTTGTCGGACGCGCGAAATCCGCGGCCACGCGTGATTTGGACATCCATGGTGTCGAAAAAATGCTCGTCCACTGTGTTCCCGAACACTGAGGGGTTGTCCTGCCCTTTGGGAAGCTGGTAACCTTCCGGCAAAATGCTCATGGAACCACCGTCCTCCGGATCCATGGGGGCTGCGGAGGCAATCGCCGCGGATTTTACACCACTCACCGAACGTGCCCGTTCTACAACCTGGCGGTAGAACTGCTGTGTCTGGGCTTCGTTGTAGCGCACCAGGCTGGGGTCAAAGCTCATCATCAGCACGTGATCGGTGCGGAAGCCGGGCCCCTCGCCCAGTACCTGTTGGAAGCCCCGATAAATAAATGTGGACACCATCAACAGCACCAGAGAGAGGGCCACCTGTCCAACCACCAGCGCGTTGCGGCCTAGTAGCCGGCGCCGCTGTGGAGTTTCCGCGCCCGCGGTGCGGAGGCCGCTGATGACATCAGTGCGGGTAGTTTGCAAGGCCGGCGCGAGGCCAAAAAAGATCGCGCTCAGCAACGACACGGTCATGCTGAAGAGCAGCGCCCGTTGGTCCAGCTGGATGGTCATCTGGATCGGCAGGTCTGTCGGAGGCTGCAATCGGCTGAGAAAATCCACGCCCGCATATCCCACTGCGAGACCCAACAGTCCACCCGCAATGGCCAGCAATAAACTCTCGGTCAGCAACTGGCGGATCAACCGTGGACGTCCAGCGCCGATGGCCAGCCGCAGTGCCATTTCGCGCGCGCGCACCGGCGCCCGGCTCAGCAGCAGACCGGCGACATTGGCGCAGGCCACCAACAATACGGCCATCGCCAGCAGGGTCAGCATAGCGGCTATTTTCGCGTCCGGCGGTGATTGCTCCAGCCTCCTTTGAAACTCCGTACGAACCTCCACGATACGATTCTTGTTGGTGTCCGGATAGGCCTGCTCCAGCGCTTTGGCGATTCCTGTCATCTCGGCCTGGGCCTGGCCCACCGTGACTCCGGGCTTCAAACGTCCCTTGATGCCGAGTGCGCGATAATCGCGCGCTTCGAGTGGCCGGTCTTTGGGATTGGTCACAAACCTCGGCCACATGGCCACGGGCACAAAGAACGACGGCCGGAAATATAAATCCATGCCTGTAAAGCGAGCGGGCGCCACGCCAATCACGGTGAACTCAATGCCGCTCAGCTGGACTTTGCGGCCCAGGATGGAAGGGTCCGAGGCGAAATCCTTTTCCCACAAATCGTGGCCCAGAATCACCACTGCGTCTCGTCCGGGAACCTGGTCCTCGTCATCGCGGAACGCGCGCCCTTGCTCAGGTTCCACGCCGAGGACGCGGAAGAAATTGCCGGTCACCAGCATACCCATCTTCATTTGCGAGACGGCGTCCGGCCCCTTGCTGAACCCGAACGAGTAATTGGTGAACGCCACCAGGCCGTCGAAGCTCTTCGCGGTATTTCGGAAATCGAGATAGTCGCGATAGGACGCCACGATGGAACCGAACCCGCTCACGGAAGCATTGAAACCCACCGTTACCACTTCACCTGGACGCGCGACAGGCAGCGGCCGCAGAATCAACGCGTCCGCCAAACTGAACATGGCGGAATTAGCGCCGATGCCGATGGCGAGCGAAATCACGGCCACCAGCGTGAAGCCCGGATTCTTGAACAGCATCCGCCAGCCATAGCGCAGGTCTTGCCACAGCCGCTCCAGCCAGCCCCAGCCCCACGCTTCGCGCGTGTCTTCTTTTACCAGCGACGAGCTGCCCAGCTTGCGTTGCGCGGCGAAACGGGCTTCTTCTGGGAGCATTCCGGCATCCATGTTAAGTTGCGTTTCGCGGTTTACGTAATCGTGGATCTCGTCATCCAAGCTCTCTTCGCGGCGGCGCCAGAGTTTCATAGCTGGCCCTCTTCCGTGGACGGCCGCATAATGCGCGCGATGGCCTGGGCCAGACGTTCCCACTTGGAGTTTTCGGCAGTTAGATGCGCGCGCCCTTTCGGGGTCAGGCTATAGTATTTCGCTTTGCGGTTGTTCTCAGAAAGCCCGTCCTTGGCCGCAATGAAGCGCTTCCTCACTAACCGATGCAAGGCCGGGTATAAGGACCCGTGCTCGATTTGCAGGACATCGTCCGAGCCGCGCTCAATAGCGTGCGCAATGGCGTGGCCGTGCGCCGGGCCGAACAGGAGGGTCCGTAAAATGAGCATGTCGAGGGTGCCTTGCAGCAGTTCCAGCTTGTCGCGATCTTCCCGGGTAGACATTCTAGTGGAATGATACTCCTGCTCCGGTAGAATGTCAAGGGGTGGGATGGGCCTTGTGGCGCACGCACTCTTGCGTGCTGCATCGACACTCATGTCGATGTCAAGCCGACGCCGAGACGAGTCTCGGCGCAGCACGCAGGAGTGCGTGCGCCACGGACAGTCTTCATGACCTTTGGTGGGCCAGCAGGCCCCTGGGAACTTTCTTACGGTCGAGCCCCGCTGGACGGGCTGGCGGTCCAGCGAAAGAGCTGTTCTGCGAACGTATTCAGGCTGTTGACCATGCGGTCGGTTTCTATCAGCAGCGCTGTATCGGCGCCGGCCAAGCGATTGTGGTCTTCGCGTAGATCCAGCAGGCTCTCGAGCCGAACCGGCGATCCGCGGAGGCGCGCCGCCAGCAAATAAAGCGTCAGTTCCAAATCGTGCGCGAAGGTTTGAAATGCAGCGCCCGAGGGCGCTGGGACACCTGATGTCAATCCAGCTTCGAGCGCCATGGCGGCATGGATGAAGCGGTGGGAACTGGCCAACGCGGCGTTGACCACGCGCAATTGAGCCGGGTCGGCGAAGGGCTCGGCGCTCAAGCGGTCCACGGACGTCTCGAGGTTGGAGCGCGCCAGTCGCCCGTTGACACGAAGCCGGTCGAGCTGATGCGGGTCGGCTGCGCGTCCGTCGATATAGGCACGCGCGACAGCCTGGAAATAAAGGCGGTATGAGTCCAGCATGCTGGCCATGGCTTGAGGCGCCTGGGTTCGCTCACGAGTGGGCCAGATCCAGTAAATAGCGAGCGCCAGCGTTCCGCCGATGGTGGTGTTCAACGCGCGGCTGGCGATTACATCATGAGGCGCCACGCCATTCAGAGAGAACAGAAAAACAATCAGCGCGCTGAGGACCGCAACCAGCAGGCCATAATTCGCGCGTCCCGTGGAGCGCATGATGAATGCCAGGATGCCGATCCATACAACATGCGTCGCTGCCGGGGGCAAGGTGAAATGGAACAACACCGTCGCCAGCATCAATCCGGCGTAGGTGCCGATGAGCCGGAGAACGCCGCGGCTGAAGGTGCTGCCGAAGTCGGGCTTCAGCACCAGCGCCACAGTCATGTTCAGCCAGTA
>Ga0187863_10003465_pt1 | contig 11646 bp, 5 predicted proteins | sample June2016WEW_11_1_FD_132975 | JGI IMG/M metagenome (GOLD analysis project Ga0187863, IMG submission 132975) | Peatland microbial communities from SPRUCE experiment site at the Marcell Experimental Forest, Minnesota, USA - June2016WEW_11_10 | ecosystem: Environmental > Terrestrial > Soil >...
ATTGTGAATGGATTTGCAGCGCCGTTGAGCGCGCAATCGGGGGCGGGGCAAGCACCGGGCTCGTCAACGCCAATGACGCAGGCTCCTGCACCGCAAACGCCCGCGACACCTGCGGCGCAAACTCCCCCGCCAGCGGCGCCAACAACGGCACCGACGACCGCACCGACGGCGCAAGCGTCATCGGCTCCGGCATCCGCGGCGCAAACGCCTGTGGATTTGGCGCCGGCGGATGATTGGATGAAGGCTGCGGGAGGCAAGCAAGCCTTCGATGTCGCGTCAGTGAAGCTAAACAAATCGGGACTTCCGCCATCCGGCCCGATGCCGCACGCGAATTTTCCACTGGGCCCCGGAGCCGTGTACTCGCCGAACGGAGGTCTCTTCGACGCTACGAACTATCCCCTCATCGTTTACATCGCTTTCGCTTACAAAATCAACTCCAATCAATTAAGCCCCTTGGTCGCGCAATTGCCCAAATGGGTCTCCTCCACGAGTTACGACATTCAGGCGCGCGTCGACGGTAATCCCACCAAAGACCAGATGCGCATGATGATGCAATCTTTGCTGGCTGATCGCTTCAAGTTGATCATGCGAGAAGAGACCAGACAACTTCCTGTTTACAACCTTGTTCAGGTGAAGCCCGGGAAATTCGGGCCGCAGCTGCAGCCGCATCCCGCCGACGCAACTTGCTCGACTGCGCCACCGACCCCCGGAGCCGCAGGCTCGGCCCCCGCGCCACCGCCGCCGACCACGGTTGCCGGCGGATACCCGGTGACCTGTGGCGGTATCACAGGCGTGCCGTCGACGAATCCTGGCCGCCTTCGTTTGGGTGCGCGGAACGTACCGATGGCGCTGATTGCGACTTCCTTCACAACCCCGGTTCTCGGCGTGGACCGGCCTGTGGTGGACCAGACGGGGCTCACCGGAACCTTTGATTTCGTGATTGAATTTACGCCACAGATCGATACGCCTTTGCCCCCGGGTGTGAACTTCACGCCGGATCCCACCGGACCAACGTTCCAAGAAGCGATGAAGGAACAGCTCGGGCTCAAACTCGATCCGGCAACGGGGTCGCTGAACGTCTTCGTCGTGGATCACATCGAACAGCCATCCGAAAACTGACGGGGATGCGTTCGACATTAACCAGCAGACGCCGCACGGCGATTTTTTGCGCACTGACGCTGGCGCTCTCGTTTTGCGCCGCGTGCGCATTCGCGGGAACGGAGCATCACGGCCAGGTGACTTTCGGCGGCCTGCCGGTTCCCGGCGCGACGGTGACGGCAACGCAGGGCGATAAAAAGTTCACCGCGATCACCGATCCGCAGGGAATGTATTCGTTCGCCGATCTCGATGACGGCGTGTGGAAATTTGAAATCGAGATGCAGGGCTTCGCGACGCAAACGCAAGAGATCACCCTCGCGGCAGACACGCCGGGTCCGATGTGGGAATTGAAAATACTGACGCTGGCGGAGATCGCACCGGGATTGCCTCCGCCCGGTGCGGCAAGCGCGCAGACGCCGCCGGCGCCCGGTGCGGGGAGTGCGAATACGTCGTCCGCTGCCGCGCAACCTGCGGCCAAGCCGACAAGCGGATTTCAGCGTGCCGCAGTGAACTCGGCCAGCAATGCGCCAGCGCCGCCAGCCGAATCGACAGCGAGCGCCGGCGAAACGTCGGGCGGCGAGGATCAGCGTGCGGCGACGGGATTGCTCGTGAATGGCAGCGTGAACAATGGCGCGGCGTCATCCTTCGCACAGATGGCGGCATTTGGAAATAATCGCAGGGGCGCGGGATCGCTCTACCAGGGCTTCGTCGGCGTGATTTTCGATACCTCGGCGTGGGATGCCGGACCCTATTCGGTGAGCGGCATCGCCACGCCCAAGCCGTCCTACAATGACGTGCAGATCGTGAGCGCGTTCGGAGGACCAATCGGGATTTCGCACCACGTGATCAAGGGTACGAATTTTGTGGTGCTCTATCAGCATCAAGCGAATGACAATTCGGTTGTGCTGCCGGGCATCGTGCCCACGATGCTGCAACGCGAAGGGAATTTTTCGCAGACGCTGAACTCCGCGGGGCAGCCCGTGCAAATCTACAATCCCGCGACGAATATGCCGTTTGCCGGCAGCATGATTCCCGTCAGCGCGCAGGCTCAGGCACTGCTAAGCGAATATCCGATGCCGAATGTGACGGGCACGAGCGGGTACAACTATCAAGCGCCGGTTCTAAACGCCAGCCGGCAAGACAGCGTGCAGGCGCGCGCGACAAAGAACTTCAATTACTTCAATCAACTGTACGGAAATTTCGCTTACCAGCGTCAGACGTCACAATCGACGAGTCTGTTTGGCTTCATGGATTCGGCCGCGACTTCCGGCGTAGATGGCGCCGTCAATTGGACGCGGCGTTTCAATAAAGGATTTTCGTTCACCGGCGGCCAATTCTTCTCGATTCATTTCAAATATGAATTCAGCCGCTTGGTGACTGACGAGACGCCCTATTTTGCGAATCTCACGAACGTTTCGGGCCTGGCGGGAATTTCCGGGAATGATCAAACGCCGGTGAATTGGGGTCCGCCGAACCTGATTTTTTCGAGCGGCATCGCGGGACTCTCCGAGCCCGCGTACGCGCACAACGCCAACCAGACACAGGCCTTCACCTATGACAGCTTGTGGAATCGAGGCCGGCACAGCATCTCCTTTGGCGGCGATGTGCGGCGCCAGCAATTCAATATTGTTTCGCAGCAGGATGCGCGCGGAATGTTTGCCTTTACAGGCGCCGCCACGCAGGAATATTCCGGCGGCGCGCCGGTGGCCGGCACCGGTTCCGACCTTGCGGATTTCGAGCTGGGAATTCCAGACACGGTCTCGATTTCGTTCGGTAATGCCGATAAATATCTGCGTGGATGGACCTACGACGCTTTTATCACCGACGATTGGAGAGTGAAATCGGGACTGACGGTGGATGCCGGAGTGCGCTGGGAATTCGCCGCGCCGCTTACCGAAACGCAGAATCGCCTGGCGAATCTGGACATCGGGCCGGATTTTGCGGCCGCTACGACGGTGCTTGCGGCCGATCCAAAGGGTGCAGTGACCGGCGAGACGTATCCCAATTCGCTCTTGCGCCCGGACTATCGCGGCGTGGAACCGCGCATCGGCATCGCGTGGCGTCCGCGCGCCGCTTCGCCGCTGATCATTCACGCCGGCTACGGAATTTACGACAACACTTCCGTGTATCAAGTGATTGCGACGCAACTTGCGGAGCAGCCGCCATTCACCAAAACGCTCAGCCTGCAAAATAGCGTCGCCGATCCGCTCACGCTCGCGACTGCGTTCGACGCTGCGCCCACCGGCACGGTGAATACCTTCGCCGTCGATCCGAAGTTTCGCGTGGGCTATGCGCAGGCGTGGAGCGCGACCGTACAGCAGGATTTGCCGGGGTCGCTTGTGATGACCGTGAGTTATCTCGGCAACAAAGGAACGCGATTGATGCAGGAAGAACTGCCGAACACGTATCCGCTCGGCGCGACGAATCCGTGTCCGGCGTGTCCGGCGGGATTTGTGTACCTGAGCTCGAACGGAAATTCGACGCGCGAGGCCGGGTCAATTCAGGTGCGGCGCCGGCTGGGCAACGGGTTTACGGCGACGGTGCTGTACACGTATGCGAAAGCGATTGACGACGCGAGCGCGTTCAGCGGCGCGGCCCTTGCGGCCGGGAGCGGCGCGAGCACATCGGCCGTTTCGCAATTCAGCAGTGCGGGTGCGGGCGCGCCCACAATCGCCCAGAATTGGCTGAACCTGCGCAGCGAGCGAAGCCTTTCATCGTTCGATCAGCGCAACCTTGTGAATTTCACGCTGCAATACACCACGGGCGAAGGAATTCACGGCGGCGCGCTGCTCGAGGGCTGGCGAGGGAGATTCTTCAAGGATTGGACGATTACGACGCAACTCACCGCCGGCAGCGGCCTGCCGGAGACGCCGGTGTATCTGACTAACGTCGTGGGCACAGGAGTGACCGGTACGATTCGCCCCAATCTAACTGGCGCTTCCATCACTTCCGCGCACGCTGGATCGTTTTTGAATCCGGCGGCATACGCCGCGCCCGCGGCCGGAGAGTGGGGGGACGCCGGTCGCGATTCGATCACCGGTCCTGCGGTCTTCTCCCTGGACGCGTCACTGGGGCGCACGTTTCGTTTGAACAATCGGCTGAACGCCGATTGGCGCATGGACGCGACCAACGTCTTGAATACTGTGACGTTCACGTCGTGGAACACGACCTTTGACAGTCCGTTATTTGGCTTGCCGAATTCGGCCAACACTATGCGGAAGCTGCTGATGACTTTTCGGTTGAGGTTTTAAGCGATGCGACGATTTGTGGCTGCAATTTGTCTTTTACTGTGTTGCGCGCTGGCCCTTGCAGCGCAGCAGGCGCAGACTGGTGCGGCGCCCGCGCCGCCGCAAACAGCAAACGCGCCCGCACCGCAGCCAATTAAAGTCACAACGCAGTTGATCGTCGAAGAAGTCACCGTCAAAGACAAAAACGGCAAGCCGGTGGAGGGATTGACGGCGAACGATTTCACGCTGACTGAAGACGGCGTGCCGCAGACCATCAGCTTCGCCGAATTTCAGCGCATCGAAACCGCAGCCGCGCCCGCAGTGACGGCGCCGCCAGCGGCTCCGGCCGTGGTCACTGCGCCGCCGGTGACGCAGATTCAGATTGCGCCGGAGACTCCCGGCGATCCGCGCTATCGCGATCATCGGTTGCTCGCGCTTTATTTCGATATGTCCACGATGCAGCCTGCGGACCAATTGCGCGCATTCGACGCCGCGGTGAAATTCGTCGATACGCAGATGGATCCTTCGGATCTAATGGCGGTGATGACCTACGATGGCGGCTCTGTGCGCGTGCGCCAGGATTTCACCGCCGACCGCGGTTTGGTCCGCAAAGCGATGGAGAAATTGATCGTTGGTCTTAGCGAGGGCCTCGACGAAACCACCGCTGACGACAGTTCGGCCGACACCGGCGCGGCATTCGGACAAGACGACAGCGAATTTAACATTTTCAATACCGATCGCCAATTGGCGGCGCTGCAGACCGCGGTGAAGATGCTCGGAACGCTCAACGAGCAAAAAGCGCTGATTTACTTTGCGAGCGGCCTGCGCCTGAATGGCACCGATAATCAAGCACAACTCGTGGCCACGACAAACGCGGCGCTGCGCGCAAATGTGCTGCTCTATCCCATCGATGCACGTGGATTGGTGGCGCAAGCGCCGATGGGCGACGCCTCGCAAGGTTCCAACGGCGGCGCCGGAATGTTCTCCGGAAGCTCGGCGCTGGCGGTGACCTCGACTTTTCAGCGCTCGCAGGACACGCTTTACGCGCTGGCGAAAGACACCGGCGGGAAAGCCATGTTCGATTTCAACGATTTAACCCTCGGAATCCGCCAGGCCGCCGCTGCCCAGACCAGCTACTACGAAATCGGATACTACTCCACGCATACCGCGAACGACGGGCGCTTCCACCGAATCAAGATTTCGCTGAAGTCAGATATGTCGGCCGATCTGACCTATCGGCAGGGCTATTACGCGGACAAGGAATTCGGCAAGTTCACGACCGCGGACAAAGAGCGCCAGCTGGAGGACGCGCTCATGCTGGAAAATCCGATCACCGACATCGATATCACGATGGAAGTGAACTATTTCCAGCTCAATAGCGCCGAATATTTTGTTCCTGTGGCCGTGAAAATTCCCGGCAGCGAATTGGCTTTGGCGCGCCGGGGCGGCGCCAGCGAAACGCTGATTGATTTCATCGGCGAAGTGAAAGACGATTTCGGCAATACTATTCAGAATTTGCGCGACAAGCTGGACATCAAATTGAGCGGCAGCACAGCGGCCGAACTCGCAACGCATCCGATTCAATACGAAACCGGATTCACGCTACTGCCCGGCAAGTACGTGATCAAATATCTGGCGCGAGATTCGGAGACGGGAAGAATCGGCACGTACCAAATGTCTTTCGCGATTCCGAATTTGAATAAAGAGTTGAAGCGCGTTCCCATCAGTTCCGTTGTTTTGAGCAGCCAGCGCGTGGCCCTCAGCGATTCCATTTATAACGTGAAGCAGAAAATCGATCCAGACGCTGCGAATCCCCTGGTCCTCGACGGCCAAAAGTTGATTCCAAGCGTGACGCGCGTATTCAGCAAGAGCCGCGACCTGTATGTTTTTCTTCAGGCCTACGAACGCGACACAACCACCACGATGCGCCCGCTCGTTGCGTTCGTTGGATTCTATCGCGGCCAGGTGAAGGCCTTCGAGACCGCGCCGCTGGCCGTAAATGACGGCATGGACCCGAAATCCAAAGCCGTTCCGCTGCGCTTCGTGCTCTCGCTCGATAAGCTCCCGCCGGGCCAATACGATTGCCAGGTGACGGTGCTCGATCCCACGTCGCAGAAGGCGGCGTTCTGGCAAGCGCCGGTCGTGCTCGTACCCTAATTCTCTAGATCCTCGGCCTTTTCCCAGTTGACGAATGTGTGTTGACAACACTGACCGCCGCAAATCGCCTGGTGAGCGAGCCGCAGTCGTGCAGGGCGCCACGTCATCGACACGGTGTGCCGAGAGAACACGGGCTGCCTAATCGCGCGCCCGATACGCCAACGCAAAAGAAAAGAGCCCTGACCTTTTGGGTCAGGGCTCCTGGGTTTCGCTTCCACTCTAGCGCGGCCCGTGAGAAAGCTGACTGCCGGGCCCCGGGTGTCGATTGCTTTCTTGTGCGGTTCGTTAGAAGTCAAACCGCGCGCTGACCTGCAACTTGCGCGGGCTGTTGGCCTGCGATGCGATCGTTCCGTAGGACGAAGAAGCAAAGTTCCCGACGGTCGGAGCGGAGAAATTGACGATGTTGGGAAGATTGAACGCGTCTCCCTGCAGTGTAAACCTCATGGACTCATGGACCACGAACACCCTGCGGACACTGAGGTCCACGTCCCAGATGTTATATCCAAAGAGGTTGAGCGGAGCCATGCGTGGGGCGTTTCCTATGGTTCCCGCTGTGATGGCCGTAAAAGCAGCCGGGTTGAGGAAGGCGGTGTCTTTGCAGAAATTGTCCGCTGCTGACGAGACGCAGTTGGTCGGAATGGTGCCGACCTCTGTACCCGGGTCGCCAGGGTTCGGAAGGCCCGTGGCCCACGCAGTGGTAGCGCCAGCCGCAATATTCGGATAGCACGACGCGTCGATAATGCCGTACGTGATGGACGAACTGCAGGATTGTGTGACGGACAGTGGGGCGCCACTGGCGAAGGTGAAGGCCGAAGTAACCTGCCAATCGCTGATGATCGCGTTCACTGCTCGATTCTGGCTGCTGATCATGTGACCTTTGCCGAACGGCAGTTGATCCACGATGGTTCCCTGCGCCACGATCGGGCGATCGATAGCGCCGGGGGCAAACTCCAGATTGTCCGCACCCGGATATCGAACGCCAGCCAGGTCGTCCAGTTCCTTGCTCCACGTAAAGTTTCCAGTGAAGGTCAAGCCATGCGACGTGCGTCGCTGTAGCGAGACTTGCAGCGCTTCATACTCGGAATTCCCCACGTCGTTCCACGGATCGGAAAGTCCCGAATATTGAGGAAACGGCTTGAGCGCCTGTCCGACCGTGCCCGTGAAATTCGGGAACGGTTCGCACACGGTGCAACCCGCTGCATCCCACGCTGGTATCGGGATTCCGAAAGTGGTTAGGTCAGTTCGCAATGTCGCGGATTCCGTCATCGCATTGCTGGGATTCAACTGGCCGCTGGTTAGAATACCGCTCGGTCCCAGCGGCAGGTAAATCGTTGAGAGTTGATCGGTGTCCGGCCCAGCCACACCCGCACCGGCCAAGTGGCGGCCGAAGCTGCCGACCCAGCCAACGCTTAACGTCAGGTTGGGCGTAAAGGAATGTTGAACTTCGAAGCTGGCGTCCTGGTACGACGGCGGTTTGCCATCCTGAAGCGGATTGGCGTAGTTCAGCGTCGGTCCAGACGCTCCAGAGGCGATGGCCGCAGCGCCCGCCGCAAATGTCGTGCAAGTCGCGGACGTGGCGGCGCAGATGTTCGCTGTTCCGTAACTCGGATTGATGAACGGCGGAGCGAGCGATCCACCTGGGACGCCCGGTGCGCCGGCAGGACCGGCCGTCTGCCAGTTGTAGGCCGGCGCTCCAGCGACCGTGGAGGACAGGGAGTTGCTGTACGTATAGCCGAGGAAGCCCAAGCCCTGGCGGCCATCCGTGCGCCCGCCGATGCCGCCGGCGTGTGCGTAGAAGATGCCGTAGAAGGCTCGGATTACAGTGTTATTCCCGATGCGGTACGCAGCCCCGACACGAGGCCCGAGATTCTTCAAGTCCGTGTGGACCACGGTAGAGCAATCGCAGCTATACGGACCGTAGCCCGCAAATTCCAAGGCACCCGGAATGCCGCCTGCCAAGGGGTTGGAAATATTGGGGTTGAAGAAGGACTCGCGGTTGTAGTCTTCCTTGTAAGGCTCCCAAATGTCCCACCGAAGACCCAGGTTCAGGGTCAGACGCGAGCTGACCTTAATATCATCCTGAACATATGGAGCGTAGTCTTTGTAGCGTCCGCCAGATTCAGCGAAAGCGTTCGAGGTGATGGTGCTACTATCCACCAATCCAAGTAGATAGCTGGCGTATGCGTTGCCTTGAGTGGACGATGTACCGGTGCCCCCAACCAGCGACGTTTCGCTGTTGCTGAACGTGAACGTGGCCAGCGAACCTGTCAGCGGGTTATTGTCGTTGTCTTCAAGCGCCTGCCACTGAAATCCGAACGTGAAATGGTTTCTGTTCTTGATCCACGAGAGGTTGTCCTGCGCGGTATAGGTGTTCTGCGCTTCCGTGGACGCGTTGGCGTTGGTTCCATCCCAACTGATCGGAAGTTCAGGCCCGCCGGAGAAGGTCACGCCCGGGAAGGCCTCGCTCGCGATGCCCGCTGGCAGACCTTTCAGTCCCGCGTTCGTCGGGTAATTGCCGGCCTGCGTGTCATTCTCTTCGGGCACCAACAAGCGGCTGTACTCAAAGCCGAGGTCGTTCACGACCGTCGGGCTGAGCGTGAATGTTTCGTGGGCGTTCCACGTAGTCACGTGCTCGAGAGCGGTTCTCGCTTGCAGATACGGCACGGGCAGCGCGTCAGTACCGGTCGCATAGCTACCGGTGATGGGCTGAATGAATCTGCCGAAGCTGTAAACGACAAAAAGCCGGTTCTTCTCGTTAATATCGTAGTCCACTTTGTCGGTCGTGGTGTCTTGATTGACGACCTGTAGCAGCGTGTCCGCCAGATAGTTATTGGTAATGCCGTTCGATGACGGGGCCGGGAGGAACGACTGGAGATAATTCGAGACCGTCGAGATCGGGTTGGCTACGCCGGTCACGGGACACGCCGGTGAGCCTGGAATGATGTTGGCCTTGCCAGCGTTCGTGGCGTTCGTGCTCGTCAATGGGCAGACGAACTGGGTGCTTACGCAGCTGCTGCCGGTGCAGACGTTGTTATAAATGTTGTCACCCGCCGGAAGGGCGCTGAAATCGCCCATCTGCATGGCGGGCGTGGGAATCGTCTGCAACTGCGCGGGAATTCCGGCTTGAAACCGGTACCCATCGTAGCTGCCGAAGAAAAACATCTTGTTCTTGATCACCGGTCCGCCGATCGTTCCGCCAAATTCGTTTTGATGCTCGATGGGCGTGGTGGCATTGAAAAAGCCTTTGGCGTCGAAGTCGGTGTTCCGAAGGTATTCAAAAACTCCGCCATGGAAGGCGTTGGTTCCGGATTTTACGACGTAATTCTCCACGCCCTGCCCTTCGTACATGGCCGCGGAGCCGGTGGTTTCCACCTGAAACTGTTCGATGGCTTCCACTGAAATTCCGAACGACACGTTGCGTGTGTCGCCGCCGGTTCCGGCGCTGGTGATCGGGAGACCTTCGATGTAGATCTCATTCTGAAACTGCTGGCCGCCGTCAAAGGAATTGAGGTCCGTTCCTGTCGGCTGGAAACTGGTGTCCGTCACGCCCACGACCATCGTGGCGAAAAACGCGGGATCGCGCGCTTGGTTGTTGGTCATCGCCAGCGGGAGCGAGTCATAAACGTTGTTGTCGATCGATTGCCCAAGATGGGTCTCGTCCGCCTCAAGCATGGTCGGCTGGCTGGAGACGGTAATGTATTGCGTGGCCGCGCCCAACTGTAGCTTGACATTCAGCGTCACGGTCTGGAGAGCGTCAACAATGATGTGCTCCTGCTTCAGAGTTTCGAAGCCGGACGCGGTCACAGTGACCGTATAGTTTCCGGGCTGCAGCAGTGAGAGGACAAAAAAACCGGTGTCCGTCGTCACAGTGTCGGTTTTGGTTCCGGTTGCGACGTTGGTGGCGTCAACCGCGGCGCCGGACACAACGGCATCGGAAGGATCTGTGGCAGTACCCTGGATTTCACCGGTTCCGCCGGTTTGAGCGAAAACCGCACAAGAAGAAACAAGCAGCGCAAAGCAGATGGCAACGTAGCGCATCTAAAGCCTCCTAAGAAATTCCCCGTTACATTCGCAGAAAAACCTGTAGCGCGGAGCACCACCCCGATGGCGCGTCGGGCAAGTTACTACAGGTCTGTCCCTAAACGCAACAAATATCTGCAAAAATCATTTGGTGCCCAATACGATACCTCGGGGCCGGTTTTCGGGTCCGGGCGCTCCTGGCGCTCGCCGTCACAAGGCCAACCTTTGCGCCGCCACGCCCATCTGAATATAACGTCGGCGCAAAACCACGACCCCGTGCTTCGCGAATACAACTTTTGGCACCGATCCGGGTTTTATGGAGTTGCGAATCCGAGCGAAGGTATCTCCAGGAACCAGGCTCGGGCCCGCCGGCGCGATTGCTCGGGCGGCAAACATTCCGGAGTAATGCGACGCAAGCGGAAAGCAAAATGAACACAACGACCATCCTTCCAAGATCGAATTCCGCAAAACCAAGCTAAAGGAGATTGCTGACGTGAGACGAATCAGCCGCTATCTATCCATTTCATTGTTACTTCTCGGAATTCCCCTGGCCGCGCGCGCACAGAGCTTCGATGTTGGCGTCGGTTTCGGAACCAATCACGACGGTTCAAATGGCCAGGGCACCGATTCGGAAACGGGCCTATCCTGCACGCCGGGCGGCGAGGACACGACCTGCGACGCGAATCCCGCTCTGGACAATTTTTCGATGGGTTTCGCGGGCGACTTCATGGCCACCAAGCATTTCGGCTTGGGGTTTGAAGGCATCTTTCAACCCAAACAGGACGACTATGGTCCGTTCACGTACCGGCAGTCGTTTTACGATTTCAACGCGATTTATGCGCCGATCAACGAAAAACGCGTCTCGCTGAAGATTGAGGGCGGCGGCGGTGGCGCCAAAACGAACGTCTATGTTCCGGTCTCCGTACCCCTCGGCGGCACCGAAAGCGAACTCTACAACGAAAACAACCACTTCGCCTTGCACGCTTCGGTCGGCGTTCAAATTTATGTCACTGAGCACGTTTTCATTCGCCCTCAATTCGATTACCGCTACGTGCCCAATTTCAATGAAGAATTCGGAAGCGATTCGGTGACGGGCGGATCGATTTGGATCGGCTACAGCTTCGGAGATCGGTAGAAGTCCGCG
>Ga0187863_10003466_pt1 | contig 11646 bp, 10 predicted proteins | sample June2016WEW_11_1_FD_132975 | JGI IMG/M metagenome (GOLD analysis project Ga0187863, IMG submission 132975) | Peatland microbial communities from SPRUCE experiment site at the Marcell Experimental Forest, Minnesota, USA - June2016WEW_11_10 | ecosystem: Environmental > Terrestrial > Soil >...
ATTCGACTCCGCAAAGCTCGTGATCTCGCGGTAGCGCTGCCAGCCACGATTTTTCTCCTCCGGGTCGGTGATCTGTTCGATGAAGTGCGCGAGGAGGCCCACATCGCGCTTGCGCCAAAGGAGCAGGCAATCGGCAGGGAGTCCGTCGCGGCCGGCGCGTCCCGCTTCCTGGTAATACTGCTCGATCGATTTCGGGAGCGACAGGTGGATCACCGCGCGTACGTCTGCCTTGTTGATACCCAATCCGAATGCGACGGTGCCGACGAGCACGCGAACGTCGTCCGACATCCACATTTCCTGGTTTCGCCGCCGCGTGTCGGTGTCCATCTTGCCGTGGTAGCCAATCGCAGGAATGCCTGCGTGCTGTAGGAACTCTACGGTCTCTCCCACCCGCTTGATCGTGGGGGCGTAGACGATAGAGTTGCAGCCTGAATATTGGTGCAAGGCGGTTCGCAGGACATCCGGCTGGGAGGTGCCGTCGCACGGCTTCACGACATACCTCAGATTGGGCCGGTGAAAGCTGGCAATATACTTGTCGGGGGCTTTCATCTGCAGTTGGTCGATGATGTCGTGCCGGACGCGCCGCGTCGCGCTCGCCGTGAAAGCAGCGACCGGGCGATCCGGGAAATGGGCCCGGAGGGAATTCAGTTGGCGATACTCGGGGCGGAATTCGTGTCCCCATTCGGAAATACAATGAGCCTCATCGATTGCGAAAAACGAGACGGGGACATTTTTCAGCCACTCGATTGTTCCGGCGCGCAGAAGGCGTTCGGGCGAGAGATAAACCAGCCGGTACTGGCCGCGGCGCGATTGATTCATCACCGCCGATCGCTTGGCTTCATCGATGGAGCTGTTTACGAAAGCTGCTGAAATTCCCATCTGGGTGAGCTGGGCGACCTGATCCTGCATCAGTGCGATGAGAGGCGAAATCACGATGGCCGTCTGCTCAGACAGCATCGCCGCCGGCAATTGATAGCAGAGGGATTTGCCGCCGCCGGTTGGCATCACGACGCAGGCATCGTGTCCCGCGACAAGGCTTCGCACAATGCGCTCCTGCAGCGGGCGAAACGAACCGTAGCCCCAGTAGCGGCGGAGCGCGCTCAGCAGGGCTGGTGTGGAGATCACGGGAAGAGTATAAACGGCAGCGAATGTGCGGTCCACGCGTGGAGTTTGAAGGTGGCATCTGCCTATCCCTTGGTCGCAAAAACCTCTCTCCGCTAACACCAAAACGCAATAGAATCGGCGTATGCCCTCCGGTGAGTTCCTTCCGACCTTGTGGCACTCGGCGATGATCACGCTGCGTGTGCTATGGCGTGTCACGCGGCAGGTGTTCCACGAAGCAACCGGGACTCTTTTCGGCGTTTTCGCGGCGTATGGGCTTTTGCTAGCCTACCGGCAGTGGCACCACCGGCCTGTGCTCTGGCTGGTGGGCTTCGCGATTCTCTACGCCATTATGATGGGATTGTTTTCTTTCGGAGCGTTTCGCCGGGCGCGGCGGATGCGTTGATGTCGGGGCCCGTCTTCACCGCTTGCACTTTGTAATGGCTGATTCTACGAACAATCGCCCTCCATTTTCCGAGAAAAAATCGGCGAGCACAACCGGGCTGCCGATGGAAACAGTGGTTACGCCGGACGATCTGCGCGGATGGGACCCGGAACGCGACCTGAACTATCCCGGACAGTTCCCTTTTACCCGCGGCGTCTATCCCACGATGTATCGCGGGCGCCTGTGGACCATGCGGCAATACGCCGGGTTCGGCAGCGCCGCTCAATCCAATCGCCGGTATCGCTACCTTCTCGAAAAGGGCCAGACGGGACTTTCCATCGCGTTTGATTTGCCTACGCAGATCGGGATGGACTCCGACCATCCGCTGGCGCAGGGCGAGGTCGGGAAAGTCGGCGTGGCGATTGACTCCCTCGAGGATGTGCAGACGCTCTTGGACGGCATTCCGCTCGAGCGCGTCTCGACGTCGATGACAATCAACTCCACTGCCGCAATTCTGCTGGCTCTTTATGTGGCGGTGGCCAAGCAGCAGGGCGCGGCTCTTTCGCGTCTGGCCGGGACGGTGCAGAACGACATCCTCAAGGAATACATCGCGCGCGGCACCTACATCTACCCGCTGCGCCCGGCGATGCGGATCGTCACCGATATCTTCGCGTGGTGCCAGAACGAAATACCCAACTGGAATGCCATTTCCGTTTCCGGCTATCACATTCGCGAGGCGGGCTCAACCGAGGTGCAGGAGGTAGCCTTCACGCTAGCAAATGCGATTGCCTATGTGGAGGCGGCGATCGCGTCGGGGCTGCGCGTGGACGAATTCGCGCCGCAGCTTTCGTTTTTCTTCAACGCGCACAACGAATTTCTGATGCAGATCGCCAAATTCAGGGCGGCGCGGCGATTGTGGGCCCATACCATGCGCGAGCGATTCAATGCGCGCGATCCGCGGTCGATGATGCTGCGCTTTCACGCGCAGACGGCGGGCTCGGCGCTCACGGCACAGCAGCCCGAGAACAACGTGGTGCGCGTGGGACTCCAATGCCTGGCCGCCGTGCTGGGTGGCTGCCAGTCCCTGCATGCGAACGCGCTGGACGAGGCTCTAGCGCTGCCAACCGAAGGGTCCGCGCTGCTGGCTCTGCGAACGCAGCAGATCATCGCGCATGAAACCGGGGTGGCCAATACGGTCGATCCGGTGGCGGGTTCTTATGCCATCGAAAAACTGACCAACGAGATAGAAGCCGGTGCGCGGGAGTACATCGCGAGGATCGATGCGATGGGAGGCACTCTGCGCGCCATCGAGACGGGTTACGTCCAGCAAGAAATTCAGAAGTCGGCCTACCAATATCAGCAGGCGGTCGAGCGCGGAGAGCAGATTGTCGTCGGGGTGAACCGTTTCAAGGCCGAGCAAGAGCGCCCCATTCCGACGCTGCGCATCGATCCAGAGATCGAACGCACCCAAGTAGAGCGGCTCAGAGCTTTGCGAGAACGGCGCGACGGCTCTAAATCGCGCGCCGCTGTCGAAGAAGTGGAACGCCGGGCGCGGGGGACCGATAATTTGATGCCTGCCATCCTCGCGGCAGTGGAAGCATACGCGACCGTGGGCGAAATCTCCGATGCACTTCGCCGCGCCTTCGGCGAACATCGCGAATCCGTGGTTATATGAGCGGTTATATGAAAGAACAGCCCCGCCGCCGGCGATCTGGGCAGCTATTTTTTTTCCGCGGATGTGGAGGTTGCAGGCCCCATTCCAACGATTTCCAACACCGCGTCTCCGTCCTTGGCGCCGTCATAATGGACCTGCCCGCCATAGTGGACGACATAGCTTCCCGCAGGCATTGGAACCATGTGGTCAAGATCGTAGTTGGTGCCTGTATTCACCCACCAGGTTCCGGAGAGCACGGTAATATACCGGTCGTTGGGATGGAAATGCGGGCGGCTGTTGTGATGCGCGTGCCACTTGGTGAGAACGATGTACAGGCCGGGCTTGGAGGGGTCGCCCACAAGAACAGCCGTAGCAGCGCCCCCGTTGGGCGCCTCGACCCATTTGATCTGGTCCGGGAGTGTGTACTTGAGCGCTGCAGGATCGAGATCGGGTCTGGGAGCTCTGGCCGATCCGAGCGGCGCTGCGGTAGCCATCCCCAGGGCGACGAGTCCAAAACTGAGAAGTTTTCTGGAACCGTACATGATTTCCTCCTATGTTTTCTTGAAACGCCACGATGGCGGATACGTCCGCGGTTCGTTGGTTACCTGCAAACTATTCGTCGGGACTTCGATCCTGGCCCCCCCGGCAACCGGCAAGATACATCTTTACCGTCTCTGAAACAATGGCGGAGTAACGGACCTGGCCATGAGTGAGTGAGACCTGAGAAGATCGTCCCTGCGACTATGAAACTGATTCTTGCTTCGGCATCGCCCCGGCGCGCAGAGATCCTGCGCAACGCGGGATTCACATTCGACATTTCCCCGGCGGACGTTGACGAAGCGATTTTGCGCGATGAGCGTGCGGACGACTATGTGCAGCGGCTCGCCGAGGAGAAAGCGCGCTCGGCCCTCGAGCGTGTCGGGCGCGACGCGACGCCAGCAATCGTAATCGGCGCCGACACGACCGTGGTTGCCGGCAGCCATATCCTGAGCAAGCCGACAAGCCAAGAGGATGCTCGGCGAATGCTTCGCTTGCTGAGTGGACAGACTCACGAGGTATTGACGGGGCTTTCGGTAATCCACTCGACGGATGCTCGCTCGGACTCGGAGGTGGAGACCACGCGCGTGAGCTTCGCTCATCTCTCCGAATCAGAGATCGAGGAATATCTGGGGACCGGGGAACCGTTCGACAAAGCGGGGGCCTACGGAATACAAGGCATCGGCGGGCGCTATGTTACGCGGATGGAAGGCTGCTACTTCAACGTGATGGGGCTGCCGCTGTCGCGGCTGTGGTTCATGCTGCGCAAGTTTGGATGGAAGGATTGAACAAACGGCGGTTGCGAAAAAACGGTTAGACCACCTGGCGAACCGAACTCGCCAATCAAACTCCTAGACGCCGACGCCGCGTTACTTCTTTTCTTCGGTCGGCGTCGCCACTGGCGGATTCACCGGCGCTGCCGGCTGGTTCGGATGGACCGAGACATCGGGCCCGCGCATGCCGTCCTTGAACTCGCGGATTCCCTGGCCCAGCCCCTTCATGACGTCTGGAATGCGTCGCCCGCCGAAAAACACCAGAACGATCACCAGAATGATTAACAGATGAGGAATGCTTAGTGCTTCCATTCTAACCTCTCTTGGAGCCACCCTTGCGGGGCTACTCTACCCCACTTTGAAACCGTGAGGGTAGCACCTGACATTATAGTATAACACGCTCGTTTCCCACGCGCTGCGTCACGCGCTCGCGGTCGAGGTATTCAAGCAGGGGAATGGCGTACTTGCGCGTGATGCCCGTAAGTTCTTTGAATGCAGGGATTGAAAGCCGGGTTCCCTGTGCCCGGCGATAGGCGGCAAGCAGCTTTCGCAGGTGAGAAATCGCCGCGCGATGGAACACCAGATCCTCCGTGACTCTTATCAGAATTTTCTCGCGGATGAGGATCTGCAAAATCTTTCGCGCGCGGCCCTGTTCGACGGGCAGTTTCCCGAGCACATCCGCGAAGGCTGGCACGGCTAAACCTGCTTGCTCGAACTCCCGTTCGATGCGCTCTTTGGCGAGTGATTCTTCGGCAGTGAACTCTATGGTCCTCCCAGCGGCGTGAACCATATCGCCTGAAAAGGTTATGACCCCGGTGCGGAGCAGATCGCGCAAACTCCTTTCGAAAAGCTCCGGCCTTGGATTACCGGCCTTGGCTCGAAGTTCCTGCCGGGGAATCCCCGGCAACAAGGGATTCTCCCGATGGTAAGCCGCCACAGCCGAGTGTAGCGCGGATATGCAATTCGTCGCTGCCTGGGCCGACGCCACAACCAGCGGGTGTTCGGCGAGGATTCGCAATCGCCCTTTTTCAGATAGGGCTTTTGCGGCTTCGGTGATTTCGGCTTCAAGCCAACCCGTGCGCGCGAGAATTTCTCCGAGCGCGAGTCCGTTTGGCGCGGCTTCCGCCATCGCCCGCAAGACTTCTTCGCGGCTACCCTGCTCGAGGCTCGTGAGGTAGGCGGCCACCGATGCATCGCGGCGTCGATGCCGAGGCGCCCGCAGGTCGATGACGACTCCACCGCCCAGGGTTACGGCCGGTGAAAATTGCCGCAGGATGAACCGGTCTCCCGGCAGCAGCAATGTTTTTTCGCCGAGCCGGAGCTGTGCGAATGCCCCGTTAGCCGGTGTGAGCTCATCCCGCTGCAGCAAGATTACTTCGGCGGAAGTTTCCACCGTGCCTTGGTGAAAACGCAGACGCGTGCGATTTTTGAGGGGACGCGCCGAGGGCAAAAGAGTAACCCGCACGTCGATCCTGTCGGTCGGCTCGAAAATCCCTGGCGGTGCGAGAACCATTCCGCGCTTTACGTCGGCGTGGTCGATGCCCGCGAGATTCACCGCCGTCCGCTGCCCTGCCACCGCGCGCGGCAGCGCTTTCCCGTCCGACTGCAGGCCGCGCACCCGCAGCCGCCGGCCGGCCGGATACAGCTCGACCTCATCTTCGAGCTGGAGATCGCCTGAAATCAGCGTTCCGGTAACGACGGTGCCAAATCCCTTTATGGCAAATGACCGGTCAATGGGAAGCCGCAAATGCCCCCCGGCCTCCCCTGGCGGCGCCGATTGGGCGGTTCGCGATAGCTCGCGCGTCAATTCATCCAGGCCGGCGCGCGTGACCGCGCTCACGGGCACCACCGGAGCACCTTCGAGAAACGAGCCGCGGACAAATTCCTGGATTTCGAGGCGCACAAGATCCAACACGTGCGGTTCGACCAGATCGGATTTGGCGATCGCGATCAGACCGCGTGGAATTGCGAGCAGCCGGCAAATATCAAAGTGTTCGCGGGTCTGCGGCTTGATGGATTGGTCCGCTGCCACGACGAGCATCAGCACATCGACGCCTCCGGCGCCGGCGAGCATGTTGCGGACGAATCGCTCGTGCCCGGGCACGTCGACGAAGCCCAGGCGCACGCCATCGATGTTCAGAAATGCAAACCCCAGATCGATGGTGATCCCGCGACGCTTTTCCTCTTCCAGACGGTCAGGATGTGTGCCAGTTAGCGCTTCGACGAGAGCGGATTTCCCATGGTCGATGTGGCCGGCCGTGCCGACGATGACGTGTTTGATATCCATGGAGCGGTTGGCAGCCCGATGCTAGCGGAGTGGAAAGATGCAGTCAAACAGCCGTCAGGAACGACGCCGGGGATCAGCCGATGCCATTTCCTTGGCGATACTCAAAGCCGCTTTGCGAGGATTCGGCGCGCCCGTGATGGGACGTCCGACGACCAGGTAGTCGCCTCCTGACTGAATGGCTTCGGCGGGAGTCGCCACGCGAGACTGGTCGTTTGTCGATGAATCCGCGGGCCGCACGCCGGGAACCACAATCAGGAACTTCGGCCCGCACGCGGCGCGGATCACTCGAGCCTCGTGTCCGGAGGCCACAACCCCATCAAGACCTGATTCCTGCGCGAGGCGTGCGAGAGCCAGAGCTCGCACTCCGGGCGAATCCGAAATGCCGATTTCGGCAAGCGCGGCAGTGTCCATACTCGTGAGAATCGTCACACCGAGCAGGGCCGGGCGCCTCTTCTTGTTTGGCATGGCCTCTCGCGCGGCCCGCATCATGGCGCGGCCACCGAGCGCGTGGAGCGTAAGCAGCTTAATTCTAGGCAGTTGCGCAGCCGAGGCAACGGCTCCGGCTACGGTGTTGGGAATGTCGTGAAACTTCAGGTCCAGAAATATGTCGAATCCGAGGCCCGCAAGCCTTTCAACCGCTCGCGGGCCTTCCGCTGTGAACAACTGGCTGCCCACCTTCATCAGGCCAACCGATCCCTTCAGGCTGCGCGCCAAGACACACGCGGGCCTGAGGCGGTCCACATCTAAGGCGACGATTAGTTGCGACGATCCGAAGTGGGCCGTGAGGGCACCTCGAGAAGCTCGATCCGGACCTTGGCAAGACCCCTTTCGTCAAAGCCAAGTCTCCGGGCCACCTCGTATGACACATCGAGTTCACGTCCTTCTACATAGGGGCCGCGGTCGTTGATCCGAACAACCTGGCTACGGTGGTTATGGGTATTAACGACGCGAATGATCGATCCGAGGGGTAGCGTGGGGTGGGCGGCTGTTGTAGCGTACATATCATAGGTCTCGCCATTTGCCGTGGGCTGGCCGTCAAAGTCTTCTCCATACCAGCCGGTAACGCATTGCCAAACCGCCAAAGGCTTCACCTTGCTCTGGGAGCTCAGGGAGCCAAAGGAGGTATTGCCTTGAAGCGAGGTTTCGATTTGGGCAGGGTTGCTCGCGTTGCCGTAAGTCATAGGGTTAACCGACGGCGTCAGAACGAGCAGACCCAATCCTAAAAGCACGGACTGCAGACCAACTAGAATATTGCTGCGCATTATACACCTAACCTTTTTTGAATCAGCAAATTGTACCGCTTCTGGGGCTTCAGAAGCAACCACTTTAGAATCTTAAGGACCCCCGCAACTTGCTGATTTCAAGTAGATTTTCGTCCCGGCACCACGTTTCGAGTTCCCCTACGAGCTTTTCAGAAGCCTGCGGGTCCACGAAATGGGCCGTTCCTACTTCCGTTGCCGAGGCACCTGCGACCATATATTCGGCTACGTCGGTCGGGCTCTCAATACCGCCAAGCCCTACGATCGGGATTTGAATTGCCCTACTCGCCTCGTAAACCAGTCTCATGGTTATAGGTTTTATGGCCGGACCAGACAATCCACCTGTCGTACTACCCAAAACAGACCGCCGCTTGTGGCCATCAAGACACAGCGCCGGATACGTGTTGGCGATAACCACGGCATCTGCCCCTGCTGATTCCGCCGCTTTGGCCGTAACACCAATGATTCCAACCGAGGGAGAGAGCTTCACCCAGAGCGGCCTCTTCGCCGCCTTCCGAGCGGCGCCGACAACCTCGTAGATCTGAATGGGATCGGTGCTGTACTCGATGCCGCCACGCTCAACATTGGGGCAGGAGATGTTGAGTTCATAAGCGGCTACGCCCTCTGCATCCTCCAAGACGCCGATTACCTCGACATACTCGGAAATACTGCGCCCAAAGACGTTAGCGATTATGGCGGTGTCGTGGCGGCGAAGGGCAGGCAGCTTGTCGGCTACGAAGGCTCGCACGCCGATGTTCTGCAGGCCGATCGCATTGACCATACCGCTCGCCGTCTCACACATGCGGGGGGCTGGATTTCCGGCCATTGGCTGGGCTGAGAGACCCTTTACGACGATCCCTCCCAAACGGCTAAGGTCGACCAGATGGGCAAACTCGGTGCCGTAGCCAAAAGTTCCACTGGCGGCAATGATTGGATTCTTGAGGGAAACTGACCCAACCAGCACCCGGAGGTTAACTCCCTCGGGCGGTCTGGGCCTTGGGGGATGAGTCGCCGCCGTCAAACTCATTGCCGGAGAGTCTAGCACGCAAAAGGGTGGTTCGAAGCAACCTCTTTCTATACTTCTTTGCGTACCTCCCTGTGCAAAATTCACAGGGGTCTATGCTAGGATGAGGCGCCCGAATGCGCGTCGTAGAAAAAAGACAACTTCTGTCCGCCGAAGAAATCGCCCGAACCCTCCGAAGGGTGGCGCACGAAATCGTTGAGAAGAGCGGCGGAGCCCAAGACCTTGCCTTTGTTGGAATCCGGCGTCGCGGAGTGCCCCTTTCCGAGCGGCTTGCCAAGGAGATTCACGGGTTTGCGCACGTCGAGGTTCCGGTGGGCACGCTCGACATCACGCTCTATCGGGACGATCTTTCAACCGTGGGAGCCCAGCCGATTGTGCAGTCCACCGATATCAATTTCGTGGTCGACGACCGCGATCTGGTCGTGGTGGACGATGTCCTCTATACCGGACGCACCATCCGAGCGGCCATGAACGGCCTGTTCGACCTGGGACGGCCGAAGAGGATCCGGCTCTGCGTTTTGATCGACCGCGGACACCGGGAGCTTCCGGTCGAGGCCACATTCATCGGCAGCACCGTACAAACGAGCGACACTGAAATCGTGGAAGTGCGACTCCAGGAAATTGACGGTGAAGAACGCGTGATGCTGGTGGATCGAGTTCCCTGAGCTGCGTGCAGAAATTCTCAAGAAGGCAGATCCCTTAAAGGCAAACAGTGCTCCAACGCCTGCAGCACCTGCTCGATATTGAAAGCCTCACGACCGAGCAAATCAGTTTTATTCTCGACCAGTCGAAACCCTTTCAGGAATTCCAGCGGCATCCGTTAAAAAAGCTGGCCACGCTGCGCGGGAAGACGGTGGCCGTGGCGTTTTTCGAGTCGTCCACTCGCACGCGCATCAGTTTTACGACCGCCGCGTCCCGCCTTGGCGCCGACACCATGAATTTCCAGGCGGAGTCGTCCAGCCTGAAGAAAGGCGAGTCGCTCATCGACACGGTACGGACGCTCGAAGCGATGCGCCCGGACGGCATCGTGATGCGCCATAGCTCTTCGGGCGCCGCCGCATTCGTCGCCGCACGCATCGATGTGCCTGTGCTGAACGCCGGAGACGGCACCCATGAACACCCCACTCAGGCGCTGCTCGACGCTCTGACGATTCGGGACCGCAAGCACGGACTCGACGGCTGGAACGTCACCATTCTGGGAGACATTCTCCACAGCCGCGTGGCGCGTTCGAATATTCATTTGCTGAGCAGGTTCGGAACGCGGATCACTCTGTGCGGGCCGGCGATGTGGATCCCGCGTGAATTGGAAAATTTGGCGCCCGGAGTCGGTCGAACCACATGCATTCAGGAAGGACTTGAAGGCGCCGACGTGATCATGGTGCTGCGTACGCAGACCGAGAGAATCCACGAGCCCGCGCTGGCCGCCGACGAATACATACTCGGCTACCAGCTTACGGCGGAACGTTTACGCCTGGCGCGGCCGGACGCTCTCGTGATGCATCCCGGGCCGATGATCCGTGGACTTGAAATTGACCCGGCAGTCGCCGACGGGCCGCAGTGCGCCGTGCTCGAACAGGTGACTAACGGCCTGGCTGTGCGCATGGCCCTTCTCTACCATTTAATCGGCGGCGCGCCGGTGGATGCACCACACCCTGCAAAGGAATGATCGAATGCTGCTGATAAAGAACGGGCGTGTGCTGGACCCGACAAACAAGACGGATGCGGCGCTCGACGTGCTGCTCGACGGAGAACAAATCTCGCGCGTGGGAGCAAATCTTAGGGTGCCCGACGCGGAGATCTTCGACGCGGGTGGGCTGGTTGTGGTCCCCGGATTCATAGATCTGCACTGCCACTTGCGTGAGCCGGGCCAGGAGCTTTCCGAAACCATCGAGACCGGGACCCGCGCTGCCGCCCGAGGTGGATTTACGGCGGTTTGCTGCATGCCGAATACGGTACCTGTAAACGACAGCGCCTCGGTGACCCGTGGAATCGTGGAGAGGGCCGCCGCGAAGGCGAGCGTCAGGGTTTGGCCCATCGGGGCGGCCTCCATCGGGAGCAAGGGAGAAGCCCTCGCGGAAATCTCGGCGATGAAAAGCGCCGGGATCGTGGCCGTAAGCGACGACGGCAAACCCGTGGCCACCGCGCGGCTGATGCGCCAGGTGATGGATTACTGCAACGCGCTCGGCCTGCCCGTGATTGACCACTGCGAAGATCCATCGCTTTTTGCCGGGGGAGTGATGCGCGAGGGCCCCCAGTCCGTGCGGCTGGGACTGAAAGGCATTCCGGCGCAATCGGAATCCATCTGCGTGGGGCGGGACGTGGAGATGGCCGGGCTTACCGGAGCGCAATTGCACATCGCGCATATGTCCAGTCGCGATTCGCTCGAATATGTGCGCGCGGCGAAACAGCAGGGACTGCGAGTGACGTGCGAAGTGACGCCGCACCACTTCACGCTCACCGATGAAGATGTCCGCTACGATTCGCACTACAAGATGAATCCGCCGCTCGCTTCCCGCAAAGACCGGGACGCGCTGATCCAGGGCCTGGCGGACGGCAGCATCGACGCGATCGCCACCGATCACGCGCCGCATCATCCCGCGAGCAAAGATGTGGAGTTCGATCGCGC
>Ga0187863_10003471_pt1 | contig 11641 bp, 9 predicted proteins | sample June2016WEW_11_1_FD_132975 | JGI IMG/M metagenome (GOLD analysis project Ga0187863, IMG submission 132975) | Peatland microbial communities from SPRUCE experiment site at the Marcell Experimental Forest, Minnesota, USA - June2016WEW_11_10 | ecosystem: Environmental > Terrestrial > Soil >...
GAATATCTTTCCGATATCGGCTGAGCATGGGCGCGGGGTCGACGACTTGCTCGACGCTGTGGTCCTCGTGCTGCCGACGAGCGCAAAGACAACCGCCGAGGGCGCTGAGGTCGCGGAGAAAAGTGACGCTGGAGAGTTACCAACGCCCGAGGAGCCGCATGAAATCAAGGTGGCGATCATCGGGCATCCGAACGTGGGCAAGTCGACTTTGCTGAATCAACTTACCGGCAAGGATCGCGCGATCGTCTCGCCTGTCGCTGGCACCACGCGCGATTCCATCGATGAGGTAATCCAATACAAGGGGCGCAAGATTCGCTTTGTCGATACGGCTGGAATTCGGCGCAAAGGCAAGACGCGGCTGATGGCGGAGAAGCTTTCGGTGGTGATGGCGCGCAAAAATATTGAGGACGCCGACATCGTGCTCTTCATGGTCGATGCCACCGAAGGCGCCAGCGGGCTCGACGCCAACATCGCAGGATACGCGCACGAGAGCGGACGCTCGGTGATTATTCTGGTCAACAAATGGGATCTGGTGGCGAGTGGCGAGAAGCGCGCCATCAGCCAGTCTCGAACGGCGCGTATACAGGATGCGAAGCGGCCACAAGATCGCGCTCTTTATGAAGAACGGTTGCGCTATGGGTTGAAATTTCTGAGCTATGCTCCGGTGCTTTTTCTTTCCGCGCATACGGGCAAAGGAACAGAAAAAATCCTTCCGCTGATCGAGAAGGTTGCGGCCGAGCGGCGCAAGCGGGTGACGACTGGGGAGATGAATCGCTTCTTGCGGACGGTTGATTTCGACCGCGCGTCGGTCCCGGTGAGCAAGCGGGTGAAGATCAAGTACATGACGCAGGCCGGAGTGGCCCCGCCGACGTTTGTGCTCTTTACCGATCGTCCGGTGAAGCTGCATTTTTCTTATCAGCGATTTCTGGAGAACCAGATTCGAGAGGCGTTTGGATTTGTGGGGTCACCGATCTGGATTAAGAACCGGGCGTGAGATTGGCGGGCGGCTCGAATGCAGCCGAGCCGCGTTTGAAAAACTCGCGGACGGGTCGGGTATTCAGCCAATACAAGAAAAAGAAACCAAGGAGACCCCAGACCACACCGATGATTTGGGCCGCAGTGCCCTCGCGATGCAGTCGGAGCAGATACAGTATCGAGAGAATGGAGACTAGTAGAACTGTCATCCTGGCCCAATTCCGGCCTCGGGCATAATAAAAGATGCAGACGAACGCGATGACGTCAAGTGCCGTGAGGAAAACTGCATTGAAAGCGCGCAAGTGAGGATGCGGATGGGTTAACGAAGCGTGGTGTGGCCAAAAGTACATCCGAAGCCAACCAACGATAACCAAACCAGCCATTATCCAGGCGGTCAAGAGTAGACCCTTAGGACGAATCACGCAGACATTGTAACGCGAGATAAGTCCTACCCCGCCGTCGGCAAATGCTTTCCATCCTCAGTAAGCAACCCCACGCGGTCGACGCCCGCGACCCGAGCAATTGCGATCACGTCGGCCACGTCCTGGAAATCGATGTCGTCGTCAGCTTTGAGGTAGGCTATGCGCTCTACGCGGATGGCGAAGATATCGCGGAGGCGGTCGCGCAGATGATCCCAGTCGACCGCTTCTTCGTTGATCATCACTTGCGGATGTTCAAACTGTAGGCCTGCGGCGGGCGAAGTCTGCGTTACTGATTTCGTGTGCCGAATCTGAATCACGATTGTCGCTTGTGGCGGTGGAATCCTTCGATCATTCGGATTGGCTTGCTGCGGAATTTCTGCCCGCAAGCCGACTGGCTTCTGTTCGATCACCACCAGCATGAAAACAATAAGCAGCACCAGCAGAACGTCAATCAGCGGAGTGACGTTCATCTTTGGGCCTGTAGAAAACGGACCACCGCCTGCCGAGAATCCCATTTGGATTTCCTCTCGTCATAACAAGATCGTCAACGGGAATCGGCACGCGCGTGTCTTGAATGATTGGACACCTGGGTGAGCGGGAGAGTTCCAAGCAGCGAATCTCTATGATGTTGTGTCGTGAGGGTTCTGCATGTGGCGACGGACCGCAGCGGCTAAAGCCGTCGCAGTCTGTTGCCGCTGATCGCAGCGGTGAACCGCTGCGCCACCCAAAAGCAAGTGCAAGATCGAGCCCGCAGCCGCTAAAGCGGAATTCCTCCCAAGTCGTGGAGGCACGACTGAAGTCGTGCCCTTTCCCCTCCACGCTTCGACGAAAGGGGCACGAATTGCTCTAGAATCGGATGTTCATGCGGAATGGATCGGAACGCTTCTGGCGAGTCGGGGTTGGAGTTATCTATCTCGCGTTCAATTGTTTGTTGTTGATACTGCCTGCCCGCGCTCAGGATAACTATGAGATTCAGGTCTACTCCGCCGAACTGGTCCCGAAGGGTTCCACCATGGTTGAGATCCATTCCAACTTTACTGTCGACGGCTCGAAGCAACTCACCAACGGTGTTGCGCCTACGAATCATGCCGAGCACGAGACACTCGAGATTACGCAGGGATGGACCGATTGGTTCGAGACAGGTTTTTATGTTTTTACCAGCATTCAGAATGGCGACGGCTGGGATTGGGTGGGCGATCATATCCGTCCGCGGTTTACCGCTCCTGAATCGTGGCGCTGGCCGGTGGGCGTGAGCATCTCGCAAGAGATTGGCTATCAGCGAAGGAAGTTTGCGGAAGATAGTTGGGATTATGAATTGCGCCCGATCATCGACAAGCAACTGGGGCGATGGTATTTCGCTTTCAATCCGGCGTTTGACCGGTCGCTGCATGGGCTGAATACGGGTAAGGGGTGGGAGTTTTCCCCGAATGTGAAAATCAGTTATGACTTCACCAAAAAACTTACGGCCGGCTTTGAATATTACGGAGCGCTCGGCCCAGTCTCGGAGTTCGATCCTATTTCGCAGCAGTCGCAGCAGATCTTTCCGGTGATTGACCTGAATGTTTCGCCCGATTGGGAGATTAATTTTGGCGCGGGCGTGGATGTTACGAATTCCGCCGATCATTTGATTGTGAAGTGCATTATTGGGCGGCGCTTTAGTTGGGGACGGAAGAATGGCGCGGCGCCGAAGTAAATGCCGAGATCGGCGAAACGCTAGGTCCTTCGACTGCGGCTGGCCATTCGCTTCGCTTTTGGCCCGGCTTCGCTCAGAATGACAATCTTCGCGTGGAATAACGATTTTCGCTCAACCGATCGGCTCGGCCGATGGCGGGAGCGGCGGGGCTTCAAACGGCGGAGGATACTCTGGCACCGGCGGCAATACCGGAGGGGTTGGCGTGGGTGCGGGGTGGAGTAGCACATCGAGAGTTGGATAGCGCGCGGCAAGAAAGTGCAGCGCATACGCAGGGAAAAAGACAGTAGCGGGCACGCAAACCAGCGCGATCAAATAAACCAAGAGCAGGGCGAGCGATGTTCCCAGAATGATGAGCAGGCTGATTGTGGTAATGCTCAATCCCACCCCCGCGGCTTTGCCGGCCAGGACAGCAACCAGGCCGGGCACGACAACAAACAGGATCGGAACGATTGCGATAATACTGAAAATGATGGCCGCCGCAATCGATAGCACCAGTTTGAGCAGCAGGTAGACGGTGAAGCGTCCTTTTTCGCGGCCCATCATTGCCAGCAAACGGTGCCAGCCGTCGGCAAAATCGAGATTCTCGAGAGCCATCAGCGGTACGAGGAAATCCTTCGCTAGGACTTGAACAGCGACGCTTAGCAATATGAGGACCCCGAACAGGCTAAGAAAGAGAATCACAGTGAGAGCCAGCGGCCCTATGTGCGAGCGCGGATTTGTCAACCAGCCAGCGGACAACGCCACGGCCAGGGGCACGCCAATCAGGAAAATCAGAAACAGCCAAACAGCAAATTGAAAGACAATCTGCCAGAGAAAAAAGCGAAGGCCCGCGCGATGAAATCTTCTCCATCCCTCGCTGATCGAACAGTGGCGGCGGAGAACGGAATCGAAGAGGATGAAGCGGAAGACGCTGTTGATGTACAGGAAGATGAATCCCACAACGATGGCGGCGGCGATTCCGAGGAGGATCAATCCGATAATCGGGCCGATGTGTTCGGGCATGTGCGGAGGACTAAGAGGATTAAAGGCAGGCCAGTCGAGGGCAAGTCTTGACGTTGGCAACAAGACGCGCGGATTTTGGTGCGGGATATGAGGCCAGTGACCGTTAAGGTTTCCGAAGTTGCACCCGCCAACATGCAGCTCCAGCGCAAGAATTCCCACCAGAGCGAGACGAGACCACTGCCCGAATTGAAACCGCGTGAAGAGTTGTTCTCGCGTGTGCTGCAAAGCGGGTTGTACGCAATCAACCGCGGAGACCGGCACTGGATCACCTCACCCTTCGCCGCCAAGGTATCGCGGACAGAGTTGTCGCGTCAATGGAGAAGACCGCCGCGAGCTACGGGCTACTAGCTTCGAGCGGGGCAATGACTCGCAGCTTGTAGCGGAATTCGCAACTCGGGGCCGACAATGCGGAAGATCTCACAACGTCATTCGTAGCGAAGTGCGTCGACGGGATCGAGGTTAGCCGCGCGGGACGCCGGAATGAGGGCGCTCAATACGCCGACGATGAGCAGAACCGCCGTTGAAATCATTACGATGAAGAGTGAAATTTTCAGGTGGATGTCGGCCTTTCCGGAAGTATCTTCGAAGAGCGGGCCCATCAGTGGAAGCGTGCCTACGCCGGTGGCAACCAGGTACGAAACCAGAATTCCGATCGCGCCGCCGAGCAACATGATAAAGAGTGTTTCCGCAAGAAATTGCGCCTTGATATGCCACTTCCGCGCTCCGAGCGCGCGCCGCAATCCGATTTCTTTTATGCGTTCATCGACGGAGACGAGCATGATGTTCATCACGCCGACTCCGCCGATGCCGAGGGTGAGGATGCCGATAAATATCAGCAGCACTTGCAGGCCGATGGTGATGCCGTTGATGACGGGACGGAATTCTTCGCGGCCAAACATCTGAATGGCCTTCTTGTCGTTGGGCGAGAATTGTTGGCGGGTGGCGATGGCGGCTAGAACTTGCGCTTCGGCGCGCGCCTCGAATTGCGGCGCGATCGGCTCAAAGACCAGAACGTCGCCATACTTCGCGTTCCAAAGGTCGTTAGCGGCGGAGTAGGGAATCCAAGTTGATTCGTCGTCGCTGGAAAAATAATTGCTCAGTTGGATCTTGCGATCCATGGTGCCGATCACGGTGAAGCGCACGCCGCCGATGGTGACGGTCTCGCCAACGGCGGGGCGTCCGCCGAATAATTGTTCGCGCACGCGCGCACCGAGGAAGACGACGCGGCGGCGCTCGAGTTCGTCGAGCGAGTTGATCCATCGGCCTTCGGAGGGTTGCTCGTTGCGCATGTCTCCGTATTCGGGGCAAACGCCGCGGACGGCCGCAGTTCCGACCATGCGATCGCCATAAGCAATGCCAGGGCGGCGAACGGTTTCGAGACAGGCGTGGCGCACATAGTTGGCAGTCTCTTTGATCATGTCGATGTCGGCTTGCTCAAGAACGACTTTCTTTCCCGCGCGTTGGCCGCCGGGCTGTTCGCTCGTCTGTTGCGGCCAGCAGATGACTGCGCCTTTGCCGAAGGCATTAAATCCGCTGACTAGAATTTCGCGAAAGCTGCCGCCGTAGGCGATGAGCAGCGTGACCGTGGCGATTCCCCAGACGATGCCGAGCATGGTGAGGGCGCTGCGCGTGGGGTTTCGACGTAGCGCGGTCCAGGCTTCGTTGAGGATTTGATAAATCATCTTAGCCGCCGGCCTCATGGCGCAGGGCTTCGATAGGGTCGATGGCAGCGGCGCGACGCGCGGGATAGAGGGCCGAGAGAATGGCGATGGTTCCGAGAATGACGAGCGCTAAAGTTCCCGTCTGCCAGGTTGGCAGCAGGCCTGCGAAGAAGTCGGGCATCGGAAGCAAGTCGACCAACGCGCAGAGGCCGAAGGCAATGACCAAGCCGGTGCCGCCGCTGATGAGAGCGACGATTAATGCTTCCAAGAAGAATTGCCGCAGGATGCTGTTGGCGGGAGCGCCGATGGCTTTGCGAACTCCGATTTCGCGGGTGCGCTCGCGAACCGCGACCAGCATGACATTCATGACGCCGAGGCCGCCGAGGAACAGCGTTACAATGCCGACCGCGCCGAGAAAATATTTCATGCCGTCGGTCATGGTGCGGAAGGCTTGTGCTTCCTGAATCGTGTCCCAGATGGGGCAGGCTTCTTTGTCGTGGGGATCGTAATTGTGCAGCCGGGCCAGAACGGAGCGCACCTCTCCCTTGCAAGCTTCGTGAGTTTCTACGGAGCGTGGAACCACCAGCAACTGATCGAAAGTTTCAGGCGTGCCCGGCGGCTTATCGGGAAAATCGCGCCGCATCGCGGGGAACGGGATAAAAATTTTGTTGACGTCCCAGCCGTCATAACTCGAATCCTGTTTTTTTGACGACATCACGCCGACGACGGTGAAAGGAATGTCGTTAAGATAAACAAGCTCCCCGACGGCGGGGCGGCCAGCGAATAATTGTTTCTTCGCATCGGAGCCGAGGAAGGCGACGCGGCGCGATTCGTTAATGTCGTCCTGATCGTAGAACCGGCCTTCGCTGACGCTCAGGCTGCGAATCTCTGCGAACTCCGGGGTCGAGCCGGTTACGGTAAACGCGGCCGCGTTAAAAGCGGTGTGCGAACGCACAGTGTTCTGTTCGAGTTCAGGGATCGCATATTGGCAATCGGGCGCCTCTTCCTGGAGATGAGGAATATCGGAATCGACCCAATGAACGAGGCGGCCGGCGCGGGTTCCACCAGCCTGCAGGCTGGTGCGGCCGTGGAAGACGATCATCAGGTCGCGGCCGAGAGTCTCAGCCTGCTTGGCCTGTCCGACGCGAAGGCCCTCGCCGGCGGCCACCATCAGGACGATCGAGACTACTCCCCAGGCAATGCCGAACATGGTCAACAGGGTGCGGACGCGGTGCGCCCAGAGGGTTCGGAAGACGTCCTGGATGAGATCGCGAAACGACATGTGATGGTTCGACGCGGCTCGCCGCCGAATGAAAGCGGAACGGGCTGTCTAGAGATACGAGGAAGAGAGAGGTTTGGTTCCGGCAACTTAGGTGGCGACGGGAGTTGGCTGAGCTGTGGCACGACCGAGCCATTCTTCAAAATCGCGCAGAGCAAGCTCACACTGCAGTCGATGGCGCTCTTTGCGATCGCGAATCTTGCGATCAAGAGCGGGTAGCAGGTCAAAGGTGATATTCGCGGGCTGAAAGTTCTTGCTCTCGGCGCGGGTGATGTAGTGGACGAGCGAGCCAAACGCTGTGGCTCGCGGTGGAGGCGCCGGGTCGCTGCCCATGGCGAGCGCGGCCGCATTCATTCCCGCCATGAGACCAGTCGCAATCGATTCGACGTAGCCTTCGACCCCGCAAATTTGCCCAGCGAAGAGAACGTTGGGGTGCATTTTCATTTGCAAAGTCGGATTCAGCAGCGCTGGCGAATTGATATACGTGTTGCGATGAATCTGTCCATAGCGAAGAAAGCGCGCGCTCTCAAGGCCTGGGATAAGGCTTAGCACGCGCGCCTGCTCGCCGAACTTCAGGTGATTTTGAAACCCGACCAGGTTGTAAGAATCCGCGCGCAGATTTTCCTGCCGCAATTGCACAACCGCATAGGGCATTCTGCCGGTGCGAGGGTCGAGAAGGCCGACCGGCTTCATGGGGCCGAAACGCAGGGTGTCTCGTCCGCGGCGGGCGATCTCTTCGATGGGCAGGCAGCTTTCGAAGTAGTTTAATTTTTCCCAGTCTTTTTGCTCCACCGATTGCGCGGCGAGAAGGGCATCATAGAAGTGGTCGTACTCGTCCTTCGACATCGGACAATTAATGTAGTCGGCCGATCCTTTGTCGTAACGCGCCGCCAGGTACACCTTACTCATGTCGATTGAGTCAGCCTCAACGATAGGGCTGATGGAATCGTAAAAATAAAGATTGGGTTGCGGCGCGGGCGCCGCCACCCACGAAGGGTCGGCGCAGGCTTCTGCCGCCGCAATGAACGAAGAACTCAGTCGCACAATCTCCTGCGAAAGCGCATCCGATGTGAGCGGGCCGGTAGAGATAATGGTCAGTTGGCCATCGTCAACGCGCGTCACTTCTTCGCGCAGAATGGTAATCAGCGGTTCGCGCGAAATCGCTGCGGTTACTTTTCGGGAGAATTCCGCCCGATCCACAGCCAGAGCGTGGCCGGCGGGAACTGACGACTCGCGGGCGATCCGAAGCAACAAAGATCCTGCTCGCCGCATTTCTTCTTTCAGCAGCCAGGGCGCGGTGTTCTCGCTTTCAGATTTCAGAGAATTGGAGCAGACCAATTCCGCGAAGTCTTCTGTCTGGTGGGCAGGAGTCTTTCGCGCTGGCCGCATCTCAAATAATTCGACGGCCACGCCGCGCCGCGCGCACTGCCACGCCGCTTCAGATCCTGCGAGGCCCGCTCCGATGATGCGAACTTTTGTCAGAAGTCTTTCCTCAACAGTCTTGCCTCAAGAATCTTTCCTTAAAAATCACGCGTCAAGAATCTTTCTCCGCCAACTTTCGCAAACTGTCGCCGCTCAGGAGAACGTCTCGCCACCCGTCGAGAAAATCACTCCCGAGCGCCTGATACATTTCGATGGCGCGCTGATTCCAGTCCAGCACTGCCCATTTTATGAACCTGCGATTCTCCTGTTCGGCTACGCGCGCAACACGCGCAAAGAGTGCTGTGCCGATTCCGCGTCCGCGAAACCCTGGACGAATAAAAAGATCCTCCAGATACAAACCCGCGCCTCGCCAGGTGGAGTAATAGCTGAAGAACAGAGCAAAGCCGGCGGGTTGCCCATCCCACTGGGCGATCAAGGCGCGGAACTCAGGATTTACGCCGAAGCCGTCGCGCGCGATGTCGGTCTCGGTTGTCCGAACTTGATTCGGCTCTTTCTCAAAGTCGGCAAGCTCCCAAATCAATTGTCGGATCAGAGCAGCGTCGGCGATGGTGGCGGCGCGAATGGTTAGCATCGGAGGTGCATGAGATTCTTCTGCGTTTATTATAAAGGTGCGATTCAGAGGAGAACGAATGACTCGGATTAGTTTGATTGAACCTGCGCAAGCCAGTGCGGAGGTCAAGGAAATTTACGATAGCAAATTGAAAGGGAAGCCCGGCAACATTCAGAAAGCGCTGGCGCATCGTCCGGCGATGCTGGGCAACTTTCTCGGATTCTACGCCAGCGTGGGGCGCTCGCTGGAGCGCAAGCTTTATGAAGCGATATATCTTCGCGTCTCGCTGATCAACGGATGTTATTACTGCTCGCAGCACCACATACAGGGCGCGAAGCGGGTCGGACTCACGCCGGAACAGATGAAGGCCTTAAAGGAGGGGAACTACTCTGGATTTGGCGCTGCGGAGCAAACTGCCCTGCGCTATGCGGAAAAGCTTACCCGAACCCCTGACGGCGCCAACGACGCCGATTTCACAGAGCTCAAGAAACATTTTTCCGATGAACAGATTGTTGATCTGCACATGCTCATTGGATTAGCGAATCTTACCAACCGGGTCACCGGGCCGCTCGCGTTGGAAGTGGAGTTTCCGGAGGAAAAAATCTAGCTGGCCAACAATTTAGAGAATCACCCGCTCATCTCCAACTCGCCTCGTGACGTGCTCGCGATCGAGATATTCGAGCAGCGGAATCGCGTACTTGCGGCTGACTCCGGTCATATCTTTGAAACGGGCTACGTCGATCTTTGGCGCGGTGGTTTTGAGCGCGGAGATTTGGCGGCGGAGGTCGAGAAGAACGTTCTGATGAAAAACCAGTTCCTCTGAAATCTTGATCAGAACTTTCTCCCGCAAAAGCAGCGTGACGATTTTCTGCGCGCGAAGTTTATCGACCTTCAATCCGGCTAACACCTCTTTCAGTGACGGAACTTTCAATCCTGCCGAAGAGAACGCCAGTTCGATGATCTTCTTTGATTCCACCTCGTCATCTTTCATGACCACGCCGCGACCAGAAAGATGCACGAGTTCGCCGGCAACTTCGAGTTTTTTCTCTTCCGCTAATTTGCCGAGCGCACCATAGAACACGTCGGGAGCTAAGTTGGCCCGATCGCGAAGCTCTTCTTTGCTCATCCCGGCGACAAGAGGATTGGCGTCGTGGAAGTTTTTCAGAGACTGAAGCACGTCGGCTTTTGCTTTCGCGTATGCCGGGAGCGAAATTAACACCTGATTGAAGCGGATCAATCCGGCCTTTGCGGCCAGTTTTTCTGCGTCTGCGCGTCGGATATTCATTTCTCCGGGGATATCGTCGATGCGCAGGCCGACAGTTCCGCGCCTGGCGACACGCGCCGCCAGCATCTGGTCGACAGATCCCTCGCTCATGATCTTGAGAAATGCGATTGCGTCTTGCGTGCGTTGCTTGCGAGTTGGTGGTGAAGCGTCGAGCACGACGCCTCCACCGATGGTCACCACCGGAGAAAATTGCCGCACGATGAAGCGGTCCCCGGGCAGAAGGAGCATGGGCTCAGCGAATCGTAGTTGCGAGCAGGCTTCCTCTCCGGGTTTGATTTGCTTCGTTCCGTAAAGCCGCGCTTCGGCAATTGTCTCCGATGTGTAGGAGTGAAAGTGCACGCGGGCACGGTCTTTCAGCGGCTTTGCCGAGGGAAGAAGCGAGAGGAGCACATCGACTCGCGACGTGGAATGAAAAGTGTCTGCGGTGGCGAGCGTCATGCCGCGTGCCAGATCTTCGGTCGAAACTCCGGCGATGTTTAATGCGGTGCGCTGGCCGGCGATGGCGGATTCCGCCTCAGCACCGTGAACTTGTACACCGCGAACCCGCACACGTCTTCCGGCCGGAAACAGTTCAAGTTCTTCTTCGTCGGATTTGCGGATTGTGCCGGAAATTAGCGTGCCGGTGACGACCGTGCCAAAACCCTTGATGGTGAAAACACGATCGATGGGCAAGCGAGCCAGCGCGGCCGAGTTTTTCGAGGCAACATCCGAGGCGACGTGGGCGAGCGCGGATTTCAAATCATTCAGCCCGGCGCCTGTCAACGAACTTACCGCGACTATCGGCGATTGCGCCGTGTCGAGAAATGATCCGCGAACATAATCTTCAACCTCGAGCCTGACGACTTCGAGCGTTTCCGCGTCGACCGCGTCGGATTTTGTGAGGACGGTGATGCCGCGGCGGATAGCCAGCAGACGGCAGATATCGAAGTGTTCGCGAGTTTGCGGCTTAATGCCTTCATCGGCAGCGATCACGAGAAGCACCAGGTCGATGCCGCCGACGCCAGCCAGCATGTTGCGAACGAAGCGCTCGTGGCCGGGAACATCGACGAAGCCGAGGCGGAGTTTATTGCCATCGGGCGTCGGGAGTTCGAGGTGAGCAAAGCCGATGTCGATAGTGATGCCGCGCCGCTTTTCTTCTTCGAGGCGGTCGGCGTCGATCCCGGTCAGAGCTTTCACCAGCGCCGTCTTGCCGTGGTCGATGTGTCCGGCGGTGCCGACGATCACAGACTTCATCTGCGACAGTATAGACGGGGTGGTGTGGAGCGGACACTCTTGTCCGCTGCCTTTGATCTTGGTCCTGGATTTTGACGCCCAACTCGGCAATCCGTAGC
>Ga0187863_10003475_pt1 | contig 11634 bp, 9 predicted proteins | sample June2016WEW_11_1_FD_132975 | JGI IMG/M metagenome (GOLD analysis project Ga0187863, IMG submission 132975) | Peatland microbial communities from SPRUCE experiment site at the Marcell Experimental Forest, Minnesota, USA - June2016WEW_11_10 | ecosystem: Environmental > Terrestrial > Soil >...
AGAAGAAAAGCGCAACAAGCGGTTCTATCGCCTCTCGAGCGACGGCGAGCAGATGCTCAGCCAGTTGCTTGAGGAGTGGAATTCCATCAATGCCTCAATCGACACAATCATCAATCGCACTCTGTAAGGAAAACGCCATGGAACTTCTCGATCGTTATCTCCAAGCCGTCAAAAAGTATCTGCCCTCGCGTCGGCAGGACGACATCATCGCCGAACTCCGCGCCAACATGGAGGCCCAGCTCGAAGACAAAGAGGCTGAGCTGGGCCGTCCGCTGACCCGGATCGAAGCCAAAGACTGGCTCAAGCAAATGGGGTCCCCCATGATCGTCGCCTCGCGCTACCAGCCGCAGCAGTACCTCATCGGTCCCGCGCTCTACCCGATTTATCTGTATGTGCTGCGCGTGACGATGATGCTGGCCATCATGGCTTACACAATTGTGAGCGCGATCGTGATCGTCGTAACCGCGCCTGGCGAGGCCTCTATCGTTGCAGCCGTAGTGCGCACACCCGGTGTTCTGATTACGGCCGCGGCGTGGGTGACATTGGCCTTCGCTGATCGAATTCTTCAGCGCCTGATTTCCTGAAAAGTTCCCTCCGCTCGCCGGACTCTCCGGCCCATGGTCGCCGAGTTCGTTGCCTCCCCTTGGGAACGAAGGCGACACCGTCGGGAAACCGCGAAGCTACGCCTATGCGGTGGCGGAGGTTGTCTTTGGGTTCATCCTGTTGGTCTGGCTGTTGCTCGTTCCGCGCCATCCATTCCTGCTGCTCGGGCCCGGCGCCGTCTACCTGGCTGCAAGCCCGTTCGAGCTCGCACCCGTCTGGTGGACCTTCTTCTGGTGGTGTGTCGCAATGAATGTTCTGCAACTTGTCTGGCGCTGCATCAATCTTCTGCGCGGCGCCTGGCAGCACCGTTCCCTGGCAGCACCGTTCGAGGACGGAGGACCTGGCGATCAAGGCGCTTGGCTTGATTCCGATCGGAGTGGTTCTTCTGGTGAAGGATAGCGGGTACGTTCTACTCAAGAATCCTGGGATGGATTGGGCGCGCTATGGCGCAACCCTGGAGTCGATCAACAAGAGCATACATCTAGGGTTTGTGGTTGTGTGCGTCGTCGTGCTTCTACAATTGGCATGGGAGATAGGCCGGCTAATGTATCGCGAGTATGGGGAGCGGGCGACGACCCGTTGATCCGGGTCGCCATTGGAACCTCTCAATCGCATAGCTCGTAGAAGAATCGCCTCTCTCCGCGTATCGGATTTAGAAGCGAGTTTCAAATGCGCGGAAACGATACTCCTGCTCCCATTGGGCTGATGCCTTCTGGCTCGCATCGAGGAACGCTTTGCACGGCGCAGATGGATCGGCGGAGCCGAGGACCTGGCCGCGGCACGCCACCGCAGGCAATGTGAACACATCGGCCACGGCCCATAGACTCGCTCCGGGCAGGAAGTTATGCTCCATGCCCGTCCGCGCCAATTGCTTCAGGTCCGGGTAGCTGAGGTGATAGTCCAGCGCAGCACGGACATATTCATGTGTAAGCTCGATGCGGCTTACACCTTCATCGTCGGTTGAAAGCGCGACGGGCACGTGAGCGGCACGGTAGATGGGGAACGGATGCTCCGCTCCCTTGATGCCAAGGATTCCTTCGTTCGAACTAAGGTTGATCTCGACCATCACGTGCTTCTGCGCCATCTCCTTGAGCAGTGCCTGCGCATTGTCCTCGTACATCACGTCGACGCCGTGGCCGATGCGCTCCGCGTGCCCGTCCTCGACAGCCTGACGGATGTGGAAGCGAAGCCCTTCCGGAGGAACGAGCCCCGGGGCCAGTTCACCGGCATGTAGCGAGATATGCACGTTTGGATAGACGGAGTGGAAATACTCCAGCATCTTCATCTGCAGCGTGTAATCGCGCATGGAAACGAAGCCATCTTCTGGCTGCACAAAGTTGATGCCAACGAACGTATCGTCGCGCGCATCCATGGCTGCCTTGACGGTCTCGAACCCGAGGAGCGTTTGGGCAAAGACGGCTTCGGGCGCGTTGCCGCGCAACACTTGATAGATGTAACGGACCATAACTTTGCAGGCAGGCGCAGCATGCGGAGTGCCGCAGTGCTCGACGTCGCGGCGCAGACCCTCTGCCGCGCGTGCATCTTCGCGGTCCGCGAAAACCTCTTCCAGCGCCCCCACCGATTTGAGCGTATTGCGATAGGCGGCAAAGTCCAGGTTCAGCGGGTTCTGCCGCGAGAGGAATGCCGCATGCTGAAATGGCGGCGTCTCCATCAGCTCAAGGTATTGCTGATTTTGGCTCGCAGCCCGGCTGGCAATTTCGTCCACCCATTCTCCAATGTGCTTCTTGCTCAGCCCATGGACGCGGTCAAACGTTGCGAAAAACTGGTCGTGCCCGCTGAAGTCCGGTGTCGGGACAAAGCTCCGCATGGAAAGCGAGTCGACAAGCCGGTTGTATAGACTTTGCTCGGCCGGGGTAAGAACGCCGTTCAGGTCGGTAGCCGGCTCCAGGGGTGGCGAGCATGGCGGCTCGGCAATCGCAAGTGCCGTGGGATCGATGCAGAGCCCGTCCTCGGCAGCGTCTTTGATGAAGGTTTCGGCATAGACTGCGCCGCTGAGATGCACATGAAGATCAGCGCCCTTGGGGAATTGGTCGAGGAAGGCGTGCAGAGCGAGCGGTCCGGCTTTCACGGCAGCCTCGTAGGCGTGGGCAGCGCGTGCCTCCGTGGGCGATTGCGTGTCGGCAGCAGTCACGGCAAGGGGGAAGAAGGCAAATAAGACGCTCAAACGAAGCAGATGTTTCATAAGTCTTTCCATAGTAGATCACCACCTGCGGTGGGCTAACCGGCGCTGCGCGCCGGACCGAGATCAAAAGTTAACCTGGATTCACTTCGCCGTGATCGAATTGCCCGCAAATTCGAACTCGCTTCTTGAGAACTGTCCGAGTCAGCGCCACACGCGTTTGGCGCGTCGGAGAGGAGTTGATATACTGGCAAGGTTGTTGCAACGCACTGTCCGTGGACTTGGCCTTCCTTTTCGGCGCCCCGCCGGAATCCCGCGCAGGAAATGCAACGAGAAGTCTTCACTGAGGCCAGGTAGCTCAGTGGTAGAGCGCGGCCCTGAAAAGGCCGGCGTCGGCGGTTCAATCCCGTCCCTGGCCACCATCATCTGGTTTCAGCCCGGTCCATTTCGTCCCATCAGGTTCGTCCCATCAGAACAGTGTGCGAGAGTTCTGATTCCCGAGCGCATCGCTCTTCCCGATATGGCGTGATTGCGTCCCTCTAAACCGCAAGTCGTACAGCGGGCTTTCACCTGTGGTCGACAGTCTCCTAGGAATCTCCACTGAAGCGGTGTTCCTCCTCACGAGGAATTGTTCCAGCAAGTTCCGCCCACTAATATGCCTCATGAAAGATCGCTTTTTCGCTCACTTCATCCCCCAAGTCAGACCGTGCTAAAAGCCTCGATTGCGGACGTCAGGTTCCTTACTCGCTCGAGACCATGTCAACACAACGGGGTGGGCCACCGCAGGATGCAGCCAACGCAAACTTACGTTATCGAATCGAATAGGCTCCCGCATCGCCACCGGTTCGGTTGTTATCTCAGGGCTTCCGGGCACTGCTGGGCTCTGCATCAGGAACCAGCAGATCGCATGGCGCTTCTAGCAAAGGCCTTCCCCCTGGGTCCGCGTCCTGCCAGGCTTCCGATGTTGTAGATCCTGTGAGGCAAATAAAATGAGTGCGCCCACCAGTCAACATTCGTTTCGGTTACGGCTTTTTGGCATCCACGGTTCGTCCACCAGTTACGGCCTGCGTGATTTTCTATACCGCAGCAATGTTCCTTTCGAATGGATCGAGCTGACCTCTGATCAGCAGGCGCGGGAGTTGGCCCAGGTCAACGATCTCCACGACCACCGCCTGCCGGTTTGCCTCTTTCCCGACGGCGCCAGGCTGGACAATCCAACCGTTCGGCAGATCGCGGAGAAGTTAGGTTGGTTCCAAAGGCCATCCAGCGCAGAATACGATCTGGCCATCCTGGGCGGCGGCCCCGCCGGGCTCAGTGCTGCAGTGTACGGCGCATCCGAGGGTCTCAAAACACTACTGATCGAGCGCTACGCCGTAGGCGGACAGGCGGGTACCAGTTCCAGAATTGAGAATTACCTGGGATTCCCGGAGGGCATCAGCGGCAATGACCTCGCAAAACGTGCCCGTGACCAGACTAACCGCTTTGGAGCGGAGATCCTTCTGCTTCATGAGGGGGTGCGTGCCGAACTCGTGCCCGGAAAGTCGATCGGCCATCTGGCGGATGGCGCCAGCTTTGTGATGCGCGCCGCGATCTGTGCCTCCGGTGTCGAGTACCGCCGTCTCAACCTCTGGAATGAAGAACGGCTGCGCGGCGCGGGCGTCTACTACGGCGCCGGCACCAGCGAGGCGGAGTTGTGCAGCAGCCAGGAGGTCTTTGTAGTAGGTGGCGGCAACTCCGCCGGACAGGCTGCCCTCCACTTCTCCCGCTATGCGCGAAAAGTCCACATCTTGATTCGTGGAGATGGCTTGAAGGAAACGCTCTCTCACTATTTGATTGATCGCATATTGGCCTCGCCCAAGATCGTGGTAAGACCTCATACTGAAGTCATTGAGCTCCATGGCGAAAACTGCCTGGAAGCCATTACTCTCGTGGACAATTTGACCGGTCGGCAGGAAACGATCAATACCTGCTGGCTTTTCTTATGCCTCGGCGGTCTTCCCAACACGAACTGGGCCGCAGACGCCGGCTTGGTGCGCGACGAACAATGTTATCTCGTTACCGGTCCGGATTTACGACAGCACAGTGGCTTTGCCCGGAGATGGCCGCTCGATCGCGAACCCTACTATCTGGAAACCAGCTTTCCAGGAATGTTCGCCGCCGGCGATGTTCGCCACGGGTCTGTCAAACGATGCGCCTCGGCTGTCGGGGAAGGCGCAATGGCTGTTACGTTTGTCCACCGTTATTTAGCCAGCCACTGAAAGGAAGAAAAGCTATGTCAGGCTGTTCCCATTTGGACCAGATTCGACCTGTATCCCCTCGCACCCCCGAAGGCTGTGAAGAGTGCTTAAAGACGGGGAGTTACTGGGTTCACCTTCGCTTATGCCTGGAGTGCGGCCACGTCGGCTGTTGCGACCAGTCTCCCGGTAAACACGCCACCAAGCATTTCCATCGCACCGGCCATCCCATCATGCGCTCCTTCGAGCCCGGTGAGGGTTGGGGCTGGTGCTATGTTGATGATGTCCTACTGGATGACTTCGACCAATGGATCCCGCGTCACAGTGCGCGGGCAAGTCTATAAGTCGATGTGCAGGACGATCTTTCCGACAACGTGCCCTTCTTCGATCCTATGGTGGGCTGCAGCTACGTCTTTAAATGGAAAAACGTGGGTTTTCAGCGGGAGGGTGCGTGTACCGATCGCTGCATTTAGCTTTTCGAAAGCATCATGTGACATCGCACCATCGAATGCTGAAACCGGATGGCCGTTGAAGCGTGGCTTGGGTTCAACGCCATTCGGAAAGGCAATCGGCGCTTTCGGCTTCAGATGCGAAAAGAAGGAAGCCAACGCGTCACCATTGGCCGTGACCAGGGCAGCGTCGAACCCATCCTTGGCCGCGCGCTTGATTACGCCCTCGCGTTCCGTGGAGTTCGGATCGATGGTGTGCGCAGCTCCAAGCAACCGAACATATTCTTGCGCGTCGGACCGCGCTGTGCCTACGACCGTTGCCCCTTTCTTGCTGCCCAGCCAGACCGCACAGGAACCGACGCCGCCGCTCGCACCGAACACTAATAGGGTTTGACCGCGTGTCGCTTTAACGCTTTCCAGGCCGGATTGAGCTGTCAATGCGATGCACGGCATCGCCCCCGCGATCTTCATTTCCAGGTGTGCAGGAACTGGAGCTACCCGGTCCGCCGGAACGCTGACATATTGCGCGTAGAATCCGCCGCTGCCGTTGCCGTAGCTGTAAGAGTAAACGCGATCGCCCAGGTGGAACTTTGTCACATGGCTGCCAGCGGCAGCAATTGTTCCGCTCCCATCTGCACCCATGATTGTTCCCGGCTTGACCGATCCCCAGGATCCTGCGCGCTGCTCAGCGTCCCATATGCCCACACCCACATACTCGAGCGCGATAAGGACGTGGTTAGACGGCAGTGCGGGTACGGGCACCTCTTTGATGTGAATGGCTTCGGGAGGGCCGGCTGCATCCACAACCGCAGCTTTCATGACCTTTGGAAGGGTTGATAAGGTAGTCATTGCTTGACTCCATTGCTAAGCGCCAGGTAGATAGCGCTAAGATCATCTGCTCCGAAGCCGGGTTCGGCTTCTGCCCAGGTAGCGTCGATCTTGTTGACGATCGGAAGCCGGGTACGCTCTTCTCCTGCCGCTGCGAGTGCAAGCTGAACATCCTTGTGTGCCCAGCGAAGCGGCCGCCCCTATGCGGGCAGTTCCGCCGACGTGGGATAGTTGTGCTGCTCGCGGCCCAGGTCGCCATCGTATTTGACCGTGCTCTTGAACAGCTCGTACCGGCCATCATTGAAGCGGCGACCGTGATCGCGCAACTCCGTCATCTCTTTCTCACCGAGCGGCTGAAAATCGCGCAGGATGCCCAAATTCTGCTCAAGGACACCCATCGAATCCATTCCCGAAATCGTTGTGGACACACCGGGGACGCTCATCGCGTAAGAAAGCGCCTCGGTCGGCGTTAGCATGCCGTGCACGATCGCTTCGCCCGATCCGCCCATGCTCTTCATCGAAAAAACAGCCATTCCCTTTTGGACGGCGACGGGCAGCACCTCCCGCTCAAAGGAGCGGAAGCTTGGATCGAATGGATTGATCGGCATCTGAACGGTATCGAACGCAAATCCGCGATTCAGCATCTCGAGGTGGATGGAGGGATTCTTATGGCCGGTAAAGCCGACGAATCGAACCTTGCCTTGCTGCTTGGCCGCGGCCAGAGCCTCGATCACGCCATCGTGGTCGTATGCTTTTTCCGGATCGTTGTAATAGACGACCTCATGCACTTGCCACACATCGAGATGGTCTGTCTGCAATCGGGTAAGCGATTCCTCCAGCATCCGCATGGCGACATCTTTCTTGCGCCCGTGCGTGCACACTTTCGTCATCACAATTGCCTGGTCCCGCTTGCCCTTGAGCGCGATGCCTATGCGCTCCTCGCTCATCCCTTTGTGGTATTCCCAAGCGTTGTCGAAGAAATTGATCCCATGGTCGAGCGCCTTGGCGATCACGTTATTCACTTCTTCCTGACCGGAAACGGTTCCGATGTGATAGCCGCCTATGCCGAGGATCGAAACCTGTAACCCCGTCTTACCCATGGCACGCTTCGGCACCTGAAAACTCGGCAACGATGAGCCGCCATAGGCGCCATTGAAATTCTTCACGATGGGATTCTGCGCGGAAGACGAATCTTCTGGAGGGGCGGCTGCGCTCCCCCCCGGACTTGCAGCTTGCCCAGCATGCGAAGAGGAGGAAGCAAGACTTGAAGCAGGCACGATGGCCGATCCGCCTGCCAGGGCTACACTCTGCAAAAAGCGGCGACGCGAAAGGTCGCTTCGGGGCGAAGCCTGATTTGCGGAAGTCATCGAATCCTTCTCAATTGGGCGAAAGTCCGAACTCGTGTTCATCCCTCTCACTGTCTCCACACTGCGATGAAAGGCAACGGTAGGCGGCCATCTTTATTCCCCAGGCGAGCTCGTCACCTGCGGATAGGGCCGGCCGGTGTTCTGTGCCTCATAGATCAACTGCTTCACTTCCACTTGCTGCATGTCCAATGGGAAGTCATGGGCCAAACGCGCCTCCGGATTATCGAACTTGATGGAAGTTTTGTAGAGTTCAAAATGGCCATCGCCCGCGTAAGGCTTCGCGCGCGCTCGCAGCGCCTGCATTTCCGATTCACTCAGTGGCGCGAAACCCTGGGCGATTTTCAGATTCTGTTCGAGAATGCCGAGATCTTCCACACCCGAGATCGTCGTGGCCACCGGCAGCGACATCGCATAGCGGAGAAGCTCCTGCGCTGTGAAGACGCCCTTTTGTACGGGCTCTCCATGGCCGCCGATCGGCTTCATCCCGATGGGCGCAATGCCTCGCTTGTTCAGTTCTGGCAATACCTTTTGCTCAAAGCTGTGGAAGTTGGCGTCGAGGGGGTTCAGTGGCATCTGCACGGCGTCAAACGGGAAGCCGGTATTCAGCATCGCCAGATGAACGTCGGGATCTTTATGCCCGGTGAATCCCGCGTACAACACCTTGCCGTCTTTTTTGGCTTTTGCAAGCGCTTCAGCAGCTCCTCCCGAGCGAATGAAAAGCTCGGGATCGTTCGCAAAACACACGCCGTGAATCTGCCAAAGATCCAGGTGATCGGTCTGCAGGCGGCGCAAGCTTTGCTCGAGCATCTGCATCGCCAAGGCCGCGTCGCGCCCATGCGTGCAGACCTTTGTCATCAGAAAGACCTTCTCGCGGAATCCCTTGATCCCCTTGCCCAGCCAGTCTTCCGATTTCCCGCGGTTATATTCCCAACAGCAGTCAAAGAAAGTGACGCCGCCATCGATGGCGCGATGGACGATCTCGATCGCCGTCCGCTCATCCTTGGCGGCGCCCAGATGATGCCCGCCAAGTCCGAATGCAGAAATCCTTGCGTTGGTTTTACCGAATGGGCGAGTGGGAATCGTGCCGCCGTTGGACATTGAGTCGGTGCCTCGGATACGGGGACCCGGCTACCGTTCATGACGGCGCCTGCGCAATTTGGATGCTGAAGGACTCGAAGGGTTGGCCCAACCAAGGTATCAAAACAGATTGCCGGCGACTTGTTCAGCAGCAGTATAGATGCGCGCCTTGAGGGCATCGCGGGTGAGGATGGGATCGTCTTTCAATGTACTGTTGATGTCAATAGTGAACACCTGGTTGCGCACCCGGCCGATAGCCCGTTCGCCGAGTTCGCCGCGGCGGAGATCGGCGGCACAATAGACCGCCTCGTTCCCGATGGCGTTCAGAGTTGCGGCTCCAGCCCCGCAAGCCCGTGCAATCGAGCTCATGCGCGTATGTGCGTCCGTGGTCAATTCGACAGTAATGGTGAGCGTTCGCGTCATACCGTCGCTCCTTTGCGCGAATGTGCAGACCGCGGGCTGAGCGCCGGAAGGGGCCGTGAACGAGCCAACGGCTTCGGCCCCGATAAGCCCGGATGCCGTGGCTTCCGTTAGCCATGGACAGCCATTTGCCGCGTGGGCCGCGCTGGAGAGACCAACCAAGCAAAGCAGCGCGGCGACGATAAACCGTATCCGTGTCGGGCGCGGCGCATTATTTGCCATTCTGCGCTCCTCCCTCTTCGGTGGCCAGATCGGAGTGCACGTGCCATGGAACGCTTTCGATGGAGATTTCCGGATGCACACGCAAGTAGCTCAGAGAATAAGTAGGCGCACCCGGATCGACCTTCTTGTCAACAAACATTTCCTGCTGCTCAGCGGCTTTCTCTTGCTGGCCCATGCGACGGTAAAGGATGGAAAGGTTGTAGTGCGCGGCCAGATCGTCCGGATCAATCTTCTGTAGCGCCTCGAACTGCTCAAGCGCCGCATGCTCATCCTTCTGCTGGTAATAAGTGATGCCAAGTTCGCGGCGCGCATCGCGGGATTGGGGAAACATTTCTACCACTCTGCTGAAGTCTGCGATCTCCTGCTTTGTATTTCCCGCGCGTCGCTGCAGCAGACCGTCGTAATAAAGGGCGCGGGCGTTGTTCGGATCGATTGAAAGCGCCTTCCGAATGGCCTTCCGGGCCGATTCGTACTTTTCCCATACAATCTCGGTGAGACCAACATTGGTGTACCCATCGACATAATCGTGGCGCAGCTTGATGACTTCAGTGAAGGCGGCGACAGACTCGGCATATTGAAATTGATCGAGCATGGCGATGCCAAAGTTATTCCAACGAATCCAGTCAGGGTTGTCAGCCGGATCGGGCGCCTCTGGCTTGTTTTCTCCGATCTTGAGGACGCGGGTACGTGAGGCGATTTCCACCACCGGATAGGCTGGATGATCAGGACCAAAGATGTTATTGAGATAGCTCTGGCGCAGATGCCGATAATTCACCTTTGCGGTAACAGAGACGGCACCAGTTACCTCAGCCGGAAGCCGGAATTGATAGCGTACTAATACCGATCTACCCGCTTGCACACTGTTATCGTAGGCCACGGAGTGAATCGTCCAAACCTTGTGGTTATCGACGAACTCCCCTTCATCTGTTACCGGACGATTGGTGAAGCTGTGCGCCCGCGGATCGATCATGCCATCTGGTTTGAGGAAGCCGCTATGGTAGATCTCTTTCCCGCTTGAATCCTTTACCGTGAACTCAACCCATGCTTCGTAGAGGTCGCGAACCTCGGGGATGAGCGAGTGGCCGATGTTCCTATTCTGGATGACAACATAGGCTTCAACTACGTCATTGGGAGCCAGGGTGTACGAAGATCTTCCCAGCGGAGCGATCAACTTATCCTCGCCGGTCTTCTGGAGACCAAAGATATCGACGTTGAGATAGTCCCCGGCCCGTAGAAACTCGATGGTCTTCTTTAGCTGCTCGTCGAAGCCATAGTAAAACGGCACCGCGGTGTTCCCGGCCAGCCAGCGATGCGAGGCGAAGGTCCCATTCTTTGCGCCGTATTCGGGGAGCGTAATGGGATTTCGCTGCATGTGGCAACCCTGGCAGGGCTTAAAGTCAGCCGTATAGAACGTAAGCGGATTGCGCTGCGAAAACTTTGACTGCTGCCACTCGTCGTAAGCCGTGAAGGCACGAATGAACTTATAGTCGTTGAGCGGAGACGGCAAGTTGGCCTTATGACAAGCCGCGCAGAATTCCGGCGTGTGCAGGAAATCATGCATAACGGCCTTGGAGTGCCGCTCAGGATGTCGAAGAATTTCGGCAAACGAGACCTGCCCGGGTATGCGGTTCCCATTTTCATCCACGATGACAGACGGAATACCCATTTGAACGCTAGCGTTGCCATTGGTTGAGTCGAGACTGACGACGGAGTGGCAGGTCATGCAGGTCAGCCCGTCTGAATCGAACTTGGCTCGATCCACCTTCGAGTCTTCAGTGAGCGCGGCGCCCAACACACCAATCGGATTATGACAACTGTCGCAGTGCCGCGCGAAAGCAATGCCTCGCGTCTTGTCACGGATCAAAATATTGACGCTGGTGCGATAGAAGGGGGTGCGAAATGCGTTGGAATGCAATGCCTGCCGCCACTGGCTATAGGCCTCCTGATGGCAAGTCCCGCAGTATTCGGCCGTGGGATATGCACCTGGCTGGAGAAACCCTTCGCCTTGCACTTTGACGTTGCCGGGTGTAAACGGATTCTTCGGTCCGTAGTGAAAGTTATACGTGGGAGTTACAGTGGAGTTATACGCTTTGCGATCCGCCTCGGTGCGTTCCTCGGCGCGAGCCTTTAGCTTAGCCAAGGCCTCGCGTTGCGCTGGAGTATCTTCCGCAGGCGCAGTTCCTTTCGGTGGAGGCGTGTAGGCAGGCGGAGGTGTGAGTTCAGCGCCGCCCTGTTGCTGCTGCCCCGGTGCAGACACAATCAAGCAGCCGGCCCATGCGAGGACGGTACACACC
>Ga0187863_10003478_pt1 | contig 11623 bp, 12 predicted proteins | sample June2016WEW_11_1_FD_132975 | JGI IMG/M metagenome (GOLD analysis project Ga0187863, IMG submission 132975) | Peatland microbial communities from SPRUCE experiment site at the Marcell Experimental Forest, Minnesota, USA - June2016WEW_11_10 | ecosystem: Environmental > Terrestrial > Soil >...
CTGCCCGAGATCACCGACCGGCCGCGCGATCTGGAAGCCCTGGTCGCTGCCGCCAGCGCAGCGGGGGCAAAATATATTTTTGCCAATCCGTTATTTCTCAAGCCGTGTTCGGCGGCGATATTCATGCCCTTTATCGAGCAGCACTTCCCTGCCCTCACAGAACATTACCGCGAGCGCTATGACGGTCGCGCGTTTCTGCCCAAAGGATACGGGGAGCGCCTGTCAAACTTGATGGCCGCATTACGGCGCAAACACGTAATAGGAAATCAGCACGCGCGCAGCAGTCAAAAAGCGCATATTGAATTCGCCCAGATGGACTTATTTTGAGTTGGCAGTGGATCGCCGGGCGTCCCCGCCCAGCCACTCCGTAACTGGGCGGGCGAGAAGCTCGTCCCTCGACAAGCAAAGCCAGCCTATAATGTGTAGTTCGCCATGGCCTCCCCTCCGCAATCGGTTCCACCGCCTCCGCGCCTCAAAGATAACGCGCGCCACTTCTGGCATCGCGTCAGCGAGGGGATGGCTCTGCATCAACTGTGGTCGCAATTTGAAAAGGATGCGCGCTCGAGCTACCGGCTTTACTCCGCGGGGCTGGACAAACTTCCGCAGCAGCCAACCAAATTAAGACGGGCCTGGCAAATCGTGAAGGCGCTGTTCTGGGCAATCATGGAGAAGCTGACCCCGGCGCGCCGCGTGTTGCTGCTGCTGGCGCTGATTCTGCTGTTCTTTCCCGGCGGAGGCGGCGGCTTCACGTACACGAGTGACCACAATCGTGTCGCGGTTGAGGGACCGGACCTGCATTTCTGGGGCGGTGTACTGATGTTCGTCGTCCTGCTGCTGGAGTTGGCGGATCGCGTGGTGATGAAGCGCGACCTCGAAATCGCCAAGGATATTCAAGCGTGGTTGTTGCCCGGCGCGCCGCTGCAGATTCCCGGATTCCAGATTGCTTACGCAACGCGTGCCGCAAACACGGTGGCGGGCGACTACTACGACGTGATCCTCCGGCCGGCCCAGCAAACGAAAGACGATCGCGTACTTTTTGTCGTGGCCGACGTAGCCGGAAAGAGTATTCCCGCGGCGATGGTCATGGCCACTTTTCAGGCCAGTTTACGGACGCTGTCGACGAGCGGGGTCTCGCTGCCGGAAATGGTCGCGGGCGTGAATCGCTATTCGTGTTCCAACAGCCAGGGCGGCGTGCGCTTCACCACTGCCTTCTTCGCCGAATTGGACCCCGCCACCGGAGACGTGGCCTATATCAACGCCGGGCACAACGTTCCTATTCTGCGCAGGAGATCGGGAATGCTGGAGCGACTGGAAGCTGGAGGCGTTCCGATCGGCATTTTTGCGGAATCTGCGTACCAGTCGGGTACGATCCACCTGGACAACGGAGACTGGCTGGTGATTTTTACCGATGGCATTGTGGAAGCGGAGAACGCGAAGCAGGACGAATTCAGCGAAGCGCAGTTGATACGGCTGGTGGATCGCGAATCGGGATCGGCTCCCGCGGAATTACTGCGCCGCCTGCTGGTGGAATTGGATGAGTTCGTCGGCAATACTCCGCAGCACGATGACATGACCTGTCTGCTGCTGAAGAGAAGCTGAGCTGTTCACCGCCGAGACGCCGAGAAAATGAAGGTTGGTGAAAACACTGGCGCTCAGCCCCTAAAGGGCATCTCAATTCACAGCACTTGTGGCATCGCTGAAGCGATGCCCTGGTACGAAGCATACGAAATGAAGCGATGAGCTGATACGAAACTTGAGTTAGCGCTGGCGGTGCCTGTTTTGATCTTCCTCGCCTTTACTCGGCGCACTCGGCGTCTCGGCAGTAGAACCAGCTTCTTGTCGGGCAGCTACCGACAGCAGGTGTGCCTGGCCACGCAAGCTAGACGCGACCGCCTGAATTTGCGGATCGCTCGAACCGCGCAAAACCGAGTCGCATTCCTCGACCGCTTCCTGCGGATGTCCCACGCGCAATTCGTACATGGCGAGTTCGAGGACTTGCCCGGGTGGATATTTATGCAGCGCGTTGGCAGCCCGGAATTCAGCCACCGCCTCGTCCGATCGTCCCTGCTTGGCTAGAGCCAGGGCGAGATTGTCGTGGGCCATGTAATTGCGCTCAGTGACGCTTAAGGTGTAGCGCCACAGCGCTTCGTCGTCGCTCCAGTAACCGAGTTGGCGATAAGTCAGGCATCCCAGAACACAGATCGCAAGAACCGCGGCGCCGCCCATGCACACGCTTCGAATGCGACTCGCGGAGGCGGGCGCAGCCCCCACCCACGCGTGTAATGTCCAAGCGTGTAAAGTCCAAACCACGGCCACGAACACCCCGATGCAGGGGATGTAGGCGAAGCGATCGGCCATCGCCTGCTCGCCCACCGTAACAATTCCGATCATCGGAACCAGGGTTCCCAGAAACCAAAACCAGCCGACCAGCAAATAACGCCGGTCACGCCAGCGCAACACTAGCGTAGAAATCAGCAAGAGCAAAGCCACGGCAGCCGCCACATCCGAGGCGGAAAGCGAATTCCCGGGATGCGGATACATGGGGGCCAGGCGAGCGGGCCAAAACAGTTCCCCTAAATAGCGCACGTAGGAAACAAAAACGTTCTGGAAGCGGGAGGCGAGCGAGACTTCGGCCGCGGTCCGTACCGCGGCCCCGGCGCGCTGTGCGATCACGGTGATGACGGAATCGGCCGCGGCCAGAATGAACAAAGGCCACTTCTCCCAAACCAGAAACCCGAAAGAGCGCGGAGCGATCGTCCCGTGCGACTCTGCGGTCGCAAACATGCGCTGCAGCGGCCAGTAATCCCAAAGCAGAAGCACAAACGGCAGCGTTACGATCTGCGGTTTCGCCATCAAACCGAGCGCAAAAAGAGCGGTCACCCCCCAGAAGAGGGATCGTCTTTCGCTGCGGGCATAGCGGTCGTAAACATACAGGGCGAGCAGAAAAAACAACATGCTGAGAACGTTCTTGCGCTCTGCGACCCAGGCAACGGATTCAACATTGACCGGGTGCAGGGCGAACAACGCGCTGACCACCAGACTGGGCCAGGGGAGATCGGTCGCCCGCCACAGCAACAAAAACAGCAGCACCGCATTCGCCGCGTGCAATAAGAGATTGACGTAATGGTGGCCGGTTGGATTGAGGCGAAAAATCTGGCAGTCCAGGGCATGAGACAGCCAAGTCACGGGATGCCAGTATCCGGCGTGAAAGGTCGTGAACGACCACTTCACTGTGTTCCAGCTCAGGCCGGTCTGTACCTGGGAATTTCTCAGAATGTAGACGGAGTCATCAAAATCGGTGAATTGGTTATGAGCGACGGGATTATAAAAAGCAAGCGTTGCCGCCACCAGCAGGAGGCAGCAGATGACGACGCGCTTTTCGCCGAAAGCGGACATGAGATGGGTGGAAACGAAAACGATCGGTGGGAAGAAGCTACAGCGCTTGCCCAACCACATCGTGTCGCTCGTCGCTCCCTGCCGAGGCCGATTCTAGCGCGCTGCCTGGGAAGTTAAGCGATGTGTGTTGCCCAGGAGCAATCGACGGTAACCACCTCTCGGGTAACGAGGGCTGAAGTCGTAAATGGGCCTTGGATAGCGCGGGTTCCGTCGCTCCGAAAAATGAGTTTTTCGGTTCGCTACGGCAGGTGCTTTTCCTTGGGTCTACTCGGCGTTCTCGGCGTCTCGGCGGTGGGCAGCTTTGTTGCGCAAGAAAGGCTGGCTGACGCGTTCCCAGGATGGGAGTTGCCGCATCTGGCGCGCGCTTTCAGGGTAAGATAGGGAAACGGGGCGACTAGCAAAATTTGTCATTCCGGGTCTCTGAAAATGTCATACTTTGAGAACCGCGGGTCACCGGGGAGGTGACTATCCCGCAGAAGGGCACTGAAAACGCTGAGTTTGCATCCGGAAGGACATCTGACTTCCGTCACTTGGGTCTCTGGCCCTTGGAGTGCGATAGTACTCGCGAGTTGGTCATCCAACCAAAACCAGTCAAACGGAGACGAGGAAAATTTAAATGCGGAAACAAAAGGGCTTCTCACTCATCGAACTGCTGATCGTGGTGGCGATCATTTTGATCATCGCCGCGATTGCGATCCCGAACCTGTTGCGTGCGCGTATTGCGGCGAACGAATCGTCTGCCGTGGCGTCGATTCGCACCCTGAACACAGCTCAGATTTCGTACAACTCGGCCTATCCGACGGTGGGCTTTTCGTCCACTCTGGCCAATCTTGCCGGCACCAGTTGCACTCCGCCTAGCTCGACCGGCGCATGCTTGATCGATACCACGCTGGCGGCGGGCACCAAGAGCGGCTATACGTTCCAGATGACGGGCGTGAGCGGCACTCCGGCCTCCACCTATCAGGCCATCGGAACCCCGTTGACCGCTAACCAGACGGGCGTACGTTCTTTCTGCTCGTTCGCGGACGCTGTGGTGCGCTACAACATGACGACTATCACCACCTGCGACACCACGCAGAACCCCTTGCAATAAGTTTGATTTTGGCAAAGTACCTGGGGGAGGGTACCAGCCGGAAAAAAGCAGAGGAGCAATCCTCTGCTTTTTTTGTTTTTGCAGTTTGGATTTGAAGTTTGACCCCGCCACGAACGCCTCGTCCCTTCACCCCGTCAGTCACTTCTGGAACGTGAGTTCGACATGATAGCTTGGATTTTCCCTCGCGCCATGTCCAGTGCGAACTCAATCCGCGAAGCCCGTCTGTCCCTTGTCTTTCGCGCCTCCATGTGCGCTCTGCTCGCCGTGCTCGCCCTCACTGCCGGCACGCATCTGGATTTCAGGCAGCCCTTTATCGGATACGGCATCGGGGGCGCCTTCCTCCTTTACCTTGCCGCTGAACGCATCCCAAAACGCCTGACGATACTCGCGGCCTTGTGCGCCTTGCTCACGGCTTGGGTGGTATGGGGACGCTACCAGGATCTGGCGACGCTGCTAGTGCAAGTCCTGGGCGCCTTCGGACTGGCCAGCCTGCTTCTTTTGAGTTGCGTCATCCTTTGCCATGGCCGCGAGCGCGAACCCGCCGCTTACCGAGCGCTCTTGCCCGCAGTCGTGCTGGCGTTCTTTGTCCTCGCGGCACAGTACTCGCTCAACATGGCTTCCCTGCTCCATCGCCAGACTTTCGACCTGTATGCGTTCGCCTTCGATGGCAGTCTTGGCTTGGAACCCAGCTTTGCGCTGGGGCGTTTTCTGAATTCCCATCCCTATCTGTTTCCGTTTATGAGGGTGAGCTACGAGGGCATTCTCTTGGCCATGGCGGCTCTCTACGCCGGCTTCATGCGCCGCCGGGACAAGCCCATCTGGGAGATCATCGAGGTACTGTTTGCCTCGGCGATGGTGGGCTATGCTTTTTTTAGCATTTTTCCCGTCTGCGGCCCGCGCTACGCCTTTGGGCGCGATTTTCCCGACCTGGTCGTCCCGTACGCGGCCTTCCATCAACTGTCCCTGTCGAAGGTGCCAGTGTCATGGCTTTTCCCACGCAACGGCGTGCCCTCTCTGCATCTGACCTGGGCACTGTTGATTTGGCTGAACACTCGAAGCCTGCCCCGGTGGGCTCGAACAGCGGCGCTGGCGCTCGTATTGGCCACCGTTTTCGATACTCTGGCTAGCGGAGAACACTACCTCTTCGACCTGGTGGTGGCTTTGCCGTTTACCTTGTGGATGCAGGCATGGATGGCGCATACCGTCAGCATCCGCGACCGGCGAAGATGGCTTCCGGCGCTTTGTGGATTCGCGCTATTCCTGGCGTGGCTTGCGGTAGGGCGATTCGGCTTTCCGCTGATGATGATCGGTCGCGCCGTGCCCTGGTTGCTGATCACGGTGTCGTCAACGGTCTCCATCGTCTGGGCGATGACGCTGCCCGCCCTGATCCCCGAAATGGTGTCTAATCCCGGAAATGCAGGTGTGGCGCAACTGCCAGATTCGCGCCAACCGGCTTACTAACCAAGCCGCAGCTTATCCCAGCATGGAAATGCCAGTGACAAAATTTGGCACACCTCTTCCCAATTAATCTGTCAAAGTTTGTCAACCAGAGCCCGCAACGTCGTACCAAGAGCCCTCCCAAGCGCAGCTCGCACAGCAAACTCTGCGAAGAATGCAGTTTTTGATCAGAGCCAAGTTACTTTTAGCCAAGCCCCGCGAGCGGTTCATTAACTGCTACTAATCTCTGGTTCGTGCCGTCAACCTCAAACCCGAAACAGGGAGATCTTACAAGCGATGGAAAGACAGAAAGGATTTTCTCTGATCGAGCTACTAATCGTGGTAGCCATCATTCTGATAATTGCGGCTATCGCGATTCCCAACCTGTTGCGTGCGCGCATTTCGGCCAACGAGTCCTCGGCTGTGGCTTCGCTGCGGACCCTAAATACAGCCCAGATTTCGTATAACTCGGCGTATCCAACGGTGGGGTTCGCCTCCACCCTGGGATCGCTCTCTGGAACCAGTTGCACTCCGCCCAGCTCCACCGGAGCATGTTTGATCGATACCACCTTGGCGGCGGGTACCAAAAGCGGATATTCGTTCCAGCTCACCGGCACGTCTGGAACTCCGGTTGCAACCTATCAGGTCATTGCTTCGCCGTTGACTCCGAACCAGACCGGTGTCCGCTACTTCTGTTCGTTCGCTGACGCGGTGGTTCGCTTCAGCGCCACAGCGATCACGTCGTGCACGTTCAGCGACTCGCCGTTGCAATAAAGTTTGAGTTTGGCTAAGTGCCTGGGGGAGGGTACAAGCCAGAAAGAGGCAGGGGAGAAATCCCCTGCTTTTTTATTTTCATTGTCATTTTCTTTGGCGCGCATCGAGGACTCTGTTTATGAGGAACCTGGAATCCACTGACACAAATTGTCATTTCCGCCGCCGAATGGATTGAAAAGGGCAGCACACGCGGGTTGGAGGTTGCGAACTCTATAGCATTTCCAAGGACATACGCCGGGTTAGTGAGGAGCGGAGTCCGGCAGCCAAAATGCAACACTTGACTCGGATTCATCTTAACGCGCGATCCCAAACGAGGAAACGCAATGCGAACGAGTAAAGGATTCTCGCTCATTGAACTGTTGATCGTCGTAGCCATCATTTTGATCATCGCTGCGATTGCTGTACCGAGTTTTCTGCGTTCGCGCATCTCGGCCAACGAATCGGCGGCGGTCGCGGCCCTGCGGACCGTGAACTCGGCGCAAATTTCCTACAATTCCGCCTATCCGACGGTGGGTTTTTCGAGCACGCTAAGCGCTCTCAGTGGCACCAGTTGCGCACCGCCAAGTTCGACGGGAGCCTGCCTGATTGACACCGTACTGGCGGCCGGCCAAAGGAGCGGATACTCCTTCCAGTTGACCAATGTGAGCGGTACTCCGGCCTCAACCTACAATGTCATTGCCAACCCGATCACGTATAACTATTCGGGGATGCATTACTATTGTTCGTTCGCCGATGCCGTAATTCGCGTCAGTACGAGCGCGATTACGACCTGCGATGGCACCGTCGCTCCGCAAAACTAGCACTCGAGGCGGTGCAGCTCTGTCTGCTCCGCCCTGGTTGCCGTGAGCGGTTTACCTTCGTAACCCTCGCACGTGCCCGAATGCGCCAGCGCGCTTCCGCATTGCTTATAATTCTCTTCATCAGATTCCACATCAAACTCCACGTAAGGGGCTTGCTGATCCGCCCATAGCCATGGCTGCGATTGAAATTCTCGATTTGGAAAAGAGTTATCTAGTCGGATTCTGGCGCAAGCGCCCGAAACTTGCCCTCCGTCCCCTGCGCCTCACCATTGAAGACGGAGAAGTGTTCGGCTTTCTCGGTCCCAACGGCGCCGGCAAGACCACGACCCTCAAGCTCCTGATGGGACTCGTCTTCCCGACGGCGGGAAGCGCGCGGATCCTGGGGATGGAGATGAACGATCCCCGGGTGAAATCGGAGATTGGTTTTCTGCCCGAGCAACCCTACTTCTACGACCATCTGAGCGCGCGCGAACTGCTCAACTACTACGCCCAGCTTTCGGGAGTACCGGCCAAAGGCCGCTCGGCGCGCGTCGAACAGATGCTCGAGCGCGTGGGATTGCGCGATGCGGCGGGGGTGCAATTGCGGAAATTCTCGAAGGGCATGTTACAGCGAGTAGGTTTGGCGCAGGCCATCCTGCACGATCCCAAGCTGGTGTTTCTGGATGAGCCTATGTCGGGACTGGACCCGATGGGGCGGCGCGAGGTCCGGGATCTCATCCAGCAACTGCGCTCCGAAGGCAAGACGGTCTTCTTTTCGACCCACATTCTGTCCGATGCCGAAGCGCTTTGCGACCGGGTGGGCGTCATCCATCAGGGCGAACTGCGCGGCGTGGGCGCGGTGGCGGAATTGACTTCCGAACGGCAGGCCAAGATCGAGATTATTTTTTGCGCAACCACGGTACCGCCGGGTTTGACCAGCCTCGGAGCCGAGGCGCGGGTCAGCGGCGACATGGTCAACGCGGTGTTGCCCGAGGAGCAGCAGGATGCCGCGCTCGAAGTGCTGCGCCGCGAGCGCATCAAACTGATCTCCCTGACCCCCGTTCGCCGTTCGCTCGAGGAGTATTACATCCAGAAACTCCGCCCAGTTGAAGCACGGAAGAACGAAATTCCGAAAGCAGATGACCAGAAAGACAAAGATGACGACCGGGAAAACGACGCCCGGATCGAAGCCAGCCGGAAAGGGGTGGGCGCGTGAACTCTCGCATTGGCTACATTGCCTTTAACACCTTTCGAGAAGCGGTGCGCGATCGCGTTCTCTACAACCTGATCGCATTCGCGCTGCTGCTTTCCGGGGCGGCGATTCTGGTGGGAGAAATTTCCATCGACATCGAACGCCTGGTAGTCGTCAACCTCGGTCTGACCGCGGTGTCGCTGTTCGGTGTAGTCATCGCCATTTTCATCGGCATTGGCCTGGTCTCGAAAGAGATCGACAAACGCACCCTCTACACCGTGCTCTCGCGCCCCGTTCGCCGCTGGGAGTTCGTCGTGGGCAAATTCTTTGGCCTCACCGGAACGCTGGTGGTCAACACGTTCTTTATGGCGGTCGGCGTGTTCCTCGCGCTGCTCTACGTGGCGCACAAGTTCGAAAAGATGGACGTGTGGGTGCTCGCCGCGCTCTACTTCATCGTGCTGCAATTTCTGATCGTGTGCGCCCTGGCCTTGTTTTTCTCCTCTTTTTCGACGCCGCTCATGGCGGCCGTCTTCACCTTCGCGCTCTTCGTAATCGGAAGTCTGTCGGAAGATCTGCGCGGATTTGCCCGCATCACTTCCGGAGTCGGAGGCTGGTTGGCAACCGCCATCGCCTATCTGGTGCCGAATTTTTCCGCGTTGAACGTGATCAATCAGGTCGCCCACGGCGATCCCGTACCCGGACGCCTGATCCTCTACAACACCGTCTACGCCCTGCTGTATTCGGCGATGGCTATCTCCGGAGCGGTGCTGATCTTCCAGCGCCGAAATCTGAAGTGAGTACCACGCGACGCGTCAATCTGGTCGCAGGCGCGGTGCTGTTGCTTTCCCTCGCGGGAGCGCTGACGGCGCTTGGCGCCATTGATCGCCTGCGCCAGCCATCCATACCGCAGCAAACGCTCTATCTGCGGTCCTCGCGGGTACTGCGGCGCTTGAGTCTCGGCTACACCGGCCTGCTGGCCGACATTTACTGGACCCGCGCCGTGCAGTACTTCGGAATCCAGCATCACAACGATTCCGGCGACTTCCGCCTGCTGGCGCCTCTGCTCGAAATCACCACCGAGCTCGACCCCAGGCTCTTGCCCGCCTACCAGTTTGGAGCCAACTTTCTGGCTCCGAAACCGCCCAGCGGCGCGGGCTTGCCGGGCGCCGCGCTCTCGCTCATGAAATATGGAATCGAGCACAATCCCGACCAGTGGCGCCTCTACTACAACTTGGGCTTTCTCTACTACACCGAGTTCAAGGACTATGCCAAGGCGGCCGATGCCTTCAGGCAGGGAGCAGCGCTTCCAGTAACCAGTGAATACATGTCCATCCTGGCGGCACGGATGGCGCAGCATGCCGGCGAATTCGACACGGCACGCATGTTGTGGGTCACCACCTACCAGAGCACGCAAGAAGCCCGCATCCGGCAAAATGCTGTCGAACATCTACTAGCCCTGCAGGTGGATGAAGAGGTAACGCAACTGGAGCAAGTCGTGGAAAAATACCGCGCCCAGAGCGGGCGTTTACCCACCAGCATGGGCGATCTGGAGCACGCCGGATTTATCCGTGGAACGCCAACCGACCCGAAGGATCACCCCTACAAGCTAATGCCGGACGGCCGCATCGAAGTGCAGGATCCGCAGAAGATTCCCTTCATCACCAAAGGCCTGCCTCCAGGCATGTCGCCGCCGCAACCCGCACGGGAGATTCTGCCAGAGCCGAAGTGAAGCGCTTTTAGCTTTTAGCTCTTAGCTCTTAGCTAGAGCCGCTCGAGCAAAAAGCTAAGAGCTGATAGCCAAGAGCAGTTTCTTGTTAGCATCCTTGCGTGTCTTCAGATTCCCATCAATCATTCTGGAGCGCTTTAAGCCGGTGGTGGAGCGAGCAGAGGCAACAGAATGGCGCAACCAGCGCGACGTCCCTGTTGCTCCGCAATCTCTGGAGCTTTGTCCGCGACTCGACGCCCGAACGCCGCCGCCAGCGCTATGGCGACATGGAGTACGACTGGGAACACCGCGTCAACACCACCAGCGGCACCGTGGGCTGGCAAGCGCGGCTGCGCGGATTGTTTCACTCCCCCTATCAACCGACCGACCCGGCCCTGTTTCAAGAAATGATGGCAAGCCTGCCCATAGCGTTCGAGCAATTCACTTTCGTCGATCTAGGGTCGGGCAAGGGACGAACGCTGCTGATGGCGTCAGACTATCCATTTCGGAAAATAGTAGGAGTGGAGTTGCTGGCGGAACTGCATAGCGCGGCGCAAGAAAACATTCGCGCCTACCACTCCCCAACCCAGCGCTGCACCCAAATTGAGGCGCTGTCAGGCGATGCCTGCGAGTTTGCTTTTCCCGACGCGCCCCTGGTGCTGTACCTGTTCAATCCGCTTCCGGAGCCGGCCTTGCGCCGTACCGTCCAAAACCTCGAGCAGTCTTTGCAACAATCGCCCAGGCCGATTTGGATCGTCTATCACAACCCCGCGATGAGCAGCGTGCTGGCGGCGTCGCCGGCGCTGGTGAAATCCGGTGGAACGGAGCAATACTCGCTGTTCACAAACCTCAAGGTGTAACAGACAAGAAAATACAGGAGTCGTATAGGGTATCGCTCCGTTTCGTATCAGGGTATCGCTTCAGCGATACCGTAACCGCGCTGAAATCTGACGCCCCTTTTAGGGGCTGCTATCGAACGCCGCCGCCCTTCGCCGCTTTGCGACTTTTGCTCGCCTTGTCCCTCTTTGCTCTGCGCTCGGCTGCGGGTTACACTTCGGACTATGAACACGACGATGCAACCGAACGTAAAGTTTGTGCAAACACCCGATTACCGCGAGACTTACGCCAACAGCGTGCAGATTCGCGTGAACGTATGGGACTTCTTTCTGGTTTTTGGGACCATGCAGCAGGCCTCGGAGGCGCAAGTGGAACTGCGAAACTTTCAGGGAATTTATCTCAGCCCGCAG
>Ga0187863_10003481_pt1 | contig 11614 bp, 5 predicted proteins | sample June2016WEW_11_1_FD_132975 | JGI IMG/M metagenome (GOLD analysis project Ga0187863, IMG submission 132975) | Peatland microbial communities from SPRUCE experiment site at the Marcell Experimental Forest, Minnesota, USA - June2016WEW_11_10 | ecosystem: Environmental > Terrestrial > Soil >...
GATATTCAATTTGAGGGAGTCAACCGCGCTGCTCTGGATCCGCTGCCGGAACGGATGGAGCAGCAGCCGAATACTCCCCTCGATCCGGTGAAAGTGCGCGCCAGCCTGCGCCGCCTGTACGCGACGGGACTGTATCGGACGATTGCCGTGGACGGGCAACGGCAGGGCAACGGAGTTGTCCTGGTTTTCAAGGGGACGCCAACGCTGTTTCTGGGCCGCATTGCGGTGAAGGGGGTTACGAACAGCCATCTCAGCAACCAGCTCAACTACTCGACGCGCCTCAATCCCGGAACACCCTATACGGATCAGAAGCTGAGCCACGCCGGCGATCTGCTGCAGCAGACGCTTCAGCAGAATGGCTACTATCAGGGATCGATCACGCGGCACACGGCAACGGATAAGGCCAACGCGGAAGTGAATGTCCAGTTCGATGTGAGGACGGGGAAGCCTGCGCGGGTGGGGGATGTAGCTGTGCAGGGTGACAGCGGGATGGACCTGTCGACGTTCCGCAAAAAGGCAAAGCTGAAGGTGGGGTCGAAGGTGAACTCAGACACCGTGAGCCGCGCTCTGAGCAGCCTGCGGAAACAGTACGAGAAGCAGCAGCGTCTGGAAGCCAACGTGAGCCTGGCGGCCAGCCAGTATCAGCGGCCGACCAATCACCTGAACTACAGCTTCGAGGCCGACCGTGGGCCCATCGTCAGAATCATCGTGGAGGGCGCGAAACTCAGCACGGGCAAGGTGCACAGCCTGGTTCCGGTCTATTCGGAAGGCACGCTGGACGAAGACCTGCTCAACGAGGGCAGCAAGCGCATCCGGGATTATTACCAGCGCCAGGGCTATTTCAACGCAAAGGTGACGCACACTTCGGACGCGAAAGATGGCGTTACGCACGTCACATACGACGTCAACCTCGGGCCACGACAGCGAATCGAGTCGGTCGGCATCCACGGGAACGGCTATTTCGGAGCGTGGCTGCTGAAACAGCGCCTGAGCGTGCAGTCTGCGTCGACTTTTGTGCCCCACGGCATTTACAGCCAGGCCCTCCAGGAGGCCGACGTAAAGACCATTACAGCGCTCTACCAGAGCAACGGCTTCACGAGCGTGAAGGTCACGCCGGCAGTTCGCGAGTCGTCCACGCAGTCGAAAAAGGGCGAGCACAGTCTGAGGGTCACCTACGACATTGTCGAAGGCGCGCAGCAGAAAGTAGGGATCTACCAAATCGACGGAGTGAGCCCGGCGCAGCTTGCGGAGATCGAGCCGAGGCTGAGCCTGCAGCCCGGCCAGCCGTACTCCGGGAATAATCTCGCCGCCGATCGGGACGCGATCGTCAGTTACTTCCTCGACCATGGGTACGACCATGCGCAGGTGAATCTGCAACAGAATCCTTCGGCGATGGACCCGGCCATGATCGACGTGAACCTTCATGTCGTTCCCGGGGATCAGATCTTCGTTCGCAAGGTGCTGATCAGCGGATTACGCTATACCCATCCGGGCACGGTGAAGCACCAGATACTGGTGAAGGACGGTGAGCCTCTCGACCAGGCCAAGCTATTTCAGACGCAGCGTGAGCTTTACAACCTAACGCTGTTCAATCAGGTGACGACCGCGGTCGAGAATCCGGGAGGCGACGAGCCGAGCAAGAATGTGCTGGTGCAATTCGACGAAGCGCGGCGCTGGGATGTGACGTACGGCGGGGGATTTCAGGCGCAGACGGGCACGCCGAGCACGAATTGCCCCAATCCTCTGAGCCTGATCCAGCTCGGCATCAATCCGTCGACGTTTTCGTGCAGCCCGAACGGCAAATTCGGGGTGAGCGCGCTGGTGGAACTCGACGTTTCGCGGATCAATCTGTGGGGCAGAAACCAGTCGATCACGTTCCGCTCTGAATATGGGTCGCTGGAGCAGCAGTTCACGGCCAACTACAACTGGCCGCGATTCCTGAATCACAAGACTTTCGACTTTTCGTTTGGCGGCGGCTATATCAACGCGCAGAACGTGGTCACGTTTGCGTCGTCGACGGCGGAAGGCGATTTGCGCATGACGCAGCACCCGAACCTGATCGACACGCTGATTTATCAGATTTCCTACCGCCGCGTGAAAGTCGATCCCAACACGATTCAGGTCGCGCCCAACCTGATCCCGCTGCTTTCCGAGCCGGTACGCGTGGGCGGTCCGGAACTGACCTGGATTCGCGATACGCGCAGGCCGGAGCCTCTGGACGCGCAGACGGGCATGTACAACAGCATCCAGGTCTTCGCGACCGACAACGTCTTTCTGACGTCGGAGGCGAATTACGCGCATTTCGACTGGTCCAACGCCACCTACTACGGGCTCGGCAAAGAGAAGAAGTACGTTCTCGCCCGCAATACCCGCTTCGGCATGGAACGCGTCTTTGGAGAAGCGAGGTATGAGGAGATCCCGCTGCCGGAGCGGCTGTACGGCGGCGGTCCGGAATCGCTGCGGGGATTCCCCATCAATTCGTCGGGGCCGCGCGACTCGCTGACCGGCTTCCCCATCGGCGGCGCCGGGGTGTTCGTGAACCAGACCGAGCTGCGCCTGCCCAACCCGCAGCTGCCCTATTTCGGCAACTCACTGGGATTCGTACTCTTTCATGACATGGGGAACGTCTTTAATAACTCGTCTGATATTTGGCCGAGCGCCCTTCGGATCAAGCAGCCGCACAGCTACACGTGCACGGCACAGGCCTACCTCACCGTGGCACAGCAGGAACAAGTGACTCGATCGTCCAGCACCAATCCGACAGGCCAGTGCGACTTCAACGATTTCTCGCACACGGTCGGCATTGGATTGCGGTATCACACGCCGATCGGACCCATCCGCTTCGATATTGGCTATGACCTGAATCCGCCGGTTTTTCCGGTTCTGGTGACGTACGGCAACAGCAATGCCACCAACTCGAACAACCTGACCTGTTACCCCAACCCGAACGCGACCCAGTGCTATGGGCAGGCGGCGCACTTTAACTTTTTCTTCAGCATTGGGCAGGCCTTCTGATGACGACGAACGCACGCATTACGACTCTGCTCGCCGCCCTTGCGATGGCCGGGTGCCTGGCACGCGCACAAACCGCATCTCCTGCGGCACCCGCGTCCCCGCCTGCTGACAAGCCGGTCGAGCTGGATCACGTCGTCACCATGATCGGGTCAAACGTCATTCTGCAGAGCGACGTCGAACAGGAGATGCATTTCTCCGCACTGGAGCCGCTGCTGGTGCTGCCGGGCCAGAACACGCCCGACTCGGCGCTGCGCCGCCTGATCGATCGCACGCTCATCCTGCAGCAGATGGAGCAGCAGCAGCAACCCACGACCATTCCGGCGGCACAGGTCGACAAGTCTCTCGCTGAGTTGCTAAAACAAATCCCCGCCTGCACGCAATTCCATTGCGAGACGGGGGAGGGGTGGGCGGCGTTTCTGCGATCCAACGAACTGAACGAGGAGATGGTGGAACAGCGCTGGAGCCAGCGCATGGCGATGCTGCGCTTCATCGATCTGCGGTTCCGGAGCGGGATTCGCATCTCCCAGGACCAGATCGCGACGTATTATCAGAAGACCCTGGAGCCTGCTCTTGCCAAAGACAATGAAAAAGCACCGCCGTTGGCGGAGGTGTCGGCGCGGATCCAGGAGATCCTGCTACAGCAACAAGTGAGCGGATTGTTTCAGGACTGGGTATCGAGCCTCCGCGACCAGGGAAACGTGCAGATCGTCGACCCGGCCTATAGCGCCGATCTTGAGCCCAAACCAGCGGCAGCAACGCAATGAACGCGATGCCACAGTCAACGCCGGAAGAAGATCCGTTTCGCGAAGGGTCGCAGCGGCGCAGTCACCGTGCGCGGAATCTGACCCTGTTCACGTTGCTGTGGACTTTTGTGGTGGTTCTTGTCCTGGTTGGCGTGGCCGCGTGGTATGTGGATACACCGTGGTTCGAGAACCAGATGCGCCGCGTGGTGATTGCCGAACTGGCGAAGTCGACGGGCGGCCGCGTGGAGCTGAAGAAGTTCAGCTGGCGTCCGACGCATCTTGAATTCGAGGCTGACGATCTGACGATTCACGGCCTCGAGGCGGCGGGAGAGGTTCCCTACGCGCATGTCGACCGGCTCTACGTTCGGCTGCAGATCCTCTCGTTCTTCCGGCGGAAGATCGGCCTGAGTTATCTCGAGGGCGATCATCCGGTGATTCACCTGATCGTCTATCCCGATGGGTCGACGAATCAGCCGCGGCCGAAACATCCTTCAGCGGGGAATACGACGAACGAAATTTTCAATCTTGCCGCTGGCCGCGCGGTTGTCAACAACGGTGTGGCGATCCTCAACGAGCGCGAGATCCCATTCAGCCTTGCCGTCGATCGTCTGGCGGCTCAGGTCAGCTACGTTCCGGTACGCGATGTTTACGCCGCGACGCTGCACGCCGAGGACGTCGATGCGCAGCGCGGCGGGGACACGCCGGTGCACTCGCAGCTGGACGCCTCAGCCGAAGTGGGCCGCAACGGCGCCAATCTTCTTTCGCTCACGTTGCTGAGTGGAGCCCAGGGCAAGGGCCAAAAGACGGTGCTGCAGGCCAGCGGGAGGCTCAACAACTTCGCCGATCCGCACTGGCAATTCACGATGAAGGGGGCGATCGACACCCTCGAAGTTCGCGCCCTGACGGGCACGCCGGGGCTTGCCGGCGGCACTGCGCATCTGGACGCGAACGGGCACGGCGGCGGCTCGCAGTTCACCATCGACGGGACCGCACGCATCGATGGCGGGGCGTATCGCATCGGCACGGTGGATGCCAGCGGCATCACAGTCGACGCGGTCGCGCACGTGACGCAGGACCTGATCGTGGTTAACGGGATTCGCGCGCGGTTTGCGACGGGCGGGTTGGTCAAGGGCGAAATGCGCATCGTGAACTGGGAAACGCCCGAGTCGGCGCAGACGGCGAAGAGTGGAGTGCAGCAGGGAGCGATCCGCACGCGCGTGGAGGGGTTCACGCTCGACACTCTGCTCGACAGCGTTGCTCCGCGGCGCTTCCGGCGGCTGGGATTCGATACGTCGGCCACGGGCACGGCCAACGTCGACTGGTCGGGCAGTCTCGACCGTCTTACAGGTTCTGTGAACGTCACCCTCGCGCCGCCGCCCAACGCCAGTCCAAATGAAGTTCCAGTGACGGGAACGGTCGACGCCGATTACGTGAACCGTACCGGTACCGTTGTGGTGCGGACTTGCGATATCCACACGCCGGCATCGGAGATCCAGGTCAGCGGAAGCCTGGGCGTCTATCCGATGACGCGCCCATCGCAGATCCAGGCGAGCCTGGTGACCCGCAACGTTGCGGAATTCAATTCTGTACTCGCAGCGTTTGGCATTTCCGCGCCAGGACAGCCGACGCCGATCCCAGCGGCTCTGCATGGGGAAGCGCAGTTTCACGGATCGGTGACGGGAAATCTGAACTCGCCGGATTTCCAGGGGCACCTCCAGGCAATGGACTTCAACATTGTTCCAGCGGGCGCGCCTCTGACTACGCAGGTGGCCAGCAACCTCCACTTCGACAGCCTGGTTGCCGACGCGAAATACAGCGCCGGTGCACTTTCAGTGAGCGCAGCCACGCTTTTGCAGGGAAAAACGACGATCCAGTTTTCCGGCGATGTGCGGGGACGCGCTGACGAGCCGAGCGACCTCTTCGCGGACTCCTCCGCGATTCACGCCAGCGTGCAGGTGCGCAACGCGGACCTCGAACAATGGATGGGGCTCACCGGGAAGAGCTATCCCGTCACGGGGACTCTGAACTTCCACGCGCAAACGGACGGGACGATCGGCGATCTGAACGGTACAGGTCAGCTGAGCCTGACCGGAGGAGTTGCGTATGGCGAATCGTACCGGTCGCTGACCAGCGATGTGCAGTTTCGGGGAAGGGACGTAAGCGCGAATCATCTGATGTTCGCGATGGATGGCGGTCGAATCACGGGCGACGGCGGCTACAACTTCACCGCGAAGACAATGCACTTCGATGTGCAGGGCGATGGCTTCGAGCTGGCGCATATCCGGCGCCTCGAAAACGAGCAATATCCAGTCAGCGGCACGGTTGACTTCAAAGCGCAGGGCAGCGGCACACTGGAATCGCCGTCGATCGAGGCCAGCATGCACGTGCGCGATCTGCGCCTGGCGCGGGAGTTCACGGGATTGTTGGATGCCGACGCACATACGCAGGGGCGGGCGCTCGAGTTGCATATGGCGTCACACCTGAATACGTCGGAACTGGAACTGAACAGCGAAACGCAACTCACCGGCGACTACCAGACGCGCGCCAGCCTGAACATTTCAAAATTCAACATCGATCCGCTGCTGCGAACCTTCAGCGTGACAGGAATCCGCGGGAGCTCCTCGATTGCCGGGGCAGTTACGGTCTCGGGTCCGCTGCGCCATCCGAAGCAACTGAGCGGTGATGTGCGGCTGAGCGAACTCGCTGTCACTCTTGAAGACGTTCCTATCCACAGCGACGGCGAGCTGCATGCCACGCTGCGCGACGGGACATTCCAGATGGACCCGGTGCACATTGTCGGTACCGATACCGATCTGCGCACTGAGGGATCGATCGGCGTGTTCAGCGATCCGCGGCCGATTCACGGCAGGGCCAGTGGATCGATCAATATGGCGCTGGCGCAGACGCTGGATACGGACATCATTTCGTCAGGACACGTGGACTTTACGGTGACTGCGGAAGGCACGGTGCAGAACCCGGACCTGAAGGGCCAGGTGAAGTTCACGAATGTGAACGCCGCTCTGGAAGGCTACGTGAATGGCCTGAGCCGCATGAACGGAACACTGGCTTTCGACCAGGACCGGCTGGATTTTCAGAACGTAACCGCATACAGCGGCGGCGGCCTGATTCAGGTGGGCGGGTTCGTCACCTATCATCGCGGGCTCTACGCCGACCTGACCGCGGACGCAAAGGACGTGCGCATCCGCTATCCGGAGGGGGTCACGTCGACGGCCAGTGCGAGCCTGCGCTTCCAGGCAAGCCAGTCCAACATGCTGCTGAGCGGAAAGGTGACGCTGACCGGCTTTGCCATCAGCCCGGATGTCGATTTCGCGGCGGTGGCCGCGTCATCGGGGGGAGTGTCGTTGCCTCCGGATCCGAGTGCGCCGTCGAACCGGGTTCGCCTCGACATCCGCATCACGTCAGCGCCGTCGCTCAATTTCCAGAACTCGTTTGCGCGTCTGGCGGGCAATGTGGAGCTGGCGATTCGCGGCACGCTGGCGCAGCCGACGGTGCTGGGGCGAGTTACTATCACCGAAGGCACAGCGACTTTCAACGGCGAGAAATTCGAACTCCAGCACGGCGAGATTTACTTCAGCAATCCCGTACGCATTCAGCCGGTCATCGACGTGACTGCCACGACTACGGTCGAGGACTACACGATTACGATTGCATTGCAGGGCGCGACCACGAAACTGAACCCGACGTTCCGGTCTGAGCCGCCACTTTCCGAGCCGGACATCTTCTCACTGCTGGCCATGGGCCGCACGCAGGAGGAACAGCAAATCTACAGCACGCAGCAGCAGCAGGCCGGGGTGAACTCCACGGCTGATTCGCTGCTGGGCGGGGCGCTGAATGCAACGATCAGCAATCGGATTCAAAAACTTTTCGGCGGCGGGAGCGTGCGGATCGATCCGACCTTCGTCAGCGGGGTCGGGAACGCGACGGCTCGCATCACGGTCGAGGAGCCGATTTCGAAGACGGCTACCCTAACGTACGCGACGAACGTCAATTCAACAGCAGAGCAGTTGATCCAGGGTGAGTGGCGCGTCACGCAGGACTTTTCGGTGGTCGCGGTGCGCGACGAATCGGGTGTTTTCAGCCTGGTTTTCCGGCTCAAGCGGCGATATCACTGACGGACGGAGCAGTGTCTCTGTCCACGCATAATCGTTTCGGAATCACCGGTTCGCCGCGCACACCAGGAGGCGCTGATTTACCGGAAATTTCGATCTGAACGCGCATCCAAACATGGCATTTGCGTGTCTGATAGATGGTGAGGCTGTCTCCCCGGCAGGCGCAACCGCTGGCCGGAAATCGGAAGAAAATTCCGGGGGACAGCCCGGGAGAAAACTATGAAAAAAGCATTTCTTTTGATTGTTGCCGCGGCTCTTGCTGTGCCTGCGGTGTTTGCGCAGAACGACTCGGAGACACAGGCAGCCGTCCAGAAGTCTCTCAGTGCGTCGCGCTTCAAGGGCATTCAGGCGTCGGTTCAGGGCGGCGTGGTAACGCTGACGGGAACGGTGGATCTGGTTGCGACGAAGATCAACGCGGATCAAAAGGCGCATCACGCGCACGGAGTCATGGCTGTTCGCAACGATATTGAGGTCGCTGGCAGCGAAATGCCCGATGCGCAGCTGCAGGAGAAGCTGCAGAAGGCCATCACGTACGACATGGTGGGTTACGGCACCACAGCGTTCGATGCCATCACGGTTCAGGTGCAGAACGGAGTAGCCACGCTGGGTGGCCATGCCTATGGGCCCGTCGATGCTTCCGACGCGGTAGCCATTGTTGCCAACACCAAAGGCGTACGCGACGTGATGGATAACATTCAGGTCGATCCGGTTTCTTCGAATGACGACCGAATTCGGCGGCAGGTGTTTCGTGCGGTCTACAGCTATCCGCTGCTGAACCAGTTCCTGATCGACCCGGCGAAGCCGATCCGGATTCAAGTGGCGAACGGGCACGTGACACTCTACGGCACGGTCGACACGCGGCCTGAGAGGGATGCGGCCGGAATCCAGGCCAACACGGTACCGGGCGTTTTCAGCGTGACCAACGATCTGCAGGTTGCGAACGCAACGCCGGAGAAGCCGTCGAAGTAAGCCTGTCAAGGAGAGCCTGCCGGCGCAGGAGGCCTCACACAACCGTTACACTGAGATGGATCTCATCGGATGCGATGAGGTCCATCACTCTTATGCCGCTTTTCCGCAGCATCGGTGTCACGCTGGAGATGATCAAGTGGGAGCATTCTGTGTTTGCGCTCCCTTTTGCGCTGACGGGCGCGATGCTGGCTGCTCATGGCTGGCCGCCCGCCGCGAAGCTGGCGTGGATCGTCGTGTGCATGATCAGCGCGCGTTCGGCGGCGATGGCGTTTAACCGCTGGGCGGATGCCGATCTGGACGTGGCGAATCCTCGCACGCGCATGCGTGCCATTCCGGCGGGTTTACTCACCCGCGGCTTTGCCGCTGGGTTCACGGTCGTGATGGCGGCGGTGTTCCTGCTGGGGGCGTGGAGACTGAACCGGCTAACACTGTTGCTGTCGCCGGTGGTGCTGGCAGTGCTGTTTCTCTACTCCTACACCAAGCGGTTTACGCGCTGGTCGCATCTTTTTCTGGGGCTCGCGCTGGGGCTTGCGCCGTCGGGAGCGTGGATCGCGATTCGCGGATCGCTCGATCCGCGCATCGTTGTGCTCACAGTTGCGGTGCTGTTCTGGGTTGCGGGGTTCGATGTGCTCTACGCCTGCCAGGATGAGGCGCATGACCGGTCGGCCGGACTCCTGAGCATTCCGGCAACTCTGGGGCTCGGGCCGGCGTTCTGGATCGCGCGCGCGATGCACCTGATTATGCTGGGTCTTCTGGTGTGGCTGGTGGTTCTGTTCCACCTGGGCCCGGTTGCTGGGATTGGGATCGCGGCAGTCGCCGCGCTGCTGTTGTGGGAGCACACGATTGTTTCGCCGCGTGACCTGACGCGGATGAACGCGGCGTTCTTCATGATGAACGGCGTGATCGCGGTGATTTTTTTTGTGTTTGTCGCGGCTGACCTGTTGATGCGCCGTCACGCGTAAGCGAGCTGGGTGCGGCGCCGCATCCAGCAGGCGGCCAGCAGAGCGAGGGTCAGCAGGAGGTACATGACGGGACGGCTGCTGGCTGCAACCGTGCCTGTGTAGTCGAGGCCGGAGACGTGATGCGCCGCGCCTGTGTACCACCACACGGTGTAGAGCGCCTCAAAGGATTTGCTGCTGCCGCTCCAAACGCCGAGGGCGAGGGCAAGGCTGGGAATGAAGCACGCGGCGACAAGGAATCCCGCGAAACCATGCAGATCGCGCGCGAGCAGGAGGCGGATGGCGAGTCCACTGCCGGCGGCCAGCGTGACCAGAACGCCTGCAACCCATACAGCCGGCAACTGGCGCTGCAAAGCATGCGGCGCAGAGAAGATAAGCGAGCCAGTGGCATAGCGGGCTTCGCGGCTGCCCAACTGCGACCAGATCAACATGGGCCAGATCCACGCCGCGAGAATGATGCCGCCGCTCGACGCGGGCAGCGGTGCGGCAAGGCAAGCGACGATGAGGCCTCCGGCAACTGCGTACCACCACCAGCGATGGCCCTGCAGCATGAGGCGAAGCTCGGCAACCACAACCGAAAAGAATCGGTTCGTCACGCTGGCGGGCGGCAGCGGCGTCAGCCTGCCGGCCCATGGATCGCTGCGCACCAGTTCGCGCGCCGCGGTCAGTTCCTGCACGGCAGGTCGATCAGGAGCCTCCTGTCGCTTAAGCGCGAACCGCTCGCGCGCCGGGTCGAAGCGGTGGAAGAAGAGAGAAGCGAGCAGCGCGACGGCGATGGCGTAAGCGGCCCACGTGAGCCGCGCAGCCACCTGGACCGAGTCCCAGCGAATGCCGGTCCAGACAAAGCGATGCTGCGGCGGTTTCCCCCCGATGCTGAGGGAGATACTGTCCTGGAAACCGGGGTCGACCTTCAGCAGTTCGGTTCGCATCTGGACCACCAGGGTGGGAAGGCCGCTGAAGTCGTGGAAGTAGTCGGCCCTGGTGATCGAGCCGCCACGCGACACCGCTGGGCCGACTCCGGCGACTAGTAGTCCGGTCCAGAGGAAGAACCAGACGACATTGCCAACCCCGCCGCGGAGCACAGGCAGTGTCTCAAAGAGAACGGCGAGCGCGGCAACGAAGGCCATCGCGGGCAGGGCGTAGAGCAGCAGCGGAGAGAGCAGAGCCCCGAGGTGCAGCGCACGGTCTTCGGCGCGGAACATCTGCATGCAGAGCGCCGCCGCTGCCATCACGAACACCATAGCGGCGAGCACCGCGAAGTTGCCCAGGAATTTGGCCAGCGTGTAGAAGCTCTTGCTCATGGGGGTGGCGGCGAGGATCTGGCCCACGCGCGTGGTTTCGTCGCGCAGGATCGCGCCCTTCACGATGTAGAAGCCGACCAGAGTGAGAAACGAGCTGGTGACCACGCCCATAAGCGCACCGACCCACGCCGAGTTGTAAACGCCGCGATAGTCGTCGAGCCGCAGAACGACGTGGCCGGCGAAGGTCTGGTAACCCAGGAAAACGGCGAAGGCCAGAGTGACAAGGAAGCTGGTGCGGCGGACGCGGCCAAGGAAGTCGGCCTTGACCAGGTGCCAGAGAACGCGGCCGCGCTTCATGCAGAGGCACCCGCGCGGTAGATCGACAGCGAGTCGAGGTAGGCATCCTCGAGCGTGGGCGCGACGGGCTGCGCACCGGCGGGGGGCTCTTCTGTGAGCACGCGCACGTGGACGCCGTCACTGCGCCGCGCGGTGTTGCTGATGCGGTAGCACTGCTTCACGGCGTTCAGATCGGCGCTGGGCACCACCCACTCCCACAC
>Ga0187863_10003482_pt1 | contig 11611 bp, 9 predicted proteins | sample June2016WEW_11_1_FD_132975 | JGI IMG/M metagenome (GOLD analysis project Ga0187863, IMG submission 132975) | Peatland microbial communities from SPRUCE experiment site at the Marcell Experimental Forest, Minnesota, USA - June2016WEW_11_10 | ecosystem: Environmental > Terrestrial > Soil >...
GAGGGTGGCATTCGATCAATCACGCAGGCCGGCCAGCTAGCCTACGTCGACGGTACGCAAAAAGCTTGGGCGCAGCGCGGAGAATACACAACGGCCGATCAGATGGTAGTCCTGACCGGGTCACCTCGCGCGGTCGACGGCGGCATGACCACGACCGCCCAGACTATTCGCATCAACCGCGCGACCGGCGACGCCATCGCCGACGGAAACGTCAAGAGCACTTACTCCGATCTCAAGCCGCAGCCAGATGGCGCTATGCTCGCCGCGTCCGACCCCATCCATGTCACCAGCCGCAGCATGACCGCGCATCGCACCAGTGCGATTGCCTTGTATACGGGCGATGCGCGACTGTGGCAGAACGCCAATATCGTCGAGGCTCCCGAACTACAATTTGATCGCGATCATCGCTCTCTAGTCGCGCAAAGCGGAGTCAAGAGTTCCGGCAAAAGCGCCACGCCCCAACCAGTCTCCACCGTGCTTGTACAGGTGGACAAAACCGGCAAAGTGACGCCAGTCCACATCACATCGGCGCGTCTTACCTATACCGATTTAGAGCGGAAAGTTTTTCTGGACGGCGGAGTGACCGCGAAGACTCTCGACTCGACCATCACCTCCAAGCAGATGACCGTATACTTGCTTCCACAGAATCAGACGAAAACGAGTCAGGCGAAAACAGGCTCCGTGAGTGGTCCGGGGCCTGGCTTGCCCGGCCAAGTCGACCGGATCATCGCCGAAAACAACGTTGTCGTCGTGCAGCCGGCGCGCCATGCGGCAGGTGACCGCCTAGTCTATACGGCCGCCGATGACAAGTTCGTATTGACCGGCGGACCGCCTAGCATTTTTGATGCCGAACGGGGCAAAATTACCGGCGATTCGTTGACTTTCTACAGACACGATGATAGGGTGCTCATAGAAGGACGAGAAACAGCTCCGGCAGTCACGAAGACGCAAGTGGCACGATAAATGCATACGCTGGCCACCGACGAAATTGGGAAATCCTATCGTGGCCGACGCGTAGTCAACGGAGTGAGCCTTCAGGTTCTGCAGGGCGAGGTCGTGGGGCTTCTTGGACCGAACGGCGCCGGCAAGACCACTTCGTTTTACGCCATCGTAGGTCTGGTTCCTCCCGACACAGGCAGGGTGCTGTACGACCAGGACGATATTACTAGCGTTCCCATGTATTTACGGGCACGCCAGTACGGCATCAGCTATCTCCCTCAGGAAGCCTCGGTTTTCAGGAAGCTGACGGTCGAAGAAAACATTCTGGCCGTACTCGAAGTCCAGCCAATTTCGTGGCACGAGCGTCGCGAGAAGGCGGATAAGCTGATCGACCAGCTCGGACTTGAGCACATTCGCCAGAATCGCGGTTACGCATTGTCGGGCGGCGAGCGTAGGAGGGTCGAAATTGCTCGCTCGCTCTGCATCAACCCGACGTTCATTTTGCTCGACGAGCCCTTTTCGGGAATCGACCCCATCGCTGTTTTGGACCTGCAGAAGATCATTTCCGATCTCCGGGCCAGCGGCATAGGGATTTTGATCACCGACCATAACGTCCGCGAGACCCTGTCGGTGACAGATCGAGCCTACATAATTAATGAAGGCCGGATCTTTCGCTCGGGCACGCCGGAAGAGTTGGGAAGTGACCCGGAGGTACGTCGCGTCTACTTGGGGGAAAGCTTTTCATTGGTGTGAAGAAATCAGCTGCCAGTAGCCAGTTCCCAGTTGTCGGTCAAACCTGAATAACTGGCAACTGGCGGCTGGCGACTTCTTCTTCTGGTTACTACGGCGTGGGCACATTGTCCTTTCGTGTCCAGACGATCGACCTAGGTGCATGAGAAGCTAAGTTTTCCACCGTTTGCCGGAGAGTTCAGGGCAGCGGGGTTTACTGATAACTGACGGCTGATAGCTGAAAGCTTTTTTGGGGAGCAATGGTTCTTCTTCAACACAAATTAAACGTCAAACTGTCCCAACGGCAGATCCTGACGCCGGGCCTCGTCCAGATGGTCTCGGTGCTCGCGCTTAACAAGCTCGAGCTTAAGGACATGATCAACGCCGAGATGGTGGAAAACCCCGTCCTCGAAGAACTGGAAGACTCCGTCCCTCTGCTCGACGATGTAGGCCGTCAGGAGGAAGAACGCGACCGGCTTTCGTCCAAGGCCACCAACGCCGAAGAGGGTCCGGCGACCATCGCGGATGAGAAAAAGGATCCCTTCGAAGAAATCGATTTTGGCTCGTTCTTCCAGGACTATCTCGATCCCGGCTATCGCAGCTCCGGCGAAATGGAAGAGATCGAAAAGCCTTCGTTCGAAAATTTCCTCTCTAAGCCCGGAAACCTGAGCGACCATTTGCTGTGGCAGCTGGGCGCGATTTCTGTGCGTCCGCCGGTCTATCAGGCCGCCCAGCTGATTATTGGAAACCTGAACGATGAAGGTTACCTGATCGCTAGCGACGAAGAGCTGCTGGGCATCGCTCCGGTGGCGCCGCCCGAGGCCGACGTCGAAGTTGCGGCCAAGATTGTGGGCGATGCCGAAGCCTTGGGCCTTGCCGTCGCCGCGGTTGAATCAGAGAATGCTGCTATCGACGGCGCGATCGATGATCCGATCGATGATCCGGCCGAAAGTACCGAAGATCTTTCTGACCTCGAGGCGTCCGTTCAAGCGCCCGAAGATCTGGCCAGGGCGGACGGCCGGTTCGGCGAACTGACCCATGACGCGAGGAACGAGGCTTTTATTGGACCTGGGGCTGCGGCCTATCCTGAGGCAGTTCGTCAGCAGGCTCACGCCGAGGAGTTTCACGCCGAGGCGCCTGCTCCGGCATTAGCGAACCAGAATGGCGCTGCCAGCTCAACCGCGACCGCCGCTGCCACTGCACCTGCTCGCATTCCATCGGTCACCTTCACGGTAGGAGATCTCCACGAAGCGCTCGAAGTTGTGCGCCAGTTCGACCCGCCGGGCATCGCTTGTCGCGATTTGCGCGAATGCCTGCTCTATCAGTTGCGCTATCACCTCGGCCAATTGCAGTTGCACAGCAACGGCCATTCTCGGACTGAGCAAACGGCCGAGCCAGGGAACGGGCTAACGGCGTCCATAACGACCGAGCCAACCGCAGAGCAAGTCGTGAAAGACGCAATCGCCGTCGTCGATCAGCATCTGCGCGCCGTGACTCTAAAGCAGTTCAAAGAAATAGGCCGCGCCATTGGCCGTCCGATCGAAGCGGTATTGGCAGCGCTCGACTACGTCCGCACCCTCGACCCGAGGCCCGGCTTGCGCTACAGCAAGGTTCCGGCCCGCCTGATCGAGCCCGATGTCGCTTTCGTCAAGCATGGCGATGAGTGGCTGGTCATCATGAATGATGAAGACCTGCCGCAGTTGCGCCTGAATCCCGCCTACAAGCGCCTACTGACCCGCGACGGCAATGACCGCGACACGCGCAATTACGTCAAAGATCGCTACAAGTCTGCCATTCAACTAATCAAGAACATCGAACAGCGCAAGCAAACGATCACCAAGGTCTGCTATTCGATTGTGGCGCGCCAGCAGGATTTTCTCGAACGCGGAATCGATCAGTTGAAGCCGATGATGATCAAGGAAGTGGCCGAGGAAATCGGCGTTCATCCATCAACCGTCAGCCGCGCCGTCGCCAACAAATATGTTCATACGCAACAGGGCGTGTTCGAATTGCGCTATTTCTTCTCGGAGAGTGTGCAGGGCCCGGAAGGCGGAGGCACCTCGCTCCTGATTTTGAAGCGCCGCGTCAAGAAGTTGATCGAAGAAGAAGATCCAAGCCGTCCGTTAACCGACGAACAGATCACTCGCATTCTGCAATCCCAGGGTATCCAGGTCACTCGCCGAACCGTTGCGAAATACCGCGAAGACATGAAAATTCCAAGCACGCATCAAAGAAGAGTCAAAAAATAATTGCAGAGGTCGGATGTCAGATTGCAGAGGTAAAACCTTCGGCTTGGGTTGTCACCTCTGCAATCTGACCTCTGACCTCTAACCTTTTTCCGGGACCGAGAAATTCTGGAGGGTTGTCAATGAACGTGGAATACACCGCACGGAAATACGAAATCACTCCTAATATCCGCAAAGAAGTTGAGACCGGCCTCAGCAAAATCCGCAAGATTCTCGGTGACCGCTTCGAAACCAAGGTCATTCTGGCTGTCGAAAAGCGCCGTCACAAAGCTGAAATTACCATCAATCCGCCGAACGGCCCGATCGTTGGACTCGCCCAGACCACCGATATGAAGTCCGCGGTCAACGAAGCGCTCGACCATCTCCAGAGGCAGGCGCTCAAACACAAAACGAAATGGCTGAGCAAGAAGCGCAAGGCGGTAAAGAAATTTGATGGCCAGTCACTGGAAGAGAACCTGGAGGCGGTGATCGGCCTGGCGGAAAATACTACGGTTTCAGTTCTGGTTCATAAATTCCCATCGGTGGCGCGAACCACCGAGGTGCATCTGGAGCATAGTCGAGACTCGGTCGCGCTCCGCCCGATGACGCTCGAAGAAGCAATCAAAGAGACGCACTTCCGCGACAAAGATGTTTTCGTATTCCGCGACCCGCATGGCAAGCTGATGGTGTTGCATCGCACTCGCGACGGCAAAATGGAATTAATCGAAGCGCCCTGAGTAATTGAAGAGCTTAGAGGTCAGATTGCAGAGGTAAGGGCTACGCATATTCGGTGTCACCTCTGCAATCTGACCTCTGACCTCCGACCTCGCCTCTCACATTCCCGCCGTAGCCGCTTGCGCCCACTGCAGGGCTTGGAACCATGTCGACGCAACTTCCTCGTCCGCCAATTTCAATTCTTTTGCGAGTTTGCTCGATTGTTCCCATTCCCCCGATTCCTGGGCCAGCATAAGCTGGTAGAGCGGGCGCAGACTGCTATTCTGGCCGAGCAGCACAGCTTTGGTTTCTTTGTCCACAGGTAATTGCTCGAGAAGCACGTCCTGGCTGACTTCGAGGATCGCATCCATAACGGACAGCAGCCCCAATAGAAATAAATCTGAGTTTGATTTCAGCCGGTTGGAAAGCAGTTCGCAAAAACGCGCGCGCGCTAATCCCATCAGCACCAGTTCGCTGCATGCCTGTTCGGCTGCGCCCACGGTGACCACAAGGCGGATCCAGCGCCGCATCTCGCGTTCTCCAAGAACGGCCATCGCATGGCGGATGGACTTGATTTCGAGCGAGAATCCAAAGAGCGGAGAATTGAGATAGCGCAGCAAGCGGTAGGAAAGGGAAGCTTCCTGTTTGAGCATATTCTCCAGTTCAAGCAGATCGATTTCCCGGCGTGAGACCATTTCGAGCAACCGCATATAGTGCAACTGACTGGCAGGGACTTCGCGACCGACGACCAGTTCCGGCCGGCAGAAAAAATATCCCTGGAAATAAACGAAGCCCTGATCGCGGGCCTGATAAAACTCGTGTGGTGTTTCCAGTTTCTCCGCCAGCATTTTGCACTTCGGAGTGGCAAAGCGCCGCATCATCGCCGCTCGTTCCTCGGGTCGCGTGGCGCGGATGTCGACCTTGATGATGTCGGCATATTCGACCAGCGGTATGCGCGGATCGTTTGGCGCAAAGTCGTCGAGCGCGATGAGATAGCCGGCTGCTTTCAGTCGCTTGCAGGCAGCGACTACGCGGTCTTCGGGCTCAACTGTCTCCAGAATCTCCGCCACCGTCTGGCTCGGAGGCAGTAGTGTGATCAGATCTTTGAACAAGACCTCGCGCGTGCAATTCACGAAGGCGCGGCGGTTGTCGCAAAGTGTATTGATTCCATAGAGCAGGGAACTATCCAGGGTGGAACGCGCAGCGAGTTCGGGGTCGGCGTTGAAAAAATCTTCGATGCCGTTGCGGAACAAGATCTCGTACCCGAACACGTTCTGCTCGCGATCGAAAATCGGCTGGCGAGCGACGAAGCGTTGTCCCGGCAACGACAGCGCGGGCGGCGCGGCTTTCTCTTTAGCGGGGGCGGGTTTCACAACTCTTATATCGGCGTGCTGGCGTCGGAACTTCAGGCTGAACTTTGGAGCGGAGATTGTGGAGAAACTGCCTCAGTCTGCAAGAACCTTAACCACAAGGGCGCAAAGGCACACGAAGGAAAGCGCTGGAAGGAAAACCCTTCGTGATCCTTAGTGCCCTCGGTGGTTCAAGACCTCTCCGCGAAACCGCGAAAAATTGCCCTCCGCCGAAAATTCGCGAACCCATCAAGACTCATTAGTGTGGCTATGTGCAGTTCCCCGCCAACTTTAGTAATGTCCCAATGTGGAAAACTTAAGGCACTTCCCCCCTTGCGCAGGGACACGGTTCGTGAGTAACATCAAGATGTTCTCAAATGGCCATGCTTCCAGGCGGGCCGTGAGCGCCAAGCACTACTCCGGGCGCAAGTGTTTAGACATTCGCAAAGTTTAAACATCGATCGTTATCGTTAAGCATCGAAGGTTTAGGCGTTACGGTTTGTAACATCGACAGTGTGAGTATCGTTCTCGAACAGCATCCAGCCGATGTGGGGTTTTGGCCAGCCGTCAGGCGATCTGCCATGAGCCACGCGCATTGAGTGCGCGTTGGCTTCGTGTTTAACGTGTGGGCCGCAAGCAAGACGATACCGTCAGGCCCCGGTGATCTGGTCTGGCAGTTGGCTTGAGAAACAAGCTACAAAGATTAACTTCAACGATTAACAAGAGAAAAATATGAATGCAGGACCCGGACACTCCTCCGCTGGAGGAGGTAGACACAAACGGCGCCGCGGACGGCGACCGCCGAAACGAGGCGCTGGTGGCCCCATGGGCCGCGCTCGCCAGGAGCAGCAGGGCATTTTCACTGCGCCCATGGATCACAGCTACCGCGCTAATTTGAATGCCGATAGCGGTAATGGTAACCGCGGATCGCGCCGGCCCGGTTTTTCTTCGTCCTATCCCGTGGTCGATCCCGAGCCCTTGCCCGCTCCCCGCGAGGATTCTGCGTCGCGCGTTTTCGCTTTTGTCGAAGACCTGTTTTTTCTGAGCAAGATTCAGGCGACGGGTCAGAAGATGAACGTGAAGGTCGAGTTCGTGAAAAACGAAAAGGACCTCGCCGACCGTATGAAGAGCAATGGCGAAGAAAAGCCTTCGCTGATCATCTTCGACTTGAACAACGCCAATGCCAAGCCTTTGACGCTCATCCCAAAACTGAAAAGCAAGTTGAAGAAGGGAACCTCGATCATCGGATTCCTTTCCCACGTCCAGGGCGATCTAAAGCAAAAGGCGCACGAGGTTGGCTGTGACATGGTGCTACCGCGCTCCGCTTTTTCGCAGAATCTGCCGCAGTTGTTGCGCCGTCATGGCGCGACTGAGGAAATCGCTGGATAAAAATTTGGATAAAATTGCAGAAGTCAGAGGTCAGATTGCAGAGCTTACGTCGCGGGTTTCACCTCCGCAATCTGACCTCGAACCTCTGACCTCTCACTGCCTGATACAATTTCGCCGTGTTCCCTCACAAAATTCTGATGACCATAGCAGCGCTGGCTCTGGTCGCGTCCGCGCAGCAGCCTCCGGCAAATCCGCAGCCGCAGGTAAAAGTGAACGTCCTCAATGTTTGCTCGCCATCAGCCGACGAACAAAAGCAACTGTCGACGGCTCTGGCATTCGTGCCCGCCAAGCCAGCCTTCGGTAAAGACTATGAAGTGGCGCGCGGCCACTCCACACTCGACCCAAATACTCCCATCCCCGGCATGCAGCCCTTACCTCCCGGCGCCACGTCGGCTGCCGACTGGGTGAGAGTTCGCCGCGAGTTTCCCGGCACAACCCTATTCAGCAATGTCCAATATTCGTTCAGCGTCGATGCGAAGGACATGGTGGAAACGCTGGTGTTGCGCGTGCGCGAGCCGAAAGACGTCATGCAAATCGCTATCGAAGATAGCGCGTCCGCCGTCGCCTCGGCGCGAGCCATGTTATCGACCAGCACACCGGTTGCGCGCGTCAAACTGGAGCGGTTCGGAAAGTCATCGGTGGTCTTGGCGCGCTGCACCGGAAACGAAGGAAATCCGGCAACAGATCAGAGCGTGTACGAACCGATTTTCCGCGCCGCCGCGTCGATCATGGATCGCTATCGAGAAGCCCTGGGCGCGCGCAAAATGGTGCCAGACGAACTGGCGAGGCTAGGAGTGAAAAATTCGGTCGCACCGTCGACCAAGGCAGCCGTCGACAAGAAGGATAAATAGATTTTGGGTGGCGCAGCGGTTCACCGCTGCGATAAAGCGCGGTTTTTGATGTCGGCTTTAGCCGCTGCGGCAGACTGGCGGTCTGAAGCGAAATCGGTTTTCCTGAATCTATCTACTAGCTCGGTTTCTCACCACTATGGATATACGCAACGTTGTAATCATCGGCTCGGGATGCGCCGGCCACACCGCCGCTCTCTACAGCGCCCGCGCTAACCTCAAACCGCTCGTCATCGAAGGCCACGAACCAGGCGGACAATTAGGCCTGACCACGCTGGTAGAGAATTTTCCCGGCTTTCCCGAGGGCATACAAGGGCCCGAACTGATCGAAAACATGCGTAAGCAGGCCAAGCGTTTCGGAGCCGACTACCGCATGGGCCACGTAGTCAAAGCCGACTCGAGCAAACATCCGATCGAACTTGTCGTCGGCAAAGACACCATCCAAACGCGTACGCTCATCATCGCGAGCGGAGCATCGGCGCGCTGGCTGGGCCTTCCCAATGAACACGCGCTCATCGGCCATGGCGTTTCCTCGTGCGCGACCTGCGACGGCTTCTTTTTTTCCGGCAAAGAAATCGCAGTGATCGGCGGCGGTGATTCGGCCATGGAAGAGGCGACATTTCTGACCCGCTTCGCCAGCAAGGTGACGCTCATTCATCGCCGCGATGAGTTTCGCGCCTCCAAAATCATGCTCGATCGCGCCCTGGCAAACCCGAAGGTCGCGTTTCTCACTGACACAGTTGTCGACGACGTTCTCGATGTCAGCAAGAAAGAAGTCACGGCGCTGCGCTTGCGCAATCTCAAGACCGGCGAAAGCTGGGAGTTCCCCACCAGCGCCATGTTCCTGGGCATCGGCCATATTCCAAACGCGAAGATTTTCGAAGGTCAGTTAGAAACCGACGCTGATGGATACTTGGTGACACATAAAAATGTCCTGACGCGCGTTCCCGGCGTCTTCGCCTGCGGAGACGTGCAAGATCGCCGCTACCGCCAAGCCATCACCGCCGCCGGCTCCGGCTGTATGGCCGCCCTCGAAGTCGAAAAATATCTCGAAGAAGAAGGCCACTAACCAGGCTCTTGCTTACATCAGGATGATTGTGATGGCATCCTGAGCGCAGCCGAGCCAAGAGCGAAGCGAATGGCCCGGCGCAGTCGAAGGACCCTATTGATCCCTAACTGTCCGCGACCCACCCTCCGCGTTTCCCATGGAGATTCTGATTAAACCCCTGGGTTCCCCCGTGCACCCCTGTGTACCCTGTGGTTTGCGCTTCTCTGCCGAGACTTAATCAGAGTTTGCCTAGCCTACTGAACTTTTTGTATCGCGCCCCGCGGCCCACGAATCTCATACCCATACGCATTCCTAAATTCCTGAGGTGAAGTCCATGAACTACCGCCTGTATGGTAACAGCGGCCTGCGCGTCTCCGAAGTCTCCCTCGGCACCATGACCTTCGGAGAAGACTGGGGCTGGGGTTCGACGAAAGATGATTCGCGCAAAATTTATGACGCCTACCGCGCCGCCGGAGGCAATTTCGTCGACACCGCCAACATCTACACCAATGGAACCAGCGAAACCCTTGTCGGCGAATTCATACGCGATCACCGCGACTCCGTCGTCCTCGCCACCAAGTACACCAATGCCGTCCCAGGCACTGACGCGAACGCCGCTGGCAACCACCGCAAGAACATGGTGCAGTCGGTGGAAGCTTCACTGCGCCGCCTGAAAACCGATTACATCGACCTCTACTGGCTGCATAACTGGGATCAAATGACGCCCGCCGACGAAGTCATGCGCGCCTTCGACGATCTGGTTAGCCAAGGTAAGATCCTCTACATCGGCATCTCTGACGCGCCCGCCTGGTGGATCGCACAAGCCAACACGCTAGCCGAGCTCCGGGGCTGGACCCGGTTCATCGGCCTCCAAATTGAATACTCGCTGATCGAGCGCACCGTCGAGCGCGAACTGATCCCCATGGCCAAAGCCTTCAACCTCGGCCTGGTAGCGTGGTCGCCGCTAGCCGGAGGTCTGCTAAGCGGCAAGTACCAATCAGGCAAGGGCGCTGGCGGCCGATACTCCACCGACATGGCCAAGTCTTTCATGCGCACCGGAGAGCGCGCCGATCAAGTCGTAGCCGCGCTCAACAAAGTCAGCCAGCAGGTAGGCCATTCACCCGCGCAGGTAGCGCTGGCGTGGCTGCGTTACCGCGACATTCCAGTCATTCCCATCGTAGGCGCGCGCAGCGTGAAGCAGTTGCAAGACAACCTGGCCAGTCTGGAGTTGAAGCTGACACCCGAGCAAGTCGCCGTTCTCGACGAAGCCAGCGCCATAGAGATGGGCTTCCCCCACGACTTCTTCGAAAAGGAAATGGTAAATACGCTAAGATACGGAGGCCTGCGCGACAAAATCTTAGCCGCATGATTGTTAGTGCGCCGAACACTCACGTAGGGGCGGACGCCTTCGTCCGCCCTAGCCGAGCAAAGCTCGGCAGTTGTCCGTAGCCACCTAGTTCTGATTTTGGTTGCAATACAACGTCAGTCAAGAATGCGCCCACGGACATCTGGACTCAGTGTCTCGCAAGCTGTTCGCAGCACCAGCCGAGGCGCGCTCTTTCGAATCTTCATCAGGTAAGCCACGGCGCGCTGCGGATCAGCCTTAGCTGTCTCGCGCAACAACCAGCCCAATCCCTTCTGCACCATATCGTCTTCATCATCTAGAAGCTGATTCGAAAGCCGGACAATCTCTCGAAAGAATCGCCGCTCCCGCGTCCCACGAATCAAAGCCACGCAAGCCGCCCGCCTCCGCCAGCGATTCGACGAATCAGCCCACAAGAAAACCTCGCGGCAACGAGCAGGTTCGGCCGCGATCATTGGTGCCAGCACATCATGTACCAGTGCATCGTGATCGGCCCAACTCGACACCCGATCAAGCCACGAAACAAAAAGCTGAAACTCATCATCGCCAAAATTCTGCGACTGCTTCTCCAGCAAGAAAACCGCAAACACCTTTTCCTCAAGATTCCGCCCTACAAAAAGCAAGTCGGCAACCCGCACCACAAACTCCATCCCGCGCTCGCGCACCAAGTCGTGTCGAAATTGCCTCGCAGCCTTTCGCAGCGCAGCCGTATACCACCCATGGGATTTGATCTCTTCCTTGAAGAACCACTGCACGCCCGTTGCATGCTCGGCCGACCCGCCATCCCTCAGCACGCGCCGCACCTCGGCCGCCGCCTGCTGCGGAGTTGTCGCGCGTTTGCTCATAGCTCAAGAGGCAGAAGGCGCGGCGCCCGTGCGCACCATCTTGTCATAAATCCACAACAGGACGGCTGTAGCGACACCCACGCCGGTCACTGCCCACCAGATACGCTCCGGCTGGTGCGTGACTTCTCCGAAGTGATGGACGATCACGCCGCCAAACTTGCC